>Ga0209270_1000034_pt1 | contig 358535 bp, 320 predicted proteins | sample MTBAKSrepl1MetaG_FD_187456 | JGI IMG/M metagenome (GOLD analysis project Ga0209270, IMG submission 187456) | Enrichment culture microbial communities from Arthur Kill intertidal strait, New Jersey, USA, that are MTBE-degrading - MTBE-AKS1... | ecosystem: Environmental > Aquatic > Marine >... | reverse complement strand
GGCCGCCCTCACCCCCCCCCTTACCCCGCGATGCTCCGAGTCCGGGCGTTGACACCCGGCCTCGGATGTGGCACATATGGCGCCATGAGAGGCAAGAGATCCCGGCTCATCCCCGCGCTCGGTCTGGCCTTCGTTCTGACGACGTTCGCGGCCTGCGCCAAGGCCCCCGAGCCGGCCGTGGAACCGGCGGCCGGCCCCGCCACCGCGCCTCCGCCCGCGCCGCCGAAGTTCGCCGTTCAGCCCTTTCACCGCGCGATGATCGAAGGGATGAAAGACTCGTACGCCCGGGCCGACGAGATCCTCGTCGGTCTCGTCGAGGGCGTCGTCCTCAGCGACGAGGACGGACAGGTCGGCTATGTCAGCGATTTCCGCCGGTTCGACAAAGCCGCGCTGGCCTGGCAGCCCCGCCAGAGCTCGGTCATGCAGGTCTCAACGGACCGCCTCCGCCCCGAGATCATCCGGATCGGGGAATTCGGCCGGCTGATCGACCTCGACAAGACCGGCATCTGCTGGGACCTCTACGAGGGCGTCCGCAACATCTACCTCGTCGAGGGTCAGGAGAACCTCCTGTTCCTCGAGCACGTCTACGACGGATCCGGGACCAAGCTGACCAGGGCCCTCATCGACACCTACCCGGCGACCCGCGAGTGCCGGGCCCCCGACGTGTTCATTCTGATGGTCCGCGACCTCGCCGGCGTTCGGTAGATTTCGGGGTCTTCTCCCGATTTCGGGGACAGAGCCTTTTTGACAGGCTCTAAAGGGCCTTCTGGAAGGCCCGGTACTTCTTGTAGATCTTCCCGCCCATGCGCTCCATCTCGGCCCGGACCTTGACGTTGGACTCCATCTCGTGATGGGTGTCCATCATCTCGTAGCCGGCCTCGTGCGCGCCGATGATGATCCGGGTGCCCATCAGGACATCGAGGCCCTGGCCCCGATACTGTTCCTTGATGGCCCCCAGCAGAAGGTCGAGCTGCTTGGTCCTCTTGGCCGCCCGGAGGATGTGCAGGAAACCGAAGGGCAGAAGGCGGCCGCGGGCCTTGCGGATGCCCTCGGTCATGTCGGGCATGGCGATGATGAAGGCCACGACCTCCTCGCCCTTCCGGACGGCCTTGACGAAGCGCGGGTCGAGGACCGGCAGGTAGCGCTTGGCCAGATCGTCCATCTCCTCCTCTTCCAGAGGGGCGAAGCCGTAGATGTTGCCGGCCATGTAGCACTCGTTCATCAGGGACAGGATGGGCCGGATCCAGGGTTTGATCTCTTTCCGCTTCTGGAATTCGATGACCTCGTAGGTCCCCCGGCGCATGGCCCGCTCGTAGATCTTCTTGTAGAATTCCGGCAGCTCTTTGGGGACGTCGATCTTGTAGACGAACCAGTCGATGTCCTTGGCATAGCCCAGCTCCTCGAGGTACCTCGGCATCCAGTCGAAATTGCAATAGGTCGCGATCGTCGCCCGGTGCTCGAAGCCCTCGATGAGGAAGCCCTCGGGATCCTGGTCCGAGAAGCCGTAGGGCCCGACGATCCTGGTCATGCCCCTGTCGCGGGCCCAGTCCTCGACGGCCCCGAGGAGGGCGGCCAGGACCTCTTTGTCGTCGTAGGTCTCGAGATACCCGAAACGGGCCGTCTTCTCCCCGCGGTGCTCGTTGAAGCGGTGGTTGATGATGCCCATGACCCGGCCGGCCACGCGGCCGTCCTTGCGGGCCAGCAGGAGGATCGTGTCGCAGTAGCCGAAGGCCTTGTTCTTTTTCTTGTCGAAGTACTTCCACTCGTCCATGTAGATGGGGTGGACCCAGCTCGCGTGGCCGGCGTGGATCTTTTCCGGGAGGTAGATGAACGTCCGGAGGTCGCGGCGGGACCGGACCTCGCTGATCTCGATGGCCATGGCTCTGCCCTTTCCAGCGGGTTGTTTTCGTTTCCCTTATCCTATATTTGAGGGCAAAAAGCAACCGTTTTCTGCTTCTGGAAAAGCCTGTTGAAAAATTGCGGAGCGGCTGAGGAAATCCTTGACAGGCCCCGGGACGGTCAATATACTTAGCCGTAAATCCAAGGAAGATGACCTGATAACATGAGTGTTGAAAACATCGTCTTTCTCACGATCTTTGTCCCCATCATCGGCTCCTTCGCGATCCCCCTGGCGAGCCTCCTTTCCAGGCCGTTCCGGTCGCTTTGGGCCGTCCTGGTCAGCACCGTCACGGCGGTCTTGCCCCTGACCCTGATCCCCTTCGCTCTCCAAGGGGGGGAGCGGGTCGTCCGCCTGGACCTGGCCCTGGGCCTCGATTTCATCCTGATCATCGACCCCCTGGCCATCTTCATGGCCATCGTGTCCTCGTTCGTCGGCTGCCTGATCGTCATCTACTCGGTCGGCTACATCCGCGACGAGGAGCACCAGAACGAATACTACCTGATGGTCCTGCTCTTCATCGGCTCGATGATGGGCCTGGTCTTCTCGGGGAACCTCATCTTCATGTACCTCTTCTGGGAGATCATCGCCATCAGCTGCTGGCGTCTCATCGGGTTCTACCGCAAGCCCGACTTCGTCATCAAGGCCGACAAGGCCTTCCTGGTGACCTTCTTCGGCGCCGTCATCATGCTCCTGGGCTTCATCCAGATCTTCGGCCTGACCAACACCTTCGATATCACGGCCATGCGGGGAACGCTCATCCCCGGCTCCGCCGTCCTGCTCATCCTGTTCGGCATGCTCTCGAAATCGGCGACCATCCCCCTGCACACCTGGCTGCCGGACGCCGGCGTCGCGCCGACGACGGTCACGGCCCTGCTGCACGCCGCCGTGCTCGTCAAGATCGGCGTCTACGCCTTCGCCCGCCTCTTCCTCTATACCTTCCGGATCCCCGACGACTGGCAAACGATCATCCCCATCCTGGTCGTCGTCTCCAGCCTGGTCTCGGCCGGCGCGGCCGCCGTGGAGAACGACATCAAGAGGATCCTGGCCTACTCGACGGTCAGCCAGATCGGCTACATCTTCCTGGGCTTCAGCATGGCCAACGCCGCCGGCGTCTCCGGGTCGCTGCTCTTCATCCTCATGCATGGGCTGGGCAAGGCCGGGCTGTTCCTCTGCGCCGGCATCGTCATCCACGCCACCCACGAGAAGGACATCCGTCAGATGGGAGGGCTCATCAAGACCATGCCCGTCACGGCCGTGGCCTTCTTGGCGTGCGCTTTCTCGGTCATCGGCCTGCCGCCCTTCGGCGGCTTCTTCTCGAAATTCCTGGTGATCGCGGGGACCATCCAGGCCGGCGAGATCGCCTTGGCCGGGGCGGCCCTGTTCATCGCCGTCCTGACGATGTACTACCTGCTGAAGGTCTTCAGCCTCGTCTTCCTCGGTGAGGCCAAGCATCCGGCCCCCGAGGGCACGAAATCCATGGTCTATGTCGTCGCGGTCCTGGCCGTCCTCAGCCTGGCGGCCGGCCTGCTGGTCTCCTACCCGATGAAATTCGCCCAAATCGCGACGACGCAGATGAGTTGGTGGCTCCGATGACGCCCAAAATGCTTCTCCTGCCCATCCTCCTGCCCGCGGCCCTGGCCGTCCTCTTCCTGGTCATCCCCAAGGGGATCAAGCTCCTGAGGGAGACCCTGGCCTTGGCCGGCTCAGCCGTCCTGTTGTACTACGGGTTCGCTTTCTTCTCGCTGAAGGATCTCGAGCTCCGTCTCCCCTGGCTCGGCATGGGGATGGATTTCGAGCTCCGCCTCTACCACTTCTCGAGCTTCATCCTGCTGGCCCTGGCCGGGTTCCTCATCCTCATCACCCTGTTCTCGACCGTCAAGATGAAGGACGCCCCCCGGGTCCGCGAGTACTACGCCTATATCTTCCTGACGGCATCCTTCGCCAACGGGGCGGTCCTGGCCGATAATTTCCTGCTCCTCATCTTCTTCTGGGAGGGGCTGCTCATCTCGCTGTACGGGCTGATCACGATCGGCGCCCGGCCGACCTCGAACCGGACCGCGGTCAAGGCCCTGCTGATCAACGGCTTCTGTGACTTCTCGCTGATCATGGGCATCATCATTCTGTGGGCCCAGACAGGGACCCTGACCATGTCCGAGGTCTCCGTGGAGCCCACCGGCCTGTTGGCCGCGGCCTTCGTCCTGATGATGATCGGGGCCATCGGCAAGGCCGGGGCCATGCCTTTCCATACCTGGATCCCCGACGCCGCCGTGGACGCCCCGGTCGGCTTCATGGCCTTCCTGCCGGCGGCCTTCGAGAAGCTCCTCGGGATCTACCTCCTGGCCCGCATCACCCTCGACTTCTTCGCCCTCAAGCCCCACAGCACCCTGTCCATCGTCCTCATGACCATCGGGGCGGTGACCATCGTCCTGGCCGTCCTCATGGCCCTCATCCAGAAGGATTTCAAGCGCCTGCTTTCGTTCCACGCCGTCAGCCAGGTCGGCTACATGGTCCTGGGCATCGGCACGGCCGTGCCCTTCGGCATCGCCGGCGGCATCTTCCACATGATCAACCACGCCATGTACAAGAGCGGCCTGTTCCTGAGCTCGGGCTCCGTCGAGCACCGGGCCGGGACGACCGAGCTCAGCAAGCTCGGCGGCCTGCGCAAGGAGATGCCCCTGACGGCCTTCGGCTTCACGGTCTGCGCCCTGGCCATCTCGGGGGTCTGGCCGCTCAACGGCTTCGTCTCCAAGGAGATGGTCTTCCACGGGGCCCTCGAGACCGGCTACACGGTCTTCGCCATCGCCGCCTGGGTCGGAGCCATCTTCACCTTCGCCTCCTTCCTCAAGGCCGGCCACTCGGTCTTCTTCGGAGAGCGGTCCGCGCACGTGCCCGAGGTCAAGGAGAGCCCGGCGCCCATCGTCCTGCCCATCCTCGTCCTGGCCGGGCTGTGCATCACGTTCGGGGTCTTCAACAAGCTCCCCCTGAACCTGTTCATCACTCCCATCCTGGAAGGACACGTCGAGGCCGGCGCCCACCTCGACTTCACCAGCCACGCCCTCGACCTGCTCAATCCCGTGGCCCTCATCTCGATCGGCTGCCTGGTCCTGGCCTTCCTGCTGCACGCTTACGGCTTCCGCAAGTCGGGCCGCAAGCCCTATCTGGCCTCCGAGCCGGTCCACAATCTCCCCGTCGTCCACACGCTCTACAACCTGGCCGAGGCCCGGGTGTTCGACTTCTACGAGCAGGGCGTCAAGTTCCTGCACGGCCTGTCGATGGTCCTGTTCAAGGCCGTCGACCGGCCCATCGATTTCGTTTACGACAAGATCGTGACCATCACCGGTGAGAAGATCACCGGGATCCTGAGAAAGGCCCACAACGGGCACTACGCGAACTATTTGGCCTGGTGCCTGGCCGGCTTGATCGTCATAGCCGGGGCCATCGGCCTGCTCTTGAAATAAGCCGTGAGAATCGAGGAGGAGCGTTGATCATACTCTTCGTTGCCCTACCGCTCGTCGTGGCGGGATTCCTGCCGATCGTCGGCCGGGTCTCCCGGAGGGTCGTGCCTGACCTGGCGGCCAACGCGACCCTGCTCTTTCTGCTCGTCTACGCCCTGGCCGTCGGGCGCCCCCTTGTCGCCGGGGGGCCGGCCCTCCAGAAGCTGTCCTGGCTCGGGGAGTCGGTCAACCTCAGCCTGGCCCTCGACGCGTTCAGCCTGCTCATGCTCGTGACCATCGCCCTGGTCGGGCTGGCGGCCTCCCTGTTCTCCATCGACTACATGGAGCATTACGGCTCCAAGTCCAACTACTACGCCCTGCTGCTGGCCATGATCGCGGGCATGAACGGCCTGGTCCTGTCGACGGACCTGTTCGGCGTCTACATCTTCCTCGAGGTCGCCGCCGTGGCCTCCTACGCCCTCGTCGCCTACGGCCTCGAGCACGACGAGCTCGAGGCGGCCTTCAAATACCTCATGCTCTCGGTGGTCGCCTCGGCCTTCGTCCTGACGAGCATCGCCGTCATCTTCGGCATGACCGGGGGCCTGGGCTTCGCCGAGGTGGCCGCAGGGCTCCGCGAGCTCGAGGCCGGCGCGGTCGTCGGTTTCGCCTCGGCTTTGTTCATCGTCGGCTTCGGGCTGAAGGCCGCGCTCATCCCCTTCCACGCCTGGCTGCCCGACGCCCACCCCTCGGCCCCGGCGCCCATCTCGGCCCTGCTGTCGGGCCTGCTCATCAAGGTCTCCGGCGTCTACGCCTTGACCCGGATCTTCCTCAACGTGTTCGGCCTGACCCCGGCCATGTCCATGGTCCTCATGCTCCTGGGCACGGTCTCGGCGGTCGTCGCTTCCTTCCTGGCCCTCGGCCAGAAGGACATCAAGAGGATGCTGGCCTATTCCTCCATCAGCCAGGTCGGCTACGTCATCCTTGGCATCGGCATCGGCACGCCGCTCGGCATCGCCGGCGGCCTGTTCCATCTCTTCAACCACGCCCTGGCCAAGGCCCTCCTGTTCTTGAATTCGGGCTCCATCCAGCAAGCGACGGGGACCCGGGACCTCGACGAGATGGGCGGCGGTTTGGCCAAACGGATGCCGTTCACGGCCGTGACGACCTTCATCGGTTCGCTGTCCATCGCCGGGGTGCCGCCCCTCAACGGCTTCTGGTCGAAGCTCATCATCATCATCGCCCTGATCCAGGCCGGCCAGCCCGCGCTGGCCCTCATCGCCGTGCTGGCCTCGGTCCTGACCCTGTGGTACTACCTCATCCTCCAGCGCAAGACCTTCTTCGGGAAATTCAACGAGAAATGGGCGGCCGTCAAGGAGGCCCCCTTCTGGATGACGGCCTCGACCGTCTTCCTGGGCCTCCTTTGCCTCGTGTTCGGGGTCCTGTTCTCGCTGGCCGTCAAATCCTGGTTCCAGCCCGCCGCCGACGTCCTCGCGGACGGGATCCACTTCGTGATCGGTTCTTGGGGATTATAGACGATGATCGTGCAAACAGCTCTTCTGGTCGGTTTGGTGCTCTTCTCGGTCCTGGCCATCGTCCTCCGCGACCTGCTCAAGGCCGCCATCTCGATGGCCGTGGCCAGCCTGCTGCTGGGGATCGTTTTCTTCCGCATGGGCGCGCCCTACGCCGGGGTCTTCGAGATCTCCGTCGTGGCCGGATTGATCACGGTCCTGTTCATCCTGACCATCGCCCTGACGAACACGGCCGAAGAGGTCCGGGAATCGAGGCTCGTCAATTGGGCCTTCCCGCTCTTCTTCCTGGCCTTCGTCGTCATCGACGCCCTGGTCATGAAGGGGCTCCTGCAGAAGATCCCCGCCTTGCCCTCCTCGCCGGAGGCCGGGGCTTTCGGGGACGTACTCTGGAAAGGCCGGACCATGGACCTCGTCGGCCAGATCGCCGTCATCCTGGCCGGGGTCTTCGCCGTCCTGGCCCTGTTCCGCAAGAGGGACAAACATGATTAACTCCTGGTATCTTTATCTTTTCTTCTCGATCGCCCTGCTCCTGGCCGGGCTCCTGGGCCTGCTGACGAAGAGGAACCTCATCCGGATGTTCATCGCCATCATGGTCATCGGCAAGGGGCTCAGCCTGCTCCTCATCTCGACCGGCTTCGTCCGGGACAACATCCTCGTCGCCCAGGCCCTGACCGTGACCTTCATCGTCGTCGAGGTCAGCCTCGTGGCCACGGCCCTGGCCCTGATCATCAACATCTACCGGACGACCAAGAGCCTGGATGTCCGCAAGCTCACCAGGCTGAAAGGCTAAGCCATGAACGGGATCGGCATCCTCCTCTCTCCGCCCATCGCCTTCCTCTTCTTCCTCGGCGTCGCGTTCGCCCTGTACGCCCTGGGCAAGGCCATGGCCCCGTCGCTGACCAAGGTCGGCGGCAAGCTCACGACCTACGCCTGCGGGGAGGACATCCCCGGTGCCAAGGTCCAGTTCGGGTACCGTTTGTTCTTCTTCATCGCCCTGTTCTTCACCATCATGCACGTCGCGGCCCTGGTCATCGCCACCGTCCCGTCGGGCAAGATCATCTTCTTCGCCGTCTTCTACCTGCTGATGATCTTCCTGTCCATCATGGCCCTGATCACAAGGAGTTAACATGCTCAACAAGCTCGCGCGCTGGTCCAGGATCAAATCGCCCTGGATCCTTCACCTCAACTCCGGCGCCTGCAACGCCTGCGATATCGAGATCGTCGCCGCCCTGACGCCCCGGTTCGACGTCGAGCGCTTCGGGATCCTCCTCAAGGCCACTCCCCGCCACGCCGACGTCATCGTCGCCAGCGGGCCGGTGACCCGGCAGATGCGGGACAGGATCATCCGCATCTACGAGCAGACGCCGGACCCCAAGTTCGTCATCGCCGTCGGGGCCTGCGCCATGTCGGGCTGCGTCTATCGCGGGTCCTATAATATCCTGGGGGGCCTCGACCAGGTCATCCCGGTCAATATGTACGTCCCGGGCTGCCCGGCGCGGCCCGACGCCATCGTCGACGGCGTCGTCAAACTGCTCGGGAAACTCTAGCCTTCGAGGGAATGCCATGACCGATGCCGAGATCGTCGAAAAACTCAAGGCCGACCTGGGGAGCAAAATCCTCGAGCTGACCAATCCCGCCCCCCGCCGTCTGTTCCTGAAGGTCGCCCCGGCCGACCTGCTGGCCGCCACGGGGACTCTCCGCGACACGTACGGGGTCGTGTTCCTGTCGACCATCAGCGGGGTCGACAAGGGCGAGACCTTCGACATCATCTACCACTTCTCGACCCCGGAGCATGATTTTAACCTGAGGACCGAGGTCCCCCGGTCGCGCCCGCACGTCGAGAGCATCTGCGCCCTCATCCCGGGGGCCATCCTCTACGAGCGGGAGATCCAGGACATGTTCGGGATCGTCGTCGACCACATCCCGGACGGCCGCCGCCTGCTCCTGTCGGACGACTGGCCCGAGGGCCAGCACCCGCTGCGCAAGGACTGGAAGCACGAACGGCCGGCCGAGATCATCCCGGGAGGAGAATCATGAAGTTCCAGATCCCCATCGGGCCGCAGCACCCGGCCCTCAAGGAGCCCATCAGCCTGCGGATGACGGTCGAAGGCGAGGTCATCGTCGACGCCGACATCCGGCTCGGCTATAACCATCGCGGCGTCGAGAAGGTCGCCGAGGAGAAGAACTGGACCCAGAACCTCTACCTCACCGAGCGCATCTGCGGCATCTGTTCCCATTCCCACTCGACCTGCTACGTCCAGGGCGTCGAGAAGCTCATGGAGATCGAGCCCCCCAAGCGCGGGATGTCCATCCGCTACCTCGTCTCCGAACTCGAGCGCGTCCACAGCCACCTCCTGTGGCTGGGCGTCGCCGGCCACGAGGCCGGGTTCGACTCGTTCTTCATGTACGTCTGGCGGGACCGGGAGATCGTCATGGACCTTCTGGAGATGATCACCGGCAACCGCGTCCACTACGCCATCAACGCCGTCGGCGGCGTCCGCCGCGACCTCGACCGGGCCCAGATCGACAAGATCCTCGAAGGCCTGGTGACCCTCAAGGCCCGGAGCGAGTACTACCTCCACATCGGCGCCAATGAGCCGAGCTTCGTGGCCCGCATCGCCGGGGTCGGTCTCCTGCCTCTCGAGAAGGCCGTCGCCCTCTGCGCCGTCGGACCCACGGCCCGGGCCTCCGGGTGGCCCCGGGACGTCCGCAAGGAAGACCCCTATGCGGTCTACGACGAGCTCGATTTCGAGGTCGCCACGGCCGACACCTGCGACGTCCTCGGCCGGGTCGTCGTCCGGGTCAAGGAGGTCCTCGAGTCCTACAAGATCTGCGAACAGATCCTGCGGAACCTGCCGGCGGGCGAGATCGCCGCCAAGGCCCCCCGCAAGGCCAAGCCCGGGGAGGTCGTCAGCCGCTACGAGGCCCCGCGCGGCGAGAACATCCACTACATCAAGTCCAACGGGACGGACAAGCCCGAGCGCCTCAAGGTCCGGGCCCCGACCCTTGGCAACTACCCGGCCACGGTGGAGATGCTCCGGAACGGCTTCATCGCCGACATCCCTCTCATCTTCGCCGCCATCGACCCCTGCATCTGCTGCGCCGAGCGGGCCGTCGTCCTGACCGAGGCCCGCACCGGCGAGGACAGGATCGTCCGTCTCGGCGACCTGCGCCGGCAGGCCCTCGAGCGTCATCCCCAAGCGCCTCTGAAAAGGAATGCCGTATGGCCGTTCTGAGAACACTTCTCTATCTGTTCGTTTATCCCGGGCTCCTGTTCCTGTTCGTCTACTCGACGTTCTGCGAGTGGTTCGACAGGAAGGTCTTCGCCAGGCTCCAGAACCGGATGGGCCCGACCCACACCGGCCGCTTCGGGCTCCTCCAGCCGGTCGCCGACATCATCAAGCTCCTGGCCAAGGAAGACATCGTCCCGGAGGCCGCCGACAAGCGCCTGTTCGGGGCCCTGCCGGCGTTCGGCCTGGCCGTCGTCTCGACGGCCGGCCTGCTTCTGCCGGTCTGGAACTTCGATCTCGCGGCTCCCAGCTTCACGTCCTTCCAGGGCGATCTCATCGTCATGCTCTACCTCCTCAGCCTGCCGACGCTGATCATCTTCCTGGCCGCCTGGTCCTCGACCAACTACTTCTCCGAGATCGGCGGCGCCCGGGTCCTGACCATGCTCTTCGGGTACGAGGTGCCGCTTTTCCTGGCCGTCCTCAGCCCGGCCATCCTGGCCGGGTCCTGGCGGCTGGCCGAGATCGCCGCCTTTTACCAGGCTCGGCCCCTGCTCATCCTGCCCAACCTGCTGGCCTTCGCCATCGCCGTCGTCGCCGTCCAGGCCAAGCTCGAGCGCTGCCCGTTCGACATCCCGCACGCCGAGACCGAGATCGTCGGCGGCACGTTCACCGAGTTCTCCGGGAAGAAGCTGGCCATGTTCCGGCTGATGTTCGACATCGAGATGGTCGTCGCCAGCGGCCTCCTGGCGGCCGTTTTCCTCGGGGGCTTCCCCGGCGGGGCCCTCGTCGGATTCCTCCACCTGGTCGTCAAGACCCTGTTCGTCATCTTCCTGCTGTCCCTCATCCGGGCCGTGACATCGCGCATCCGGATCGATCAGGTCGTGACCCTGGCCTGGAAGTATCTCGCGCCGCTGGCCGTCCTCCAGCTGCTGATCATCATTCTCCTGAAGGGGTTGCTGTCATGAAAATCGCCGCCCTCCTGCCGGAGCTCCTGCGCCATCTCTTCAAGAAGCCGGCGACGGTCGACTACCCGTTCCAGAAGATCGCCGTCCCCGAGGGCTTCCGGGGCACACCCTATCTCAATCCCGCCATGTGCATCGTCTGCCGGGCGTGCGAGCGGGATTGCCCGGCCGAGGCCATCGAGATCAGCGTCGTCGACGAGGCCGAGAAGCGCTTCCGGATGGTCATCCACAACGACCGCTGCATCCATTGCGCCCAGTGCGTGGATTCCTGCCCGACGAGCCCCAAGGCCATGCAGATCGACAACCTTCACGAGATCGCCGACGACAGCCGGCTCAAGATGAAGAAAGAGTGGGTCTACGTCCGGGCCGTCATCAAGCCCAAGGCGCCGCCGGCCCCTCCGGCGGCCCCTCCAGCGGCCCAGGCCCCGAAGGCCTGAGCCCGCCCTCCCCTTTCCGGCCGCGTTTGCACGGGCTGCCGGAAAGCCTTATCATCGGTCCATGGCTTCGTGGCGCAAGGCGTTGATCCGCGACATCGGGGCGTCCGAGTGGATGGCCCTGCTGGGGATCGGCGACCCCTTGCAAGGCGACGACGCGGCCGGGGTCCTTGTCGCCCGCCGGCTCCTCGGCCGGGCCGCCGGCTCCGGGCCGCGCGCCCTGATCCTGGCGACGGAGAAGGTGCCCGAGAACTTCACGGGGGCCGTCCGGGCCTTCGCCCCGGACCTTGTCGTGCTTGTCGACGCCGCGGCCGGCATCGGGCCGCCGGGAACGATCGCGCTGCTCGATCCCCTGCGCTTGGACGACGACGAGGTCACGACCCACAGGATCCCCCTGCGGCGGCTCGCCGCTTACATCCGGGAAACGATGGGCGCCCGCGTCCGGCTCCTGGGTATCGAGCCGGCCCGATGCGAACTCGGGTCGGCGCTCTCCGCGGCGGTCGACCGGGCCGTCGACGAGGTCGTTGACGCGCTCGCGGCGGCCCTGGCCTGAGGGGGCCCTCAGATCTTCATCGGCATCAGGACGTAGATGTTCTCGATGCCCTCGGCGGCCTCGGGCTTGAGAAGAACGGCGCTGTTCTCGTCCTTGATCTCGAAGACGACCTTCTCGGAGTCGACCGCGGTCAGGAAGTCCAGCAGGTACTGGGCGTTGAAGCCGACCTCGAGGTCCTGCCCTTTATAGGCGATATCGAGCCGATCGCGGGCCTCGCCGATCTCCGGGTTCGACGAAAAGAGCTTCATCCGGCTCTTCTCGATCGTGAACTTGATGCCCTTCGATCTCTCGGAGGACAGCAGAGAGACCCGGCGGACGGCGTCGGCCAGAGCCTCCCGGCCGATCGACAGCTTCCCGGGGTTGTCCTTGGGGATGACGGCCTGGTAGTTGGGGAACTTGCTCTCGATGATCCGCGAGATCAGCGTCCTTCCGCCGACCCGGAAAAAGAGGTTGTTGTCGTCCATGTCGAAATCGACGCTGTCCTCGTCGAACTTGCGCAGCTCGTTCAGCGTCTTCTTGGCCACGATGACGCTCGTCTCCTTCTCGGGTTTGAGGCCGTCCTCGGCCTTCTTCGTATAGGACAAACGGTGGCCGTCGGTGCTGACCAGTTCGATCTGCCTGTCCTTCAGCGACAAAAGCGCTCCGTTGAGATAGTATCTCTGCTCCTGGGTGATCGCGTAGTACACGCGGTCGATCATGGCCTGGAAGTCCTTGAGGGGCAGCCGGATGTTCTTCTCGAATTTCGGCTCCGGGACCTGCGGATAGTCCTCTCGAGGCAACCCGAGGATCCTGAAGAGGCTCTCCCCGGCCCTGATCTCCGCCGAATCGTCCTTCTTCTCGACCTCGACATGGCTCCCTTCGGGCAGGGACTTGACGATCTCGAAGAACTTCTTCCCGTTGAGGGTCATGGCTCCGGGCACCTCGATGGAGGCTTCGATCCTCGTTCTCAGACCGACCTCGAGGTCCGTTCCCGTCAGTTCGATGTCGGCCTCGGAGACGTTCATCAGGATGTTGGCCAGGATAGGCATCGTGTTCCGCTTCTCGACGATCCCCTGGAGGATCTGCAGTTCGTCCAGCAACGTTTCCCTGAGAATTGAGAATTTCATGGCGCCGCCTTTCGATCGGGACTTTTCCATTCTTTCTTCTTTATATTTATTTCATAAAGACAGGATAAATCAAGAAGGGAAATAAGAATAGGCCGAGGAAAAGTGCGAAACCCCCGCAAACGGTTGATCCTTCTCATTGGACGAAGGCCATCAGATTGTTGATTTCTTTGTTGAATTCGGGATCGTCGGCCCGAAGCTTCTCGATCTTACGGATGCTGTGGATGACCGTCGTGTGGTGTTTTCCACCGAATTTCTTTCCGATCTCGGGAAGCGACGAGCGGGTCATCTCCTTGGCCAGATACATGGCGATCTGGCGGGGAAAGGCGATCTTCGGCGAGTTGTTGCGGCTCTTGAGCTGGGCCGGCTTGATCTTGAATTTATGACAGACGAGTTTTTGGATCTTTTCCACAGTGACGATCGTCGCCGAGGTGTCGAGCAGGCTTTTCAGGGCCTCGCGGGTCAGGTCGAGGTCGATCTTTTCCCCCTTGAGGGAGGCAAAGGCGATGACCCGGCGAAGATAGCCCTCGAGCTCGCGGATATTGGACTGGACCTTGTCGGCGATGTAAAGGGCGACGGTCTCGGGCAGGCTGACGGCCTCGATATCGGCCTTTTTCTTGAGGATGGCGATGCGGGTTTCGATGTCCGGGGGCTTCAGGTCGGCGATCAATCCCCATTCGAAGCGGGACCGGAAGCGGTCCTCGAGATGGGGGATCTCCTTGGGAGGGCAGTCGCTGGAGATGACGATCTGCTTCTGGCTGTCGTAAAGATGGTTGAAGGTGTGGAAAAACTCCTCTTTGGTCCGCTCCCGGCCGGAGAGATAGTGGATGTCGTCCATGAGGAGGAGGTCGACACTCCGGTATTTTTCGCGGAACTCGAGGACTTTTCCGTATTGCAGGTGATTGACGAGGTCGTTCATGAATTTTTCGGTGGTCACGTAGAGGATCTTGTTGCGGCCGTTCTGCTGCAGGGCGAAATGACCGATGGCGTTCATAAGATGGGTCTTGCCGAGGCCCGCGCCGCCGTAGATGTAAAGGGGATTGTAGGACTTGGCCGGGTTATTGGCCACGGCCGTGGCCGCCGCGTGGGCGAACTGGTTGCAGCTGCCGACGACGAAATTCTCGAACGTGTAGTTCGGATTGAGGTTGGGATTGATGGCCGGGCTCTGCTTGTTTTTACGCTGCTCGGGGGAGCGCCTCATGAACGACGAAGGCGTGTCGTCATAGATGTAGCGGATGTCGAAGAATCGGCCGAAAAGGTCATGGGAGCACTCGTTGATGAGGTTGGAATAATGGAAGGACAGCCAGTCCCGGAAATAGGAATTCGGGACCTTGATATAGAGACTGTCCTGCTCTTGGCCGATGAACGTCGTCGGGTCGAACCAGGTCTCGAAACTCTTGGGATCGACCTTGCTCTCGACGGCCTTGAGGATTCGAATCCAAACGTTTTCTTTTTCTTCAGGTTCCATGGGTTCTGTCTTTTTTTCCACAGATATTTCCACATCTGTGGAAAAACCCTCCCCCGCTTGGGCTTGATCCGGGTAAGGCTCGGTCAGGATAGCACTTCGAGGTCCGCTTTTCAAGTCTTTTTTTAGGGGAAAACGGCCCTATAAGGGTCTGCGCGAGGCCCTGCCGAAAAGGGCCGGGAAAAGCTCGGATTTGACCCGGTCCAGCAGCTCGTAGAAGGCCAAATCGGCCTCTTTTTCGAAGTCCTCGTAGGTCCGGCTGGGCTCGAATGTCCGCTCGAAAAGGACCTCCTCGCCGGAGGCCGCGGCGACGGAAAGGACCAGAGTATAGACGGACCGTTCGAGGAGCTCGGAGCGGGCCGTCCGGAAGGGCCCGTCGACCGGCAGGCCGGGGCGAAGGGCCTTTCGCAGCTGGCGGGAAAGGGTCACGGAGCCGGTCAGAACGACGGCTCGTCCGCTTCCCGCGGGCTCCTTGCCGCCCTCGACGCGCGACACGGGCCCCGGGAACCAGGAAACCAGCTCGCGGGCGATATAAGCGGCCGTCTCGCGCCCGGCCTCAAGGCCCGGCCATGGCGACTTGTCCTCGAAGTCGGCCACGACGATCTCGTCGAAGCGCCCCGGTGCGAGGGGGGCGGCCGGTTCCTCGGCCCGTGCCCCCGGCGCCGCCACCTCTTGCCGGATGAAGGGGGCGCTCACCGGGCCCGGCCCGGCGGCCGGACCGCGGCGGCAGCCGGCGGACAGGGCCAGGACCGTCAGGCCCAGGGCGACGAGGAGCGAGCCGCGCGCGGTTTCATTCATGGTTCGGCCTCAGGTTACTCCCTATCGGGGCCGCGGGTCAAGGCGGGCCGATTTGCCTCGGGGCCGTTTTTGTGGTATAAATCCCGCTCACATCGAAGAGAGAGAAACGAACATGCCGAAAACTTGCGAGATCTGCGGGAAGGGCCCCGTTTTCGGGCATAGCGTCAGCCACTCCCACAAGGCATCACCCAAGAAGTGGAAACCGAACCTCCAGCACGTCAAGGCCCGCACGCCCCGCGGCGTCCGCCAGATCTGGGTATGCACGAGGTGCCTGAGGTCCGGAAAGGTCGTCAAGGCGGCCTGACGCCTCGCTCGATCCCGCCCCGCCCTCCTTCCGGCCCGGCTCCGGTCGAAGCCAATGTCCGCGGCCTTCGTCAGGGGCTCAGACGCGTTCGACCGAGTGGACCTCCCTCAGGGCCGCGATCCGGCGCGAGATGTCCTCCAGGTGCCGGATGTCCCGGATCCTCAGGTCCAGCTTGATGCGGGCCTTGCCCCCGGCGAGGGTCGCGGCCTCGGCCTTGGAGATGTTGCCCTCGAGCTTGGCCACGGCGGCGGCGACATTGGCCAGGACGCCGGGCGTATCCTCGGATTTGACCAACAGACGGGCCTTGAACGTTCCTTTCAGGGCCGGGTCCCAAGAAACATCGACCAGGCGCTGGGCGTCGAGGAGCTCTTTAGTGACCAAGGCGCAGCGCAGGGAATGGACGGTCATGCCTTTGCCGGCCGTGATGTAGCCGACGACGGGCTCGCCCTTGATCGGCGAGCAGCACTTGGCCAGGCTGATCATCTGCCCCCCGAGGTCGCGGATGCGGACGGCCGTTCCCGGCCGGGGGATGATCAGGGAAGCGGCCTTGCCGATGATGGACTCCTTGCGGGGGGCGATGCCGTCGGCCGGGAAGACGGCCGCGAGGAGCCGCTTGTCGACCACGGCCTTGCCGAGGCCGACCTGCCGGTAAAAGGCGTCCATGTCCGGGAACCGCGAGCCGAGGGCTTCGGAAAGCCTCGGCAGGAGCCGGTCCTCCTTGCGCAGCTCGGCGGGGATGACGTAGTTGCGCAGCTCCCTTTCCCAAACCTTGCGGCCCAGAGCCGCGCTCGTCGCCCGGCCCCGGACGTTGAGCCATCTTTTGATCTGCTGGCGGGCCCCGGAGGTCGTCGCGGCGGCCAGCAGGCCCCTGGTCGGCGATCGTCCCTCGGCCGTCAGGATCTCCACGATGTCGCCGCTCTTGAGGACGGTGTCGAGGGTCGCCGGCGAACCGTTGATCCGGGCCCCGGCGGCCCGCAGCCCGATCTCCGAATGGATCTTGAAGGCGAAATCGAGGGCCGTCGCGCCGGGCGGGAGATCGATGACGCCGCCCTTGGGCGTGAAGACGAAGACCTCTTCGGGGATGAGGTTCTTCTTGAGGCTCCGCAGGAACTCCTGGGGATTTTTCTGCTCCCGGTAGAGGGCGGCCATCTCCCTCAGCCAGTGGAGGCGGCGGTCCTCCTGGGCCAGGCCCGTCGCCCCCCCCTCCTTGTACCGCCAATGGGCGGCGATGCCGTTCTCGGCCAGGTCGTGCATCTCGCGGGTGCGGATCTGGATCTCGAACGCCTTCTGCCCCTCGGCGATGACCGTCGTGTGCAAGGCCTGGTAGAGGTTCGGCTTGGGCATGGCGATGAAGTCCCGGAAGCGCTGGGGCAGATGGGGCCACCGCTGATGGATGGTCCCCAGGGCCGCATAGCAGTTCTTGACCGAGTCGGTCATGATCCGCAGGGCCAGGAAATCGTAGACCTGGTCGAACCCGACTTCCCGGCGGCGCATTTTGCTCCAGATGCTGTAGGGCCTTTTGATCCGGGAGAAGACCTCGGCGGGGATGCCGTTCGCGACCAGCAGGTCCTCGAGGGCGGCCTTCATGGTCTCGAGGTCCTGCTCGGCGGCCTTCTTGCGGGGCTCGACGAAAGCCGCGACCTTGGCATACTCCTCGGGCGCGACGAAACGGAAAGACAGGTCCTCGAGCTCGGCCCGGATCCGACCCATTCCGAGGCGGTTGGCGATCGGGGCGTAGATCTCGAGCGTCTCCCGGGCGATCCGCTCGCGCTTGTCCTCGTCGAGGAACGTCAGGGTCTGGAGGTTGTGGATCCGGTCGGCCAGCTTGATGAAGATGACCCGGATGTCGTCGGTCATGGCCAGGATGATCTTGCGAATGGCCTCGGCCCGGCGGGCCTCGGGGGAAGAGGCCTGGACGCGGCTGATCTTGGTGACGCCCTCGACGAGGTCGGCGACCTCGCGGCCGAAGGTCTCCCGGACATCGGCGACGGTGACGTCGGTATCCTCCAGAACGTCGTGAAGCAGGGCGGCCGTGAGGGTCGTCCGGTCGAGCCTCATCCCGGCCAGATAATCGGCGACCTCCAGAGGGTGGCTGAGGTAGGCCTCGCCCGAGCGCCGGACCTGCCCTTTGTGAGCCCTGCCGGCGAAAACGTAGGCCTTTTGGAGGGCCAGGGCGTCCTTTTCGCCGATATACGACGAGGCCTTCTCCAGGATGTCGTCGAAGCGGATCATGGCCAGGCGGCCCCCTCTGCGACGCGCGGGCCTTGGGATGAAGTCCTCACGTCGGCATTGTAGCTGCGGGCCCCGGGCCTGTCAAAGAAGGGCCGGGCGCAGCCTCTCAGTCGGAGGAAGCGGCGGGCGGCTTGTCCGAGGGCTTGGGCTTGTCCGGGCCCTTCGTGCCGGCCGGCGGTTTGTCCGCCTCGGCCCCGGGCTTCGGATCGGCGGCCTTGGCGGGCTTCTTGGCGTAGTCGGTGACGTACCAGCCGCCGCCCTTGAACTGGATGGCCGGCGGAGAGAGAAGCTTGGTGACCGGGCCGCCGCATTCGGGGCATTTCCCGGGCGGGGCCTCCCCGGCCCTCTGCAGCACCTCGAAAGTCGAGCCGCATCGGCGGCAACGGTATTCGTAAAGGGGCATGGCCGGTTCTCGATCCTTCAAGAAGTCCTTGAAAAGACGAACATTATATCAGAAATCCGCCGGCCTGCAAGGCCATCCCGAAGACCGGGCCGCGGGCCCTTACTCGTGGAAGACGAAGGTCTCGAAGACCTGGAGGCGGGCGCCTCTGCGCCACGCGTCGCCGGGCAGGCCGGCCTTGAGGCAGGCCTGGCGGAGGAAGGTCGTCCGGTCCCAGCCGTTCTCGACCGGGACCTGGGGCAGGAGGAGGCCCCGCTTGTCCCCTCGGCTGACGACCAGGCCGTGCCTTCCCACGCGGACGGACTTGGGATCGTCGATGTCCAGGAGCGGGCCGAGGACGGAAACCTCGATGAGCAGGTCCCGAAGCTCTGCGGGCGTGACCGGCGGGAACCGGGGATCCCGGGAGGCGGCCAGGGCCGCCGCCTGGACGACGGCCCGGCCGAGCGGCCCCGCGGGCTCGGGGAATCCGACGCAGCCGCGGAGCTCGCCCCGCATCTTGAGGGTCACGAAAACGCCCTGCGCGGCCTCGAGGCGCGGCCGGTCCGGACTAGGATCGATGAGCTCGCCGCGCTCGACGAAGGACACCAGCGCCGTGCGCGCCAGCCGGAGGACGGCCTTCCGGTCCTCTTCGTCGAGGCCGAGCGGGCCGTCGATCTCGGGCCCATCGGCGAGCACGGCCGCGGCCAGATATCCGACGACCGGGCCGCCGAAACCGGCGGAGTCCGTCCGGCGAAGGAGCTCGACGCGGAGGCGGCCGGCCCGGCGCGCCAAGAGCAGGACCGTGACGACGGGCCCGCCGCCGCACATGATGTTCTCCCCGGCCTCGACCTTGCGGATCAGGGTCTCGGCGTCGCCGGCGCGGATGAGCTCGGCCGTCGCGGCATCGAGGGCCTCGGCCTCCTCCTCGGGCAGGAAGTGGGACAGATCGGTCGAGGCGACGACCAGGACGCTCTTCCCCCGCCCGGCCGCTTCGAGGGCCGCGGCCAGCTTCTCGATGGTCGCCTCGGTCTGGAGGCCCATGACGACGGGCAGGATCGACGCCTTGGGGAAGGCCCGTTGGATGAAGGGGATCTGGACCTCGATGGAGTGCTCTCTGGCGAAGGCCTCGGGGAGGAAGCGGAACCCCGAGGCCCGCATAACGTCCCGGGCCATTTCCGCATCGACGGGGACCGTTCCCAGGGGCGTCTCGAAGCCTCCGTCCGGCCAGATCGAGCAGCCGCGGAACCCGAACTGATGGGACGGCCCGACGACGACCACGGTCTCGACGTCCCGGCCGCGGGCGGAGGCGTACGCGGCGGCGGCGGTCGCTCCGGAATAGACGTGACCGGCGTGAGGGGCGATCAGGCCGATGAGACGGCCCCCGCCGACCGCTCCATGGGCCGCCCCGGCCAGGGCCTCGTCGACCGCCGCAGCCAGCCGGACCGGGTCCTTTTCGTAGAACTGGCCGGCGAACGCGGCCCTCTTGATGTGCTGCGACGCGCTCGCGGCAACGGCGATGACCGCCACAAGGCCGAGGATCTTTTTCATGGCCGCGGACTCCCTCCCGTCGGGCGAACGATCATTCTCAATATAGCGGCGCTTTCGCCGAAAAGCAACGGCGTTGACTTTTTCGAGCCGTTGGATACAATGATATCCGGAAGGTTGAGATGAAAGGCTTCTTTAAGTTCCTGTTGGCGCTCCTGACGCTGGGCTCGGTATTTTTCGTGGGCTTTTCCCTCGGCCGCGAGAAGGAAAAGGCCAAGATCCCGATATTCCAGGAAGAGGCCGAAGGCCACGAATGAGGCCCCGTCGGCCGGCCGGGCCGGGTCGGGATCATGCCATGGTCGAGAGGTAAACGGGGGAGCCAGCCATGAGTTGGGGAGCGACGGTCCTCCTGGTCCTCTTCGCCGTCTTCATCATCCTGGTCATCGTCAATCCCAATATCTCGTGCTTCGGCAAGCGGCTTCGTTCGCCGTTCTATCCCCTCTTGAGGAAAAAGCGGGCGCCGAAGAAGACCACGGACTATCATTTCCATCTCGTCGACGGGCCGCCAGCCACGCCCGGCGCACCGGGGACGGGCGGGCCGAAAAGCGCGGCGAAGGATCCCGCCGGCCCCGAGCCCAAGACCAAGGACTATGGCTTCCGCCTTGACTGAAGGCCCCCGGGGCCGGACCGCCCATCGTCCGCGACCGAGCCGTTCTTGAAACCCCCGCTCCGCACCGCTTCCAGCGCCAGGATAGGGAAAGGGGCCCGCTTCCTGTTCCTCCTGGCCTTGGCGGGCTGCGCCGGCCGGGTGCCCGTCCTTGTCCCCCCGGCGGGAGGGGTCGCGGGCGTGGAAGGCTTCGGCTCGGCCTCGTTCGAGGGGCCGGAAGCCATCCTCAAGGGCAAGTTCGCGTTCGGGTTCCGACGTCCCGGCCTGGGCCGGATCGAAGCCCTCGATCCCCTCGGCCGCACGGTCTTCTACCTGTTCCTCGAGGCCGGCCGGGCGGCGTTCGTCCTGCCCGGAGAGAAAGCCTACGCCGAAGACGAGGCCGAGGCCGTGATGGTCCGGCTGCTGGGATTCTCTCTCCTGCCGGACGACATGATCCGCATCCTCGGCGGGGCGTGGCCGGGCCCGGACGAAGGCCAAGGAGCGGGCTGGAGCGTCGAACGGGACGAGCAGGGCCGGGTCGCCGGCGGGGTCCGCGGGGACCTGCGCTTCACCGTCCGGTCGTTCTTCAAGGGAGGAGGGGTCCCGCGGCAGGTCGAGTTCTCCAGGCCCGGCCTTGCCGGACGCCTGAAGATCCTCTCCCTTCGGTTCGATCCGCCCGTCCGCGCCGGGGCCTTCCGCCCGCCGTTCCTCTCCCGGTACGCCAGGAAGACCTGGGAGGAGATGGAGGAGCTTCTCAAGCGATGACCGTCAAGTCCTTCGCCAAGATCAATCTCGGCCTGGAGGTCGTCCGGCGCCGCGAGGACGGCTATCACGACATCCGGACGCTCTTCCAATCGATCACCCTGGCCGACGAGCTCACCGTCGAGACCGCGCCGGACGGCGCTCTCCTGGTCGAGGGGGACGATGCGTCGGTGGCTTGGGACGCGACGAATCTCGTCCACCGGGCGGCCCGGCTCCTCCGGGAAAGAACGGGGACGAGGAAGGGCGCGCGCGTCCGCGTCAGCAAGAGGATCCCGCCGGCCAAGGGCCTCGGAGGCGGCAGCTCCAACGCGGCCGCGACCCTGCTGGGCCTCAACGAGCTGTGGCGCCTTGACATGCCGCCGGAGGAGATGGCCGTTTTGGCCCGGAGCCTCGGGGCCGATGTCCCCTTTTTTCTCAAGGGCGGTCTGTGCCTCGGGGAGGGTATAGGGGACCTCTTGACCTTGATCCCCGATCTGCCGCCGATCCCATGCCTGCTCGTCTTCCCGCCCTTCCCGGTGGCGACCCCCGGGATCTACGGCGGGCTCCGCGCGTCCTTGACTTCGGAGGCCAAACCCAGTAAAATTATGCGCTTTCTGGAGTCCGGGGACTTCGGTCTTTTGGAAAACGATCTCGAAGACGTCATTTTTCGGCGGCACCCCGAGCTCGAAGGCCTCAAAGAGTCCCTCGCGGGCCGGGGAGCCGTCCTGTCCCTGGTCAGCGGCTCGGGCTCGGCGGTCTACGGACTTTTCGCCGGGCGGGCAGAGGCCCTCGAGGCGCTCGAGGAGCTCCGAGGGCAGAACGAAGCGGTTCTGGCGGAAACGCTGCCCCGGGACGGCTATTGGGCCGAGCTCGGTGCTGGGGTGTAGCCAAGCGGTAAGGCAACGGACTTTGGCTCCGTCACCGGAGGTTCGAATCCTCCCGCCCCAGTTCTAGCGATAGAGGACGAGGAAGGAACGATGAAGGTATTCACTGGCTCTTCGAACACCGCCCTGGCCGCGGAGATCGCCAAGTACCTGCAGATCGATCTGGGACGCTGCGTCCTGGACCGCTTCAGCGACGGCGAGATCCACTTCTACATCGACGAGAACGTCCGCGGCGAGGACATCTTCGTCATCCAGTCGGGCTCGGCGGACGCCAACTTCCACCTCATGGAGCTGTTCATCATGATCGACGCCTTCAAGCGGGCGTCGGCCGGGCGCATCACCGCCGTCATCCCCTATTTCGCCTACGCCCGGCAGGACTGGAAGGACCGCCCGCGGGTGCCGATCTCGGCCCGCCTCGTCTCGGACCTCATCGAAACGGCCGGGGCCAACCGGGTCCTGACCATGGACCTTCACTCTCCCCAGATCCAGGGATTCTTCGCGGTGCCCGTCGATAACCTGATGTCGGCGCCCGTCCTGGCCGGGCACATCCGGTCGATGAAGCTCGACGACCTGACCATCGTCTCTCCCGACGCCGGCGGGGTCGGCCGGGCCCGGTATTTCGCCCAACGCCTGGGGGCCAATCTGGCCATCGTCGACAAGCGGCGGCCCGCCCCGAACGAGGCCAAGGTCCTCCACGTCATCGGCGATGTCGAGGGCCAGAACGTCGTCCTCTACGACGACATGGTCGATACGGCCGGGACGTTGACCCTCAGCGCCGAGGCCTTGGCCAAGGAAGGGGCCAAGCGGATCTTCGCCGCCTGCACGCACGCCATCCTGTCGGGCCCGGCCCTGGACCGGATCGCGAAGTCGAAGCTGGAGAATATCTTCGTGACCAATACGATCCCTCTCACGGACAGGGCCGCCGCCTCCGGGACCTTCACCGTCCTGTCCGTCGCCGAGCTGTTCGGGGAAGCGATCCGGAGGATCAATGAGGGGAGCTCGGTGAGCTCCCTGTTCATTTAAGGAGGAACAGATGGACATCGTCATCAAGAGCGAGAAACGCCAGGGCCTCGGCAAGAACGCCGCGCGCCGTCTGAGGGCCCAGGGCTTCATCCCCGCCGTGCTCTACGGCGAATCCAAGGACAGCGTCCCGCTCGTCCTCAACAAGAAGGACATCGTCCGGATCATGAAGCTCGAGTCCGGCGAGAACACGATCTTCCGGGTGGCCTTCGATTCCGAGGAGGTCGACGCCATGATCCGCGAGCTGCAGGTCGAGCCGGCCACCGACGAGCTGCTCCATGTGGACCTCATCCGGATCGCCATGGATAAACCCATCCGCGTCACCGTGCCCATCGAGCACGAGGGGGATCCCGTGGGCGTCAAGACCGAGGGCGGTTTCATCGACTTCGTGACCCGCGAGGTCGACGTCGAATGCCTGCCCCGGGAGATCCCGGAGAGCCTGACGATCGACATCTCCGGGCTCCACATCCAGCAGAGCTTCAAGGTCGAGAACGTCGTCCCGCCGCCGGGGGTCAAGATCCTCAGCGAGCCGGGCACCGTGCTCGTCCTCATCTCGGTCCCGCACAAGGAAGAGGAGTTCCCCGGCGAGACGCCCGAGGAGGCCGTGGCCGAGGAAGGCGCGGAGCCCGAGGTCATCAAGAAGGAGCGGGCCGAGAAGGAAGAGCCGGAGAAATAGCGCTTGTGGCTGGTCGTCGGCCTGGGCAACCCGGGCGAAGAGTACGAGGGGACGCGCCATAACGCCGGCTTCATGCTGGCCGAGCGCGCGGCCCGGGCCTGGGACGTCCGGCCGCGGGGCCGCACCTTCCGGTCCCGGACGGCCGTCGCCCGGAGAGGCGACCAGACCGTCCTCCTGGCCCTCCCCCGGACCTACATGAACCTCAGCGGGCTGGCCGTCCGGGCCGCTCTCAAGGGGCGTGGCATCCCGCCCGAGCGGCTCGTCGTCGCCTACGACGACCTGGACATCCCCCTCGGGGAGATCCGGGTCCGCAAGAGCGGCAGCCCCGGCACCCACAAGGGCATGATCTCGATCGTCAACGAGATCGGGACGCGCGATTTCCCGCGCATCCGGATCGGCATCGGCCCCCTGCCCGCGCGTTGGGACGCCTCGGACTTCGTCCTGGCCCCGTTCGGCCGCGACGAGCGGCCGGCCCTCGAGCGCAGCCTCGAGGAGGCCGAAGAGGCCCTGGGCCTGATCCTGGACGGCCGGGTCGACCGGGCCATGACCCGATTCAACCGCCGGAACCCGGCGCCGCCGGGGGATTGAATTTTTCCGGGAATCGGCTAGAATAGAGCGCGTACTCCTTGTCCCTTCCATCAAGAGAAGGGGCTTTCAATCCATAAGGAGGTCTCGATGAGACAGTACGAAACGGGGTTCGTCCTCTCCCCCGCCCTCTCCGAAGAAGAGACGACGCAGTTCATCCAGCAGATGGCCGAGATCGTGGCCCAGCGCAAGGGCCGCATGATCAAGCAGGACATCTGGGGCAAGCGGCGCCTGGCCTATCCCATCAAGAAGTGCGAGGACGGATTCTACGTCTTCTTCATCTACGACGGGCCGGGCGACATCTCGACCGAGATGGAGCGGCGGTTCAAGCAGACCGACGCCGTCATCCGGTTCATGACCGTCAAGAAGGACGCCCGGGACCTCGGGCGGCGGCGGAAGAAGAAGGCCGAGCGGGACGCCGGCGACGAAACGGCCGCGGCCTCCGCCGCCGGCGGCTCTGAGGAGAAGTGACATGCCGAGAGACGATCGACCCGAACGGAGCGAGCGCGGGCCGTACCGCAAGTATTTCGCCCCCAAGAGGAAGTTCTGCCGGTTCTGCCAGCGGGACGTCCGGGGCATCGACTACAAGTCCGTGGAGATCCTGAAGAAGTACATCCCCGACCGGGGCAAGATCACCCCCCGCCGGATCACCGGGACCTGCGCCTACCACCAGAGGAAGCTGTCCCTGGCCATCAAGCGGGCCAGGCTCATGGCCCTTCTCCCGTACGTCGAGGATTGAGGGGAGCGGGAGGGAACATGAAGGTCATTCTCAAACAGGACGTGGACAAGCTGGGCCGCAAGGGCGACATCGTCAACGTCGCGCCGGGATTCGGGCGGAACTACCTCATCCCCCGTAAGCTGGCCATCGCCGTGACGCCGACCAACGTCAAGATGATCGAGATCGAACGCCAGGCCCTCAAGAAGAAGCTCGAAGCGGAACGGGAAACGTACAGGACCCTGGCCCAGAAGATCGGCCAGGTGACGCTGACGTTCCAGCGCAAGGCCGGCGACAAGGACGTCATCTTCGGTTCCGTCTCGGCCTCGGATGTCAAGGACGGCCTCGACGGGCTGGGCTTCGAGGTCGACAAGAAGAAGATCCTGCTCGACGAGCCCATCAAGCGGCTCGGGAATTTCACGGTCGCCGTCAAGGTCTCTCCGGAGGACCGGGCGGAGATCAAGGTCGTTGTCGCCCGCGAAGAGACGGGCGACGAAGCGCCGGAGGCCGCCGGATCGACCGAGAACCAGGCGGACGGCACGAACTGATCCCCGCCCGGGGCGGCCCGGCGGGGGCGAGGTGGCTATGGAACTCGACTTGATGTTCCTCAAGAAGACGCCGCCCCACAGCCTGGAGGCCGAGAGGACGGTCCTCGGGGGCATCCTCGTCCAGAACCAGAACCTCAACGTCGCCCTGTCGGTCATCTCTCCCGAGGACCTCTACAAGGACGGCCACCGCAAGATCCTGGAGAGGATCATCGCCCTCGTCGACAAGGGACTGCCGGTCGACCTCCTCAGCCTGACCGAGGACGCCCAGCGGGCCGGTATCCTCGAGGAGGTCGGCGGGGCCGCCTACATCTCGTCCCTCCTCGACGGCGTGCCCCGCAACCTCAACATCGAATATTACGCCCAGATCATCAAGGAGAAGGCCCTTCTCCGTCGCCTCATCCTGTCGTCGACCCGGATCATCCAGGAGAGCTACGAGCAGAAGGAGGACGCCGACGACCTCCTCAACGCGGCCCAGGCGGCCATCGTCGAGGTCGCCGGCCAGCGCATCAAGCCGGGCTTCCAGCCCATGACGGAGCTGACCGGCCCGACCTTGGAGATGATCCGCCAACTGGCCGAACGCAAGGAGGCCGTCACCGGCGTGCCGACCGGCTTCCGGTACCTCGACGGGATGACCTCGGGCTTCCATCCCGCGGAGCTCGTCATCCTGGCCGCCCGGCCGTCCATGGGCAAGACGGCCCTGGCCCTGAACATCTCCCACCACGTCGGGCTCAAGACGGACAAGGCCGTCGGCTTCTTCTCCATGGAGATGGCCCAGGAGCAGATCGTCGTCAGGCTGCTCTGCGCCGAGGCCCAGCTCGACATCAAAAGGACCCGGACGGGATTCATCAACGACCGCGAGTTCGGCAAGCTCAAGCTGGCCGGCGAGGCCCTGTCCCGGGCCCGGATCTTCATCGACGAGTCGCCGGCCCTGACGATCATGGAGATGAAGGCCAAGTGCCGCCGCCTGAAGATGGAGCGGGGCCTGGACATCGTCTTCGTCGATTACATCCAGCTCATGAGGACGGGAGGCCGCTTCGAGAACCGCAACCAGGAGATGTCGTTCATCTCCCGGTCCCTCAAGGAGCTGGCCAAGGAGCTGCGCATCCCGGTCGTCGGCATCTCGCAGCTCAGCCGGGCCCCCGAGAAGGGGCGCCGCGAGCCCAAGCCTCAGCTCTCGGACCTCCGCGAGTCCGGGGCCATCGAGCAGGACGCCGACGTCGTCATCTTCATCTACCGTCCGGAGTTCTACCATCCCGACGACGAAAGCCTCAAGGGGGTGGCCGAGGTCAGCATCGCCAAGCAACGCAACGGCCCCATCGGCAACCTCCAGCTGGCTTTCATCCGCGAATACGCGCGCTTCGCCGACATGGAGCTACACGCGCCGGAGTTCTGAAGCGATGAAGGACAGGACGGTCTTCGTCTGCCAGAGCTGCGGGACCCGCTCGCCGAAATGGATGGGCCGCTGTTCGGGCTGCGGCGAGTGGAACACTCTGGTCGAGGAGCTCGAGGAGGAATCCCCGGTCGCGGAGGTCGCCTTCGCCCCCTCGGAGCCCGTCCTTTACGGCGAGATCCGGGAGTCGGCCAAGCCGCGCATCACGATCGGCATCGAGGACGTCAACAAGGTCCTCGGCGGCGGCCTGGTCCTGGGGTCCCTCGTCCTGGTCGGAGGGGAGCCCGGGATCGGCAAGTCGACCCTCCTGCTCCAGGTCTCGCGGGACATGGCCTCCGCCGGCGAGTCCGTCCTTTATGTCTCGGGCGAGGAATCCCTCGAGCAGGTCAAGCTTCGGGGGGACCGGCTCGGGGTCGGCGGCGGGAACCTCTACCTGCTGGCCGAGACCAACCTCGAGAGGATCCTGGCCCAGGCGGAGCGGCTCAAGCCCGGGGCCCTCATCGTCGACTCGATCCAGACGGTCTTCTCGACGAAGATGAGCTCGACCCCGGGGACCATCAGCCAGGTCCGGGAGGCCGCCAACCAGCTCTTCCGCTTCGCCAAGCGCCATCAGGTCCCGTCCTTTCTGGTCGGGCACATCACCAAGGACGGGTCGATCGCCGGGCCGAAGTCCCTGGAGCACATCGTCGACGTCGTCCTGCTCTTCGAGGGCGAGCGGGACCACAGCCACCGGGTCCTCAGGGCCATGAAGAACAGGTTCGGCCCCGTCTCGGAGCTGGCGGTCTTCGAGATGACCGCCTCCGGCCTGCAGTCCATCCTCGATCCCTCGGCCTTTTTCCTGCGCGAGAGGCCCCGCAACGAGCCCGGCAGCGCCGTGGTCTGTACGATCAAGGGGACCCGGCCCTTCCTGGCCGAAGTCCAGGCCCTCGTGTCATCGACCCTGTTCACGGCCAACCCGCGCCGGATGAGCATCGGGCTCGACCATCACCGGACGGCCATGCTCCTGGCCCTGGTCGAGAAGAAGACCGGGGCCAGCTTCGCCGGCGAGGACATCTACATCAACGTGGCCGGAGGGATGACCATCGACGAGCCGGCCGTCGACTTGGGTGTCGTCATGGCCGTCGTATCGTCCCTGAAGAACATGCCCCTGCCGCAGGACATGGCTTTCTTCGGCGAGGTCGGCCTGAGCGGGGAGATCCGTTCGGTCGGCCAGCCCCTGGCCCGGACCAAGGAGGCCCGGTCGCTGGGCTTCGGGACGGCCCTCCTTCCGGCCGGGAACCTGCCGGCCCTCGAAAAGGAAGGCCTCGCGGACATCCGATGCCTCGGCGTCCGGACGGTCCGGGAGGCCCTTCAGAAGGTTTTCTAGGAAGGCTCTGTGACATATCTTTCATAAAGGATCGAGCCCATGGGCATTCTCGTCTTCCGCCTGTTCATCATCGGCCTCATCACCGTGGCCGGTTATATCTATCCGCCGTTCACGCTGACCGCCCCGTACGGGGCCGGCGTGGCCTTCGTCCTGGGCGCCATCATGATGATCCTGGAGACCCGCATCCGCAAAGCCCCGTTCCGGGTCATCTGGAGCGCCGGCCTGGGACTGCTCATCGGCATCCTCCTCGGGTGGCTGCTCGGCGCGATCTACCAGGCCGTGGTCAAGACCCCCGAGATGGCGGCTTTCATCCGCATCTTCTTCCTGGTCATCATGCCCTACATCGGTCTTCTCGTCGGCACCCGGAAGCCCGAGTGGCTCGATCCCGGCTTCTGGAGGGGGCTGTTCAAGGACAAGCGGCCCGGCCGCAGCCTCAAGCTCCTCGACACGAGCGTCATCATCGACGGCCGCATCGCCGACCTCTGTGACACGGGTTTCGTCGAGGGTGAGCTGGTCATCCCCCAATTCGTCCTCAAAGAGCTCCAGCTGGTCGCGGATTCGCCCGACGCCCTGAAGCGGCAGCGGGGGCGCCGCGGCCTCGACGTCCTGGGCCGGCTCCAGAAATCGCCCCAGGTGACGGTGACCATCTCCGACCTCGATTTCCCCGACCTGCGGGACGTCGATTCCAAGCTCATCGAGTGCGCCAAGGCCATGGGGGCCAAGATCGTGACCAACGACTTCAACCTCAACAAGGTCGCCCACATCCAGGGCATCAAGGTCCTCAACGTCAACGAGCTGACCAACGCCCTGCGGCCGGTCGCCCTGCCCGGCGAGGCCATGAGCGTCTTCATCCTCAAGGAGGGCAAGGAGAAGGACCAGGGCGTCGCCTATCTCGAGGACGGGACCATGGTCGTGGTCGACAACTCGCGCCGGATGATCGGTCAGACCATCAATATCACCGTCACGTCCGTGCTCCAGACGACGGTCGGCAAGATGATCTTCGGCCGCTTCAACGGGGAGGCCACGTGACCCGGATCGCGGTCATCATCGCGGCCGCCGGGTCCGGCTCGCGTTTCGGCGGGCCGAAGCAGTTCGCCGTCCTCCGGGGGATCCCGGTCCTCGAGCGGGCCGTGGGGGCCTTTCAAGCCCATCCGGCGGTCGACGACATCATCCTCGTCCTGCCCGCCGCCCGGATCGACGACCGGTATCCGTCCCGGTTCGGCAAGATCGTCGCCGTCGTCCCCGGCGGAGAGAGGCGGCAGGATTCCGTCCGCCGGGGGCTCGAGGCCCTCGACGGGGCCGGCGTGGGACTGGTCCTCGTCCACGACGGGGCCCGGCCCATCGTGGCCCCGGAGCTCGTCGAGCGGGTCATCGAAGCCGTCCGGGCGACCGGGGCCGCCGTGCCCGGTGCGCCGCTCGAGGACACCGTCAAGGAGGTCCGCGAGGGGCGGATCGCGGCGACCGTCGACCGGGCGTCGCTCGTCCGGGCCCAAACGCCCCAGGGGTTCCGCTACGCGCTCCTCCGCGAGGCCCTCGAGGCCGCCGACCGCGACGGGTTCACGGGGACCGACGAGTCCTCGCTCGTCGAGCGCCTGGGGGTCCCGGTGGCCCGGGTCTCGGGCGACCCGCGCAACATCAAGATCACGACTCCCCTGGACATCAAGATCGCGGAGGCCCTCGTCGATGGCTGAAACGAAGATCGGTATCGGGTACGACATCCACCGCCTCGAGGCCGGGCGCAAGCTCGTCCTCGGGGGGATCGAGATCCCTCACGAGAAGGGACTGGCCGGCCATTCGGACGGCGACGCCCTCGTCCACGCCCTCATCGACGCCCTGCTCGGAGCCATGGGCGAAGGGGACATCGGGCGGCTTTTTCCGGACACCGACCCCCGCTGGGCGGGCGCCCGCAGCCTGGGCCTGCTCGAGGACGTCGTCGGGCGGCTCCGGGCGCGCGGCGGGCGGATCGTCAACGCCGACGCGGTCATCGTCGCCGAAGAGCCGAAGATGGCCCCCCACGCCGCGGCCATCAAGGCCGCCCTCATCGCCGTGCTCGGGATCGAAGGGGCCGACTTGGGCATCAAGGCCAAGACGGCCGAGGGGCTCGGGCCGGTCGGCGAGGGAAGGGCCATCGCCTGCTGGGCCGCGGTCCTCATCCGCCTCTAGAGGCCTCGGGGTATCCTCTCCGTCCGCGCGGTGATCCTTTTTCGCCTCCCGGCGGCACGGACTCGGCGGCTCGCGAGCTCGCAGAGGAGCCGCCCTTTTTGGCTGTGCTGGGGATCATCCGTCTCCCCCGGCCCCCGGGAACCAGTCCCGGCGGTTCCCCCGTCGGCGGCCGCCGGGTCCCCCTCCGCTACGGGGGCTCCAGACGACCCCCATCACAGCCCGGGCGGCCCCAGCATGCATCTCTCGCGCGTCCGGCTGGATCACCGCTTTATGCTCCCGTCGAGGAATGGTTTTGAGACCATCTCGGCCGGAAGGGGGTCCTAGGGGATATCTCCTCCTGGTCGCAGAACGCGGCGGCGTTCGAGAAGGGGAGGCAGGGAGCGGAGCGACCGTTGGAAGGGGGAAGGCGAAGCGGATTCCCCCTCCAAAGAGGGACACCCCTCGGCCCGTCGTCAGCGGTCGTATCCTCTCCGTCCGCGCGGTGATCCTCTTTCGCCTCCCGGCGGCACGGACTCGGCGGCTCGCGAGCTCGCAGAGGAGCCGCCCTTTTTGGCTGTGATGGGGATCATCCGTCTCCCCCGGCCCCCGGGAACCAGTCCCGGCGGTTCCCCCGTCGGCGGCCGCCGGGTCCCCCTCCGGCAGGGAGCGGACTCTGGGGAGCGACCATCAGAAGTGCGGCGGAGCGACTCGGAGCCGCACTTCTGGGAAATATCTTGAAAGAGCGGCTGCTTTCATTACTGCCGTGTGACGAAAGCGCGTCCGGCTGGATCACCGCTTTATGCTCCCGTCGAGGAATGGTTTTGAGGCCATCTCGGCCGGAAGGGGGTCCAGGGGGATATGTCCTCCTGGTCGCAGAACGCGGCGGCGTTCGAGAAGGGGAGGCGGCGAGCGGTTGACTTGAGGGAGGATTCCGCATAATCTCCGGTTTGATGCTTTTTTGAGGAGGCCCCATGAACAAGAGCGCGATCAAGCTGGGATGGCTGGCCCTGGCGGCCGCCGGCATCTTCCTCGCGGCGGCGGCCCAGGAGCCCAAACCGTCGAGGATGTACACGGTCGGCGGCGTCCGGCACGGCGCGAGCTTCTTCCCCCGGGTCGACTATCCCTTCACCAAGCCCCTGAAAGAGGGCCAGATGGATTTCGCCCACTATCACACGTACGACGAGGTCACGTCCTTTCTCCGCGCGTGGGCGGCCGAATATCCCGAGCTCGTCGACCTGTATTCGGTCGGCCAGAGCTTTGAGGGCCGCGAGATCTGGCAGATGACAATCACCAACAAGGCCACCGGCAAGGACACCGACAAGCCGGCCATGTTCATCGAGGGCAACCGGCACTCGGGCGAGGTCACGGCGGCCGAGGCCGCGCTCTGGTTCGCCTGGCACGTTCTCACGAACTACGGCGCGGACCCCGGGATCACCAAGCTCGTCGACACCAAGGCCCTCTATGTGAGGGTCAAGAACAATCCCGACGGGTCCGAGATGTACTTGAACACCGCCCAGTCGAACCGCAGCACGGTCAGGCCCTACGACGACGACCGGGACGGCCTGCTCGACGAGGACCCGCCCGACGACCTCGACGGTGACGGGTTCATCCTCCAGATGCGCCGCAAGGTCGAGCCCGGCAAGGGCACGATGATCCTCGATCCGGACGATCCCTCGGGCCGGCTCATGCGGCGGGCCCCGGCGGGCCAAGGCGATTATGTCGTCATGTCCGAGGGCCTGGACAGCGACGGGGACGGGAGGGTCAACGAGGACGGCATCGGCGGCCTCGACCTGCACCGCAACTACCCCGAGAACTGGCGCCCCATGCCCGGTCTGGACCTGACCGGGCGCGGCTGGACCCAGGGCGGGGCCGGCGAATACCCGCTGTCGGAGATCGAGACGAGAACCGTCGTCCTGTTCCTTCTCCAGCACCCCAACGTCAGCATCGTCCAGACCATGGACACCACGGTCCCCATGCTCCTCCACGGCCCGTCGACCAGCCGGATGAGCGAGTCCATGTTCCCCGAGGACATGCGGATCTACCAGTACTTCGACGAGGAAGGCAAGAAGATCACCGGCTACCCCAACGCCGGCGACACCTACTGGGATTACGCCAACCTGGGCCGCGGCGACCGCGACATGCGGGCCCGGGCCGCGGAGATGGGCTTCGAGATCCCCTCCGAACCCCAGGGCCGGCCCCTCTTCGGCCACTCGCCCGACTTCGGCTACCTCTACTACGGGTCCGTGTGGTACGGCAACGAGCTGTGGAACGGCGGCCGGGTCAAGGACTATGACGGCGACGGGCGGGTCACCGAGCTCGAGAGCCTCCGCTTCATCGACGAGGAGCTGGGCGGCCGCTACTTCAAGCCCTGGACGAAATTCGCGCACCCGTCTCTCGGGGAGGTCGAGATCGGCGGCTTCAATCCCAAGTTCTGGCGCCAGAACCCGCCGGTCGAGATCCTCGAGGAATGGGTCGTCAAGGAGGGCCTCTTCAACCTCTTCCTGGCCAAGTCCCTGCCCCAGGTGAAGATCGTCTCGGCGGCGATCAGGCCGGCCCGCAAGGAGGCCGACACCATCGAGGTGGTGGCCGTGGTCACCAACGAGGGCTTCCTGCCCACGGCGCTGAAGATGGCCGAGCGGGTCAAGATCGTCCGCCCCGACGCTGTCGAGATCAGGCTGCCGGCCGGGGCCTCGCTCTCCGGGAGCCGTATCCGCCAGGAGATCGGCCACCTGAAACAGGGCGAGAAGCGGGAGGTCCGCTGGAAGGTCAAGGTCAGGCCGGACGCGTCGGGGGAGGCCGAGGTGTCCGTCCTTTCGACCCGCGGCGGCGTCGCCCGGGCCAAGGTCCGGATCGGCCCCTGAGCGGGCCCTCTAGGCGGGGCCCGGCTTGGCGCCGCCCTTGCCGTGGGGCGCCAAACCGTAGATCTTCATCTTGTAGCTCAGCATCCGCTCCGTGATGCCCAGGGCCCGGGCGGCCTTGCTCTTGACCCCCCCGCTGTCCCGCAGGGCCCGCCGTATCTCCCGCGTTTCGAGCACGCGGACCTTGTCGACCAGCGAGTCGCCTCCCGCGGGCAGGTCGTCCTCGGTCCTCTCCTGGAGGAAGACCGGCAGGTCGGTCGCCCCGAGGATCTCGCCGTCGGCGAACACGACGGCCCTTTCGACGGCGTTCTCCAGCTCCCGGACGTTGCCCGGGAAGGGGTAATTCATAAGGACCGTCAAGGCCTCGCGCGTCAATCCCCGGATGGCCTTGCCCTCCCGCTGGCCGTATTTCCGCAGGAAGTGGTCGGCGAGAGGGGGGATGTCTTCCTTTCGTCGCCGCAGCGGCGGGACCTGGATGTGGATGACGTTCAGCCGGTAGAAGAGGTCGGACCGGAACCGGCCCTCTTTCATCAAGACGGCCAGGTCCTTGTTGGTGGCGGCGATGACCCGGACGTCGGCCCGGAGAGGCTCGTTCGAGCCCAGGCGGTAGAACTCCCGGTCCTGAAGGAACCTCAGCAGCTTGACCTGGGTCTGGGGGGGCAGGTCGCCGATCTCGTCGAGGAACAGGGTCCCGCCCGCGGCCGCCTCGAACTTGCCGATCTTCCTCTCGTGGGCCCCCGTGAAGGCCCCCTTCTCGGAGCCGAAGAGCTCGCCCTCGATGAGGGTCTCGGGAAGGGACGGGATGTTGAGTGCGACGTAGGGCCCCTTTTTCCGGCGGGAGGAATAATGGATGGCCCTGGCCACGAGGTCCTTGCCCGTCCCCGTCTCGCCGGAGACGAGGACCGTGGCGTCGCTGCGGGCGGCCTTCATGATCAGCCCGGCGACCTCCTCCATCGACGGGGAGGCGAAGACGAAGTTCTTGGCGTGGAACTTGTCCTCCAGGCGGTCCTGAAGGGTCGAGATCTCCCTTTTCAGCGTCTGGCGCTCCATGGCGCGCTCGAGGACGAGCCGGAACTTGTCGAAGTCGACCGGCTTGACGATGTAGTCGTAGGCCCCCGCCCTGACGGCCTCGACGGCCCGCTCGATGTTCCCGTAGGCCGTGACCATGATGGGCGTCACCAAAGGATTCGAGGCCAGGATGTCACGGATGACGTCGACCCCCGTTTCGGCGCCGAGCCTGTAGTCCACGACGGCGATGTCGACGGGCCCGGCGAGCACGGCTTCCCGGGCCTCCTTCCCGGAGGCGGCCTCGACGACCTGAAACCCTCCGGCCTCCAGGTTGCCGCGAAAGAGCTTGCGCTGGAGGGGGTCGTCCTCGACGATCAAGATGACCGGCTCGCTCATGTCATCCTCCCGGCATGATGACGCGGAATTCCGTGCCGCCGCCTTCGCGGCGGCCGGCCTCGATCCTCCCGCCGTGGGCCTCGACGATCTTCCGGGCCAGGTAGAGGCCGATGCCCAGGCCCTTCTCTTTGGTCGAAAAGAACGGCTCGAAGACCCGCTCGAGGTCGTCGGCGGGGATGCCCGGCCCGTCGTCGCCGACCCGGATCTCGACGCTTTTCCGGGCGGCCCGGGCTTCCATCCGGACCGTCGAGCCGGTGGAGGCCTCCAGAGCGTTGCGGGCGAGGTTGATCAGGGCCTGGACGAGAAGATCGCGGTCGGCCCTGGCCCGGACGCCCGGCCCGGCCTCGGTCTCGAGCCGCGGGGCGGCCCCGGGGTGCTCTTGCAGGAGACTGTCGCGGACGTCGCGGAAGATATCGGCCACGGCCACCGGCCCGAGGACCGGCTGGATGGGCTTCACGGCGCTCGAGAACCGGTCGACGATGCCGGCGACCGTGCGGACCTGCTCCTTTCCGGCAAGGAGGTCGGCCTTGGCCCCGGCCGGGGCCTGGGCCATGAGCAGGTCGAAAAGAAGCGACAAGCTGTTGAGCGGATTCTTGATCTCGTGGGCGACGCCGGAGGTGAACGCCGATATCTCGCGGAACCGCTCCTTTTCCAGCCGCTCGGTCTCGGCCTCCCGGGCCTTGGCGACATAGCGTGCCTGCAAACGGGAGATCTCGCGGATGACCAGGGCCCCGACGAGCACGAGGAGGACGAAGAACAACACCGCGTTCCGCCTTGTCCGGGCCAGCATGTCCTCCATGCTGGCCAGGGAATAGCCGAGGTAGAGAAGGTAGGATCGGCCCGAGGCGGACGGGACGGCCTCATAGGTGTTGAGGATCTTCCCGGCCGGGGAATCGATGATGCCGGACGTCCCGGCCTCTGCGGCGGCCGAGGAGAGCGGCAGATAGCCCTCGAATTGCGAGTTCCAAGCCAGGACATCCTTGCGCTCGTCGAGCAGGGCCATGAAGTAGATGTCGTCCTCGGCCGCGTACAACCCGAGGGCCTCGGAAGGGGGCCGGCCTTCGGCCAGCAGATGGGAGATGTTGACCGCCAGGATGCGGGCCGTGGCTTCGACCTGCCCGCGGACGAGGCCCTCGACGCGCCTCCTGAAGTCGGCCTGGTTAAGGGCCGAAACGAGCGTGAAAAGGGCCAGCAGGCCCGCGAAGGGCAGGGCGAAGAAAAGGAGCAGTCTCCGGTTCTTCAAAAGCCCCCGATCCTTCGTTTCCCTCTCATATTCGACTTTCCGCGGCTCCAGGACGGGAAGCCCTTCTTATCGCGGACGACGACGGTCTCCCCCCGGAAACGAAGCTGGCGGGCGATGACCGTCCGTTCGCCGGCCAATGAGCCGACGATGGTCATGGGCTCGCCCTTATGGAGGTCCTGGCCGAAAAACCAGGAAGGGCCGACCTCGACGAAGTAGGCCGCCTCGGCCGGTCCCTGGAGGACGAGGATGAGGAAGGGGGCCCCGTCCTTGTAGCGGGGCTCGAAGCGGATCTCTTGGACCGTGCCCTCGACACGGACCTCCTTGTCCACGTTGTAGAAATGCGCGGCGGTCTGGACGGGGCCGTCCTGTCCGGCCAGGGCGGCGGCCGCCGCCCAGCCGCAGAGAAGAAGGACGATGGCTTTTTTCATGTCCTCACTCCTTTCGGCCGAAGGGCAGGGTCCACTCGATGCCCGCCAGCAAGTAAGGGCTCGACCAGGTGAACAGGGGATCGTTCGAACGGTTGTCGGACCAGGAATAGGCGATGAACACGGAGAGTCGCGGGAAGGTCTTTTCCAGACGCGCCTCGAGAGAGCGCCGGGTATCCTCTCTCGGCAGGCCGGTGGGCTCCCCTTCCGCCGTCATGACCTCGATGCCCGGGAAACCCTTGTCCGCATACGTGTAGGCCGCCTTGACCTCGATGTCCCAGGGCAGGAGGGCCGTCACCATGGCCGTGGCCGTCCAGCCCTGCCAAGAGAACTCGTCGGAACTGGGATTGGAGACGAGATAGAACTCTTCGATGGACGAGAAGGGATTGGTCCCCGATAGCGTCCACTGGCGCAGGCCGGACACGCTGAGACCGACACGGCTGCCCAATCCCTGGGCGGCCAGCAGGGCCAGCGAGCCGCTCTGGATGCCGGCCCCGCCCCCCGAAGGATCATAGATCGGGACGAAGCCGTGGCCTCCCCGGTAGATGGGCCCTCCTCCGCCGCCTCCCATGAGCACGCCCGCTTCGGGGAGGGTGTCCAGGAAGGGGTGAAGGAAGTACTTGTACTTCCAGACGGCCTCCGTCTTGAGCGTCGTCAGGCTGGGGAAGAACTTGTCCAGCGACAGCGACGCGCTCTGGCTGAGATAGTCGAAGAGGGCGTAGCGGTACGAGGCGTAGGCGCTGCGCGCCTGGAGCTTGAGGATGGAGCTCGGGGCCAGATAGGTCTTGAAAGCGCCGACGAGGTCGAACGACAGGGAATTGAACGGGTTCCACTCCGACCGGAAGAAGTCCCCGGACCCTTCTGCCGCGACATAGAAGGCGCTCTTCGAGCCCGAAGGCTTGAGATAGTCGAGCCCGACGCTGATCGTCCCGAAGCTCAATCCGGGGTTCTCACGGAACAGGACATAGCGGGCGTCGGAGAGAAGCGAGAGCCCTCCCGAATCGCTCTCCAGGAAGAGGCCGAACGCGGACATGGAATCCGCCACGCCTTCGCTCGTCTGGAACAGGTTGTCGGTCGTGTGATGGTTGTAGGCCAGGCTGAAGCTGTTGGCCCGGGCGGCGACGGTTGTCGCCAGCAGGAGGGGAAGGAAGATCCTGAGTTTCATGGATGTCCCTATCTTAACAAAGCGGCTCGGCAAAAAAAAGGAAGGGCCGGGGCCCCGGGCCTGGTCCGTCGATCATCTCCGGCCGCGCCGGACGCTACGGCCCTTGGGGCCCGTGCCATCACAGAGGCCGGCGCCGGCCCCCAGGGAGGCCGTTCCCGACAGCCCGGCCCGGAAGGAGCCTTTGCCGAAGACCGTTCGGCTGATCTGGCCGGCCTGCAGGCCGCTGCGGCCCGCCCCGTCCGTGCCCTGTCCGTAACGGGACGGAGCTTGATAGCCGCTCCCGTCCTGGGGCCGGCTCCAGTCGGGGTCCTGGCCGTTGGGAATGCCGTCCCCGTCATGGTCCCTGAGGACGTCGGCGATACCGTCCCCGTTCTCGTCGATGAAGCGGAACTGATGACGGAAAGCGGACTGGGCCTTGACCCGGGCCTGTCCCGTGGTCTCCTCCTGGGCGAGGGACGCCGAGAGACCCGCTATCATAACGCCGATCACGAGGGCCAATATCTTTCTCATCTGATGACCTCCTTGATCCATGAGACCCCATAAGGAGCAAGCCTCGTGCCATCGCTCAATTATAACAATATAAATAAGATATGATTTCATGGGGAGCCCAAATGGGGACTTTTTTGTCAGTCGGCCGACAATATTGTCGGCCTGATGTTCAGGCGAAGAGCTCAAAAAGGGCTCCTCTTCAGGTCCCGGGGGAGGCCTCTTCAAGGAATAATGAGATGTTTTTAGAATCCCTCCGATCGGGAGAAGTCCCTTTTTCAGGCCGTCGGATTCCTCTATAATACAAAGGATCGAGAGCGCCGGGCCGGGGTCCGGGTTGCCGGCCGGGGGGGCTGGTCGGGAAGCGGCGTCCGCTCTCCCCTGGTGGAACCGAAGGTCCCCGGCCGGAGTTCTCGAGAAAGACGGCGCCCCTGGAAGATATCCCCCGGTCCTCCGTCTAATAAGGTGCGGAGGACAAGTGAGTTGAACGCATGGAAGACAAAGAGCTGGTCCGGCTGGCCCGCGAAGGAAGCCAGGAGGCTTTCGAGGAGCTGGTCACGAGGTACCAGTCCAAGGTGTTCAGCATGGCTATGAGCTTCACGAGGAACCGCGAGGCCGCCGACGACCTGGCCCAGGAGGTCTTCTTGAAGGCCTATCTGGCGCTTCCCCGGTTCCAGGGCAAGTCCGAGTTCGGGACCTGGCTCTACCGCATCTCGGTCAACCACATCAAGGATTTTCTCCGCAAGAGGGGCCGGACCAAGGAGGTCTCGCTCGAGGACGTCCGGGAGCTGAGCCTGTCGGACGGCGACCGGACCGACAAAGCCGCCGAGGAGGCGGAGACCGAGGCCCGCAAGGGCCTCGTCCGGAAGTTCGTCGAAGAGCTGCCCGATAAGTATCGGATCATCCTGACGCTGCGGGACATCCAGGGCATGCCCTATGAGGCCATCGCCCGGGTCCTCCGACTTTCGCCGGGGACAGTGGACTCCAGGCTCCACCGGGCCCGGAAGATGCTTCGGGACAGGATGACGCCCTATCTGCAAGGCGAAGGAGGGGTCGATGCGCTGTAAGAAGGCCGAACGATGGATGTCGCGGGCCCAGGACGGGCGGCTCGACGCCCGATCGGCGGGCCGGCTCGACGAGCATCTGACGACCTGCCCCTCCTGCCGTCGTGCCCAGGCGGAATACCGGTCCATGGCGGCCCTGCTCAGGAACGGCCGTGAAACCGGACCGGCGCCCCGTTTTTGGGAACGCCTCGAGCCGCGTCTGCGTGAGGAGCGGGAGCTCGTTCCTCTCCTCGTCTGCGAGAGATGGTGCCTGCGGGCCGTCCCTGTGTTCCTGGTCCTGGCCGCCCTGGCGGCCGGCCTGCTGTTCTTCACGCCCCGCTCCATCGAGATGACCCGGTCCGAGGTCCTGCTCCTCGAGAACGTCAATCCCCTCGCGGAGACCCGGAGGCTGTTCGAGGAGGAGAAACCGGAGAACAGAAACATGATGCTCATCTTCGCCTCGGCGGACGAGTTGACCCCGGCCAGGAGACGGCTGCCATGAAGAACAAATACAAGCTCTGGATCGCCCTGACGCTGCTCGTCGTCTTCGGGCTGGGGACCGCGGCCGGCGTATTCGGGGAACGGTATCTCATTCACAAAAAATTCCGGAGGCCCTCCGAGCCCCGGCCGCATTTCCCGACCATGGAGACCATGGCCAGCGAGCTCGGCCTGACACCCGAGCAACAGGAGAAGATCAGGGAGATCTTCAAGAGGAGCGAGGAGCGGCTCAAGCAGTTCCGAAGCGAGTACAACAGCCGTCTCTGGGACCTCAGGAAGACCCTGAAGGTCGAGATCGACAGCGTCATGACGGCCGAGCAGATCAAGAAGATGGAGGACCTCATCCGGCGCTATTCGGAGCAGCGCCGGAAGCCTTCCGACGGAAAGGATCCCAGCAGCCGCAAGGACAGGGACAAGGAACCCGCGGCGCGCGATAAAGGAACGGAGAGATAGAGATGAAGAAGAAGACCATTATCATCCTGGCCGGACTGGTCGTCGTCGCCGGCGTCATTCTCGGCGTCACGCTCTTCGGCAAGGGCAAGAACGACGTCGTCAAGTACCGCAAGGAGGCCCTCGGCCGCGGGGACGTCGAAGCCCTGGTCGTCACCTCCGGGACCCTGAACCCGATCGAGATCGTCGAGGTCGGTGCGCAGGTCTCCGGCAAGGTCGAGAAGCTTTACGTCGATTTCAACTCCCTGGTCAGCAGCGGACAGGTCGTGGCCGAGCTGGACCAGGAGCCGCTGAGGATGAAGATCGATCAGAACGAGGCCAGCTACAAGAGCCGGGTGGCCTCCCTCGAGCGGGCCAAGGTGACCCTCGAGACCGCCGAGAAGAAGTACGAGAGGTCCAAGGCCCTTTTCGAGAAGGAGCTCATCTCCATCGAGGAGATGGACGCCGCCGAGGCCTCCTATCTGGGCGCCAAGACCGACCTCATCGCGGCCGAGGCCAGCCTGGCCCAGGCCAAGAGCGCCCTCGACCTCAGCAAGATCGACCTCAGCTACGCCGTCATCCGGGCCCCGGTCGACGGGGTCGTCATCAGCCGCAATGTCAACGTCGGCCAGACGGTCCAATCGAGCTTCCAGGCCCCGGTCCTGTTCCAGATCGCCACGGACCTGACCAAGATGAAGGTCGAGTGCAGCGTCGACGAGTCCGATATCGGCAAGGTCAAGGAAGGCCAGAAGGTCCGGTTCACGGTCGAGGCCTACCCGAACGAGACCTTCCAAGGGGTCGTCCAGCAGGTCCGCTTCTCGCCCGAGACCGTCCAGAACGTCGTCACCTACACGACCATCGTCAACCTCGAGAACCCCGAAAAGAAGCTCTTCCCGGGCATGACGGCCACGGTCTCGATCATCGTCGGCGAGGCCAAGGACGCCCTCCGGGTCCCCAACGCCGCCCTCCGATTCACGCCCACCCTGACGCCGGAGGAGATGGAGAAGATGCTCCAGGAGATGAGGGACAGGCTGATGGCCGGGCGCGCCGGGCAGCAAGGACAGCCCGGCGGGACCGCTGAAGGCGCCTCCCCTCAGTTCAAGCCCCGCGGCGAGGGCCGTCCCCAGGGCCAGGCCGGGCCGGCGGGCGGCGCCGCGGCCGGACGGAGCCGCCAGCAGCAGATGCCCCGCGTCTGGACCGTCGACAAGGACGGCAAGTTGGGCATGCATTTCCTCCGGACCGGGGTCACCGACAACAGCTACACGGAGATCCTTCGCAGCGAGCTCAAGGAGGGCGACGAGGTCATCATCGGGACGGAAGCGACGGCCGCGAGCGCCGCCGCGAGGCAGCAAGGCATGGGCGGGCTGATGTTCATGGGAGGCCCGCCCCGACGATAGGCCCCGCGTTGGACGAGACGAACATGGTCAACAACATCATCGAGCTCCAGGACCTGAAAAAGACCTATGTCATCGGGGAGAGCCAGGTCCAGGCCTTGGCCGGGGTTTCCTATGCCATCGAGAAGGGGGACTTCCTGGCCATCATGGGGCCCTCGGGGTCCGGCAAGTCGACCCTGATGAACATCCTCGGCTGCCTCGACCGCCCGAGCTCCGGCCGCTATGTCCTTGACGGGGACGAGGTCTCCAAGCTCGACAAGAACGAGCTGGCCCGCATCCGGAACAGGAAGATCGGGTTCGTCTTCCAGAGCTTCAACCTCCTGTCCCGGACGACGGCCCTCGAGAACGTCGAGCTGCCCCTCCTTTATTCGCCCGTCAACGGCAAGGACATGACGGAGCGGGCCATGGCGGCGCTGAACGCCGTGGGGCTGGCCGGCCGGGCCCACCACAAGACCAACCAGCTGTCCGGCGGCGAGCAGCAGCGGGTGGCCATCGCCCGGGCCCTGCTCAACGATCCGACCCTGATCCTGGCCGACGAACCGACGGGCAACCTCGACAGCCGGACGAGCACGGACATCATGAACATCTTCAAGTCCCTCAACGAGGACAAAGGGATGACCATGATCATGGTGACCCACGAGCCCGACATCGCCGCCTGGGCCCGCAAGAGGATCCACCTCCTCGACGGGCTCATCGTCCGGGAAGAGCGGGATTGACGACGGGGCGACCCGCCAAGGAGAACACGCCATGTTGAAGAGAAGCCTGATGCACGCCGGCCGGACGTTCCGGGTCGCCGTCCGGGCCCTGGGTCGCAACAAGATGCGGTCGTTCCTCACGGCCCTGGGCATCATCATCGGGGTCGGCGCCGTGATCGCCATGGTCAGCATCGGCGAGGGCGCCAAGCAGGGGATCGAGGACCGCTTCGCCTCCATGGGCACGAACCTGCTGTTCGTCTCCCCGGGCAGCCGTAACGTTCGCGGGGTCCACTCCGGCTGGGGGAGCTTCCAGACCCTCAAGGCCGAAGACGCGGCGGCCATCGAGGACCTGCCCGCCGTCATGTACGTCTCGCCCTCCGTCAACGCCCGGGCCCAGGTCGTCTACAGCAACAAGAACTGGAACACGTCCATCCAGGGCACCGGCGCCCGGTACCCGGAGGTCCGGGCCTGGGAGGTCGAGTTCGGGAGCTATTTCGACGAAAGCCAGGTCCGCTCGGCGGCCAAGGTCTGCGTCCTCGGGGCCGACGTCAAGACGAACCTGTTCGAGGACGAGGACCCGGTCGGCAAGGTCATCCGGGTCAAGAAGATCCCCTTCAAGGTCCTGGGGGTCATGAAGCGCCGCGGGGAGTCGGGCGGCTTCGGCAGCCGCGACGACATGATCACCGTTCCCTACACGACGGCTATGCGCCGCCTGCAGGGGATCGACTACATCCAATCGGTCGACGTCCGGGCGATGTCGGCGGCCGCCATGCCGGAGGCCCAGCAGCAGATCGAGGAGCTCCTCCGCATCCGGCACCGGATCGCCCCCGGGGCCGAGGACGACTTCCAGGTCCGCAACATGTCCGACATCGCCGAGACGGCCGCCGAGTCGACCAAGATCATGACCATCCTGCTCGGCAGCATCGCCTCGATCTCCCTCCTCGTCGGGGGCATCGGGATCATGAACATCATGCTCGTTTCGGTCACCGAGAGGATCCGGGAGATCGGCATCCGCATGGCCGTCGGGGCCCGCGAGCGGGACATCCTCCTCCAGTTCCTCACCGAGGCCATCGTCCTCAGCCTCCTCGGCGGGCTCATCGGCATCGGGTTCGGCATCGGATCGTCCAAGCTGATCAGGAAGATCGAGATGTTCTCGTCCATGAACACCGTCGTGTCCATCGATTCCGTCCTGATGGCCTTCTTTTTCGCGGCGGCCATCGGCATCTTTTTCGGGTTCTACCCGGCCCGCAAGGCGTCCCGGCTGGACCCCATCGAAGCGTTGAGATACGAATGACACGAAGACCAGGAGGTCGATCATGAGAAAGAAGATCCTAGGGATCCTGCTCGTCGGCGCCGTCGCCCTGGCGGTCCCCTCCGCAGGCCAGGACAAGGCCGGGACCCTCCAGCTGTCGCTCGAGGAATGCATCATAAAGGCCCTCAAGGACAATCTGGGCGTGGCCATCCAGGTCCTGGGTCCGGAGATCTCCAGCGAGGGCGTGTCGCGGGCCCAGGAGAAGTACATCCCGACCCTGAGCCTGAGCGCCAGCAGCCGGAACACGGAGAACGCCACCTATTCTTACTTGGACGCCCAGCAGGACAGCACGATCGACAAGACCCAGAACTTCACGTTCCTGAGCGCCAGCCAGTCCGTCCCGACCGGAGGGACCTTCAGCATCGACTTCACGGGATACAAGACGTCGACCAACCGGACGGGCCAGACCATCAATCCCCGCTACGGCACGACCCTGCGGTTCAACTTCAACCAGCCCCTTCTCAAGAACTTCGGAATCAAGATGAGCCGGCGGGAGATCCTGGTGGCCGTCAATAACCTGGGGATCTCCGAGGAGCAGCTCCGCCAGACCTTGACGAACACGGTCTACGAGGTGGAGAGCGCCTACTGGAACCTCGTTTACAGCATCGAGAACCTCGAGGTCCGGCGTCAGTCCCTCAAGCTGGCCCAGGACCTGCTCGAGAAGAACCAGCGGTCGGTCGAGGTCGGGACCATGGCCCCCATGGACGTTCTCAGCGCCAGGGCCGAGGTCGCGACGCGCGAAGCCGACATCATCCAGGCCGAGGCCGAGGTCGAGTCCCGGTCGGACCAGCTCAGGATGCTCCTCAACCTCCCGGACGAAGGCGAAGGGGCCGTCACCGCCGTCCTGCCCAAGGACACGCCGACCTTCGAGGAGAAGTCCTTCGACCTGGACGAGGCCCTGGCCCTGGCCATCCAGAACCGGACCGACCTGGCCATCGGCCGGATCGGCCTCAAGAACGAGGAGCTCAACCTGTCCTACGCCAAGAACCAGGCCCTGCCCGAGCTGAACCTCTCGGCCTCGTTCTACAGCCCCGGCATCGACGGCACGCAGCTCATCTACGACGGCAACCCGATCCTCGGCAACATCATCGACACCATTCCGGGCGATATGAGCGGGGCCATCAAGCAGACGACGCAGTTCAAATACCCCAACTGGAACATCGGGCTGACCCTGAGCGTGCCCCTGGCCAATATCTTCTCGAACGCCTCCCTGGCCCAGGCCCGGCTCAACATGAGGCAGGCCATGCTGGAGCTCGAGCAGCAGAAGCAGCAGGTCTACCTCGAGATCAAGAACGCCGTCCGGTCCGTCGAGGCGAACTTCAAGCGGATCCGGGCCTACACGACGGCCCGCGAGCTGGCCGATCAGAAGCTGGCCGCCGAGGAGGAGAAGCGCCGGGTCGGGCTGAGCACGAACTACATGGTCCTCCAGATGCAGCGCGACCTGGCCTCGGCCCGCATCTCCGAGCTCAACGCCATCATCGCCTATAACGTCTCGCTGGCCGCTCTCGAGAGGTCGATGGGCACGAACCTGAAGAGCCGGAACGTCACGGTCGGCGAATACGGCTCGGCCCGTTGACGTCCGTTCGGGCCCGGGAATAATGGCGGTCAGGACGGCATGAGAGGGCTCGCCCGGGCCCTCGCCCTCCCGGCGCTCCTGCTGGCCGCCCTTCACGCCGTTCCCGCGGCCGAGGGGTCCTCGGCCGCCCGCCCCGGCCCGAAGGCCCCGGCCGTCGAGGCCGCCCGGCTGACGCATCCGCCCGTCATCGACGGGGCCATCGACCCGGAGATCTGGGAGGGGGCGGTCGTCATCGAGGATTTCGTCCAATACGAGCCCCAGGAAGGGGCCGCCCCCTCGGAGCGAACGGTGGCTTACATCGCCCACGACCACAAGCATCTGTACATCGCCGTGCGCTGCTTCGATTCGGACCCCAAGGGCATCCGGGCCTGCTTGACCCAGCGGGACAAGGTCATGGGCGACGACGAGGTCTCGATCTATCTCGACACGTTCAGCGACAGGAAAAGGGCCTTCGTCTTCCAGGTCAACCCCTGCGGCGTCCAGAGCGACGGGGTCTACACGGAGCCGACCGGCCGCTCGCACCGGATGAGCTTCGACCGCATCGACCGCAGCTGGGACACCTTTTTCCGCGCAGCGGCGGGGATCGACGAGGCCGGCTACACGGTCGAGCTGGCCATTCCCTTCAAGAGCCTGAGATTCCCCCATACGCTGAACCAGACCTGGGGCCTGCAGATCATGCGGTCCATCCGCCGGAAGAGCGAGGAGGTCTATTGGCCCGCCCGGTCGAGGAACGTCAACGGGCTCCTGATCCAGGCGGGCCGGATCACGATCGACGGGGAGATCGAGAAGGGCCGCAACATCGAGATCATGCCCGTTGTCACCGGATCCCACGCGACCGGCGGGAAGGTCGATCCGCAGGTCGGGCTCAATCTGAAGTACGGCCTGACGTCGGACCTGACGGCCGACGCCGCCGTCAATCCCGATTTCAGCCAGGTCGAAGCCGACATGCCCCAGATCGACGTCAACCAGCGCTATCCCCTCTATTATCCCGAAAAGAGGCCGTTCTTCCTCGAGGGCAAGGATTTCTACGAGACCCCGATCGAGCTGGTCTATACCCGGACCATGCTCGAGCCGCAATGGGGGCTGAAATTCTCGGGCAAGGCGGGCCGGACCGCGATCGGCTTCCTGAGCGTTCTGGACGGGAACACGCCCGACATCGGCATCCCGGGCTTCGAGCCGCCGTCGGTCACCGGGGCCGCCCCCCGCGGACTGTTCAACGTCCTTCGTGTCCGGAGGGACCTTTTCACGGAGTCCTCCATCGGCTTCATTTTTACGGACAAGGAGATGGGCTACGAGGGAGAAGCCTTGACCCGCAACCACAACCGGGTCGCCGGCATCGACGGTCAATTCAAGTTCGCCGAGCGGTACCGCCTCTCCTTCCAGCTCGCCGGGTCCCAAAGCCGGGCCGGAGAGATCGAGACGGGCTTCGTCCCCGCCCTGGCCCTCAACCTCAGCCGCCAATCGCGCCACCTCCAGCTGTCGATCGATTGGTCGAGCATCCATCCCGATTTCGAGGCGGCCTCGGGCTTCTTGCGCCGCAAGGACGTCCACGCCTTCAGCGCCCGGGCCGGATACGCGTTCCTTCCGCAGACCGCGGCGGTCATCTCGGTGACCCCGTCCCTCAGCTATCGCCGCGTCTACGACTTCGCCCGGACCCTGACGGACGAAGACAAGGAGTTCTCGCTGATGATCAGCGGCTGGGGGCAGTCCTTCTTCTGGATGAACTACCAGGACCAGTTCGAACGCTACAACGGCGTCGGCTTCAAGGCCCGGGAATGGCGCTTCAATCTTTCGGCGGAACCGCTGGCCTGGCTCAACGCGAGGATCTCCTACGGTTTCGGCGACGGGATATACTATTCGGACCAACCCTTCCTCGGCTACAAGTCGAACTGGTCGGCCATGGTCACCTTCAAACCCCTATCGAACCTCCGGTTCTTCACCTCCTACACCAACAGCGAGTTCCTGGAGGCCCGGGGCGGCGAACGGGTTTACACCGTCAATATCCTCAGCGAGCGGATCACCTATCAGATATCGAAACCCCTGTCGCTGCGGCTCATCACGGACTGGAACAGCTACTATCAGAAGCTCTATCTCAGCTTCCTCTTCAGCTATCAGCTCAACCCGGGGACGGTCCTCTACATCGGCCTGGACGACAACCGGGAGCACGACGCCGAGGGCTTCCTGAGAAGCACGGGGCGGTACGTCTTCGTCAAGTTCTCCTACTGGTGGCGAAGGTGAGCTTTTTTGTTGGGATTCAACGAGTTATCTTGAAATCCGCGCGCTTCTCTGATATCATGACTGAAAGGCATTTTCTCTCCCGCCCTGACCGACGCTTGGAGAATTTTCGATGAACAGAAAACTCATCCGGCCCAATCTCAGCGAGCTCAAGGAAAAAATGAGCCAGGAGAAGGAGAGGGACAAGGACTCCTCCCGCAAGCGGATGCATCCCCCGACGGACACCTTCGCCGAGTGCTACTACTACCTCAAGCAGATGAACAAGAAGACCCCGATGGCCGTGGTCTATACCGACGGGACGATCGTCGAGGGCTACGTCGAATGGTACGACCGCAGCTGCATCAAGCTCAACCGCGACAACGCTCCCAACCTGCTCATCTACAAGAACGCCATCCGCTGCGTCTACAAGGTGGAGGACGTCCCGGACGCCGCGGACGTCGCGCCCCGGAAGAAATGACCGTCGTCCGGATCGGGGTGACCCTCGGGGACCCCGCGGGCGTCGGCCCCGAGGTCGTTCTTAAAGCCCTATCCGCCCCTCCCTGCGGCCCGGCGGCCGCGTACATCGTCTTCGGCGATCCGGCGATCGTCGGGCGTTCCGCCGGAGAGCTCGGCGCGAAGACCGCGCTCGAGCCGTGGGAACCCTCCGCTCCGCCGGCCGCCGGTCTTTACATCCGGGCCGTTCCCGCCCCTCCGGGGGCCGGGGGCCGCGGCCAGGTCTCGGCGGCCAACGGGACGGCCTCGTTCCGGTGCTTCGAATCGGCCGTGGCCGCGGCTCGGGACGGCTTCCTTGAGGCCGTCGTGACCGCCCCGGTCTCCAAGGCGGCCTGGCGGCTGGCCGGCCTCCCCTGGATGGGCCACACGGATTATCTCGAACACGAGCATCCGGGGGCCATCATGTCGTTCTGGTCCGCATCGCTCCAGGTGGCCCTCTTCAGCCATCACGTGCCCCTGCGCGAGGCCATCGGCAAGGTCCGCCGCCCGGCTCTCGCCGATTTCCTCGGCTCGCTCCACCGGGCCCTCGTCAGGGTCCCCGGAGGGCCGTTCGAGATCCTGGTCGCCGGCCTCAACCCGCACGCCGGGGAGGAGGGGATGCTGGGAGACGAGGAGGAGAGGGAGATCCGGCCGGCCGTGGAGGACGCCCGGCGGGCGGGGGTGCCGGTCCTCGGCCCGTTCCCGCCCGACACGATCTTCCGCCTGGCCCGCGGCCGCCGGGACGCCGTCGTCGCCGCCCTCTATCACGACCAGGGGCTGATCGGATTCAAGATGGAGGCGTTCGAGTCAGGCGTCAACGCGACCTTGGGCCTGCCGTTCGTCCGGACGTCCCCCGACCACGGGACGGCCTTCGACATCGCCGGACGGGGCTTGGCCGACCCGCGGAGCATGACGGAGGCCCTTCGGCTGGCCGTCTCCTTCAGCGCAACCGCTTCTTGATCTCGGCCCGGATCTCCCGGTCCACGTCCCGTTTCTTGAGGGCCTCGCGCTTCTCGTATTGACGCTTGCCGCGGACCAGGGCCACCTCGAGCTTGATCCTCCCCCGGTCGTTGATGACCAGCTTGGTCGGGACCAGGGTCAGACCCCGCTCCTGGGTCTTGCCGGTCAGCCGCTTGATCTCACGGCGGTGGAGGAGGAGCTTCCTTTCCCGGAGAGGATCGTGGTTGAAGATGTTCGCGGCCTCGTACGGGCTGATGTGACACTTGACCAGGAAGACCTCGCCGTTGCGGACCTCGGCGTAGCTTTCCTTCAGGCTCGCGCGCCCCGCGCGGACGGACTTGACCTCGCTGCCGACCAGGGCCAGGCCGGCCTCGAAGGTCTCGAGGATGACATAATCGTGGGAGACGGTCTTGTTGACGGCGGCGGTCTTCATGAGCTCGCGGGCCCTTCTTCGCCCTCGGGGGCGACCTGGATGAGGCTGATGTGACGCTTGGTCATCTTGACCACGGTCAGGCGGTGGCCGCGGAAGGCCAGGGAATCCTTTTCTTTGGGAAGGCGGCCGAACTCATAGAGAAAAAAGCCCGCCAGGGTCGTATAGTCCTTCTTCTCCGGGATGCGCAGGGCGAGGCGGGCGTTGACGTCCTTGACCGGCGCCGATCCTCTGACGAGATAGCGGGCCGCGCCGAGGCGGCTCATCCAGTCCTCGAGCTGCCCGTCGTGCTCGTCGCGGATCTCCCCGACCAGCTCCTCGATGATGTCCTCCAAGGTCACCAGGCCGTCGACGTTCCCGAATTCGTCCACCACCAGGGCCATGTGGACGGCCTTTTCCTGCATCTCGAGGAGGACCTTCTCGAGCGAGGTCAATTCGGGGACGAAGAGCGGCTTACGCAGCACCGCGTTGATGTTAAAAGCTTTATTATCAATTAGATAGCCAATAATGTCCTTGGCGTGAAGAAGTCCTTCGATATTATCGAGGCGGCCCCTGTAGACGGGGTACCGGGAGAAGCCCGTGGACCGGACGGTCTGTAGAATGTCCCCGGCCGAGGCTCCGATGTCGAAGGCCTTGATCTCAGGGCGGGGGACCATGATCTCCTTGACGGGGCGCGAGCCGATGTCGAGGGCCCCGGAGATCATCTTGCGGCGGAGAGCGGACAGGCCGCGCGACCCCGCCTGGAGGGCGATCTTGATCTCCTCCTCCCCGAGGCCGCCGTGCGGGTCGTCGCGCAGCGCCTTGGCGGAGGGCATGATGAGGCCGGTCAGGAGGAGGAACAGCTTGACCAGCGGGGCGAAGAGGATCATCAGCCCCCGTATCGGGTAGGCCCCGAAATGGACGATCCGAAGGGCGTTGTGGGCGGCGAAGGTCTTGGGATTGATCTCGCCGAAGACGAGGAGCAGCAGGGTCGTGGCGATCGTGGCATAGAGGACGGCCTGGTTCCCGTCGGCGACGAGGCTGGAGAAGATCCATGTGGCGATGGAGGCCGCCGCCGCGTTGACCAGGGTGTTACCGACGAGAATGGTGGCCAGAAGGTTGTTCGTCCGGCCGAGCATCCTCCGGATGAGGGCCGCTCTCCGGGAGCCTTTCTTTTCCTGGTATTCGAGGGAGTAGGGATTGACGGCGATGTAAGCCGTCTCGGACGACGAGAAGAACGCGCTCAGGAAGAGGCACACGAAAAAGAGCAGCACTCCGGACAGGAGCATGGGATCCGTTTCAGGCAGCGACGCGCGGCTTGATGGCTTTGAAGCACCGGGACAGGGTCCCGTCGAGCTTCTGCTCGATCCGGGAGCAGGGCTCGTCGGCGGCCTCTGAGATCTCGGAAACGATGAGCTCCCTGGCCTTCTCCATCATCTTCTTCTCGCGGAACGAAAGAGGCTTGGAGAGGCTGAGGAAATAGAGGCTCTTGAGGACCATGGCCATGTCGATGAGGGACCCGGACTTCATCAGATTGAGATGCTCCTTGTAGCGTCCCTTCCAGTCCGCCGTGACATCGACCGCCCCGTTGCGGATGAAATGGAAGACCTTCTTGATGGAGCCTTCGGAGACGGGCCGGCGGATGCCGATCTCCAGAGCTGTCGAGCTGGAGACCGTGATCAGGGTGTCGTTGGCCAGGATCCTCAGGTGGAACACCGTGAAGCGTTCCCCGTTGTAGGACTCTTCCCGGATGGCTTCGATGACGCCGAGGCCTTGAGTGGGATAAATGACTTTATCCCCGATCTTAAGAGAATTCATGCCCGCTTATTATACCTGAACAAGGGCGACGGAGTCAATGAGCCGGCCTTGACAGGCCGAGGGGGTTCGGGTAACATACCTGCTTCAAAGGGACAGAACGCACATGAAGAGAACGTTTCAACCGAACAACAGGAAACGCAAGAAAACACACGGTTTCCGTGTCCGCATGAAGACCAAGGGCGGGCAGGAAGTCATCAAGAGCAGAAGGCGCAAGGGCCGGAAGCGCATTTCTGTCGGATGAATGAGCGCCTGGCCCCTCTCGAGAGGATCCGCAAGAAAAGGGACTTCTCGAGCCTCTATAGGAACGGCAGCCGTTTCCGGGGACGCTATTTCACCCTGGTCTATCGGCGGAACGGCCTAGCCTTTTCGAGGCTGGCGGTCGTCGTCAGCCGGAAGGTCGGAGCGGCCGTCACCCGCAACAGGGTCAAGCGGCGGTTCCGGGAGCTTTTCAGGCGGAACAAGGCTATGATGGCCGAGCCCGTGGATATCATCGTCGTGGCCAAACCCGAGGCCGGCGGCCTGGCCTGGCCGGAGTTCCGGGACGGCTTTGTGACAGGGTTGAACGCGATCTATAGACATCGGATATGACCGTGAGAGCCGCCGCGCTTTTCCTCATCAAGGCTTATCAGGCCGCGATCTCCCCGCTGCTCGGCACGCGCTGCCGATTCCACCCGACCTGTTCGGACTACGCCCGCGAGGCCGTCGAGAGACACGGCTTGCTCAAGGGAGCGCACCTGGCGTTCCGGAGGCTTTTACGCTGTCACCCGCTTCACGCGGGCGGGATCGACCCCGTGCCCTGAGAGAGAGACAAAATGGAAAAACGGCTGATCCTGGCCATCGTCCTGTCCTTCCTCGTCCTTTTAGGATGGAACCACTTTTTCAATAAGCCGAAGCCGGCGCCCGATATCCCGGCGGCCGCCGCCACCTCCGAGGCCGAGAGCGCCCCGATCGCCCGGAGGGAGCGCGTCCGGGCGCCCGGGACGGAGGCCAAGCCGGCGCCCGATGCCCCGGTCGAAACACCTCAGGACATGACGCCCGTCGGCGGAGGGACCGAGCTGGAGGTGGTCGTCGAGACGTCCCTCTACAGGGCCGCCTGGACGAACCGGGGCGGGGTGCTCACGAGCTGGGCGCTCAAGACCCACAAGGACGCCGAAGGCCGGGACCTGGAGCTCGTCCCCGCCTCTTCGAAGGAGTTCGGCGTGTTCCCGTTCCAGCTTGAGCTCGATGATCCCGATCTCGCCGACATGCTCAATGGCGCGGTCTTCGAGGCCTCGACGACCCGGCTGGACCTCAATGACGGAGACGAGCGGGAGGTCCGGTTCGTTTATTCGGATGGGGACTCCATCCGGGCCGAGAAATCGTTCCGCTTCACGGGCGGGACTTACGGTGTGGAGACGTCCTTGAGCGTCTGGCGGAACGGACAGAGCGTACCGGCCGCCGTCCTCTGGGGCCCGGGGATCGGCAACCCCTCCCCCGCCGAGCTCAAGGACCGCTTCAGCGCCGCCTCGGGAGCGTCCGTTTACAGGGGCGGCAAGGTCATCCGGATGGACGAGAGGAAATACAAGCTCGAGACGAGCTCCTGGGACTACGTCGATTGGGCGGCCTACGACAACAATTATTTTGCCGCGCTCTTCGTTCTCCAGGACCGGCCGCGGCAGGCCGATTTCATCAAGGAGACGGCCGGCGAGAAAGCCCTCTTTTTCCTCTCTGTGACCCAGCCGGGCCGGGCGTTCATCGGGCCTAAAGAGGCCGTGGCCCTGAAGGCCTTCGGCCACGACGCCAAGAAGGTCATCCACTACGGGTTCTTCGGGAGCATCTCGGAGCTCCTTCTGTCGGCGGTCCGGTATTTCCACTCGCTCATCCCCAACTGGGGCCTGGCCATCATCCTCCTGACCATCGTCGTCAAGATCATCTTCTTCCCCCTGACCTACAGCTCGACGAAATCGATGGCTAAAATGGCCGACCTTCAACCTAAAATGAAGGCCATCAAGGCCAAGTACAAGAAGGCCAAGTCCGACATCGCCCAGCGGCGCCAAATGAACGAAGAGATGATGAAGCTCTACAAGGAACATGGCGTCAATCCGGCCGGGGGCTGCCTGCCCCTGCTCATCCAGCTCCCCGTCTTCTGGGGGGTTTTCCGGATGCTGGCCGTCTCCGTGGAGTTCCGGCACAGCCCGTTCATCTTTTGGATCACGGACCTGTCCGTCAAGGACCCCTATTTCGTGACGCCCATCCTCATGGGCATCACCCAGTTCATCTCCCAGAAAATGACGCCGACCTCGGCCGATCCGGCCCAGGCCAAGATGATGCTCATCATGCCGGTCATCATGACCGTCTTTTTCCTGAGCTTCCCCAGCGGCCTGGTCCTCTACTGGCTGACGACCAACGTCCTGCAGATCGCCCAGCAATCCCTCATGAATCGTATGATGGCCCGCCACAAGAGCAAGAGAGAGACCGATGGAAAACGAAAATAAGCCCCTCGACGGGAACGGAACGGACACGCCGGCGGCCCCTGCCGAAGAGCCCCGGGAGTTCACCGGCCGGAACCTGGAGGACGCCGTCAGCCTGGCCGAGCACCGGCTGAAGATCCCCCGGGAGCAGTTCAACTACGAGATCGTCACCGAGAAGACCCGGCTCTTCGGCCTCGGCGGCCGCGAGATCGTCATCCGGGCTTGGCCCAAGGAGGCCGGGGAAGACGAGGCCGTCGAGCGTTTCCTGGTCAAGCTCAAGGAGCATTTCCCCCTGGAGCTCAGCTACCAGATCAAGAAGCGCTCGGATATGATCTTCCTCATCTTCGACGGCCCCGACAAGACCATGTTGCTGCGCAACGACGGCTCCCTCCTTCTCGCTCTCCAGCACGTTCTCAACAAGATCTCCCCGGTCAAGGTCCAGGTGGACTGCGAGTTCTACAGGAAGCGTAAAGAGAAAAAGCTCCGGGATTATGCCCAAAAGGCGGCCCAACAGGTGTCCGCCACGGGACGGGAAGAGATCCTCGAGCTCATGAACCCCTACGAGCGGCGCATCATCCACATCGTCGCCAATCAGGTCCCCGGCGTCAGCAGCGAAAGCCAGGGGGAAGGGTTCCTGAAAAAGGTCAAGATCTTCCGCGTTCCCCGCTGACCGCCCGCGCCGGCCGGATCCGGGGCCTCCGGGAAAAGCCGCGTTGCCGTCTATTTACTAAATAGGGGGGCTACTCTACAATGAGGGGCCGAAGACCAGGCTGCGGATGCTCGAAGACACCATCATCGCCATTTCGACGCCCCCCGGCATAGGCGGATTGGGGGTCGTCCGCCTCAGCGGGCCGGAGGCCATGAAGATCGCTCGGAAGATCTTCGAACCGAAGGAACGCGTCGGGCGGCCGTTCCCGCCGCGCCGAGCCGTTCTCGGGGTCATCCGGGAAAGCCCCGGCGGCGACGCCTTGGACGAGGCTTTTCTGATCTATTTCAAGGCCCCCCGCTCTTATACTGGAGAAGACGTCGTCGAGTTGAGCGGCCACGGCAGCCCGGCCGTCCTCGAGGAGATCGTCCGCTTGGGCACAAAGGGGGGCGCCCGGCCGGCCCTGCGGGGGGAGTTCACGCTCCGGGCCCATCTCAACGGACGGCTCGACATGCTTCAGGCCGAAGCGGTCAACGACCTCATCCGGGCCGCATCCCTGTCCCAGGCCCGGGTCTCATTCCGTCAGCTCTCGGGGAGCCTCTCGCGGCGCCTGGCCCGGCTTCGGCGGGGCCTCGTCCGCCTGGCGGCCCGTTTGGAGGCGGCTATCGAATTCCCCGAGGAGAGCCTGAGGGCCGGGGGCGGAGGCCTTCGCCGGGCCCTCGAGCGGCCGATGGCGGACGTCCGGGAGCTCGTGGCCGGCTATGAGGCGGGGCGGGCCCTGGCCGAGGGCTTGACGATGGCCATCACCGGCCGGACCAATGTCGGCAAATCGACCCTTTTCAACGCTCTTCTCGGGGAGCGCCGGGCCCTGGTCACCCCCTACCCGGGAACGACCAGGGACTACTTGAGAGAAAGGCTGGTCGTCGAGGACTTCGTCTTCAACCTCGTCGATATGGCCGGTTTGGGCCGGGCCGCCCACCCGGTGGAAAAGATAGGCGTCGCCCGAAGCGGCCGGATCGCCAGGGAAGCCGACGGGCTGCTCATCGTTCTTGACGCCTCGAGGAAGGAGACGGCTGAGGACGAAGGGCTCCTCAGGAGGTTCAGGGACAAGAAAAAGCTCGTCGTCCTGAACAAGACGGACCTGCCCGTCACGATCGACCGGGCTAACGTCGAAAGGCTGGCCGGCGGGGCCCATCTCGTCGAAGTCTCGGCCCTCAAGGGGCGCAACATCGACGGCCTCAGGAAAGGGCTTCTGAAAACCATGGCCCCGATACGCGCGGACCGGGACGATGTCGTCCTTCATGCCAGGCAGAGGGATATTCTCCGCGACATCCTTCATGGCCTCGAGAGAGCGGCGGCGTTGATCGATGCCGGCCATTCCGAGGAGCTCTGCGCCGAGGAGATCCGCAAGGCCCTCGATCTTGTCGGGCGCCTGACCGGGGAGGTCCGGGTCGATGAGGTCCTCGAGGATGTCTTCGGCCGTTTCTGCGTGGGGAAATAGGGAGATCCCCAGGGGATGGGCAAGGACACGATGTTCGACGTCGTTGTCGTCGGGGCAGGCCACGCCGGGTGCGAGGCCGCGGCGGCCGTCTGCGGCATGGGCCTCGAGGCCTGTCTAGTCACGATCAACCTGGAGACGATCGCCCAGATGTCCTGCAACCCGGCCGTGGGGGGGCTGGCCAAGGGCCACCTGGTGCGCGAGATCGACGCCCTTGGCGGACAGATGGGGCTTCTGGCCGACGCGACGGGCATCCAGTTCCGGCTGCTGAACAGGAGCCGGGGCGGGGCCGTTCAGGCTCCCCGGGCTCAGTGCGACAAAGCGGCCTATAGACTGGTTATGAAGCGCCGCCTGGAAAGGATGCCCGGATTGACGATCTTCCAAGGCATCGTTTCGGAGGTGCTGGTCGACGGCGGCCGGGTGCGAGGTGTCAGAACCCTCGAAGGGACCTCTCTCGAGGGCAAGGCCGTCATCCTGACCCCGGGGACCTTCCTCAACGGGGTCATCCATATCGGCCTCGAAAGCTACCCCGCCGGCCGAGCCAACGAGCCTCCTTCCGTGCCCTTGGCCCATCAGCTGAAGGACCTGGGATTCAAGGTCTTCCGTCTCAAGACGGGGACGCCCATGCGCCTGGACGCGAATTCCATCGAGTGGCAGCGGTTCACCCCCCAGCCCGGCGACGACGACCCTGTCCCGTTCTCCTTTCGGACCCGCGGCCATCTTCAGAACAAAGTCCTCTGTTATCTGGGCTACACCAACGAGGCCACGCATGCCGTGATCCGCAAGAACCTCGACAAGTCTCCGCTTTACGGGGGGCGGATCTCCGGGGTCGGCCCCAGGTATTGCCCATCCATCGAAGACAAGGTCGTTAAGTTCCCCCACCATGCCAGGCATCAGTTCTTTCTCGAGCCCGAGGGCCTGGAGACCTCCGAGATCTATATCAACGGCGTTTCCTCGAGCCTGCCCCTCGATGTCCAGAGGCAGATCCTGCGGACCATCCCGGGCCTCGAGGGGACCAAGATCCTAAGGCCGGCCTACGGCATAGAATACGACGCCGTCTCCCCGACCGAGCTGTCTCACACCCTGGAAACCAGGAAGGTCCCCGGGCTCTATCTGGCCGGCCAGATCAACGGGACCTCAGGCTACGAGGAAGCGGCCGCCCAGGGGCTGATGGCCGGCATCAACGCGGCCCTGGCTCTACAGGGCCGGCCGCCGCTCGTCCTGAGGAGGGATGAGGCCTACATAGGCGTCCTGATCGACGACCTGGTGACCCGGGGGGTCGAGGAGCCCTACCGGCTGTTCACGTCCCGGGCTGAGCACCGGCTGCTTCTGAGGATCGACAACGCCGACCGCCGGCTGATGAGATATGGGTTCGATCTGGGGCTGATCGATCAGGGAACATGGCTGGATTTCGAGGAGAGGCAAAGACGGGCGGATGATGTTTTGGGCCAGCTGCGGAGAAAAAAACTCTATGGAGAGCTGAAAAAACCGGGCGTTCGCTTGAGAAATGTGCTGGAATCGGGCGGGATTTCTGCTACAATCGGCGAAGAGGAAACGAGATTCATCGAATCCGAAGTGAAGTATGAAGGCTATATCAGGAAACAAGCCAAAGAGATCGAAAAAGCCGTGAAGACCGCCCGAACGGAGATCCCTCGGGAAATGGATTTCGCCAAGGTCCCCGGATTGACCAAAGAGGCCATCGAGAAGCTGACGGCCGCGCGCCCGGCGACGCTGAGGGACGCCGGCCGCATCCCCGGGATGACCCCGGCGGCCGTCCAGAACGTGGCCCTTTTCCTCGAGATCGCCGGGAAAAAAGCTTCCCGGCGTGCGGCTGTTTCACGTGGAACCCCCCCCAAGCATGAATAAGATCATCGCCATCGCCAATCAGAAAGGCGGCGTCGGGAAGACGACCACGGCTATCAACCTCTCGGCGTGCATGGCTATGAAAGGCAAGAGGACGCTGCTCATCGACCTCGATCCCCAAGGGATGTCGACCCTGGGCCTGGCCAAGCCCAAGGAGGCGGGCAAGGGGATCTATCAGGCCATGATGAACGGCCGGGCGCTGATGGATTGCGTTTTCGGGACCGAACTCGACAATTTTTACCTCTGTCCATGCTCTCCCGAGCTCGCCGGCATCGAGGCCGAGCTCTTTGCGGCGGAGAGCAGGGAGAAGCGTCTCTTCGAGGCCGTCGACAAGGGCCGGCGCTATTTCAACTTCATTTTCATCGACTGCCCACCCTCATTGGGTTTCCTGACCATCAACGCCCTGACGGCCGCCGACTCTCTGATCATCCCGGTCCAAACCGAGTTCTTCTGCATGGAGGGCATCCCGGACCTTTTCCAAACCTTGGAGACCGTTCGGACCTACTTCAATCCGAGGCTGGCCGTCGAAGGCCTCCTCCTGACGATGTATGACGAGCGGACCAATCTCTCGAAGCAGGTGGCCGAGGAGATCCGCAAATCCCTCAAGCCCATCGTCTTCGGGTCGATCATCCCGCGGAGCATACGCCTGGCCGAGGCCCCCAGCTTCGGGAAGCCCGTCGTTCTGTACGATATCAGATCCAAGGGATCTGAAGCCTACCTCAATCTCGCAGAGGAGATCCTTCGAAGATGAGCAAGAAAGCGCTGGGAAAGGGCTTAGGGGCCTTCATCCCTGAAGAGTTCAGCATCCTGAAAGACGAGCGGTTCGCCGAGGTCGAGATCGAAAGGATCAAGGCCAATCCCTTTCAACCGCGCACGAAGTTCGACGACGAAACCATCGAAGGCTTGGCCCAGTCGATCCGCGAGTCGGGCGTCGTGCAGCCGGTCGTCGTCGTCCCCGAACAGGACCATTACAAGATCATCGTCGGGGAGAGGCGCTGGCGGGCGGCCCAGAAAGCCGGCCTGAGGAAGATCCCGGTCCTGATCCGGAACATTCCGAAGGACAAGCAGTTGGAGATCTCGCTCATCGAAAATATCCATCGGGAGGAACTGAATCCGCTCGAGATCGCCCAGGCGTATCAGCGTCTCATCGAGGAGCAGGGCTATACTCAGCAGGAGCTGGCCGAGAAAGTGGGAATGGACAGAACCTCTGTGACCAACTACCTCCGGCTCCTCAAGCTCCCCAAGGAGATCCAGGACCGCGTCAGCGACGAGACCATCTCGATGGGCCATGCCCGGGCCCTGCTGGCCTTGGACGATACGGCGGCCCAGCTTTTCGCCTGCCGGCAAGTCATCGACCGGAGCCTCTCGGTCCGTAACACCGAGAAGCTCGTCAACCGCCTGAAGGAACGCGCTCCCCGGGCCCAGAGAAAGCTCGAGGACCCGGACCTCCACGCCCTTCAGGAGGATCTGCTCAAAACCCTGGGGACGAAGGTCCTCATTTCGGGCAACCGGAACAAGGGCGTCCTGAAGATCTTCTATTTTTCCATGGACGACCTCAATAGGCTGTACGACGGCCTCAAAGGAGTGTTTTCATGAAGGACAAACCGAGGGAGCTGAACGAATCGCGGCTGTCCGGCTTGATCGACGTCGAGTCCGAGATCAGAGGCGACCTGACCTTTAAAGGGTCGTTCCGGATCGAGGGCTATCTGAAGGGGACGATCACCTCGGACGCTCTGCTCATCATTGGCGAGAAAGGCAAGGTCGAAGCCGACGTTAAAGTCGGCCAGCTCGTCGTCAACGGCGAGATCCGGGGCACGTTGCAGGCGACCGATCGGATCGAGATCCACGAAAAGGGCCGCGTTTTCGGGAACGTCGTCGCGCCCAAGCTCGTGGTCGAGGAGGGCGCCTATCTCGAGGCCAGCTGCCAGACCCAATCGGCCCCCAAACAGGCTCCGTCGAAGCCGAAGGACGCGGGAGGGGACCAGGCCTGAGGCCGGGGCCGCGCCCGCCGGCCGCCCCCCTTGAGCGCGGACGGGCCGGACGCTATAATCTTGGGGGTTCGAGGACGCAACGGACGGAAAAGAACAATGACAAAGTATATCTTCGTCACCGGCGGGGTCATCTCGGGGCTGGGCAAGGGGATCGCCGCGGCTTCCATGGGGATGCTCCTGGAGAGCCACGGATACCGGATCACCATCCAGAAGTTCGATCCCTATCTCAACGTCGACCCCGGCACGATGAGCCCGTTCCAGCACGGCGAAGTCTATGTCACGGACGACGGCGCGGAAACCGACCTCGACCTCGGACACTACGAACGCTTCACTTCGACCCGGACGACCCGGGCCCACAACTGGACGGCCGGGAGGATCTATGAATCGCTCCTTCGCAAGGAGCGCAAAGGCGAATATCTCGGCAAGACCGTCCAGGTCATTCCCCACCTCACCAACGAGATCAAGAACGCCTTTAAAGCCGCGTCGGAAGGCAATGACATCGTCATTTGCGAGATCGGCGGCACGGTCGGGGACATCGAAAGCCAGCCCTTTCTCGAGGCCACTAGGCAGATGCGGCTGTCGCTCGGCACCGGAGGCGCGGTGTTCGTTCATTTGACGCTCGTCCCCTTCGTCGGGGCCTCCGGAGAGCTCAAGACCAAGCCCACCCAGCACAGCGTCAAGGAGCTGCGGGCCATCGGTATCCAGCCGGATATCATTCTCTGCCGGACGGGACGCGAGCTTTCGTCCGACATCCGGTCGAAGATCTCCCTCTTCACCAACGTCCCTCTCGAAGCGGTCATCGCCGCGAGAGACGTCGATTCCATCTACGAGATCCCGTTGAATTTCGCCCGCGAAGGTCTGGATGTCATTCTTCTCCGGCTCCTGGGGCTGCCCCGCGGGAGAAAGAACATGGCCCGCTGGGAGGCCATGGTCGGCCGGGTCCAAAAGCCGAAGGACGAGGTCGACATCGCCCTGGTCGGCAAGTACGCGGGCCTCCATGACTCCTATATGAGCCTGAACCAGGCTCTCGTCCACGGAGGCATCGCCCACGGGCTCAAGGTCAACATCGACTGGGTCGAGGCCGAGGCCCTGGAAAGAGGGCGCCCGGCGGCCATTCTCGGGAAAAAGGACGGCATCCTCGTCCCGGGAGGGTTCGGCAAGCGCGGCATCGAAGGCAAGATCCGGGCCATCACCTTCGCCCGGGAGAAGAAGGTCCCCTTCTTCGGCATCTGCCTCGGCATGCAGTGCGCCACGATCGAGTACGCCCGATCCGTGGCCGGCCTCACCGACGCCAACAGCACGGAGTTCGCCCCCGGCGCGCCCCACAAGATCATCGTCCGGTGGCGGGAGCTGGCCAAGGATTGCGACATGGGAGGGACCATGCGCTTGGGGGCCTACAAATGCGACCTGAGGAAGGGATCGCTGGCCCATCGGGCCTACGGCCGGTCGAAGATCTCGGAACGCCATCGTCACCGGTACGAGTTCAATCCACGATACCGTCAGGCCTTGGCCGATGCGGGTTTGATCTTTTCGGGCGATAACCCCGACTACGGGCTGGTGGAGATCGTCGAAGCGCCCGGGCATCCCTGGTTCCTCGGGTGTCAATTCCATCCGGAATTCCGGTCCAAGCCCCTGGACCCGCATCCGTTGTTCAGCTCTTTCATCGGCGCCAGCTACGCGCGCCGCAAGGCCAGGCTAAAGCGGAAGATATCTAAGTAACAGATAATAATATAATTAAAATGAATTCATAAAGCTCCGATAAGGAGGAGAACGTGGACATCAATCCCAAGATCTTCAGGGAATACGATATCCGGGGCATCGTCGGGCGAGACCTCGACGAGCCCCTCGTCGAGATCCTCGGGCGGTCCATGGGCTCCTACTTCCGGGGCCGCGGCAAGAAGGACGTGGCCGTCGCCCGCGACTGCCGCATCAGCTCGCCGGCGTTCGCCGAGGCCCTGGGCGCCGGACTGCGGGCGTCGGGCTGCGATGTCACGGACATCGGGGTCGTGCCGACCCCTCTTCTCTACTTCACCGTCTTTCACAAGAAAAAGGAGGCCGGGGTCATGGTCACCGGCTCCCACAACCCGCCCGAGCACAACGGCTTCAAGATGATGGCCGGGACGGACACCCTCCATGGGCCGGACATCCAGGAGCTGAAGGCCATCGCCGAGGAGGGCCGTTTCACCGAAGGTCGCGGCCGGTCCTCGACGCTCGACGTCGTGCCCGAGTATATCGACTACGTCTGCGGCAACGTCACGCTGGAGCGGGGGCTCAAGATCGTCATCGACGCCGGCAACGGCACCGGCGGCTCGGTGGCCGTGCCGCTGTTCCGGAAGATGGGCTGTGAGGTCATCGACATTTTCTGCGACATGGACGGGACCTTCCCCAACCATCACCCCGATCCGACCCTGCCGGAGGCCATGGAGCACCTCATCCGCAAGGTCCGCGAGACGGGCGCCGAGGTCGGGGTCGGTTACGACGGCGACGCCGACCGGCTGGGCGTTGTCGACGACCGGGGACGGATCATCTGGGGCGACCAGCTGCTCATCATCTTCGCCAGGGACATCCTGGCGTCGCGGCCGGGATCCGCCGTCATCTCCGAGGTCAAGGCCTCCAAGGTGCTCTACGACGAGATCGAGCGCCTGGGCGGGCGGCCGATCATGTGGCGGACCGGCCACTCGCTGATCAAGAAGAAGATCAAGGAGGAAAAAGCGCCGCTGGCCGGGGAGATGAGCGGCCACATCTTCTTCGCCGACCGGTGGTACGGCTTCGACGACGCGATCTACGCGACGGCCCGGCTGATCGAGATCTTGTCCCGGTCGACCGTCCCGCTGTCGGCGATGCTGGCCGACCTGCCCCAGACTTATTCGACGCCGGAGATCCGGATCTACGCGTCCGATGAGGTCAAGTTCGCGATCGTCGACGAAGTCCGGCGGGAGCTGGCCACGAGGGTCCCGATCATCGACATCGACGGCGTCAGGGCCATTTTTCCCCGGGGCTGGGGCCTCGTCCGGGCCTCCAACACCCAGGCCGTCATCGTCCTCCGCTTCGAGGCCGACACTGAGGAAGACCTGGCGGCCATCGAGAAGGAGGTCCGTGGCGTTCTTGAGAAGGCCATCAACCGGCTCGGGGGATCATGAGCCGGCCGGGCCGCTCGTCTCCCTCGAGAACGCCCGCCCGGGACGTTCGCGCGGTCATCCTGGCCGGCGGCAAGGGGACTCGCTTCTGGCCTCTGGGTCGGGCCGACAAGCCCAAGCAGTTCCTGCAGATCGCCGGCCGGGCCAGCATGATCGAGGAGACCGTGCGGCGGATCCGCCCGCTGGTCCCTCCGCGCAAGATCTACACGGTCGCCGACGCCGCCCAAAGCCGGCGGATCCGGACGCTTTTGCCGGCCATACCGGAGGCCAATCTCATCGTCGAGCCCGCGGCGCGCAACACCGGCCCCGCCCTGGCCCTGGCGACGGCTAAAATTTGGCTGGACAATCCCGAGGCCGTCGTCGTCGCCCTGCCCGCCGACCATCTCATCCGGGACGAGAAGCAGTTCCTGCGCCGGCTCCGTGGGGCCGTCGAGATGTCGGCCAGGGCCGGGACCATGGCCATCTTCGGCGTCCCGCCGACCTATCCCGCCACGGGGTACGGATACATCCGCTTTGACAGGGCGCGGCCCCGGCGACGAGGGCGCGACGTTTTCTACCCCGTCCTGGCCTTCAAGGAGAAGCCCAGCGTCGAGCTGGCCGACGAGTTTTTGGCCGCGGGGGATTGCGGCTGGAACTCGGGTATGTTCGTCTGGCCGGCCGAGGTCTTCGCCCGCAAAGCGCGGGAGTGCGCTCCGGACCTGTTCGCGTTCTGGGAGAAGGCCGTGGCCGCCTTGCGCGCGGGGAACGTCCGCCGTCTCCGGGCGGCCTTCGCGGCCGCGCCGGCGATGTCCATCGACTACGCCCTCATGGAGAGGGCCGGAGGTCTGCTCGTCGCGGAGGGCGACTTCGGATGGTCGGACATCGGGGCCTGGTCGTCGCTGCTCGAGGTCTGGCCGAAGGACCGCAACGGCAACGCGGCGAGGGGCGAGCTGGCCGCTTTGGACTCCCGGGGCTGCCTGGTCTGGAACCCGGGCCGACTGACGGCCCTCGTCGGGGTCAAGGACCTGATCGTCGTCGATACGGAGGACGCCTTGCTCGTCTGCGACGCCGTCCTCGACCAGAAAGTCAAGGTCCTCGTCGAGTCCTTGAAAAAGCGGCCGGGCTCGAGGAAGCGGGTGTGACCCTGGCCTCCGGGGCCTTGATCCGAAGAAGACCATCCGCCTCCGGCCGGCCGCCGCGCGGTGTCGGGGGGCGGAAGGAAGCGTCCCCGCGGGGCGGGAACGATCGTGAGGTGCGATGATGGACCAGCCGTACTCGGCCGGGACGGTCCGAGAGCTCGCCGGCCTGTTCGCCGCCCAGAAGGTCCACCGGGCCTTCCGGCTCCGGCGCCACGAGCCGGGCGCCGTCCTTGCGTACGAGCTCCGCGGAGTCGTGCCCGACGGCCGGGTCCGGGTCCGGCTCGAGATCGACAGGTTCGTCGGCGGTGGCTACGCTGGACAGGTCTACAAGGTCCGGCTGAAGGAGAGCGCCCCCATTGAAGGCCTGGTCGAGGGATTGGAGGTCGGCCGGGCCTATGCTTTGAAGATCCTCGTGCCGCCGTCCGGCTTCGGCCGGGCCGTCCGCGGCCTTCTCTACGCCCTCGGGTTCCAGGCCCCCTTCTCACTCCAGTCGCTGGCCGCGTCCGGCCGATCGCAGGCCCTTTGGCAGAAATTCATCCGCCGGGCGGCCCGGGTCGAATGGGGGCGGGAGGACGCCGTCGTTGACGTCATCGGGACGTTCGTCGACGACGACCTCGGCAGCTACGGAGAGCTCAGCGAGTGGGTCGACGGCCGCACGTGGCGCCTGGAGGTGGACGATGATCTCGACGCCCGCCGACGGGCCGTGAAGGACCCTTCGGCGGCGGGGGCCGGTTCCCCCGAGTACCGGGCCAAGCGGGCCTTCATGGACCGCCTGGTGCTTCTTATGCACGAGGTGGGAGCCGTCGAGCTGGCCCGACAGTACGAGTGGTGGTCCCTCAAGAGCCAGCCCAACGTCCTGAAGCGGTCCGACACCGAGGAACGGCCCGAGGCCGGCCTGACCGCCGTCGATTTCCGGGCCGGGATGACCCTCCTGCCTTTCCTGCCGCAGTGTCCGGCCGATGTCAAGCTCATCCTTCGGGGCCTGCGTCGCGGCCGGCTCGTCCAGTTCGACAAGGGAGACCTCGACCGGCTCGAGCGCTACGTCGAAGCCCACGGGGCCGATTTCGCGGACCTGCGCCCGGCGTTGGACCGGCTGCGGAGCGAGGACAAAGCCTATCGCGACGCTCTCATCGACGTCACGTTCCACCACGTCCGGCTTTTCCGCGGGGCTCTGCGGCGCCGGATCATGGACGGTTTCCGCGAGAGCTGGCGCGTCCGGAACATGACCGACGAACGGGCGGAGGCGCGTCTCCGAAGGAGCCCGGTCCTGTCGGCCGCCTTCGCGGCGGCCGGGGCCCTGCCGGCGCTGGCTCCCGTCGCGGCCGCCTTGGCCGCCGTCGCCGGCCGCCCCCTTCTCTACGCCCTGGCCGTCGGGCTTCTGCTGCCGCCCTTCGTCCGCCGGCTCGCCGGCCGGGCCGACCGCCGCCGCCATTACGCGTGCCAGTTGACCAGCCCGCGCTACTTCCTGCGCGCGGGACGGGCGCGGATCGCGGAAGCCATGGTCGGCTGGCTCCGCTCGGGCCGGGTTTCCGACCGAAGGGCCCTGCGGATCGCCCGGTCCACGTCGCTCTACTTCTTGAATCTTCCGTTGGCCTGGCTTCCGGCCGGGCTCCATCGCTTCCTGACCGACAAGGAGCGGTTCCGAGAAAGGATGAGGGCCCTTTTCGTCCAGCCTTTCCGGCTGCTCGTCAGGCCGGCCGAGCGCGAGCGCTGGCTCCTCGACATGGTCGCGCAAGGACAACGGAACGGCCTCCTCGGCGAGAGCGAAGCGGCGGTCATCGCCGGTCAGATCAAGGAACCCTTCATTCAGAAGTACCTCAAGAGCCTGGCCGTCCACCTGGCGACCTTGTTCGTCTCGGAAACGGTGTTCCTCACGGCGGCCGTCGTCTACGTCGTCGCCCATCCCGAGCTTCCCTGGCACCAGGCCACGCTCCGGGCGGGCCTGATCATCGGCGCCCTCAATCTTCTCCCCATCTCGCCGGGTTCCCTCGTCCGCGGTTTCTACGTCCTGGGACTGATGATCAAGGACCGCAATGTCAGAGACTACAACATTGCCTTCGGGGTCAGCTTCCTCAAGATCGTCGGCTACCTGGCCTTCCCGATCCAGATGACCTACCGCTATCCCGACCTGGCCCGGTTCATGGCCGGGCATTGGGCCACCGAGGGCGTCCACAAGGTCCCTATATTCGGGGAGAGAGGGGCCTGGCTCGAGCACTTCGTCTTCGACGTCTTCTATAACTATCCGCTGACCGTTCGGCGCCGCGTCCGCGAGCGGGCGGCCCTGAGGGCGGGACGGCCGGCGAGGCGGTCGCATGTGCTCGGGATCGTTGCGGCCGGCTGGTTCCTGTTGGGAGCGATGGGCTTGGCCTGCGCCCGCCTCACGGATTCGGCGCCCTCTTTCGGAGCGATCTGGGGAGCGGCCGTATGGGTCCCTCTCGTCGCCGGCGCCTTGACGGCCCGCTGGGCGGGGGGGCTGTCGGCGGGGCGGCGGGTCGTGCTGGGGTTGGCCGCGGGGGCCGCCCTCGGGCTGCTCTACGGCCTCGCTCCTGCCTGGCCGGCGCTGGACCCGCTCTTCGGGCCGATGGCCGTGCCGGCGGGCTCTTCGCTGGCCCTGTCGGCGGCCCGGACCGGAGTTGCTCGGATGCTGCTCTTCGGGGTCCTCGGCCTGGCCGGGGCCGCGGTCGTCGAGACCCGCCCGGTCGGACGTCCCGGTCGCTGGATGGCGGGGGAAGGAGCGCGGATATCCCCCGGCGGAGCGGATCAGTGAAAAACCACGAAAAAGGGAGCGCCGCTATTTCAGCTTGAGCCCCAGCTCCGTGAGCTGGTCTTCGGAGACCGCGGACGGCGAGCCGGTCATCAGATCCAGGGCGCCGGTCGTCTTGGGAAAGGGGATGACGTCCCGGATGGAATCCTCGCCGGCGAGCATCATGACCAGCCGGTCGAAGCCATGGGCGATGCCGCCGTGGGGCGGGGCGCCGAGGCCGAGGGCTTCGAGGAAGTAGCCGAACTTCTCCTCGGTCTCCTCGTCAGACAGGCCGAGGGCCTTGAAGACCCGGCGCTGGACGTCCATCTCGTGGATCCTGATCGATCCGCCGCCGACCTCGACGCCGTTGAGGACCAGGTCGTAAGCCCGGGCCCTGACCTTGGCGGGGTCCGTGCCGAGGAGGCCGAGGTCCTCCTCGCGGGGCGAAGTGAACGGGTGGTGGACGGAAACGAAGCGGCCCTCCTCCTCGCTCCACTCGAACAGGGGGAAATCGGTCACCCAGCAGAACGCGAGGCGGTCCTTGCGCGCGGCATCCTCCACGGGCCAGGTCCTCCGGATCTCGCCGAGGGCCTTGAGGGCCGTCTCTCTGCGGTCGGCGATGAGAAGGGCGAGGTCGGGATCGGCGCCTCCGAGCACGGACCAGAGGCGCTCGAAGCCGGCCGCCGGCATCTTGAGGGAGGATTTCCAGCCGTCCTGTTTGCGGACCCAGGCGAGGCCCTTGGCCCCGAGCGACCGGGCCGTCTCGCTGAGCTTGTCGAGCTTGGCGCGCGACAGGGAGCCGGCCGCCGGAACGAGAAGGCCCTTGACCTCGCCGCCCGCGGCGACGGCGGCCCGGAGCATCTCCGAGCCCGTCTCGCCCGCGGCCGCGGTCAGGTCGCGCATCTCGAGAGGGACCCGCAGGTCGGGCTTGTCGGAGCCGAATCTCTCCATGGCTTCCGCATAGGGCAGGCGGGGGAAGGGGCGCTCGAGCTTCCGGCCGACGAGAGCGAAGAGGGCCTCCATGAGCCCCTCGTTGAGGGCGAAGAAGTCGTCCTGGTCGATGAAGCTCGTCTCGATGTCGATCTGGGTGAATTCGAGCTGCCGGTCGGCGCGGAGGGCCTCGTCGCGGAAACAGCGGACGATCTGGAAGTAGCGGTCGAAGCCGGAGACCATCAGGGTCTGCTTGAACTGCTGGGGGGACTGGGGCAGGGCATAGAAGCGGCCCTTGTGGAAACGGCTGGGCACCAGGAAATCGCGGGCCCCCTCGGGCGTCGGATTGGCCAGGATGGGGGTCTCGATCTCCAGGAAGCCGTTGCGGCTCATGTAGTTGCGGACGGCGAGCGCGGCCTCGTGGCGCAGGCGGACGTTGCGTTGCATCCGGGGCCTTCTCAGGTCGAGATAGCGGTATTTCAGCCGGAGCTCCTCGGACGCCTGGGGCGGGTCGGAGACGACGAACGGGGGGACCTTGGCGGTCGCGAAAACATGGAGCGCGGAGGCCTCGACCTCGACCTCTCCCGTCGGCAGGTCGGCATTGACGGCCGCCCGGCGGCGGACGAGGCCGCCGACGCCGACGACATACTCGGGGCGAAGCCTCTTGGCCTCCTCCATGAGGCCGGGCCGGTCGGCCTGGAAGACGACCTGGGCCAGGCCCGCCCGGTCGCGGACATCGACGAACACGAGCTGTCCGATGTCGCGGACCCTCTGGACCCATCCGGTCAGGACGACCTCGCGACCCTCGTGGGCCGTCCGGAGCTCTCCGCAATAGACCGTTCTTTTAAACATGGTCCCTCGATCGTGCCCGTCGCCCGTCGTTCGGGAGGTCATCCGCGGAGGCGCTCCAGAAGCTCCTCGCGAGCCCCCTCGATCTGCCGGCCGCCGGCCATTTCCTTGAGCCCGAAGCGGCCTTTCTTCATCTCGTCCTCTCCGACGACCAGGACCCAGGCCGCCTCGAGCTTGTTGGCCCTTCCGAAATGGGCCTTCATGCTCCGGTCCTTGAATTCGACGAGGCACTCGACTCCCTCGGCCCGGAAGAAGCGGGCCAGCTCGGCGGCCGCCCTCTTGGCCGGGGCCCCCAGGTAGGCGATGTAGAGAAGCCGGGCCTTCGGGGGCGGCAGGGAGGCGACGGACAGGAGGCGCTCCATGCCCATGGCGAACCCGTTGCCGCAGATGTCGGGCCCGCCGAAATCCCTCATCATATCGTCGTAGCGTCCGCCGCCGAGCAAGGCGTTCTGGGCGCCGAGGCTCGAAGAAACGATCTCGAAGGTCGTCCGGGTGTAGTAATCGAGGCCGCGGACGAGCTTGGGGTCGACGCGGTGGGGGATGCCGTAAAGATCGAGCAGAGAGACGAGCTCGGCGAAGTGGTCGCGGCACTCGGCGCAGAGAAAGCCGTGGATCTCCGGGAACGCGCCGGCCGCGGCCCGGCAGGACTCGACCTTGCAGTCGAAGATCCGAAGGGGATTGGTCTCCGCTTTACGTTGACAGTCGGGGCAGAGCGAGTCCTCCGCCGCGGCCGCGGCCTCCCGCAGGGCCCGGCTGTAGGCCGGCCGGCAGGCCCGGCAGCCGACGGAATTGACCAGGATCTCCCTGTCGGTCACCCCGAGCCTGCCCAGGAAATGGTCGGCCATCTCGATGAGCTCGGCGTCGCAGGCCGGGTCCTTTTCACCGAAGACCTCGACGTCGATCTGATGGAACTGCCGGTAACGCCCTTTCTGCGGGCGGTCGTAGCGGAACATCGGCCCCATGAAATAGAAACGGAGGGGGCGCGTCTGGAGGTCGAGGCGGTGCTCGATGATGGCCCGGGCGACCGAGGGCGTGTATTCGGGCCTCAAGGTCAGGGACCGTCCCCCCTTGTCCGTGAAGGTGTACATCTCCTTGGTGACGACATCGGAGGTCTGGCCCGTGCCCTTCTCGAACAGCTCGGTGGCTTCGAAGACGGGGGCCCTTAGCTCCCGGTACCCGTAGAGCTCGAACGTCTGCCGGGCCAGGCGCTCGAGAGCCTGCCACTTCTCGACCTCGCCGGGCAGGATGTCATGGGTGCCCTTGACGGCCGCGACGCTCTTTTTCGGAGGGGTCTCTTCGCTCACCGCTCTTCGAAGACCCCGAGCTTGCGGATTTTTCGGTACCTGTCCTCGAGGAGCTCGTCGGCCGGCTTGCCCTCGAGCTTCTTGAGGGCCTGGTAGATGTGCTTGTCGACGGTCTTGAAGGTCAGATCCGGATCGATGTGGGCCCCGCCGGGCGGCTCGGGGATGATCTTGTCGATGATGCCGAGCTCGAGCAGGGTCGTCGCCTGGAGCCCGAGATTCTCCGCGGCGCTTTCGACGGCGTTCTGGTCCTTCCAGAGGATCGCGGCGCACCCCTCGGGGGAGATGACGGAGTAGAAGGAGTGCTCGAGCATCATCAGCTGGTCGCCGAATCCGATGCCCAGGCCGCCGCCGCTGCCGCCTTCCCCGATGACGACGTTGACGATGGGCGTTCTCAGGGCGGCGATGGTCTTGAGGTTGAAGGCGATGGCCTCGGCTTGCCCCCTTTCCTCGGCGCCTATGCCGGGATAGGCCCCGGGCGTGTCGACCAGGGTGATGACCGGAAAGCCGAACTTCTCGGCCTGCTGCATGACCCGCAGGGCCTTGCGGTAGCCCTCGGGATTGGCCTGGCCGAAGTTCCTCTCGATCCGGGCCCGGGTCGTCCGGCCTTTCTGATGGCCGATGACGGCCACGGTCCGCCCCTTGTAGAAAGCCAGGCCGGCGACGATGGCCGGGTCGTCGGCGAAACGCCGGTCCCCATGCATTTCCATGAAATCCTGGAAGAGGAAAGAGATGTAGTCCAGGGTATAGGGCCTTTTGGGATGGCGGGCGATCTGGACGGTGTGGACCGTGGTCAGCTTGGGGACGATCTTGCCCCATTCCTTCTCGATCTCCCTGCGGAGGGCCGCGATGCGCTCCTTCTTGTCGAGCTCGTCACTCTCGGCCAGGTCGTCGATCTGGTCCTTGAGGGACAAGATGCCCTTCTCGAGGGTATAAAAATCCACGGCTTTTTCCATGCTCATGTCTTTCAATGGGTTACGGTATCGGGCCTATTCTAAAGGGGGGCAGCGGGCAAGTCAAGAAGGCCTCGGGGATCCTCCTCGGTCGCTGCGGTGATCCTATTTCGCCTCCCGGCGGAACGGACGCGGCGGCTCACGAACTCGCAGGGGCCCGCTCCGGTCTTGCGTGCAGCAGGCTCAAACAGCGTGAGCCGTCCTCCGGGAGGATGCCCTCGTCCGTTCCACCGTCCGGCTGGATCACCGCTTTATGCTCCCTTGGAGGATCTGTCCGGACGCTATCTCGGCCGGAAGGGGGTCCAGGGGGATATGTCCTCCTGGTCGCAAAACGCGGCGGCGTTCGAGAAGGGGAGGCAGGGAGCGCAGCGACCGTTGGAAGGGGGAAGGCGGAGCGGATTCCCCCTCCAAGGAGGTGACACCCTCGGCCCTGGGATCAGTGGTGCTCCTCGGTCGCTGCGGTGATTCCGGGTGCCTTCGAGGGGTCCGGTCTCGGCGGCTCACGAAACTCGCGGGGGCCGCGAATCGATCGGCTAAGACTTCGATTCCCGGCGCTGGCGGACGACCTCGAAGAAGAAGACGGCCGCGGCGGCGGCCACGTTAAGGGAGTTGACCCGGCCGCCCATGGGGATGGCCAGGACCTTGTCGCAGGCCTTGCGCACGACCGGGCGCAGCCCACGGCCCTCCGACCCAAGGATGATGCCGACAGGAACGGTATAGTCGAAGGCGTGCCAGGGCTCGCCGGCCGTCCCTTCGGCTCCGACGAGCCATATCCCGCGCCGTTTGAGTTCCTCCATGGTCCGGGCCAAATTGGTGACCCGGGCCACGGGCAGGTGCCCGAGGGCCCCGGCCGAGACGGTGTCGACGGCCTCGGTCAGGCCCGCCGACCGGCGCTCGGGCAGGAGGAGGCCGTCGGCGCCGGCCGCTTCCGCGTTGCGGATGATGGCGCCCAGATTCTGGGGATCCTCGACCTCGTCCAGGAGGACCAGGAAAGGCCGGGAAGAGCCGGACAGGATCTCCTCGAGCGAGCTGTAGGCCTTGGGGGAGACCTCGGCGACCGCCCCTTGATGGCGGGGGGCGATCTTGTCCAACTGACGGGAGGGGACGAAGGAGACGGGCACGCCCCGGGACTTGGCCTCCCGGATGACCTCGCCTATCCGGCGCGGGCCGCGTTCCTGCTGGACGAATATCTTGTGGACGCGTTCCGGCGAGGAGCGGAGGGCCTCCAGAAGGGGATTCAAGCGGAAGATCCTGTCCATGGGAGCGGCGGGCCTCATTATAGAAGAAAGAACGGGAAAAACCAAAAAAACGGGTTGCTCAAGATGAGTGAGGCGACTAAAATAAACCGGACCTGTTCCGCGGAGAGTGGCCATGCCGGATCGCATCAAGTTCGCCCGCCTTTGCCTGATCGTCCTGGGCGGGCTGAAGATCGCCACGGCCCTCCTGTTCCTGTTCGTCTTCACCGCCGGCGCCGTGTTCATCGGCTGGGCCGGCGAGCGTTGGGAGCTGCTGGGGAACGCCCTTCTCGGAGTGCCGGGCCTCCTCCTGTTCCTGCTGTTCGCCGCCCTTGGCGTCGCGGACATCATCACGGCCGACGGCGTCGGGCGGGGAAGACCGTGGTCCCGCCCCGCGGGCGTTGTTGGAGGCGCTCTCGGGCTGCTCCTCCTCCCCGCGGGCACCCTGTTCGGGATATTCATCCTTTCCGGGCTCTTGGGCGGCGATGCCCGGGTCTGGTACGGCACCCCGGGCCCGCTCCGCTCCGGGGCCGGGCCGTCGTCCATCCGGGTGAAGCTGTCCATGGCCCTGGCCGGCCTCGTCCTCCTGCCTCTGGCCCTGCCCGCCTCTCAGCAGGGACCGGCCGCCGATGTCCTGAGGGAGTCGGCGGCCAAGGTCTTCCTTGACTGCCATCAGTGCGACATGGACTACATCCGCAGCGAGATCACCTTCGTCAATTTCGTCCGCGAGCGCAAGGCCGCCGACGTCCATGTCCTGGTCACCATCCAGCTCACGGGGAGCGGCGGACGCGAATACACCCTGGATTTCGTCGGCCGCAACGGGTACTACGACATCCACAACACTCTCAAGTACATCTCCGAGCGGGGGGACACGAACGACGAACAGCGCCGGGGGCTGGCCCGGGTGCTCAAGGTCGGACTGGTCCCCTTCGCCGCCCGGACGGCCATGGGGGATTTCCTCGATGTCAATTTCGAGCGCCAGGTCCAGCCCCGGGTCACCTCGGACGCCTGGGACGCCTGGGTCTTCAGCGTCGGCGTTTCGGGGAGCATGAGCGGCGAGGTCTCCCGGGATCTCGCGTCGATCAGCGGCTATCTCTCGGCCAACCGGGTGACCCAGGAGCGCAAGCTTCGGCTGGGGCTTTCGGCCAATCTCAACAGCAGCCGGTTCCGCTTGGAGGAGGAGACCATCCGCTCGTCAGCCGACAGTCAGAGCTTCAGCGGTCTCTATGTCGTCAGCCTGACGGGCCACCTTTCCGCGGGCTCCTGGCTTGCGGTCAGCTCCTCGAGCTACCACAATATCGCCCTGGCCGTGAATCCCGCGCCGGCCGTCGAGTACAACTTCTTCCCCTATTCGGTTTCCACCCGCCGTCAGCTCCGGCTCCTCTACAGGATCGGTTTCCACTTCAACAGGTACCAGGAAGAGACCATCTACGACAAGGTCAAGGAGAACGTCCTGGGCCAGACGCTGTCCATGACCCTGGAGATCAAGGAGCCCTGGGGCCACATCAGCTCGTCGCTGACGGGCTCGAACCTGCTGACCGACTTCAGCAAGAACCGCCTCGAGTTCTGGGGGGGCGTTTCTCTCCACGTCTTCAAGGGGCTGGCCGTCAATGTCAGCGGGCAGTACTCCCGGATCCACGATCAGATCTCCCTGCCCAAATCCGACGCCAGCCTCGAGGAGATCCTCCTCCAGCGGAAGATGCTGGCCACCAATTACAACTACGGGCTGTCCGTCGGGATCAGCTACACCTTCGGATCGGTGTTCAGCGGCGTCGTCAATCCCCGTTTCGGGCGCTGAGCCGGCCGCCCCCTTTTTATCTCCCCTGGGTCCCCGCTATAATGGACGTCGCCCGATGGAAGAGAGGAGACCCGCCATGGCTTCCCGAAAGATCGTCGAGATCGACCGCGCCAAATGCGACGGGTGCGGCCTGTGCACGACGGCCTGCGCCGAAGGCGCCCTGGAGATCGACGGCGAAGGCAAGGCCGTCCTTGTCCGGGAGATCTTCTGCGACGGGCTGGGCGCGTGCCTCGATGTTTGCCCGCGGGGCGCTCTCAAGGTCATCGAGCGCGATAGCGAGGGGTACGACCCCCAGGCCGCCTATGACCATGTCCTGAGGACCCGGGGCCAGGCGGCGGCCTCCTTGGTCCACGGCGCCGGCGGCCGGGAGGGCCACCCGGTCCACGCGGGGTGCCCAGGGGCGTTGGCCCGCGAAGTCTCGCCCGCTCCGGAGAGCGGGCCCCGGGCCTCTGTCCCGCAGGCGTCCCAACTGAGCCAATGGCCCATCCAGCTTCACCTTGTCTCGCCCCTGGCCCCTTATTTCCGGGGCAGCGACCTGCTGGTCGCGGCCGATTGCACGGCCTTTGCCCTGGGAGGATTCCATCCGGAACTGCTCAAGGGCAAGAAGCTGGTCATCGCCTGCCCGAAGCTCGACGAGACGGCGGGATACGTCGAGAAATTGGCCGAGCTCATCCGGCGGAACGACCTGCGATCGATCACCGTGGCCATCATGACGGTCCCTTGCTGTTCGGGGCTCGAAAGGCTCGTCCGGCGGGCCGTCGAGCTGTCGGGGCAGGCCCTCGAGGTCCTCAAGGTCGCCGTCGGGATCGAGGGCAAGATCGTCGAGCCCTGAGCCTAACGCCGGGCGAAGGGGGGTCAGATGGACAGGGCGATCAACAGCTGGGCCGGGAAGTAGGCGCCTAGGATGAGGAGCTGGGCCGCGCCGAAATCCCTGACGAACCGGGCGTAGGCGAGGACCGCGTCCGAGGCCAGGAAGAGAAGAGCTCCGGCGAAGGCGGCCATCGTTCTCCAGTCCCCGATGTCGATGAACCGTAAGGCCGCGAACCAGGCCATGACGGTGATGGCCGCGACGTAGACGAAAATCGGTATCTTCAGCGCCCCGAGATGGGGCGATAGAATGCGGAAGATCAGCAGGCCGAGAATCAGGAACGGGACCAGGACCCCCAGCGAGGCGCTCCGGCCCGCCTCGGGCTGGAAGGCCAGGGTGTAGAAGACGTGGGCCAGGAGGAAGCATCCGAGCCCCGCGGGGAACCACTTGGCGGGCAGCATCAGGAAGACATCCCCCGAAAGAGAGGCCGCCAGGCCGGCCAGGACGAAGAGCTTGTAGGAGGTGGCCCCGTCGGGCCGGAGAAGGGCGACCAGGATGATCAGGGCCATGGTCGCCGGCTTGGCGACATGGTAGAGGCGGCGAGGCCCGGCGGTCCTTGACCGGATGGCCAGGCCGGCCGCGAGAAGCGCCAGGACGCAGAGGACGATCGTGGTCATGGCCGGCGGGGACGCCTATCGCCCCTGCTCTTTCTCCTTTCTCAAGCGTTCCCGGGCCTCTTCGAACATGGGCTCGGCGTATGAGCTGGGCCAGGTGCGGTCCTCGAAGGACCGCTTCTCGACCATCTTCAGGAAGCCCTCGAACTCATGGAAATACGAGCCGTAGATGTGGAAGCTGTCGACGAGGTCCGCGTAGCGGCCGACGCGGACGGCCCGTCCGGACGTCTCGGCGACGCGGCGGGCGATCAGGCGCTGCAGGTCGGTCAGGGCGAAGACGTTCATATAGGCCGCCTTGTAGGCGTCCCGGGACCGCCAGTGGGCGTTCATGTTCAGGACCGAACCGCCCTCGCCGTCGTCGAGAAGGCGGCACCAGAGCCGCTGGAGGCAGGGCGGGTCGTAGGTCGGAGGGTCGAGCCGCGGGTTCCAGGTGATGGCCTGGGCCCGTCGGGTGAAGCCGGCCTCGACCAGCTTGTCGACGATCCAGGCGATCTGGTCGATCGCCCGGCCCTCGATCTCGTAGGAAAAGAGCCTCTTATGGTACGTGTAGGTCCACTTGCCCTCCTCGGGAGCGATCCAGTGGTCGTGAACTCCCTCGACGACCTCCTGCCGATAGATCTCGAGATCCTCGAGGCCGCCGGGGAAGGCGCGGTGGATGCGCGGCTCGGCGAACGGGTCTTCCACGGCCCAGACCATCGTGCAGTCACGGCTCGGCGGGTCGCCGGGCTTGTCGTATTCGGTCCGCACCGGGACCCCGTGGCGCCAACAGGCGAGGACGGCTTTCTCCCAGGCCTCGGGCAGGGTCTTCCCCTCGATGTGTAGGACGGGAATGTTGCCGCTCATGCTTCCTCCCTTGTTCCCTCCGCTTTTATCACAGGCCCAAAGGGCCGTCAACGCGGGGCCCCGGCGGCCCCGATGACGAGCGGTCCGCGGCCCGGACCTTACGGGAGAGGTTTGATTGGGTCACGAGGATTGTAATACATTGAGGGGGATGAACGTCGGATCTTTCGGCCGCCTCACGTCCCCGATCGGCCTCATCGAGGTCCGGGGCGGGCCCCGGGGGGTCCAAAGCGTCCGTTTCGTGTCGAAAGCGGTCGGGAAGAAGGGCGGCGACGGGCCGGTTCCGGATCCCGTCCTTGTCTGCCTGAGGCAGCTGGACGAGTACTTCCAAGGCGTCAGGGGGACGTTCTCCGTCAAACTCGACCTGAGGGGCACCGATTTCCAGATGAAGATCTGGCGCCTGCTCCTCGATATCCCCTACGGTCGGACGGCGAGCTATCGCCGGATCGCCGCGGCGGCCGGGAACGCGCGGGCCACCCGGGCCGTCGGCGGGGCCAATCATCGGAACCCGGTGTCGATCATCGTCCCCTGCCACCGGGTCGTCGGCTCCGACGGCAGGCTCACGGGCTACGGGGGCGGCCTGTGGCGGAAGGAATGGCTCCTGGCGCACGAGCGACGGAACGCGCCGCGGAGTTGACATCACGGCCGTCATCGAGCATACAATAGGCGGGTCATGCCCAAGGAGGTCGCCATGGTCGAAACTCTGAGCCAGCTGTATCTCAATACCGTCCGGACCTATCCCAAGGACGCCCTGCTGATGGTCAAGAGGGAGGGCCAATACGCTCCCGTGTCCACGGCGGAATTCGGCGAGCGCGTCAGGAACCTGTCCCTGGGCCTCAGAGAGCTGGGCTTCGAGCCGGGGGACAAGCTAGTTATCTTCTCGGAGAACAGGCCCGAGTGGACGATGACCGATTTCGCGACCCTCTGCGCGGGCGGCGTCACGGTGCCAATCTATCCCTCCCTCATGCCCGGCCAGGTGAAGTACATCATCAACGATTCGGACGCCAAGATCGTCGTCTGCTCGAACCGCCTGCTCTGGCTGAAGGTCGAGGCCGTCCGGAGCGAGCTGCCGTCGGTCCGACATTTCATCCTCATCGAGGAGGAGGCCCCCGAGGGGGTCTTGAGCCTCTCGGAGGTCATGGGACGGGGCCAGACCCTGGCCGCCTCCGCCGCCGACCTCTTCGAGCGGACGGCCCTGTCGGTCCGCCCGGACGATCTGGCCTCGATCATCTACACTTCGGGGACGACGGGCGTCCCCAAGGGCGTCATGCTGAGCCATGCGAATTTCGTCTCCAACACCATGGCCCTCGACGCGGTCGTCGAATTCACCCACCGCGATACCGTCCTGTCGTTCCTGCCTCTGTCGCACGTCCTGGAGAGGATGACGACCTTCTCGTTCCTGTATAAGGGCGCGACGATCGCCTACGCGGAGAGCATCGAGACCGTGGCCGCCAACCTCCTCGAGGTCCGGCCGACGATCATGATCAGCGTCCCCCGCCTGTTCGACAAGATCTATGCCAAGGTCATGGACAACATCCTGACCCAGTCCGCGCTCAAGCGGCGGATCTTCTTCTGGGCCCTCCGGGTGGGTAAACGCTACGGCGCTCTCAAGATCCGCCGCCAGCCCATCCCCCGGGGCCTACGGCTGAAACGGGCCCTGGCCGCCCGGCTGGTCTTCTCCAAGGTCATCGAAAAGACCGGAGGCCGGGTGCGCTTTTTCGTCTCGGGAGGCGCGCCGCTGAGCAAGGACGTCGCCGAGTTCTTCTATGCCATCGGCATCACCATCCTCGAGGGCTACGGCCTGACCGAGACGGCCCCCGTCCTGGCCTGCAACACCTTCGACAGGATGAAATTCGGGACGGTCGGCCCGGTCGTCCCCGGCGTCGAGGTGACCATCGCCCCCGACGGCGAGATCCTGGCCCGCGGCCCGAACGTCATGAAAGGCTACTACAAGAAGGACCAGGAGACGCAGGAGGCCCTGGCCGGCGGCTGGTTCCACACGGGGGACGTCGGGCATTTCGACGAGGAGGGCTTTCTGGTCATCACCGACCGCAAGAAAGACCTCATCATCACCGCCGGAGGCAAGAACGTCGCCCCTCAGCCCATCGAGAACCGTCTCAAGACCAATCCCTACATCCAGAGCGCCGTCGTCGTCGGGGCCGGCCGGAAGTTCGTCTCGGCCCTGATCGTCCCCGATTTCGAGAAGGTCGAGGTCTATGCCCGGGAGCACGGCATCCCGTTCGGCAGCCGGCAGGAGCTCGTCGGGCGGGAGGAGATCCGGAGCTTCCTGCTGGCCGAGGTCAACCGGACCACTCCGGAGCTGGCGTCGTATGAGCGGATCAAGAAGATCGCCGTTCTCGAACGGGACTTCGAACAGGAGCTCGACGAGGTCACCCCGACGCTCAAGGTCAAGAGGAGCATCGTCGAAGCCAAGTTCAAGGACGTCATCGACGCGCTCTACAGCGAATAGGCCTCGGGGATCCTCCTCGGTCGCTGCGGTGATTCCGGGCGCCTTCGAGGGGGCCGGTCTCGGCGGCTCGCGAAACTCGCGGGATCCAGACCAGCCCTCTTGATAGCAGGCTCAGACATCGCGAGCCGTCCTCCGGGAGGATGCCCTCGACCGGCCCCCTCTCCGTCTGAATCACCGCTTTATGCTCCCTTGAAGGATCCCCTCGGCCCTGTCGTCAGCGGTCGTCTCACTCGCGCCGGGGAGTTTTCGGCTCGGGGCGCGCCGCTCCGTCGGCCGCGTCCCGCCCCGGCGAGTCGGGCCGCTTCGACTCTGGGCTGCGCTCTCCTCTCCCTTCGGTCGAGGATCCATGCCCGCTCCGCCCTTCGACGGCCGCCTCCGGGCATCGCCCCTGCGCCACTGACTTTAGGCGCTCGTTCGATGACACCCTCGGCCCTGGGGTCAGTGGTGCTCCTCGGTCGCTGCGGTGATCCTTTTCGCCTCCCGGCGGAACGGACGCGGCGGCTCACGAACTCGCAGGGGCCCGCTCCGACTCCGGGCTGCGCTCTCCTCTCCCTTCGGTCGAGGATCCATGCCCGCTCCGCCCTTCGACGGCCTCCTCCGGGCATCGCCCCTGCGCCACTGACTTTAGGCGCTCGTTCGAGATCCGCTTCGCCTTCAGATCGCCGCCCGGGCTGTGATGGGGGTCGTCCGGAGCCCCCGTAGCGGAGGGGGACCCGGCGGCCGCCGACGCGGGAACCGCCGGGACTGGTTCCCGGGGGCCGGGGGAGACGGATGATCTCCATCACAGCCAAAAAGGGCGGCTCTAGCCTTGATCTCTTGCGCGTCCGGCTGGATCACCGCTTTATGCTTCCTTGGACGATCCGTCCTGCGGCTATTTCGGCCGGAAGGGGGTCCAGGGGGATATGTCCTCCTGGTCGCAGAACGCCGCGGCGTTCGAGAAGGGGAGGCAGGGAGCGCAGCGACCGTTGGAAGGGGGAAGGCGGTGATTTGTCGGCACCCGTGCGAAAAAAACGGCCCGCCGAGCGTCTATACCATGGAAGACGATGGACCAGAACGCGACAAAGCTCAAAGCCGGAGCCGAGACCCGAGCCGGGCACCGGGAGCGCATGCGCCAGAAATTCCTCCGGAACGGCCTCTCGGGGTTCCTCGATTATGAGATCGTCGAGCTCCTTCTGACCCTGGGCACGCCCCGGAGGGACTGCCGGGAGGCGGCCCGGCAGGCCATGCGGGAGTTCAAGAGCTTCCGCGGGGTGCTCGAGGCCCCGGCCCGGGACCTCGAGAGGGTCCCCGGGATCGGCCGGCGCAACGTCCTGGGGATCAAGCTCATCCACGAGGTCTCCCGGCGGTTCCTCAAGGACAGGATGATGAGCCGGCCCGTCTGCCACTCCTCGGGGGAGGTCTACGACTACCTCTGCCACGCCCTGAGGGACCTGCGGACCGAGCGGTTCAAGGTGCTCTTTCTGGACGCCAAGAACCAGGTCCTCGAGGAAAAGACGCTGTTCGAGGGGACGGTCGATTCGAGCGCCGTCTACCCCAGGGAAGTCATCAAGGACGCTCTCCGCTACGAGGCCTCGGCCATGATCTTCGCTCACAACCACCCGTCAGGCGACCCCGAGCCCTCGCTTTGCGACCGTGAGATCACCCGCGATCTTGTCTTCGCGGCCGGCCTCGTCCAGATCAAGGTCCTCGATCACATCATCGTCGGGAACAACCGCTATTTCAGCTTCGCCGACCAGGGCCTGATCGAGGAGTACCGTCTCGTCTTCACCGGGTTCGAGAGGTGAGGCGGGCGGGTGAGGAAGCTATAAAGAGATTGAAAGAAGGGCCTGTTCCGGGTAAACTCAGGACCATGAGAAAAGCGCCGGCCGGAAGAGCGGGAACGGGCCCCACCGCCGTCGATCAAGGAGGTCCCATGAAAGAAACGGTCAGCGACGAGAAGCAGACCTCGCGCGGCAAGGCCATCGACGCCGCCCTGTCCCAGATCGAGAAGCAGTTCGGCAAGGGCACGGTCATGAAGCTCGGCCAGAAGGGCGCGGCCGTGGCCGTCGAATCCATTCCCACGGGCTCGATCTCCTTCGATCTGGCCCTGGGGATCGGCGGCTTCCCCCGCGGCCGGGTCGTCGAGATCTTCGGCCCGGAGGCCACGGGCAAGACGACCCTGGCCCTCCACGTCATCGCCGAGGCCCAGAAGAGGGGCGGGCAGGCGGCTTTCGTCGACGCCGAGCACGCCCTCGACGCCACCTACGCCGCCCGCATCGGCATCGATGTCGACAACCTCCTCATCTCCCAGCCCGACTACGGGGAGCAGGCCCTGGAGATCGCCGAGGTCCTGGTCCGCAGCGGGGCCGTCGACGTCATCGTCGTCGACTCGGTGGCCGCCCTGGTCCCCAAAGCCGAGCTCGAGGGCGAGATGGGCGACTCGCACATGGGCCTCCAGGCGCGGCTCATGTCCCAGGCCCTGCGGAAGCTGACGGCCATCGTCGCCCGTTCCAAGACCTGCTTCATCTTCATCAACCAGATCCGCGAGAAGATCGGGATGTTCATCGGCAATCCGGAGACGACGACCGGGGGACGGGCCCTGAAGTTCTACTCCTCCATGCGCATCGACGTCCGCCGCCTGTCCGTCATCAAGGACGCCGATCAGGTCATCGGCAACCGGGCCAAGGTCAAGATCGTCAAGAACAAGATGGCCCCGCCCTTCCGGGAGGCCCAGTTCGACATCATCTTCGGCGAGGGCATCTCGCGCGAGGGCGACATGGTCGACACCGGGTTCGAGACGGGGATCCTGGACAAGAGCGGGACCTGGTACTCGTACAAGAACGAGCGCCTCGGGCAGGGCCGCGAGAACGTCAAGAAGCTCCTCAAGGAGAACCCGGAGCTGGCGGCCAAGATCGAGGAGGAGGTCCGCAGCAAGGTCGGGCTCATGCCCGACAAGCCGGCGGAGGAAAAAAACCCTTCAAAATAGCCGCCCCCTCAAGTTGCGTAAATCCTACTTCTATGGTAGGATTTAAGAGAAAGGGGGATTATCGGTGCTCGATCGAAGGGAATTCTTCAAATTGGCAGGCGGAGCGGGGGCCATCGCGGCTTCCCTCGGGACCTGGCCGAGGAGGGCCCGGGCCTCCAACATTTCCAAGGAGGGACAGACTATGACCTACACCGCCAAAGACTACGGCCGGCTCATCGGCATGCCGGGATTCAGCGAGACGCTCCTCAAGAACCACTTCACCCTGTACCAGGGCTATGTGACCAACACCAACAAGGTCCTCGACACCCTGGAACAGATGGCCAAGGACGGCAAGGCGGCGGCCCCGGAGTTCGCCGAGCTCAAGCGGCGCCTCGGCTGGGAGTTCAACGGGATGCGGCTCCATGAGCTCTACTTCGAGAACCTGGGCGGCAAGGCCGCCCTCGATCCGAACGGCAAGCTCGGCAAGCGGCTGGCCGCCCAATTCGGCAGCGTCGAGGCTTGGGAGAAGGAGTTCCGGGCCACGGGCGGCATGCGCGGCATCGGCTGGGTCGTCCTCTACGAGGACCCGGCGAACGGGCGTCTCGTGAACTTCTGGATCAACGAGCACGACGTCAGCCATCCCGCGGGATGCCGCCCGCTCCTCATCATGGACGTCTTCGAGCACGCCTTCATGATCGATTACGGGCTGAAGAAGGCCGACTACGTCGAGGCCTTCTTCAAGAACATCGACTGGAAGGCCGTCGAGTCCCGGATCGGGTAGGTCCGGCCCGAGGGCCCAGGGCGGCGCGCGAGCCAGGATGGCAGCTTCGGCGGGCGGACCGGACCGGTCCCGGCCTCTCAACAGCCGCAAGATCCTCGACCGTGACTTCGTCGTCTACTGGATGCAGGCCGCCCAGCGGGCCGACGCCAACCACGCCCTCGAGTTCGCCGTCGGGCAGGCCAACGAGCTCGGCAAGCCCCTTGTCGTGGTCTTCGCCCTGACCGACGGCTATCCCGAAGCCAACGAGCGCCACTACGCCTTCATGCTCGAGGGCCTCAAGGAGACAAGGGCGGCCTTGCGGAACCGCGGCATCCCCATGGCCGTCCGGAGGGGGGAGCCTCCGGACGTCATCGCCGGGCTCGGACGGCGGGCCTGTCTGGTCGTGACCGATGACGGCGCCGTCCGGGTCGAACGCCTGTGGCGTCGGGCCGCCGCGGCCGCCCTGCCCTGCGCTCTCATCCAGGTCGACACCAACGTCCTCGTTCCCGTGCCGGTCGCGTCGTCCAAGGAGGAATACGCGGCGGCCACCCTTCGCCCCAAGATCCTCAGGCTTCTCGACACGTACCAACGACCGCTCGCGCGCACACCCCTGCGCAAGGAGTCCGACCGGCTCCCGATCGAGTCCTGGGACATCGACGATACGGAGAAGGCCCTGGCCCGCCTGGGTCTCGACCGGAGCGTTCCGAAGGTCGAAACGTACCGCGGAGGGGCGTCCGAGGGCGCCCGACGGCTCCGCCGGTTCATCCGGGAGGGGTTGGAGGCCTACGCCGAGGCCCGCAACGACCCGGCCCTTGACGGGCAGTCCGGGCTGAGCCCGTATATCCATTTCGGGCAGCTCTCGTCCCTGGCGGTGGCCCTGGCCGTGACCAAGGGGCCCCGCTACGGACGGGCGCCTTTCCTCGAGGAGCTTATCGTGCGCCGCGAGCTGGCCCGCAACTACGTCCATTACAACCGTGCCTACGACAGGTTCGAAGGCCTCCCCCAGTGGTGCCGGGCGACCCTGCTCGAGCACGAAAAAGACCGTCGGGAGTTCGTCTACAGCCGGGCCCAGTTCGAACGGGCCGAGACCCACGACCCCTATTGGAACGCCGCCCAGAGGGAAATGGTTCTGACCGGCAAGATGCACGGCTACATGCGCATGTACTGGGGCAAGAAGATCCTGGAATGGTCGGCGTCGCCGCGGGAGGCCTTCCGGACGGCCTTGGCCCTCAACAACAAATACGAGCTCGACGGCCGGGACCCCAACGGGTTCGCCGGGGTGGCCTGGTGCTTCGGCAAACATGACCGGCCGTGGGCCCGAAGGCCTGTCTTCGGCACGGTCCGGACGATGACCGCCGGCGGCCTCAGGCGCAAGTTCGACATCGACGCTTACGTCGGGAAGGTCGACCGGCTGGCCGCCGAAGCGGATTGAGCGGCCCCGGTCCTCAGCGGATGTCCGGGAACTCCCGCTTCAAGGATTCGAGGACCCCGGACGCTGCCGATTCCTGGAAGTCGGCGGCTTCCTTGGCCGTCGGTCGGACCCTCTCCCAGCGGGCCAAGGCCTCGGCGGCGGACTCGAGAACGGCGTTCTCGACGCGTATAAGCTTGGCCAAGACCCCCTCCCCCCCGTAGGTCCGCAAGCGGCTGACGTTCAGGTACTGCGGCATACGGCCCCGGCGGTCGGGGTAGAGATGGGCCGCGAGGGCCCGGCTGAACGCGTTGAGGGGCGGCGTCCCCGGTCCTGCCGTTACGGCCGGGACCCGGCCGGTCCACGGCCAGACCGGCACGGCGGCGCAGGTCACCGGCTGGCCGAGGATGACCCACATGGTGGCCAGGTGGGCCTTGTCGCGCGAGGGCGCGGCCTCGAAGACGACCGTCGAGACGCTCGAATTCCGGTTGATCGTGTCGTTGGTGTTGATGTGCATCGGCTCGGCGGGATCCGCGGGGAGCGGGCCGGCCAGAGGATAAGAATGGAGCTTTTCATGGACCAGATCCCGGGCCGCTTCCTGGAGGATGAAACGGACGTCCAGACGGTTGGCCCCCCGGCCGGCCTCGACGATGTGCGAGGCGCGCTCGAAGCGGACGAATCCGCCTCCTCGGAGGGGATCGGGCGAGGTGAAGGCGAAGTTCGTCCGGATGATCGTCCCGAACGGGGCCACGCGGGGGTCGCGGGCGTCGAATTTCCGGAACGATGAGTGGCTCGTCTCGAAAAAGCAGGCGTTCCCTTCGGCGTCGATGACCCCGAAGTTGGCGGCCAGGTCGAAACGGCCCTTTTCCCGGATAAGAAGGGCCTCGAAATCGCCGGCCGTCGCGCACTCGCCGAGGGCCATCCTCATGAGGGCCCCGTTGCCGGCCCCGTCGTGGCGGCGGGCGGCGTCGGCCAGGTCGTCGGCCTGGGAGTTCATGATGGCGAAGCCGGCCGTGTTCAGGCCCCCCCAGACCTCGTCGCCGTTGACGTCGCCGGCGTTGACCAGGGCCGTGAAAGCGTACTTGGGGCCCTGGATGTGCATCAGGGAGTTGAGGACTTCTGTGGTGTCCCTGTTTTTCCACATCAGGGTGCGGCCGTTTCTGGCCGCCTTCCCGGAGATCAAGGCCAGCGTACAGGGCGACGCTCCCGGGGCGCTCAACAGGGCGGCGAGGGCCGCGGCCAGAAAAGGGGCCGAGCGGCGTGCGGGTCCGTTCATGTCGTCCCTCCAGGATAGGGCTATCCGCGGGGCGAGGATAGCATAGGAGGGTGCGAAATCAAAACCCGAACGGTTCGGCCGCCGCGAGGGAGTAGCGCCGGAGCTTGTGATAGAGGGTCGAACGGGAGATGCCCAGGATCCTCGAGACCTCGGCCCGGTTTCCGGAGGTCACCTCGAGCAGGAAGCCGATGTAGTCCTTCTCGAGGTCGCGAAGCGTCGGGAAGCCCGCGGGCCGGGAGAACTCGCGCACCTCGTCGAGCCCGAGATAGCGCTGGAGATAGACGTTCATGAGCCGCTCTAAAGGGCGCGCGCTTTTTGGACCAGCCTCATGTTGTTGACGACGACGTAGGAGAGGAGGACGTTGGAGGCCGTGGTCATGATCCAAGCCATGGTCTTGTTCTTCTTGAAGACGGATTTCATGCTCCAGTAGGACAGGGCCGTCGTGCCGATCTTGATGGCGGCGAAGGCGGCCGGGCTTTTGACGAAGGGCTTCATCAGCGGGTTGGTCTCCTCGAGCCCGGGGTACTTGAGGGCTTCCTTGGTCGAGAAGTAATCGGCGACATTGAGACCGATCATGATGGCCAGATTGGCGTCGAATAGGGCTTTCCCGGCCGGAGGGCCGAGGCGGGTCGACGGGATCGCACGCGGGATCTGAAAATCCGCCGGGGCCGAGAGGACAAGTCCGGGCGCGGCTTCGATCGGCGGGGCGGGCGCGGGCGGCGCGCTCAGGCTGAAGGGTGGGGCCGGCATGAGAGACGTAGCGACCAGGACCTCGCTGGAGGGGCCCGCGGCCCAAAGAGAGGCTGAAGCGACCCCTATGACCAGGGCCGCAAGAACGGCGAGCTTCTTTTTCATGGACATCGCTCCTTTTCCTTTGAAAGCGCCCTTTAATGGGCAAGAACGATGCCAATCCTTGGAACCGCTTGTAACTGACTGAATATAAAAAAATAGCGGATTTTTTGCCGCAAAATGAATATGTCATAGTTTGTCTGTTTATTAGACATACATAAGTAACTATATGCCTATAATTAATTTATTATTAGTAGTATAGAAATAGCTTTATAATAGTGTTCTATATATGGTCATTATTAGGCTGTCTTGTTGGAAATTCACGCCTTCCGGGGCCTTGGAGCCTTGAGGCATTCCTTGAGGTAGCCCGCGGTGATGGACGACCGGCTGGCCGCCACCTGCTCGGGAGTCCCCTGGGCCACGATGCGGCCCCCGGCCTCCCCGCCCTCCGGACCGAGATCGATGACATGATCGGCGCTCTTGATGATGTCGAGGTTGTGCTCGATGACCACGACCGTGTGGCCCTCGGTGACCAGCTTCTGGAATGAGCGCAGCAGGACGGAGACATCGTTCGGGTGAAGGCCGATGGTCGGCTCGTCGAACAGGTAGAGGACCTTCCGGCCCTTTTCGTGGACGAGGTGATAGGCCAGCTTGATCCTCTGCAGCTCGCCTCCGGACAGCGTCGTCGTCGGCTGGCCGAGCTTGAGATATCCGAGGCCGACCTCGACCAGGGGATAGAGCTTCCGGGTGATCTCGGGCCGCCCGGCGAAGAACAGGCAGGCCTCGGTGACGCTCATGGACAGGACCTGGTCGATGTTCTTGCCGTTCCAGCGGACCTCCAGGATCTCGGGCTTGAACCGTTTTCCCTTGCAAGCGTCGCAGACCAGGCTGACGTCCGAGAGGAACTGCATCTCGACGATCTGGGAACCGGCCCCCTTGCAGACCTCGCACCGGCCGCCGGCCGTATTGAAGGAGAAGTACCCGGGGCGGAAGCCCATCAGCCGGGACTCTCGGACCTGGCTGAAGAGGCTTCGGATGCCGTCCATGGCCTTGGTATAGGTCGCCGGGATGGACCGCGGGGAAGCGCTCAGGGGCGACTGGTCGACCATGATGATCCGCCCGACGAGGTCCTTCCCCCGGATCTCCCCGAGGCCGTCGGCGCCGGGATCCTCGAACCCCTCGTAAAGGACGTCGTGGAGCAGGGTGCTCTTGCCGGAACCCGAGACCCCCGTGACGCAGGTGAAGGCGCCGAGGGGGATCTTGACGTCGAGGTGCTTGAGGTTGTGCTTGTGGGCGTCGCGGATCTCGAGGAAGGCCTGGCCCTTGCGCCGGGCGGCCGGTACGGGGATCCGCTTATCGCCTCGGATGTACTGGGCGGTCAGGGAGTTTCGGCTGCGAAGAAAGCCGGGCCAGGGCCCTTGGAAGACGATCTCGCCGCCCGCTTCGCCGGCCCTCGGGCCCATATCGACGATGTGCTCGGCGGACCGGACGATGTCCGGATCGTGTTCGACGACGACGACCGTGTTGCCGATCTCCTTGAGGGACCGCAGGATCTCGACGAGGCGGTGGTTGTCGCGGGGGTGGAGCCCGATGGACGGCTCGTCGAGAACGAACAGGGTGCCGACCAGCGAGGCGCTGAGGGCCGCGGCCAGGTTGATGCGCTGGGCCTCGCCGCCGCTGAGCGTGAAGGTCATGCGGTCCAGGGCGATATAGTCGAGGCCGACCTCGAGAAGGAACCGAAGGCGGTTGCGGATCTCGGCCAGGAGCCGCTCGGCGACCCGGGCCTCGAAGGGAGGCAGGCTGATCCCGGCCAGAAGGTCGGCGGCCTCGCGGACGGTCATCCGGACGAAATCGCCGATGTTGAGGCCCTGGACCTTGACCCCCAGGGCCCGGGGATTGAGACGTGTCTTCGAACAGGACGGGCAGGGGACGTACTTCCGGTACCGGGAGAGAAGGACCCGGACCTGGACCTTGTATTTCTTGGACTGGAGCCAGTCGAAGAAGCCCTTGACGCCGGCGTAGCCGTCCCCGCCGTCGAGGACGAAGCGCTGGTGCTCCGGCTTGAGGTCCTGGAACGGGACGTCGGTCGGGATGCGGCGCCGCCGGGCCTCGGACAGCAGCTCTTTCTGCAGAGCCCGGGACAGGGGCTTGGTCCATGGCTCGACGGCTCCCTGGGACAGGGACTTGGTCCCGTCAGGGATGACCTTGTCCTCGTCCAGGACGGCCAGGTCGCCGAACCCGTGGCAGTCGGGGCAGGCTCCCTGAGGGCTGTTGAAGGAAAAGAGGTTGGGGTAAGGGTCCTCGACGGTGATCCCGCAGGTCTTGCACTCGAGCTTGTCCGAGAAACGGAGCTCGGGACCGCCCTCGACGAGAACGCGGGCCCGCCCGTCCCCTTTCCTCAGGGCCATTTCCAGGGAATCGGCCAGCCGCTCGCGCTCGTCCACGCCGACGGTCAGCCTGTCGACGAGGATGTCCATGGAGGACGCCCGTGCCGGAAGGCTATCGATGGGCGCGATCCTGCCTCCCCGGACGACGGCCCTGGAGAAGCCGTCTTTTTTAAGGAGAGCCGTGCCTCGCTCGCGCGGCCAGACGAAGGTGACCAGGGCCTTGGCCCCCCCGGCCTTGCTGAGGAGCGTGTCGACGGCCGCGTCGACGGTGTCACGGCTGACGGGGAGCCCGCACCGTGGACAATGGACGGTCCCGATGCGGGCGTACAGCACGCGGAGGAAGTCGTAGATCTCGGTGACCGTGGCCACGGTCGAACGCGGGTTCTTGGTCACGGCCTTCTGCTGGATGGCCACGGCCGGCGGGATGCCGTCGATGAGGTCGGCGTCGGGCTTGTCCATCCGCTCGAGGAATTGGCGGGCGTAGGAGGAGAGGGACTCGAGGTACCGCCTCTGTCCCTCGGCATAGAGGGTGTCGAAAGCCAGGGACGACTTGCCCGAGCCGCTGACGCCGGTCACGACGATGAGCTTGTTGAGCGGGACGTCGAGGTCGATGTTCTTGAGGTTGTGGACCTTGATCCCGCGCAGGAGGATCTTGTCGGTGGTCGTCATGAGCTCATTCCGAATCCCTCATTATAGCACGGCAGCGACGAGCCTTGCACCGCCGATGCGGATCCCCTTCATGAGGCCGCCGGAGCGGGGATGGCGGGGACTTTGCTATAATGAAGGCTTAGGGAGGTCGCTCGTGCCGTTCGCCTTCGTCCTTGGGGTGGCTTTGGCCCTGGCCGCGGACTGCTTCGCCGTATCCCTCGGCGTGGCCAGCGGGGCCCGGGTGTTGACCGTGAAGCAGGCCGTTCGGATGGCCGCCTTCTTCGGCGGCTTCCAGTTCCTCATGCCCGTCCTGGGCTGGCTGGCCGGGGCCAGGCTGCTCGGGTTCATCCGGGATCTCGACCATTGGGTGGCCTTCGGGCTTCTGGCGGCCGTCGGCGCGCACATGATCTACGAATCGTTCGAGCGGGCAGGCGGGGAGAAAGAGGTCCGGGCCGACCGGACCCGGGGCCGCCGCTTGCTGGTCCTGGCGGTCGCCACGAGCATCGATGCCCTGGCCGTGGGCCTGAGCCTGGGCGTCATGGAATCGTCTATCCTCTATCCGGCCGCGGTCATCGGGGCGACGAGCTTCGTCATGACCATCGCCGGGTCCAGGCTCGGGCCGATCGTGGGCCGCGTGGCAGGGCGGCGGGCGGAGCTTCTCGGCGGACTGATCCTCATCGCCATCGGCGTCAGGATCCTCGTCGAGCATATGTCCGGCTGAACGGGGAGAGAGAAGGACCTTCTAGAAAAGGCCCGAGAGAAGGGCGGCCGACGTCGCGAGCAGGCCGAAAAGCAGGTTGTGGCGGGCCGTGGCCCCGTCGAGCAGGGCGAAATCGAACGGCGACCGCGGCGAGGCCCGGCGGCGGGCCCGTCCCCAGAGACGGAGCGCGCCGGGGAAGGCCAGGAACACGATCAGGAAAGCCGGGGACATCGGCGGGAGGCCGAGGCCGGTCAGCCGGGGGACGGTCATCAAGACGGGGACGAGCAGGAAAGGAAGGAAGACCAGGACGCCGTAGTAGACGAGCGAGCCCCGGTCACCGAGCAGGGCGGCCACGGTGACGACCCCACACGCGCGGTCGTCGGCGACGTCGCGCCAGTTGTTGGCGTGGAGGATGGCGGCGACGAGCAGGGCCAAGGGGACGGCCCAAACCACAGGGAGCCACGAGAAGGACCCGGTCTGGACGATCCACGCGCCGAGCGTGCCGAGCACGCCGAAGTTCAGGAAAACGGCCGGATCGCCGAGGGCCCGGGCCTTGAGCAGGCCGTAGGACGCGCCGACGACCACGCCGATCGCGCCGACGACGAGAAGGGCGGGGCCCGCGGCCCGCGCCAGGAGGAGGCCCGAGACCGTGCCGGCGGCGAAAAGGACCACTGAGCCCCGCAAGACCTGGCCTCTTGTGAGGAAGCCCCGCGGGATGGCCCCGCTCAGCGGCGTGACAGCGCGGTCGAGGCCGCGTCGGTCGTCGGCGACGTCGCTGAGCATGTTGGCCGCCGAGTGCAGGACGATCATCGTCGCCAGGGCCCAGAGGAAACGGGGAGCGGACAGTCCTGTGCCGCCGAAGGCCCAGGCCAGGCTCGTCCCGAAAACGACCGGCATGGAAGAGGCCGGAAGGGCCCACGGCCGGGCGGCGACGAGCCAGCGTTTTGCGCATCCGGGCTCGAGGGGCCTCATGGGTCACCGCGGCCTTTGGCCGGGCCGGACGGGCATCGCGCTGCCGGGCGCGCGCGTCCTACCTGGCGCAGTCTGGCGGACCGGGGCTGAGGTCATCGGAGGGGCTCGGCTGCTATGATATCGCCGCCCCTCGGTGGGGTCAATGGGCGGCCCGCGCTTGACTTCGCGGCAAGGGGTCCATATGCTGAACTTTTCCCGGGTGCGGGCGGCCGCTTCCGGGCCGTGAAGGAGGAGGGACATGAGCCCTTTGAAGGACAAGATCGTTTTCGTGACCGGAGCGAGCTCGGGCATCGGCCAGGCCTGCGCCCGGGCCTTCGCCGCTGAGGGATCGTCCGTTCTGATGGGCGCCAGGCGTGTCGACCGTCTTGAGAAGCTGGCCGACGAGCTGCGGAAGGACCTCGGTGCGAAAGCCTACGCGATCGGCCTGGACGTCCGGGACCAGGCCGCCGTCGAGGAAGCCGTCCGGGTCCTGCCCGCCGAGTGGCGGGCGATCGAGGTCCTGGTCAACAACGCCGGGCTCAGCCGGGGCCTGGACAGGGTCCAGGACGGCCTCATCGGCGATTGGGACGAGATGATCGACGCCAATGTCAAAGGGCTTCTCTACGTCAGCCGGGCCGTCGTCCCAGGGATGATCGCCCGGGGCGCCGGCCACGTCATCAATATCGGTTCGATCGCCGGCCGGGAAGTCTATCCGATGGGCAACGTCTATTGCGCCACGAAATACGCCGTCCGGGCCCTGTCCAAAGGGATGATGCTGGACTTGAACGGCACGCCGGTCCGGGTCAGCGAGGTCGCCCCGGGGCTGGTCGAGACCGAGTTCAGCCTGGTCCGCTTCCACGGGGACGAGGAACGGGCCGGAAAGGTCTATCTGGGTTACACGCCGCTCCGTCCGGAGGACGTCGCCGAGGCCGTCGTGTGGTGCGCGACGCGCCCTCCGCACGTCAATATCGCCGAGGTCCTCATCCTGCCTGCGGACCAGGCCTCGACGACACTCGTCCACAAGAAATAAGGGGAATATCCATGGGCGAAAGGCAGGCCTCTAGCCTTCGGAAATGGGAGCTCAACCCTCCGCCAGGAAAAAGGGAGGGGCGAGCTTGGGCCCCGCTTCAGCGGCGGCCGGAGGCCATGCGGGCCGCGGCCGGGAGGCGGCGGAGCCGCAGCATGGCCCAGATGCCGAAGGCCGGGCCGATGGCCAGGAACGCGAAGGCCCATCGCCAGGTGACGAGGCGCTCGAGCGCCGGCACGAGACGGATGGTCACGGTGGTCAGGAGAAATCCCAAGCTCGTCTGTAGCGTCAGGGCCGTGCCCGTCATCCGGGGCGGGCAGAGCTCGCTGATGCCGGCCGAGAATTGGGCCGAGTCGGCGACGACCGAGAATCCCCAAACGACGCAGAGCGCCGCCAGCAGCCACGGGTGGGCCCCGTAGAAAAAGCCGGCAGTAAGACAGCAGAGGCCGCTCAGGGCCATGGCCCCCGAGGTGACCACGGTCCTCCCCCAGCGGTCGGCAAGCCGTCCGGCAATCAAGCTGCCGGCCCCGCCCGCCGCGATGAAGGCGAAGGCGGCCAGGCTGGCCGCCGCTTCGCCCTCTCCACGCTCCCGAAAGCCGGCCACGAGAAAGACGGGGACCCAGGTCCAAGCGGCGTAGAGCTCCCACATGTGGCCGAAATAGCCGAGGTTGGCCAGCGTCATGGCCTTGTCCCGCCACATGGTGATAACATAGCCCCGATCGAAGGTGCGGGCTTCCGTCCGGTGCGGCCCTTCCCGGATGGCAGCGGCGGCGGCCAAGCCCCCTCCGACGGCCAGAAGGCCGCTCACTACGAGGACGAACTTCCAATCCTCGATCCCGCCGAAGACTTTGACCAGATAGGGAGCCGCCTTGCCCAGGGTGAGAGCCCCGACCAGAAGGCCGACTCCGTAGCCCCTGTCTTCCTTGGTCCATGTGGTCATGATCTTCATCCCCACCGGGTAGACCCCGGCGAGCATGAGGCCGGTCAGGAAACGTAGGGCGAGCACGACCGGCAAGTTCTCTCCGACCGCCGGGATCAGGCAGGTCGCCGCTCCGGCCATGACGCAGGACACGGCGAACAGCCGGGGGGCCGGGACGCGGTCCGCAAGACGGGAGAGGGCCGAGCCGAGGGCCCCGATGACGAACCCGATCTGAACGGACATGGTCAGCCAGGACTGGCTCGATCCGCCGAGCTTCCAGGCTTCGGTCAGGGCCGGGACGACCGCCGAGGCCGAGAACCACACGGACATCCCCAGCAGCTCCACGACCGAGAGGAGATAAAGCGCCGGCCGCTTGGTCATCACGTTGCCCGTCCCGGCTATTCTCCGACAGAGGCGTCGCAGATGCAAGGCCTCGTCGATAAGAGAAGTATGCTATGATGGACGCCACGGAGATCCCGAAGAGGGACGGTTTCGATGGAACAGACCGAAACATCACCCGAATTCAGCCGCAAGGGGCTGCTCTCGGCGTTCTATGCCGTCCGCGAGGCGCTCCTGTCCTGCGACACGGAAAGTCTGAAGAGTTTGTACGACGAAGAGTTCCGGTCCCATACCGTCCGCGGGGAGGTCGAAGGCCGGGCGGCCGTTCTTGAGACCTACAGGCCGGGGAGCGTCCGCCTCGACATCTATGAGGTCGATGACCTCGTCGCCGAAGTGGTCGGGGAGGCCGGGATCCTGACCGGCCGGGGCTGGATCAGCGGCATTTTCGAGAACGTGGAATTCCGCCATCACGTCCGTTTTGTCGATATCTATCGATGGCGGGACGGCCGCTGGAGATATTACTTCTCGCAGTCGACGGAGGTCATCCCGGACGGCCCATCGCACGGAGGGCGCTGAGCTCCCATGTACGGACGTTTCAGGGACCGTTTGACCGCCGAGCTCGGCCGGATCCGGGAGCGCGGGCTCACCAAACGGGAGCGCGTCCTCGAAACCCCCCAAGGCGTTCGCATTCGGACGGAGTCCGGGCCCGAGGTCCTCAACTTCTGTGCCAACAATTACCTCGGCCTCTGCAACGAGCCCCGGGTCATGGCCGCCGCCAACTACGCCTTTTTCCGCTGGGGCTTCGGGATGGCCTCGGTCCGCTTCATCTGCGGCACCCAGCAGGTCCACCGCGACCTCGAGCGCCGGCTGGCCGCGTTCCTCGGCACGGATGACGCTCTCCTCTATTCCTCGGCCTTCGACGCCAACGGCGGGGTCTTCGAACCCCTCCTCGACGAGACCTGCGCCATCCTGTCCGACGAGCTCAACCATGCCTCGATCATCGACGGCGTGCGCCTGTCCAAGGCCAAGCGCTACGTCTACCGCAACAACGACCTGGCCGACCTCGAGGACCAGCTCGTCCAGGCCCGGGAGGCCCGCTTCAAGCTGATCGTCACCGACGGCGTCTTCTCCATGGACGGGATCATCGCCCGGGTGGACAAGATCTGCGACCTGGCCGAAAGGTACGAGGCCCTGGTCATGATCGACGACTCCCATGCCACGGGCTTCATCGGCCCGACCGGCCGCGGCACGCACGAGCACTGCGGCTGCGTGGACCGTGTCGACATCGTCGTCACGACCTTCGGGAAGGCGCTCGGCGGGGCCTCCGGCGGTTGCATCGCCGGCCGCCGGGAGATCATCGACCTCCTGCGGCAGCGGTCCCGGCCCTACCTCTTCTCCAACTCCCTGGCCCCGGCCATCGCGGGCGCGACCGTCGAGGTCCTCAGGATCCTCGAGGAGTCGTCCGAGCTCCGCGAGCTGCTGATGGCCAACGCCCGGCTTTTCAGGTCCGGAATGGAAACGGCCGGCTTCCGGATCGTCCCCGGGATCCACCCCATCGTCCCGGTCCTGTTCGGCCATCTTCCGGACGACGCCAGGCTCAGCCAGGAATTCGCCAATGCCCTGCTCGAGGAGGGCATCTACGTCATCGGCTTCAGCTACCCGGTGGTCCCCGTCGGCAAGAGCCGCATCCGCGTCCAGCTCAGCGCCGCCCACACCCCGGAGATGATCGACTTCGCCCTCGAGAAGTTCCGCAAGGTCGGCCGGCGCCTCTGCGCCATCTGAAGGGGGCCTCCCCCTTCTTTTCCACAATGGAAAAAAGCCGGCTTAACCGCTTCTTCGGGAGAGAGAGTATAATGGGGGAGGGCGCGAAGGAGGGAGGAGGGCCGATGAGCTACTATTTTAACAAGACCATCAGCGCCCCTTTCGACGAGGCCGTTGACAGGGTCAAGGCCGAGCTCAAGAAAGAGGGTTTCGGCGTGCTGACCGAGATCGACGTCCGGAAAACGCTCCACGATAAGCTCGGGGTCGATTTCCGGCCCTACCGCATCCTCGGAGCCTGCCATCCGTCCTTCGCCTACAAGGCGCTGCAGGCCGAGGACAAGATCGGGACGATGCTGCCCTGCAATGTCATCGTCCAGGAGCTCGAACCGGGCCGGGCCGAGGTCGCGGCCATCGATCCCTTGGCCTCCATGGCCGCGGTCCATAACATCGAGCTGGGGACGATCGGCCTCGAGGTCCGGGAGAGGCTTCAAAGGGCCGTCGGGGCGCTTTGACATTTCAACGCTATTATCTATAATAAAAGTCCGTTTTTTCGGGGTTGACGACCACCCCGGCTGCCACCCGGGCAGCCCTGGCGCCGCGGCCCCATCCACCAGGTACGAAAGGCTTGTAAGCACTTGATCTTCGGGGCGGGAACGGACATCATCGAGGTGAAGCGCGTCGAGGACAAGCTCCTCCGCACGGGCGGCCTCAAGGACCGGCTGTTCACGGCCGGGGAGATCGCCTACTGCGAGTCCAAGCACCGCCCGGCCCTGCACTTCGCGGCCCGCTTCGCGGCCAAGGAGGCCTTCCTCAAGGCCATGGGCACGGGCTGGTCGGGCGGGCACAAGTTCTCGGAGATCGAGGTGGTCAACAACGCCCTCGGCAAGCCCGAGCTGGTCGTCCACGGCAAGGTCAAGGAGTTCTGCGAGGCCCACGGCATCGCGGCCATGGAGGTCTCGCTGACCCATATCAAGGACGTGGCCTCGGCGGTCGTCGTCCTCGAGAAGCAACCGCACCCAACCTGAACGGAGAAGGATCGCTCATGTCGAACATCGGCTCTTACGACCAACGCGTCAAGGACTTCAGCTGGGCCGCCGCCGAGCGGGAGCTCGGCTGGAAGCCGGGGGAGGTCATCAACATCGGCTGGTACTGTACGGACCGCATCTGCCGACAGGGGAAAGGCTCCAAGGTCGCCCTCCATTGGGAAGGCCACACGGGCGCGGAGAAGACCTACACTTACAATGACATCCGTCTGGCGACGAACACCATCGGGGCCTTCCTGCGGGGCCTGGGGTTGAAGCCCGAGGAGCGGGTCTGCCTGTTCCTCGATCGCCTCCCCGAGCTCTATCTCGGCTTCCTCGGGATCCTCAAGATCGGGGCCATCGCCCAGCCGTTGTTCTCGGCCTTCGGCGACGAGTCGCTCCTCGTCCGGTTGTCGAACGCCGGGACCGCGGCCGTCATCACCCAGAAAAAGCACGCCCCCAAGGTCCGCAAGATCCTCGACAAGCTGCCCCACCTTCGGCACATCATCATCGTCGATCACGACGGGACCACGCCCCTCAAGGACCGCGAGGTCGCCTTCTCCCTGGAGAAGGCCCCCACCGTCGAGGACTTCGAGGTCCACCCGACGACCGCCGAATCCCCCTCCGTCCTCCACTACACCTCGGGGACGACAGGCATGCCCAAGGGCGTCAAGCACGTCCACTACTCCCTCATCTCCCAATACCTGACGGCCAAGTGGGCCCTGGACCTTCGCGACGACGACATCTACTGGTGCACGGCCGACCCCGGCTGGGTCACCGGCACGTCCTACGGCATCATCGCCCCCTTCGCCCTGGGCGTCACCCAGTGCGTCCTCGACGCCGGGTTCTCGGCCGAGGCCTGGTACAAGTGGATCGAGAAACGCCGGGTGACGATGTGGTATTCGGCCCCGACGGCCATCCGCTCCCTGATGAAGGCCGGCGAGGACCTGGTACGAAAGCACGACCTGTCGTCCCTCCGCCACCTCGCCAGCGTCGGCGAGCCGCTCAACTCGGAGGCCGTCGTCTGGTCGGAGAAGGTCTTCGGCAGGCCTTTCTACGACACCTACTGGCAGACCGAGACGGGCTCCATCGTCATCAGCAACTTCCCGGGCATGGAGGTCCGTCCCGGATCGATGGGCAAGCCGTTCCCGGGCATCACGGCCGTCGTCCTCGACCCGGCCAAGAGCGAGCCCTACCCGACCCACGGCAAGATCGGCCTGGTGGCCCTCAAGTTCGACTGGCCCTCCCGGATGCGGACCTACTGGAACAACGAGGAGGCCTTTCAGAAAAAGTTCCGGGCCGGCTGGTACATCACCGGCGACCGCTCCAAGATCGACGCCGACGGCTACTTCTGGTTCGCCGGCCGCGACGACGACATCATCAACACGGCCGGCCACCTGGTCAGCCCGTTCGAGGTCGAGTCGGCCCTCCTCGAGCACCCGGCCGTGGCCGAGTCGGCCGTGGTCAGCAAGCCCGACCCGCTCAACCTGGAGGTCGTCAAGGCCTTCGTGGCCCTCAAGCCGGGCTTCACGGCCAGCCAGGACCTCGACCTGGAGATCATGAACTTCATCCGCAAGAAGCTCTCGCCGCTGGCCATGCCCCAGGAGATCGAGTTCGTCGACGCCCTGCCGAAGACCCGCAGCGGCAAGATCATGCGCCGCATCCTCCACGCCAAGGAATGGGGCGAGGAGATCGGCGACACCTCGACGCTGGAAAACGACTAAGAAAGGAGCCCTAACATGGCTGAAGAACTCAAGGACATCGTTCTCAATTACGTCACCAAGGAGTACCTCGAGGACGACAGCGAACCGCTGACCTATGACACGCCCCTCATCTCGGGCGGCATCGTCGACTCGTTCTCGATGGTCTCCCTGAAGCGCTTCCTGGAGAACAAGTACGCGATCTCCATCCCGGACGACGAGGCCACTCCCGAGGCCTTCGACTCGGTCAACAAGATCGTCTCGCTCGTCGAGCGCTTCGTCGCCAAGAAGGGATGACACATCCGGGGCCCTGCGCCGCGCGCGCATGTCCCCCAGACAAGGAGGCAACGCATGGCTTACAGCGACAAGGTCCGCGAGACCTACCAAGCCCAGCTCAAGGGCATCCGGGAGGCCGGCCTCTTCAAGCAGGAGCGTTTCATCCACTCGCCCCAGGCGGCCGACATCGAGGTCGAGTTCCCGACCGGCTCGCCCCTCAAGAAGGTCATCAACATGTGCGCCAACAATTACCTCGGGCTGTCGTCGCATCCCGACGTGGTCGGGGCGGCGCACGAGGGCCTCGAGACGCGGGGCTATGGCATGTCGTCGGTCCGCTTCATCTGCGGCACCCAGGACATCCACCGCGAGCTCGAGAGCCGCTTGACCGAGTTCCTCGGCACCGAGGACACGCTCCTGTTCCCCTCCTGCATGGACGCCAACGCCGGGGTCTTCGAGGCCGTCCTGACCAAGGACGACGTCATCATCTCCGACCGCCTCGTCCACGCCTCGCTCATCGACGGCATCCGCCTCTGCAGCGCGATGCACGACACGATCAAGCACTCCGACATGGGCCACCTCGAGGAGAAGCTCCAGCTGCACGCCGACAAGCGCCTCAAGCTGGTCGTCACCGACGGCGTCTTCAGCATGGACGGCGACACGGCCAAGCTCGACGAGATGGTCAAGGTCTGCGAGAAACACGACGCCATGGTCCTGGTCGACGACTCCCACGCCTCGGGTTTCATCGGCAGGACCGGCCGGGGGACCCACGAGAAGTGCGGCGTCGTCGGCAAGATGGACATCATCACGACGACCTTCGGCAAGGCCCTCGGCGGGGCCTCCGGGGGCTGCGTCTCGGGGCGCCGGGAGCTGGTCGAGATGTGCCGGCAGCGGGCCCGTCCGTATCTTTTCTCGAACACCATCGCCCCGGTCGTCGTGGCCGGGGTCCTCAAGGTCATGGACATCATCTCCCGATCGACCGAGAGGCGCGACAAGCTCGAGCGCAACGCCGCCTACTGGCGCAAGGGCCTGACCGAGGCCGGCTTCGTCCTCAAGGAAGGGGACACGCCGATCGTGCCCGTCATGCTCTTCAACGCCAAGCTGGCCCAGGACTTCTCCCGGGCCCTGTACGACGAAGGCATCTACGCCGTGGGCTTTTTCTTCCCGGTCGTCCCCCAGAGCCAGGCCCGCATCCGGACCCAGATCTCGGCCGGCCACGAGACCCATCACCTCGACCAGGCCCTCGAGGCCTTCGCCAAGGTCGGTAAAAAATTCGATATCCTGGGCAAGACCAAGCAGGAGATCATCGCCAAGTACGGCATGTGAACCCTCGCTGGAACGGCGGCCGGGCCGCCGGCGCCGCGAGGACGAAAGGAACTCTGATGAACGACCGCGCACTGGCCAACCCCGCCCCGCTCGGGCTGATGGGGTTCGGCATGACGACCGTCCTCCTCAACATCCACAACGCCGGCTTCTTCCCGGTGAGCGCCGTGGTCCTGGCCATGGGCATCTTCTACGGCGGGATCGCCCAGATCATCGCCGGCATCATGGAGTTCAAGAAGGGCAACACCTTCGGCACCACGGCCTTCACTTCCTATGGCCTGTTCTGGCTGACCCTGGTCGCCCTGTGGGTCATCCCCGGAACGGGGGCCCCCAACGGCGGGGCGACGCCCGCCGCCTACCTCGGGTGGTATCTGTTCTTGTGGGGGGTGTTCACGTTCTTCATGTGGCTCGGGACGTTCGGCAAGAACCGGGCCCTGCAGTTCGTCTTCCTGAGCCTGTGGATCCTGTTCGGACTGCTGGCCGTGCGTGATTGGACAGGCTCGGCCCTGGTCGGCGCGATCGCCGGGTTCGAGGGCATCGTCTGCGGCCTCTCGGCGATCTATCTGGCCATGGCCGAGGTCCTCAACGAGGCCCGAGGGCGAACCGTTCTGCCGATCGGGGAGGTCAAAAGAGCCTCTCGGCCATGATCGAGGCCCTCTCCTGCGTCCCGAGGTCTCGACCGGCGCCTGATATCTGATGTAAGGAGCCTGCGATGCCCAAGCGCTTCCTGATCCTGGCGGCCGCGGCGGTCCTTCTGGGCGCCGTCGCCTCCGCCCAGTACACGCCTTGGCTCTATTGGACGTTCCTGCCCGGAGGGCAGATCGACGAGATCGTCGGCGAGGCCTCGGGTGAGGCGGCTTGGAACACGATCGCCGAGATCAACGCGTTCAACCGCGAACGGTTCGAGGACGAATACGCGACCCGCTTCTTCGAGACCCGGGTCGTCGTCCGCAAGCTCGAGCGATACGGCCTGCCCGGGGTCGAGGTCGTGACCTTCGCCGGCGGCGAGGCCTGGCGGCCCCTCAAGGGCGAGCTCTGGGAGACCGGGCCCGGCAGGCGCAAGATCGCCTCCATCAACGACATGCTGCCGATGCTGGCCGCCGGCAGCGCTCCGACCGACGTCACGGCCGAGCTCGTCTGGATCGGCCGCGGCACGGCCCGGGAAATCGAGGAGGCCAAGGTCGCAGGAAAGATCGCGGTCAGCGAGGGGAGCCTGATGGCGGCCTACCGAGCGTCCGTCCAGCAGGGCGCCCTGGGTATCGTCTCCATCAGCATGTCGCGGCCTTTCGTTGACCCGCTTCAGATGCCCTGGGCGGGCATTTCCGGGCGCCGCCGAAGGCCGGCGTCCGATCAGGCCGAATCCGCCGTCCAGGAGCCGAGGTTCGCATTCCAGCTGAACGCCCGGGAGGGCGACATCCTCAAGCGCCGTCTGCTCGCCGGCGAGAAGATCATCGTCCGGGCCCTCGTCGAGTCCAAGAAGGAGACCGCCGACCTCGAGAACGTCGTCTGCCGCATCCCGGGTTCGGATCCGGCCGCGGGCGAGATCATCCTGTCGGCCCACCTCTTTGAAGGCCTCCAGAAGCAGGGGGCCAACGACAACATCTCCGGAAGCGCCTGCATCCTCGAGGTCGCCCGAGTCCTCCATACTCTCATCGAGGAAGGCCGCCTGCCGCGGCCCAAGCGGACCATCCGTTTCATCTGGGGCCCGGAATTCTCCGGCATCGGCCTGTGGGTCCAGGCCAACCAGCCGCTCATGGAAAAGACCCTCTGCAACATCAACATGGACATGGTCGGGGAATGGCTGTCCAAGAACCAGGCCTATTTCTGCCTGATGCGGACGACCTACGGCAACCCCCACTACATCAACGACGTCATGGAGAACTATTACCGCTATATCGGAGAGGGCAGCCGGGAGCGCATCCAGAACCGAAGCACGCCTTACAGGGTCCCGGTCCGCATCGTCGCCCCGACGGGCGCCGACGAGCCGTTCGCCTATTCCATCGAGACCCACTACGGGGCGTCCGACCACGAGGTCTTCAACGACTGGGGCGTCGGGGTTCCCGGGATCATGATGATCGCCTGGCCCGACACCTGGTACCACACCTCGGGCGACACGGCCGACAAGGCCGACCCGACCCAGCTCAAGAGAGCGGCGATCATCGGGGCGGCCGGGGCCTACACGGTGGCCTCCGCGGGCGGCGACTTGGCCGCGCGGATCGCCGGGGAAACGGCCAGCAACGGCACGCGCCGGCTTGGCCACCAGCTGGCCGCCGCTCTCGAGCTCCTCAACAGGGCGGACGGGGGGTCGCTTCAGGACAGCTACCGGACGGCCCGCTGGAGGCTCGAAGCCGCCGTCATCAACGAAAAAGACACCCTCGAATCGATCCTCGAGCTGGCTCCGGGCGACGTGGCGCTCGCCGGCCATGTCGGCCGGATGAAGCGGGCCGTCGAGGCCGTCGGCGAGGCCCAGCTTGTGGCCTTGGAGGCGCACGCGGACTCGATCGCCCGCAAGCTCGGCGCGAAGCGCCCGGCGATCGTCCTCTCGGAGCTTGAAAAGAGAGCCGCCCGCACCGTGCCCCGGCCGACGGCCAAGGTCCGCGAGAACGGCTACAGGGAATACCAGAAGCTCATCGAGGACGTGCCGCAGGCCGAAAAGGCCAAGTATCCTACGGCCGGAAGGGGCCTCGCGCTGGCCAATGCCAACGAGCTCCAGCTGCTCATCGACGGCCGGCGCAGCGTCCTCGACATCATGAAGATGCTCGACGCCCAATACGAACGGAAGTCCACGGTCCAGGCCATCTTCAATCATATCGAAGTCCTTAAGTTGGCCGGGCTCGTCGAGACGCGCTAAAAGACGTATGTTTGGGAGGCCGGACATGACGCTCCAAAACCGAACGGCCCGGCGGCGCGGGGCCGAGGCCCTCTTTCTGCTGAACCTCGTTCTCGCACTTGGGTGCCGAGGCGCGGCGCCCCAGGAGCCCGTCGCCAAGCACGTCATCCTGTTCATCGGCGACGGCATGTCCCTGGCCTCGGAGATCGCCGCCAGCCGCTACCTCTACGGCCGCGACGACGCCCTGGCCTGGCACGGCTTCCGGACGGGGGCCTACGTGGCCACGTGGGACGTCACGGCCTACAACAAGAACGCCGAGGAGGCCGGTCATCCTCCCTATCGCCCCGAGGCCTTCTCGCCGGCCCTCGGCTATGACGCCAAATGGGAGGGTGCGGCGCCTCGGCCCTTCTCGTCCCCGCTCGAGGACCTCTCGAACCTACCGAGGGTCCGTCCCTCGGTCGATTCGGCCGCGGCCGCCACGGCCATGGCCACGGGGCGCAAGACCGAATCGGGCCGGGTGGGGTGGCTTCCCGACCAAAGTCCCAAAGGCCGCCTCCGCAACATCATCGAGGATTACCGGGACGAGCGGGGAGGGGCGGTCGGTGTCGTCAGCACCGTGCCGTTCAACCATGCAACACCGGCGGGCTTCGTCGGTCACAGCGTCCGGCGGTCCTTTTACTACACCGGCTACAGGGGATACGAAGGCCTGGGACTGGCCGATGAGATCATCCGCGTCATCAGGCCGGACGTGGTCATCGGCGGCGGCCACCCCCTCCTCGACAATCCCGAACTCGATCCGAAGAAGGGCTACATCTCGGAGGCCCTTCTCGAAGAGCTCAGGGCGGGGGAGGAGTTCGTCTTCGTCGAGAGGCGTCCGGGCGTCAACGGCGGAGCGGCCTTGTTCGACGCCGCCGAACGTGCTGTTTCCGAGGGGCGGAAGCTTTTCGGGCTGTTCGGGGGACCGGAGGGGAACTTCGAGACGCCGGTCGCCTCGGACAGCCCGGGCTCTCCGGATGTCCGTCCGGCCACCGAGGAGAACCCTTCGCTGCTCGACGCGGCCATCGCCGCCCTGCGCGTTCTCAGCCGGGATCCCGAAGGCTTCTTCATCATGCTGGAGCAGGGGGACATCGACTGGGCCCATCACGATAATGATTTCGCCCGGGCCATCGGGGCCATGTCCGACCTCGAAGAGGCCGTCCGGGCGGTCATCGCCTACGTCGACCTGCCCGGCGACGGCGTCGATTGGACGAACACCCTGCTGATCGTGACCGCCGACCATACCACGGGGGCGGTCCGCTTGGATCCGGGCAAGCCTCTCGGCATAGGGGATCTGCCGACCCAGATCCCGCTGTCCAAAGAAGAACGGACCGCCAGACGAAAAGCCATGGGGGACGGCGGATACGTATCCCTGTATATCTATCCCGACGGCGAGGTCAGCTACGGCACGTCGGGGCATGGCAATGAGCTGGTGACCTTGTCGGCCACCGGGGCCGGCGCCGGCCTGTTCATCGGATTCAAGGGGCTTTGGTATCCCGGGCCGATCATCGACAACACCCACATCAACGCCGTCATGCGCCGGGCCCTGGGCCTCGGTCCCTTGCCCCCGCGTCCGTAAAGACTGGCCGCGGCTCCTATCCGACCGGGCAGGCAGGCCGGGTTCTTCACCGATTTCCGCCGCCCTCAGAACAAAGCAATGCCCATAGGCAAAGCATTTCACGAAGGGCAGCGGAATACGTTGAAGGACCTGTCTACGGCTGCGGGCCGGGCGCCTCGAGCTCGCGGATCCGGATGTTCCGGAACTCGACCAGCGAGCCGTGGCCGAGGAAACCGATGTGCCCCCGATCGCGGCTCAGCCCGGGATGCTCCCGGCCGTCCATGGGCCCTTGGCCGGAGGCCTCGGCGAGGTCGGCGTTGACGACGGTCGTCCCGTTGACGACGACGGTGATGCGGCTTCCCTTGAGGGTCACTTCCTCGGAGTTCCATTCGCCGACGGGATTCAGCACGCCTCTGCGGGCCGCGAAGACGCCGTAGACCGAGCCGTGGTACTGGTAAGGGCGCAGGTCCCAATAGCGCGGGGAGCCGTCCTCGAGGATCTGGATCTCCATGCCGACATAGGCGGCGTCCCCTTCCAGAGGGGCGCGGACGCCCAGCCCGTTGTTGGCCCCCGGCGTCAGCTTGAAATCGAAGCGCAGGACGAAGTCCGAATATTCTTTTTCCGTGAACAGGTTCCCCCCCTTGCGCTCGGGGTGCACGGCGAGCTTGCCCTCCTCCGCGACATACCCTTCGGTGTCGCCCGTCCAGCCCTGGAGGTCGCGGCCGTTGAAGAGAGGCGCGAAGCCCTCGGCCCGCTCGGCCTCGGAGAGCTCCGGAGCGGCCGTGTCGCGGGCGATCTCCCGGACGTAGATGTTCTTGAACCGTAGGCGATTCCCGTGGGCCTGGAGCTCGATCGGACCCGAAGCGTCGATCGGCCGGCCGCGCTGCCAGTAGTTCTCGAGGACGGTGTTGTCGACGACCATCCGGTCGTTGAGATAGACCGAGACCCGGTCGCCGATCATGATGATCCGGAACGTGTTCCACTCGCCCGCCGGACGGTCGGCTTTCTCGAGAGGCCGGCTCGGTCCCTTCTCATTGTTGTAGAGGCCCCCGGAGCCGTCCGGGTTGGCCTCGGCGTCCCAGATCTGGACCTGGGGGAGGCCGCGCAGATAGATACCGCTGTCGCCGCCTTTTTCGATCTTCCAGTCGACGAGAAGCTCGAAATCGCCGTAGTCGCGGGCCGTGCAGAGGCTCTCTCCTCGGCCGTCGAAGACGAGGACGTTGTCTTCGACCCGCCAATGGGTCCGCATCCTGGCGTCGGCCTCGGTCTGGGCCGCGCGGAGCTCGTCGGGCGCCATCTCGGCCCTCTTGGGCGGGTCGGCGACAAGCCCCTTCCAGCCGTCGAGGTCGCGGCCGTTGAAGAGAGGAAGGAAACCTCCCTGCCTCAGGCGGTCCTCGATGATCCCGGCGATCCGTCGCTTCTCGGCCGGGTCGGGCTCCGCGGCTTCAACGCGGCGAAGGATGGAGATGGCCTCGTGTCCGGACAGCCATCGTTCGGGCACGGATTGGGAGGAAGCCATTTCCAGTAGGGCGGCGGCCGCCGTCTGGCCGAGGGCCGGGTCGTTGAGAAGCTCGGAAAGGAGTCGAAAGGACCCCGGCTCCCGAATCGCGGCCAGGCCGACGATGACCGGGCGCTTGTCGCCGGCGTCCCGGCCTTCGTCGAGAGCGGCGCGGAGGAGTTCGAGCTTCCCGGGGCCCGGGAGGTTCGAGCGTCCGACCAGCTGAACATAGCCCGACAGGGCCAGCAGCCGGTCCCTAAGGCTCGACGTCGACCGGGCGACGCGCAGGAGCTCTGGGGCCGCGCCGAGGTCGGGCCAGCGTGCCAGGGCGAGGACGGCGACGCTTCGGACCCGGGGGTCCTCGTTCCGGGTCTCGTCCGCGACGGCGCTCAGGGCCCGTGTCCCGCCGAGGGCCGGCAGGACCCTCAGGACGGAGACCTTCTCGGACGGGGAGGCCTTCGCCAGGAGGTCGAGGAGGACGGCGGTCCGTCCCTCGGGAGGGGGATCCCGGCGGGCCGCCGCCGCGGCGGCCTCCTGAAGATGGAGCATCTCGTCGGCGTCGTCGGCCGCCGTAAGCATGGAGATGAGACGGGGCAGGTGCCGCGTGCCGGCCAATTGGGCCAGGGCCCCGACGGCCGCGGACCGGACGGCCGGCTCGTGATCCTCGGCCAGAGCGAACACGCGGTCGATCTCTTCGCGGGCCCCCTTGCCGGCGATCAGGTCGATGAGGACGGCCTTGGCGGGAGCGGGCGCCGTGTCCAGCCGAAGGACGGCCTCGGGTACGACGGAGGGTCCGGCGAATCCCAGAAGCGCGTCTTTCAGAACGGCCAGCCCCCTCTCGTCCTCCGAATCGAGCCGGCCGAAGAGATCCGGGAGAACGGCCTCGCCGCCCAAGCGGGCCGCGGCGGGGACGGCCGCGACGCGCACCCCCGGCTCGGCGTCGCTGAGGCATCGGCGGACGAAGGGAAGGGCGGTTTCGTCGCCGCGGCGGCCGAGCATCCCGACGATATCGGCCCGGACATCGGCCGCGGCCGATCGGGCCTTTTCGATCCACGCGGCCGTGGCCTCCCGGCCGCCGAGGGGCGCCGCCATTTCCAGTGCCGCCCCGCGCAGCTTGGGCTCGCCGGGGTCCATGGCCGCCATAAGTTCAGGGAGGGCCTTTTCTCCGAGGACATCGACGAGCAGGCTCAGGGCCTGGGCGGCGAGATGGCTTTCTTGCGGGGCCGTGTAACGGGCCAGCGCGGCCCTGGCCATGGCCAAGCCCCGGGCCGTCCTTCCGGTCTCGGCCAGCCTTCGGGCGTAGTGCAGATAGAGAGAAGGGGCCCGCGAGCGCTCGAAAGGGGAGACCGCGTCGCGAGATCGTTCGAGGAAAGGGGCCGCGGCCGGGTCGCCGCTGTCGGCCAGGGCCAACAAGGCGCTCATGCGCGTGGCGGGATCGGGGCTGTCCGCATAGGGAAGGAGCTTCTTCACGGCCCCCCGGCCGCGGAGCTCGCCGAGGGCTTTGATGAGGGTCGGCCGGACCGCGTCGGGCGATCCGTCGAGGGCCTTGATGACCGTCCGGGCCGCCGCCCGGCCCCGGATAGCCAGGAGGGCCTGGACGGCGGGCTCGGCCAGCCGCTCGTCATGGAGATAACGAGAGAGGGGCTGGACAGACTCCTTCCTGCCCGCGAGCTGGATCTGGGAGATGAGAAAGGCCTTGACCTCCGCGTGCCGGTCGGCCTCGAGGCCTTTGAGCAAGGCCCCGGCGAACAGGCGGCGCCTAGCCTCGGCCCCAGGCCGGGTGACGTGGACGGCCAGGGCGTTGAGGGCGAACCGGGCCCGGGCGTCGTCACCCTGCCCGGGCGCGAGGACCCGTCCGCAGATATCAAGGACGGCCTCCGGGCCCAGCCCGATGAGCTCTTCGGCCAAGGCGTCCTTCTCGGACGGGCCTTCCGCCGGGAAGCGCTCCAGAAGAGCGCCGACCTTGACCTTCAGATCGGACGAAGGCCCGGCCGCGGCGGCGGGGGCGCTCGAGGCCAGGATCGCGGTCGCGACAAGGAAGGGAAGGAGGAGCTTCTTCATCTTCCCGCTCACAGACGCCACGGGGCCCTCATCGGCTGGTCGATCAAGCGGTTGGCCTCCTCGTCCCCGACGAAGCGCTCGACAGCGGGATCGAAACGCAGGGGGCGGCCCAGGCGGACGGCGATCTTGCCGAGGTTGACCAGGGTGCAGGAGCGGTGGGCGTTGCGCTCGTTGAGGGCGAACCTGCGGCGGGTCCGGACGGCCTCGGCGAAGTCCGTGAGCTGGGGCTCGGGGTCGGGCAGCCCGGCCAGGATCTCCCGGAACCGGGGGATGTCGGACTCGAGGCCCGGGAAGATCTTGCCTTCCGGGCCTTCCAGGAAGGCTGCGCCCTTGTCCCGGTTCTCCCCGTCGAGGACGATGGAGCAGCCGTCGGAGTAGGTCATCTCGATACGGCGCCAGGAGCCGCAGGCGTCGGGGTGCTGCTGGGGGCCTTCGGCCCGGATCTCGACAGGGCCGGTGTCGTCCTTGCCGAGCAGGTACTGGACGGGGTCGAGATAATGCATGCCCATGTCGCCGAGGCCGCCGCCGTCGTAGTCCCAATAGCCCCGGAAGGTCCCGTGGACCCGGTGCGGATGGTAGGGCTTGAACGGGGCCGGCCCCAGCCAGAGATCGTAATCGAGCTCGGGAGGCACGGGCTCGGGCGGAAGACGGGTCAGCCCGCTCCAGTAGAATTTCCAATCGAACCCCGTGGATGCGCCGACGGTGGCCTTGATCGGCCAGCCGAGCAGGCCGCCCTGGACGGCCTTCTTGATGGGCTTGACGTCCGTGCCGAAGCCGTAGAAGCGGTCCTGGAAGCGGAACCAGGTGTTGACGCGGAAGATCCGGCCCGTCCGTTCCACGGCCCGGACGACGGCCCGGCCTTCGCCGATCGTCCGGGTCAGGGGCTTCTCGCACCAGACGTCCTTGCCGGCCTCGACGGCGGCGATCGAGATCAGGGCATGCCAGTGGGGCGGGGTGGCGATGTGGACGATATCGATGTCCCCGCGCTCGAGCACCTCGCGAAAGTCCACGTAGCCGGCGACGCCCGGGCCGGCCATCTCCATGGCCGAGGCCAGGTGGCCGCGGTCGACGTCGCAGACGGCGCGGACGACGGCCCCGGGGTAGTAGAGATGCCCACGGCCCATGCCGCCGACACCAACGACGGCCCTGGTCAGGGTGTCGCTCGGCGGAGTGTGGCCCGGCCCGCCCAGGACATGGCGGGGGACGATGGTCAAGGCGGCCGCCGCCGTCGCGCCCTGACGGAGGAATCGGCGGCGGGAAATGGGCCCGGATCGGCTCATGGGAGGTCATTATATAAAAAAAAGGGGGACGATGACACGCTATTTTCGGGAAGAAATCGTCCGGCCCGGAGTCTAACCGGACGAATGGCCAAGACGTCCGCCTTCTTTCCGGCCCCGGTCGCAGAGTCCCCTTATCGATCGGAGGAAGTCCCCAGCTCAGCTTGGCGATCGACATCGCTCCTCACCGCCTGCCTCCCCGGGCGCCTGTCCCGGCGGTTCTCCCGCCGCCGAGGCGGCGGTCCCGCCTCAGGGAGGGAGTTGATCCTGGGGGCGGCGAACATCGGAAACGCCGGGGAGCGCCCCGGGACCGCACTTCCGGGAAACATCGTGATAAAATCAATGACTTCACCGGCCCTCACGCAGGGAGGTCTTCAAGGCCCGTAAAAAAAGGAGGCTTCATTGAGCATCAACCGAGAACGCAGCGTGCTCCATCGGACGGCCGCCCTGGCCGTCGCCGCCGCCGTCGTCGGCCTGGCGGTCGCGGCCGGGCCCGCCGGCGCCCAGGAATTCACCAAGCACCGAAGCTACGAGGAGATGACGTCCGCCGTCCAGAAGCTGGCCGCGGCCCACAAAACCCTGGCCCGCGTCGCGTCCATCGGCAAGACCGCCGGCGGGCGGGACATCTGGGTCCTGGAGATCGCCAACCGCGGCGGCGCGCCTCTCAAGGACAGGCCGGCGCTGCTGGTGGCCGCCGCCTTCGAAGGCGACCACCCGGCCGGCGGGGAGCTGGCCCTTTCCACGGCGGACTACCTGCTAAAGGGCTACCCGGGGAACGCCGAGGTCAAGGCGCGGCTCGACAACGCCGTCGTCTATGTCATCCCGCGGGTCAACCCCGACGGCGTCGAGGCCATGTTCGCGGCCGTCAAGACCGGCCGCCGGACGAACGCTCGTCCGTACGACGATGACAATGACGGCCGCCTCGACGAGGACGGCCCGGAGGACCTGAATAGGGACGGCTTGATCACCGTCATGAGGGTCAAGGCCGAGGACGGCGAATACATGATCGATCCCGAAGAGCCGAGGCTGATGAAAAAGGCCGACCCGAAGAAGGGGGAGGCCGGTGCCTACAAGCTCTACGGGGAGGGGGTCGACAACGACCGGGACGGGTTCATCAACGAGGACCCGCCGGGCGGCGTCGACCTCAACCGGAACTTCATGCACGCCTATCCGTACTACCAGCCCGACGCCGGCCCCCACATGGCCAGCGAGCGTGAGGCCCGGGCCCTGCTGGATTGGCTCCTGGAGCACCGGAACGTGGCCGCCATCCTGACCTTCGGGCACAGCGACAACCTCATGGTCCCTCCGACATCGGCCGGGCGGCTGGGGCCGGCCCGCGAGCTGGACCTGGTCCGATTCGCCGAGGCTTCCCATGCGCCCGCCCGGAGCGTAGGCATGATCCAGACCGGCCCGGCCTTCGGCTTCGGGCGGCGGTTCGGGGGCGAGTTCTCCTTCGAGATGCTCAGCCAACTCATGCGGGGAGCGCCGGCGGGGGCCCAGGCCGAGACGAGAGGACGGATGCGCCTGCCCGACCGCAAACCGGCGACCACGATCAACGCCGACGATGTCGGGTACTTCCGGGCGGTCAGCGAGAGATACGTCGAGCTGACGGGCCTTCGGCAGCCCCTCTATGTCCGCGAGCCGCAGGGGGCCTTTTTCGAATACGGGTATTACCAGTTCGGGGTGCCGTCGTTCTCGACCCCCGGGTTCGGGATGACGGCCGAGACGCCGGCCATGAAGAGGATGCCCGGCGGCCTTCCGGCCGCGGCCCAGGCGTCGAGAGGAGGGAGCACGACGGCCATGATGATGTCCGCAGGGGGGCAGGACATGCTGCAGATGATGATGTCCGGCCGCCGGACGGGGGCCCCCGGACAGGCCCCCGGCGAGGCCGCCACGGCCGCGGCGCCGGGGATCGACAGACAGGTTCTGCGCTGGATGGACGCCGAAAAGATCGACGGATTCGTTCCCTGGACCAAGTTCGACCATCCCGATCTCGGCGAGGTCGAGATCGGCGGCTTCAAGCCGTACGCCGCGGTCAATCCGCCCGCGCGGATGCTGGCCGCCTTGGGCGAGTCCCACGCCAAGTTCGCCGTCCATCTCGCCTCGCTCTTCCCCCGGGTGGGGATCGCCGCGACCGAAGTCCGAAGCCATGGCGGCGGGCTATTCCGCGTCCGGGCCGAGATCGCGAACGCCGGGGCCTGGCCGACGGCCACCGCCCAGGGCGTCACGGCCCGCGCGGTCAAGCCGACCATGGTCCAGCTGGGCGTCGATCCGGGCGACATCGTCGCGGGCAACGCCAAGACGGAGTTCTTCCAAGCCCTGGACGGCAGCGGCGGCCGCGTCACATACGAATGGCTCATCCGGGGAAAGACGGGGCAGGTCGTCGAGCTTGTCGTGTCCTCCCAGAAGGGAGGGCGGGACTCGGCCAAGATCGCCCTCAAGTAGGAGACCGAACATGAGACGATCAGCAAGTGAACGACCGGTGATGAAGAGAACGGCCCGGGTCATCCCGGCCGTCCTGCTCGGGGTCGCGGCCCTGGCCCTGCTCTCCAGCTTCTCGCACGGGCAGAAGGCCTCGGACCCGCCTTTCAAGGTCAAGCTCGACTTCAACCGCTGGCACGACGTCCCCGAGCTCTACGCGGACATGAAAAGGCTCCAAGCCGCTTTCCCCAAGTTCCTCGAGCTCGAGTCAATCGGCAAGAGCCACAACGGGCTGGACATCATGCTCATGAGGATCAACAATCCCGAAACGGGGCCGGAGATGAGCAAGGCCGCCATGTACATCGAGGCCAACATCCACGGCAACGAGATCCAGGGCGGCGAGGTCTGCCTGTACACCATCTGGTACCTCATGGAGAACTACGGACGGATCGACGACATCACCCGTCTGGTCGACGAGCGGGTCTTCTACATCGTCCCGACCGTCAATCCCGACGGCCGGCAGTACTTCATGGAGGGGCCGGGCGGCAACGCCCGCACCGGGCATGTCCCGGTCGACGACGACAACGACGGCCTGTTCGACGAGGACCCGCCCGAGGACCTCAACGGCAACGGCATCGTCGAGCAGATCCGGATGTTCGTCCCCGGCCGCGGCACCCACCGCATCAGCCGGCAGGACCCGAACATCATGGAGCCCGTCCCGTTCGGCGAGACGGGCGACTACATCCTGCTCGGGACCGAGGGCGTCGACAACGACGGCGACGGCCGGACGAACGAGGACGGCCCGGGGAGCTACGATCCCAACCGGAACTGGGGCTCCGACTGGCAGCCCAGCTACATCCAGGGCGGGGCCATGGATTACCCCTTTCAGATCCCCGAAGCCCGGGCCGTCAACGAGTTCCTCATGGCCCATCCGAACATCGCCGGCGTCCAGAGCTACCACAACACCGGCGGGATGATCCTGCGCGGCCCGGGCGCCGAGACCGCCGGAGAATACCCGATGTCCGACGTCCGCTTTTACGATGAGCTGGCCCGCAACGGCGAGCGCATCCTGCCCTTCTACCGCTACCTCGTCATCTGGAGCGGGCTCTACACGGTGCACGGAGGGTTCATCGACTGGACCAACGACGGCCTGGGCATCATCTCGTTCTCCAACGAGCTGTGGAGCGGGGATCAGTACTTCACGAGCCCGGCCCTCAAGGAGCAGCAGCAGGACCCGTCGAGCCCGATCGCCCCGGGCGTCTCCCGCTACTTCTTCGACAGGCACCTCGAGTTCGGGGATCAGTTCGTCGAATGGACCCCCTTCGACCATCCCCAGTACGGGAAGGTCGAGATGGGCGGGGTTTGGAAGAAGTTCCAGGGCCGGGTCCCGCCGCGCTTCATGAACGAAGAGCTCTGCCACCGGAACATGGCCTTCACCCTCTACCAGGCCGACGAGATGCCGATGATCAAGATGGGCGGGACGTCGGTCGAGGCCGTCGGCGGCGGGGTCTTCCGGGTCCTCGTCGATATCACCAACCCCAAGACGGCGCCGACGATCATGGCCAGGGCTGCCCAGAACAATGTCGTCCGCCCCGACCTGCTGACCGTCGAGGGCAAGGGCCTCGAGGTCATAGCCGCCGGCTTCATCGACAACAAGGAGGTCTACAAGGTCAATCCGTCGATCGTCCCGCTCATCGACCAGCACGACCTGGCGCGCATCCTCGTCCGCAACGGTCACCCCGGCAAGACGACCCGGACCATCATGTATCTCCTCAAGGGCTCGGGGGCCGTGACCGTGACCTATGACAGCGTCAAGGGAGGGAAGGCCGGCGCGACGGTCGCCCTGCGCTAAAAAGGCCTCGGGGATCCTCCTCGGTCGCTGCGGTGATTCCTGGCGCCTTCGAGGGGGCCGGTCTCGGCGGCTCGCGAAACTCGCGGGATCCAGACCAGCTCTCTCGATAGCAGGCTCAGACATCGCGAGCCGTCCTCCGGGAGGATGCCCTCGACCGGCCCCCTCTCCGTCTGAATCACCGCTTTATGCTCCCTCAGAGGATCCCCTCGGCCCTGGAGTCAGCGGTCGCCTCTCCGTACGCGCGGTGATCCTTCACGCGTGCCCGGTCCGGATCCGGTGGGAATGGGCCGCGTATCCGTCCCGATGTCCGCTAGATCACCGCTTTATGCTCCCGTCGAGGATCTGTCCTCTGGCTATCTCGGCCGGAAGGGGGTCCAGGGGGATATGTCCTCCTGGTCGCAGAACGCCGCAGCGTTCGAGAAGGGGAGGCAGGGAGCGAAGCGACCGTTGGAAGGGGGAAGGCGGAGCGGATTCCCCCTCCAAGTCGTGGATCCCCTCGGGCTTGTCTTCAGCGGTCGTCTCCGTTCGCGCGGTGATCCGCTGCGCCTTCAGGGAGTCGCCCGGGTTGTGATGGGGGTCGTCCGGAGCCCCCGTAGCGGAGGGGGACCCGGCGGCCGCCGACGGGGGAACCGTCGGGACTGGTTCCCGGGGGCCGGGGGAGACGGATGATCCCCATCACAGCCAAAGAGGGCGGCTCCCGCCGGGATCCCCAGCGCGTCCAGCTGGGTCACCGCTTTATGCCCCCTTGGACGATCCGTCCTGGGCTATTTCGGCCGGAAGGGGGTCCAGGGGGATATGTCCTCCTGGTCGCAGAAGGCCGCAGCGTTCGAGAAGGGGAGGCAGGGAGCGGTCAGAACAATCCGACGATGCGGCCGGTCTCCGGGTCGATGTCGACGTCGTAGAAGGCGGGCCGGGTCGGCAGGCCGGGCATGGTCCGCATGTCGCCGCACAGAGGGTAGAGGAACCCGGCGCCGACGCTGGCTTTGACGTCCCGGACGGGCAGACGGTAACCGGTCGGGACACCCTTCCAGGCCGGATTGTGGCTCAAGCTGAGGTGGGTCTTGGCCATGCAGATCGGCATCCCGTCATAGCCGAGCTTGGTGTAGAGAGCGATCTTGGTCTCGGCGGCCGGCGCGTAGTCGACCCCCTCGGCCCCGTACATCTCGACGGCGATCCTCTCGATCTTCTTCTTTATGTCCCACTCGAGCGGGTAGAGGAAGCTGAAGTCGGCCGGCTTTTTGCAGGCGGCGACGACGGCCTCGGCCAGGGCCTCGGCCCCGGCTCCGCCCTGGGCCCAATGGTCGGACATGACGGCGTCCTCGGCCCCGGCCTCGAGGGCCGCCTTGCGGACCAGGGCGATCTCGGCCTCGGTGTCCGACGCGAAGCGGTTGACGGCCACGACGGCCGGCACCCCGTACTTGCGGGCGTTGCGGATGTGGGCGGCCAGGTTGGGCAGGCCTTGGGCCAGGAGATCGAGGTTCTCCTCCGTGTACTCGTCGGGCAGGGGGCGGCCGGCGACGACCTTGGGCCCGCCGCCGTGCATCTTCAGGGCCCGGACGGTGGCCACGATGACGACGCAGCTCGGCCGCAGGCCGCTCGCCCGGCACTTGATGTTCATGAACTTCTCCATGCCGCACTCGGCCCCAAATCCCGACTCCGTGACGACGAAGCCGTCGGGGCCGACCAGGCGGAGGGCGATCTGGTCGGCGATGACCGAGGAGTTGCCGTGGGCGATGTTGGCGAAGGGCCCGGCGTGGACGATGGCCGGGGTGCTCTCCAGCGTCTGCATGAGATTGGGCATGAGGGCGTCCTTCATCAGGACGGCCAGGGCCCCGGCCACGCCGAGGTCCTCGGCCGTGACCGGCTCTCCGGCCCGGCTCATGCCGACGACGATGCGGCCGAGCCTTTCGCGCATGTCGGCCAGGCCCGTCGTCAGGGCCAGGATGGCCATGATCTCGGAGGCCACCGAAATGTCGAAGCCCGTCTCCCTCTTGAGGCCCAGCTCCTCCGGTCCCAGCCCGATCCAGACGCGGCGCAGGAAGCGGTCGTTAACGTCGATGACCCGGTTCCAGGTGATCGAGTCGGGATCGATGTCCAGGCGGAAGATCCGCCGCTTGTCCTCGAGGGTCAGCTCTTCGGGGGCGGTCTTGTCGATGCCGAGCTTGCGGAGGCGGCGGCGGACAGTCGGCGAGAAGCACCTCTTGCCGGCCTTGTCGGCCGGGCAGAATCCCTTGAACAGCCTCTCGTCCTCCTGGTAGAGCTCGTGGAGGATGCGGGCGTCGATGGCCGCGGCCAGAAGATCGTGGGCGACCGTGACCGCGTGGATGTCCCCCGTCAGATGGAGGTTGAAATCCTCCATGGGCACGATCTGGGAATAGCCCCCTCCGGCGGCCCCGCCCTTGATGCCGAAGGTCGGGCCCATACTGGGCTGGCGGACCACGGTGATGACCTTTTTTCCGAGACGGGCCCCGAGGGCTTGGCAGAGCCCGACGGTCGTCGTCGTCTTGCCCTCGCCGAGCGGCGTGGGGGTGATGGCGGCGACATCGATGTAGCGGCCTAGAGGCGCGTCCTTGAGGCGGTCGAGGACGTCGAGATGGATCTTGGCCTTGTGCCGGCCGTAGAGGTCGAGGTCGTCCTCGTTGAGGCCCAGCCCGGCGGCGATCTCGAGGATGGGCCGGAGCTCCGCCGACTGGGCGATCTCGATATCGGACGGGACGGGTTTTCGGATCTTGACGGACATGACGGGCCCTCCTTGACGGATGAGCCCCTATGATAGCCGCCCCCCCCCGTCAAGACAAGGCCCGGCCCGGTCCGCCCCGGCCCTTTTCCGCGGAGGCTCGAGCTTAGAAGCGGACGCGGAACCCGGCCTGGAGGCTGAAGCCGCCGAGGTCGATCTTGGGCTCCGTGTAAATTTCTTCCGGCGGCGAGTCCACGGGCGGAGTTTCTTCGACCGTGAACAGGCTGATCGTCCCCGCGGCCAACGCGAGCTGCAACACGTAGAGCTTCCCCTCGGCGGTGAGCGGAGGATTGCCGCTGATGGTGCTCGTGGCGGTGACCTGGTCGAAATTCTTGAAGCGGGCGTAGCGGCCGAGGGCCTCGACGAAAAAGCCCATCTTCGGCGAGATCATGTACTCGAGGCCCAGGCTGCCTTGGACGCCGATGTCGGCCAAGGAGCTGCGGCTGCCGCTGATGACCAGCTCGTACCAATCGCCGTTGTCGTATTCGAGTCCTCGCGTGCCTTCGAACTTGAGCGCCGCATAGTAGGCCGCCCCGGCGCCGGCCGTCAGGTTCAGCTTTTCGCCGACGGGCAGCGTCAGGAACAGGCCCAGCCTGATGGGCACGGCGCTCAGGACCGCGTTGGCGGGATAATCGATGGCGTCTACGGCTCTCGTCAATGTCGCCAGCGAGCTCATGGAGGCCCGCAGATAGCCGGCCCCCAGCCCGATGCCGATCCTCGGCGTGATCTGATAGATGAGGTCGGTCCCGAAATCGATCCCGGACTTGAGCGGGCTGAAGCCGCCCGTGATCGTGTCGGTGGTTCCGACCGCGTTGAGCTCGATGAGCTCGTAAAGGCCGTCCAGGCCTTCATTGAGGTCGCCGGCCGCGACGCGGCTGTAGCCCCCATAGAGGCGGACAAGAAAAGACGAGGCCTTGCCCTCCGAACCTTCCATCCCGAGATCGGGTGCCAGACGGAGATCGACGGCTTTGGCCGCGCCGGCGGAGGTGTCTCCGGCGGCGGCCGACGCCGGCCACACGAGAAGTCCGGCGGCCGCGAGGGCCGCGACGAGGATCCAAGACGAACGATTGCAAGGGTCCAATGCGGACCTCCTTTTTTTGCGATTCGCGCGAAGCGTAACCCGGCCTGGCCGGCCTGTCAACGGCAGGGCCGCGGAGGCTCGAGCTTAGAAGCGGACGCGGAACCCGGCCTGGAGGCTGAAGCCGCTGAGGTCGATCTTGGGCTCCGTGTAAATTTCGTCCGGCGGCGAGTCCACGGGCGGAGTTTCTTCGACCGTGAACAGGCTGTAGGAACCCTCGGTGAACGTATAGGTATACACGTAGAGCTTCCCTTCGGTCGTTTCCGAGACCCCGCCGTCGCTGCTGTTCGTGCCCGTGACCTGGTCGAAGTTCTTGAAGCGGGCGTAGCGGCCGAGGGCTTCGACGAAGAAGCCCATCTTGGGCGAGACCATGTACTCAAGGCCCAGGCTCCCTTGGAAGCCGATGTTGGCGAAGGAGCTGCGGCTGCCGCTGACGGAGATCTCGAACCAATCGCTTTCGTCGAATTCGATGCGCTGCGTGCCCTCGAACTTGAGCGCGGCGTAGTAGGCCGCACCGGCGTCGGCCGTCAGGTTCAGTTTTTCGCCGACGGGCAGCGTCAGGAACAGGCCCAGCCGGATGGGCACGGCGCTCAGAGCGGCGTTGGCGGGAAGGTCGATGGCATCCGATTCAAAGGTCCAAGTCGCCAATGAGCTCATGGAGGCCCGCAGGTAGCCGGCCCCGAGCCCGACTCCGATCCTCGGGGTGATCTGATAGATGAAGTCGGCCCCGAAATTGTACCCGGACTTGAGGGGGGTGAAGCCGCCCGTGACCGTGCCGTCGCCTAAAGCCTCATAAAGCTCGAAGATCTCGTAGTAGCCGTCCATGCCCTCACTGAGGTCGCCGGCCGCGACGCGGCTGTAGCCCCCATAGAGACGGACGAGAAAGGACGAAGCCTTGCCCGCCGGCCCTTCCATGTCGAGATCGGGCGCCAGCCGGAAATCGACGGCTTTGGCCGCGCCGGCGGACGTATCCGCGCCGGCGACCGATACCGGCCACACGAGAAGCCCGGCGGCCGCGAGGGCCGCGACGAGAAGCCAAGACGGACGGTTGCGATGATCCAATGAGGACCTCCTTGACTACGATCTAAGCGAATTCTAGCCCGGCCGGAGGCGGGGTGTCAATGGAGAGGCTGCGGTTCGCCGCGGGGTCCCGGGGGGACGGAACGGCGGGACGCGCGGTCACATGCTGATCGAGATGCCTCTCCCGCCGTTGCCGAAGCGGGGGTTGACGACCTGGCTGCGGGTCGAGCCGAACGTGAAATTCAGGCCCACGGACACGTTGTAGTCGTAGCCCGTGGCCAGCTGCTTCTGCCGCAGGAGGGTTTCCTCGTAGGACGCCCCGCCGCGGGGCAGGGCCAGCTGGTCGCGGATCCGGGTGTAGCCTCCGCCGAACTGGAGATTGAGGCCCTTCCAGATGCGGAAGGACAGGTCTCCCTCGATCTCGAAGCGGTTCTTGCCGAGGTCGTGAAGGAAGTGCGATCCTTCGACCTCCAGGCCGGCCGTCCCCCAGGGGCGTTTGACCTCGAAGGTCACCTGCAGGGATTGCTGGAGGAGGCTTTCGGCCGTCTTGAAGAAAACGGTCTCCTCGCGATAGGAGGTCCGGGTGAAACCGATCCGGTAAAGGATCCGGAGCTGACGCTTCGTGGACTCGGAGTAGGGGAAGATGTTGAACTCCACGGCCGGGGCGGCGCTCACGCTCAGCTTGAGGTTCGAGTACGTCGAGGACTCGACGCTGAGGAAGGCCCCGGCGGACCAGCGCCCCGAGAGGCTCTTGACGGCCAGGCCGGAGAAGCCGTATCCGTGCGAGGAGCTCTCGTAGATCGTGTCCCCGAGGTCGAAGCGCAGCTTTTGGACGTTCCCATAGAGGGAAGTCCGCAGCTTGAGCTTGGGCGTCACCCGGTTGGCCGAGAAGGACCCGTAATACATGTCGCTCCGGTATTGGGTCTCGCCCATGAGGAAGCCGTTGGCGCTGAGGTTGAAGACCCAGAAGTCCCAGGGATCGGCCACGGCGGTCGGCCGGACCTCGTCCTGGAAGCGGACCGTGAGATGCCTCGCGAGCGGGATCTTGGCGGCGTAGCGGACCAGGCCGATCCTGAGCAGGCCGGCCAGTTCGCGGCGGGTCTCCTCCGGGCTTTCGCCGGGTCGGGGCTCGTAGGTCAGCCTGTTATCGTCCCCATGGAAATCCCCGCGGCCCGTGAATGTCAGGCTTAAGGTCCCCCCGCCCGCGTCCTCCCCGGAAGAGACGACGACATGGACCTGGGCCTCGGCGGGGGACGCGGCCAGCTCGGCGAAGGGGACGCCGGCCGCGAGCCCGGCGATGTCGGCGCCCGGCCAATCGATGAAGATCTTGAGAGGCGCCCCTGGAGCTCCGCCGGCCCCGGCGGCCGGGGCTTGGGCCAGGGCCTTGGAGGGACCCGACAGGAACAGGGCGAGAACGATGAGCGCCGGCCCGGCCCGGCGAATTCGCGTGACGTTCCTCATGACCGCTCCCTTGGTCCTCAATGGATGACGATCGTCATGCCGCCGGCGCCCGCCGAGCCGAAACGGGGATTGATGACGTTGGTGAAGATCGATCCGAACGTGAACTGGAACCCGACGGACACGAAGTAGCTGCTGCTCATCGGCAGCTCCCGGAGCCGAAGGATCTGCTCCTCGAAGGTCGGTTCCCGGGCGAGGAGCGACAACTGGTCGTTGACCCAGGACTGGCTGCCCAGGACGAAGACGCTCAATCCCTTGTAGAGCCGCACGTTGACGATGCCGAACAGGCTGACGCGGTTCCTGCCGAAGTCATGGAAATAGTGGGAGCCCGCGGCGCTGACGCTGACCGTCCCCCACCTCTCGCGCAGATCCAGGGTGGCCGACAGGGACTCCTTGAACAGGGTCTCGCGGGTCTTGCCGTAAACCGTCTCCTCTCTGTATCGGACGGGCTCGACGGCCAGCCGGTAGAGGATCCGGAGCTGGCGGCGCGTCGACTGGGAGTAGGGGAAGACGTTGTATTCGATGGCCGGGGCCGCCGTCAGGCGGAGGTCGATGTTGCTGTAGAGAGAGGATTCGGCTTCGAGATAAGCGCCCGCCGACCAGTGTTCGCCCAGGCTCTTGACGTACAGTCCGCTCGCGTCCCAGCTCGACCGGGTGCCGGTGATGACCTCCTCCTCGAGCTCGTATTCGGTCTTCGAAGCGTCGACGGTCAGTCCCAGACGGACCTTGCTCCCGGGGGTCACTCGGCTGGCCGAGACGCTGAGGTCGGCCATGCCGTTCAGGTAGGTCTCCTCGCCCGTGAGATATCCGCTGCCCGAAAGGCTGAAGAGCCAGGAGTTCCACCGGTCGCGGCCCTCGGCCGGCCCTTCCGGGCGGGCGTAGTCGACCGCGATGCGCCGGGCGATGGGTGTCCTCCCGGCGAAGCTCAGAAGGCCCATTTTGAGGATCTTGACCAGGCCGCGCCGGATGTCGTCGGAGGTGTCGGAGGACGTCGAGAAATACTTCAGGACGTCCTGAACGTCATTGAACTCGTTCTGTCCCATGAAGGTCAGGGTGTATTCGAGGCCGCCCCCTCCCGTCGCTTGGGTCGTGATCAGGACGTGGACCTGGGCCTCGAGGCGGTCGCGGACGTAATTGACGAAGGTGATCTCGGTCTTGATGTAATCAAGGTCGCAGCTGTCGCAGTCGATATAGACCTTGACCGCGGACTCTTTCAGGGCTTCGAGCTCGGTGTCGACGGTCTGGGCCGGCCCCGGGCGGGCGACGGCGGCCAGGGCCAAGGCCAGGACCGGCAGGATCCGGCCTGCCCTTCTCATCCGCCGTGCCCTTTGAGGAGGATGACCAAGGGCGACGGTCCCGGCGCGGCAGGCCCGGATTCAGGACGCGCGATGTCGGGCCCGGCAGGCTGAACGAGAGGGTGGGGCGAGCTCATATTTCTTTATACGGCGGGAATCGCGAAAACGTTACGTGCCGGCTAGATCTCTTTGGCCACCTCGACGAGCGAGGTTTCCGGATCACGCTTGACGGCAAAGCCGCGCTTCTCGAAAACGGCGATCATCCTCGGGTTGTCGGTCGTCGTGACGGCCGTGATCCTCGTGACGCCCCACTGGCGGGCGATCTCGAGGCAGGCGTCCGTCAGCATCCCCCCGAGCCCCCGGCTCTGCCAGTCGTCCTGGACAAGGACGGCGTATTCGGCCGAGCCGCGGCCCGGCTCGGAGACCAGGCGGCCGACGCCGGCCAGCCGGCGGTCGGGACCGGCCCCGGCCTCGGCGACGATGGCCATCTCGCGGTCGTAATCGATGTAACAGTAGCGGCTGGCGACGTCGTGGGACTGCCAGAAGAAAAGGTACCGGAACCGGGAATAGATGGACTCCCGCGAGCAGCTTCCGAGCAGGGCCATCCACAGAGGCTCGTCCTCGGGCTTGATGGGCCGGAAGGTCATCTCCGTTCCGTCCCTCAGCCGGACCTTGCGGACGAACTCTTCGGGGTAGGGGCGCAGCACCAGGTGGGCATAGGGCTTGCCGGGCCGGGCGGACGCGGCCCGGTCGACGACGACCCGGGCGTCGAGGGCCACGACGCCTTCGGGCGTCGCCAGGAGGGGGTTGATGTCGAGCTCGCCGATCTCGGGGAAATCGGCGGCCAGGTAGGACAGGCGGATGAGGGTTTCGACCAGCCGCCCCATGTCGGGCGCGGGCCGTCCCCGGTATCCTTGGAGCAGGGGCCACATCCGGAGCTGCTCGAGCATGCGCCGGGCCAGGCGCTCGTTGAGTGGCGGGAAGCCCAGGGCCCGGTCGCGGACCAGCTCGGCGGCCGTGCCGCCCATCCCGGCCATGATGACCGTACCGAAGGTCGGGTCCTTCTTGACGCCCAGGATCATCTCGACGCCGTCCTTGGACTGGACCATGCGCTGGACGGTGACCCCCTCGATCCGGGCCCCGGGGGCCCGTTCGGCGACCGTCCTCATGAGGCCCGCATGGGCCGCCCGGACCATGGCCTCGTCCTCGACGTTGAGGGCCACCCCGCCGACGTCCGTCTTGTGGGTGATGTCGGGGGACAGGATCTTGAGGACGACGGGATAGCCGATGGCGGCGGCCAGGCGCGCGGCCTCGTCGGCGGACCGGGCCGGCTCGGGCCGGATGACGGGGATTCCGTAGGCGGCCAGGAGGTCCTTGGATTCGTTCTCCGAGAAGATCCCGTCGGCCCGGCCGAAGAGGGGGCCGAAACGGTCCCGGGTGTGCTCGCGGTCGACCGGGAACTCGACGGAGATGTCCTTGGGCGTCTCGTAGAGGATCTCGAGGTTGCGGGCGTAGGCGACCAGGGTCATGAAGGCGTTGACGGCCTGTTCGGGCGTCGTGTAGGTGGGGACGGCGGCGTCGTTGAGGACCGAGATGCCCTCGCGCATGCTGGCCCCGCCCAGCCAGGCGGCCAGGATGGTCTTGGGCGTCCCGCCGGCGAGGGCCCCGACCTCCCGGGCGATGGCCGTCGGATTGGTCATGGCCTGAGGCGTGATGATGACCAGGAGGGCGTCCACGCCGGGATCCTTGACGACGATCTGGGCGGCCTTGGCGACGAGCTTGGACCTGGCGTCGCCGAGGACGTCGACGGGATTGCGCCGTGACCACTGGGGAGGGAGGCCCTCGTCGAGCGCCCGCATGGTCTCGTCGGACAGGCGGGCCAGAGCGCCCCCGGCGGCGATGAGAGCGTCGGAGGCCATGACCCCCGGGCCCCCGGCGTTGGTCAGGACGGCCAGCCGCGGGCCCTTGGGGATCCGGCTGCGGCCGATGAGCTCGGCGCAGTCGAAGATCTCCCCGAAGTCGAAGACCCGGGCCAGGCCCATGCGCTGGAAGGCCGCGTCGTAGACGGCGTCCTCCGAGGCCAGGGCCCCGGTGTGGGAGGCGGCCACGGCGGCCGATTCCGGGAACCGGCCGGCCTTGTAGGCCACGATGGGCTTGGTCCGGGCGAAGGCCCGGGCCGCGGTCATGAACTTGCGGGCCTCGCGGATGGACTCGACGTAGAGGATGATGGACTTGGTCGCCTCGTCCTCGCCCAGGTAGTCGATGAGATCGCCGAAATCGACGTCCATGGCGTTGCCGATGGAGACGAAGTGCGAGAAGCCGATCTTCTCCTCGATGGCCCAGTCGAGGACGGACGTGCAGAGGGCCCCGGATTGGGAGACGAAGGCGATGTGCCCGGGCCGGGGAGTGGCCGCGGCGAAGCTGGCGTTGAGGGGCAGGGCGGGGGAGATGATGCCCAGACAGTTGGGGCCGATGGCCCGCAGGCCCTCGAAGCGGCGGACCTCGGCCATGACCTGGCCCTCGAGGGCCAGGCCCTCGGCCCCGGTCTCGCGGAAGCCGGCCGACAGGATGATCAGGCCCCGGATGCCGGCCTCGCCGCACTCACGGACGAGGCCCGGAACCTGGGGGGCTGGGGCGCAGATGACGGCCAGGTCGGGCGTCCGGGGCAGGTTCTTGACGTCGGAATGGCAGGGGACGCCCATGACCGCCTCGCTCGTCCGGCTGACGGGGTAGACGACCCCCCGGAAGCCGCCGCCGACGAGGTTGGCCAGGACCCGGCCGCCCACGCTCTTGGGGTTGGGGCTCATGCCGATGAGGGCGATGCGCTGGGGCTTGAAGATCCTGTCGAACGTCGGGATGTCCATGGGATGCTCCGCGGGTCCGTCGCTGAAGGTCCATTGTCCCTCAGGGACCGGCGGTTTGCAAGGGCCCGGCGGCCCGGAGGGGATCAGCCGCCCAGGCGGAATCCGGCGGCCAGCGAAAAGCCGGGCGCTCCGTAGCCCCACACGGGCTCATAGCGGGCGTCGAGAAGGTTGTCGATGCGTACGAAGAGGTCGAGGCCGCGCCCGGCGGGGGCCGAGAGGACGACCCCCAGGAGGGCGTATCCCGGAAGGGTCACCGTCGGATAGGGATAGGCGCTGAAATCGCGGTCCGGCCGGCGTCCCGTCCAAAGGAAAGAGAGCGTCAGGGCGGCCCTTCCGAAGAGGGGCGCGTGGAGCTCGGCAGAGAGCTTGCTGCGGGGGCGGCGAAGGAGATCGGCGCCCGTGCCGACGTCGCTGGCCTTCAGCCCGGTGTAAGCGGCCCGGGCGAGCAGGCCGCGGGCGGGGCGGGCTTCGGCCGACAGCTCGAAGCCGCGGGTCAGGGCCCGCCCCACGTTGACGTAGCCGGCGGCGTAGTCGAAATCGATGAGGTCGCGGAACGTATTGCGGAAGGCCGCCAGCCCCAGCACGAGCCGTTCTCCGGCGACGCGTTGTTCGATCCCGACCTCCCATCCCGTCGTCCGCTCGGGACGGAGGCCGGGATTGCCGATCGGGCCCCAGGACGTTGCCGGGGCGAAGAGCTGGTAGATGGACGGCGACTTGAATCCCGTGCCGACGGCGGCCCGCAGCTTGGTCCCCGATCCGGCGACGACCCAAGCGGGGGCGACGCGGAAGGTCAGGGCCGTCCCGGCCCGCGAGTGACGGTCGATCCGCACCCCGGTCGAGACGAAGAGCCGCTTCCGGATGCCCAGCCGGTCATGGAGATAGAGCCCGACGGTCGAGGCTCCCGTCGAAGGGAAGCGGCTTTCGGAAGGTCCCCACTCGGATTCGTAGAGATGATCGGAGCGGCCTTCCTCCCGCTCGAACTCGGCGCCGGCCGTCAGGGTGTGGGCCGGGTGGAGGAAGAAATTGTTCTGCCAGTCGATCTTGTACAGGGCGCTGCGGTAGGTCGCATCTTCGCTTTCGAGGGGATGGGCAAGGTCGGGCGGGTTGAGATGGTCCCGCCCGGAATGAATATAGGAGAGGGCCAGGAGCGTCTCCCGCAGGCCTTCGGCGGAGACGTCGCGGAACTGGAGGCGGGCTAGGGACGAGGCGTAATCCTGGACGCTGTTCGGGTCGTCGCCGCCGGGGCCGCCGAAATTGTCGATCTCGGTCCGGGCCCGTGTCGCCCGCACCATGGCGCTCAGCCTCGAGCCGGGGCCGAGGGCCAGGCCGACATGGGCCGCGAGGGTCCAGTTGCGGTACCCGTCCTTTTCGGTGTTGCCGGGGTACGCGTCCGAAGCGGCCGAAACGCCGGCCGTCCGGGAGTGATGGGCGGCGAGAGCGTAGTCGACGCGGCCGTCCGATCCCTCGAAAGCCAGGTCGGCGGCCGTCGATCCCAGCGAGCCGGCTTCCGCGGCCAGCGACAGGCGCGGCCGGCCCCGGCCCGTGCGGGTGATGATGTTGACGACCCCGCCCAGGGCATCGGATCCGTAAAGGGGGCTCTGGGGGCCCCTGAGGACCTCGATGCGCTCGACCTGGGCCAGGGTGAGGTGGGCCAGATCGAGGGACCGGGAGGGATTGATGGGATCGTTGAGCTCGAGGCCGTCAAGCAGGACGAGCGTGTGCTCGCTGTTCGCTCCGCGGACGAGGATCGAAGCCGCGGCCCCGGGGCCGCCCGTCTGGAAGGCGGCCAGGCCCATAACATCGCGAAGAGCCTCCAGCACGGAGGTCTTACCGGTCCGGGCCAGCTCTTCAGAGGTGATGACGGTGACCGAACTGGCCACTTCGCGTTCGGGGGTCTCGATGCGGTCGGCGGTGACCACGACGTCATGGCGGATGGCCGGCCGGGTCGTGTCCTGCGGGCCGGCGGCGGCCGCCCCGGCCAGGCCGGTGAGCGCCGTGAGGGCCACGGCGAGGGCGCGGTTGCTCAAGGAAGAGCCTCCTTGGCGCCCCCGCCGGTTGTCCGCCCGTCTTCCCGCCGAAGACGGACCGGGCAAGGCTCGAGGAAGGTCTCCTGACTCCCGGATCGTCCTCATCCCGAGCCTTCCAGCCCGCTGGCCGTGGCGTCGTTCGGGACTCGTCCCCGGTTACAGTAGCGGGGGCTGTGTCCGCTTCGTACGGACTTCCCTTCGTTCAAGCCCGCCCGCATTGTAGGACAAAACCCGAAGACGGTCAAATGCCCTGTTCTCGATGGTCCGGGGATCGGGGCCCGAGGCCGTCCCGGCCCCCTCGCCCGGCCGGGACGGCCTCGGTTGGGAATGGAATATCAGAGAGAAGGGCTGCTCCGTCTCTCATAAGGATATACGCTGAAGGGGGCGGGAACGTTGCGCGCACAGGGGCCGCTCTTTTTCGATTTTGGAACGTCCCTTTCGCGACTTTCTTCTATTATACCACAACTCTTCTCCTGAAACAATATTTTTTTCGCGATCAAGAAAAAATTACCGAAACAAGCGTTCCTGAGCATATAAGGCCGGGGAAAACGGCCGTTTGGAACGGGATTTCCCCGGCAGGCCCTCCCGGCGCCCCTTTTTTGAATTGCCAGCCTGAAAAATTGTATAGTGAGGGCAGGAGAGAACGATGAAAAACGAGGATTTTCGGCGCTTCGGGCATCAGTTCGTGGACTGGATCGCCGATTATTTCGAGCGCGTCGAGAGTTTTTCGGTGGTTTCCTCCCTGAACCCGGGGGATGTGCTGAAAAAGATACCGGCCGTGCCACCCACGCGCGGAGAAGGCATGGAGACCATCTTCCGCGATTTCGAATCGGTCATCCTGCCGGGCATGGCCCATTGGCAGCACCCCGGCTGGTTCGCCTATTTCCCGGCCAACAACAGCCCGGCGTCCGTGCTCGGCGAGATGCTCACGGCGGGATTGGGAGCCCAGTGCATGGTTTGGAAGACCTCGCCGGCCGCAGCCGAGCTCGAGGAGGCCGTGCTCGGCTGGCTGGCCCAGATGATCGGCCTGCCGTCCGGACTGGCCGGTGTCATCCAGGACTCGGCCTCGTCGGCGACCCTGTGCGCCCTCCTTTCGGCCCGGGAACGGGCGACCGGTTTCGGCGCGAACGACGACGGCGCCCGCGCGCCACTGACCGTATACGCCTCGGAGGAGGCCCATTCGAGCGTCGAGAAAGGCGTCAAGATCGCCGGCTACGGCCGCAAGAACCTCCGGCGCATCCCGACCGACGAAAAATTCGCTCTCCTGCCCGACCGGCTCGAAGAGGCCGTCCGGCGGGACAAGGCCGCCGGGCTGGTCCCGGCCTGCGTCGTGGCCACGACCGGCACGACGTCCTCGGGCGCCCTCGATCCCCTAGGCCCCATCGGCGTCATCTGCCGGGAGCACGGCCTCTGGCTCCATGTCGACGCGGCTTACGCCGGCACGGCCGCCCTCCTGCCCGAGAGGCGGGGCATTCTCGACGGAGTGGAGGCGGCCGATTCGTTCGTTTTCAATCCCCACAAGTGGATGCTGACGAATTTCGACTGCTCGGCCTATTACGTCAAGGAGCCCGCCGCCCTGGTCCGGACGTTCGAGATCCTTCCCGAATACCTGAAGACGGGTGTCGACGCCCGGGTCAAGAACTATCGCGATTGGGGCGTCCCTCTCGGCCGGCGCTTCCGGGCCCTCAAGCTGTGGTTCGTCATCCGCTCCTACGGGATCGAAGGTCTCCAGGCCATGGTCCGCGAACACCTCCGCCTCGCAGGGCTGGTCAGGGATTGGGTCAAGGCCGACGCCCGGTTCGAGCTTTTGGCCCCCGTGGACCTCGGTCTCGTCTGCTTCCGGCTCAACGACGGGCGCGAGGAGGGAGCGCTCAACGCCCTCAACGCAACCCTCCTCGAGCGCGTCAATGGCACGGGCCGGGTCTTCCTGTCCCACACGACGCTTCGCGGGAAGTACACCCTCCGGCTGGTCGTCGGCCAGAGGACGACCGAGGAGCGCCACGTTCGCGAAGCCTGGGACCTCATCGCCGCGGCGGCGGGCGGGCTCCTGGGAGCCCGCCCTACGGGCGCCTGAGGGGCTCCGGCTTCGTGCTCCAGCGCAGCTCCCCGAGAGGATCGGCGAAACGGAGGTAATATCCCCACCCGCCGGCCCCCTGGAGGACTTTGACCAGGACCTTGTTCCAGCCTTTCTTCAGACGGGTCGGGATGAGGTCCTGGTCGGGAGCGGCCGCACGGTAGGACGCATTGGTATGGACGAGCTCGTCGTTCAGCCAGACCCGGACGCCGTCGTCGCTTCCCAGAAGCATGGGGGCGACACGGTCGTCGGGCGAAAGGACGTAAGCCAGGGCGTAGACGAGGACCTGCTCGTTGGGCTTGACGAGGCTGCTCAGGCGGACGTAGCCCGTCTCGTCGGCCTGGACGGTCCGCCAGCCGACCTCGGCGTCGCCCTTTCCCTTGTAGGTCCTGTCGAGGGCGATCTCCCGCTCGGGCGGGTAAACGGTCAGCAAGTCGTCCATGTCCGCGGCCGGGAAGGGGCCGGCGAGGTTCCACTCTCCGATGAACCGGCGGGTCGACGGCGTGAGCGCGTAACCGACCAGGCCGATGTCCTGGCCTCCGGCCCTGTCGTCCTTGCCGGCCGCCCGGAGAATGAAATCGTTAGGGCCGGCTTCGAGAAGGAGGTCCTTGATGGTCACCGACGCGATCCGGCCGATCCTCGAATAGCCTTCGACCGTCCCCAGGATCTCGTAGGCGGGCTCGCCGGCGTCCGGCCCCGTCCTCGCCCGGAGGATGTGGAAGTTGCCCGAGACGGGCGTTTTGAGGACGTAGAGGTCGAGAGAATAGCGGTCGCGGACGTCGACGGGGAAGCGGAAGGCCATCTCGGTCCCCTCGGTGGCGCCGTCGGTCCTTATCAGGGGAAAGCGGGCGCCCGTCGCGTCGTAGTACGACGTGAGCGAGGTCGCCAGTCGGGGGCCTTCCATGCGGAGGCCGGCCGCCCGGTCGACGAAAGCGCTCCGGCCCTGTGCTCCGGCCTCCGTCCATTCCGGGGCGATGAAGCCCGCCGGGGCCTCCAGGGCGAAGGGCAGCCGCCTGTCGGCGGGCGGCAGGGCCGGGAAGGGCTCGTGGGGCTCGGTCTGGTACCAGTAGGCGACCGACGAATAGAAGTCCGACCGATCGTTGGCGTGCCCGTGCTCGATGGCCACCTGGACCGATCGCTTGAAGGGGATGGGGTCGGGGACGTGGAAACGATAGACCGTGGCCTTGGAGCCGGCCTGGAAGTCGTCCTCCTGGAGGGGGCAGCCGTAGAACAGGCTCTCGCTCTCCCGCATGCCCCAGGCGTCGGAGAAGTAATCCTCGGAGCCCGTGCCGTGGAGGGACGGGGCCTCCTCGCCGTCGACGTAGATCATGTCGTCGCCCTCGCCCCACCAGCCCATGGTCCGCTGCAGGACGCTGAGGTTGCATCCGACATAGTGGCCGGCGCCGGCGGCCTCCAGGAGCGTGTAGCTCTTCCCGAGCGGGCTGGGGAACTCCTGCCTATACTGGGCGTGGAAGTACGGGGCGTCCGGGCTCAGGTTCTCGAGCTCCCGGTAATCGATGTAGTAATAGAAGGCGGCGACGGGCCGTGTCCCCTCATTGGTCGCCGTCACCCGGCAGGACCAACGGAACGGCATGTACCAGTAGGCGTTGCGGGCCCGTCCCTCGGACGAGCAGGTCAGGGGAAGCGATGCGAAGTTCCGGTTCAATCCATGGCCGACGCCGAAGAAGTCGCCGATCGGGGCCTCGACCGACGGCGATTCCTCGCCGTCCCAATAGATCCGGAGGACGATCTTGCGGCCGTAGAACGCCTCGGCCGCGATGGTCACCCAGATGTGATGGATGGCGGCCGGGCCCTTGATCTCGGCCAGCACGGCCGTCCGTCCGGGCTCGATGGCGACGGCGTCCGCGTTCCCGCCGGAACGGTCGTAGGAGGAGACCCGGCGGCTCCGGTAGTCCTGTTTCCCGCCCAGCTTTTCGAGGAGGTCCTGCCCGCCGGAGACAAGCGGAGCCAGGATGGTGAAGAGCACGAGCGCGGCCAGAGGGCGGTGATCCCGTCCCTGGGCCGGGCTAACGGGCTTTACGGCCATGGCGAGGACCTCCTTGAGGACGTTCGGCGGGGGCGGCGTCGGCGCCCTCCGGGCGCGCTTTCGGCCAGCCCGACCTGATGCGGGACTTCCTGTCCCGGCGGGTGTACGGCTTGATGTCGAGGACCGGGGTCCCGTCGACCATGTCGAGGCCGGAGACCTCGAGGACCCGTCCTTTCCGGGCCAGGAGCTTGACGACGCTCATCCCTATCGGATTGGGGCGATGAGGCGAGCGGGTCGAGAAGATGCCGCGGGGCCGGGTCTCGCCGGGGGGCACGCTCTTGAGGCGGGCAGGGCCGGCCTTGTGGAAATGGAAGAGGACGATGAGGTGGGAGGTGCCTTCGAGATCCTCGAGGGCTTCCTCGAACTCCTCGAAGATCTCGATCGCGCCCTTGATGGATTGGAGGAAGCGGGGCGGAGCGAAGGCCGGGGGAGGGAGGTCCATGGGCTCCTTGAAAGGCGAGCGCACGACCCCGACCGGGCGAAGCCGGACCGCGGCCCTCACTCGTTGACGAACGTCAGCCACTTCTCGTAGCGGGCCGCCCGGCCCGTGACGGCCTCCTTGTAGGCGTTCATCATCTCCCGGGCGACGGGGCCGGACTTTCCCGGGCCGATGGGGTACTTTTTCCGGCCGGGCTCGGAGCCGTCGGTGACCGAGATGATGGGGATGACCTCGACGGCCGTCCCGCAGAAGAAGGCCTCGTCGGCGCCGAAGAGGTCGTCTTTGGTGATCGGCCCGACCTCCGACCGGTGCCCCCGGTCCTTGGCGATCTCGAGGATGCTGGTCCGGGTGATGCCCTCGAGGACGGATTCGATCCGCCCGTTGGTCCTCAGCGCTCCATCCTTGACGATGTAGATGTTCTGGCCGGGCCCCTCGGCGACCCGTCCCTCCATGTTGAGGAACACGGCCTCGTCGAATCCCTCCTGGCGGGCCTCGAGGCCGCAGATGGTCGACTGGACGTACACGCCGCCGAGCTTGGCGGCCATGTTGAACTGGGTGTGGTGGACGCGCGGTTGAGGCACGATGTAGACGTTGGCCCCGTTCTCGGCCTTATCGCCAAGGTAGGCCCCCCATTCCCAGCTGGCGATGGTCAGCTCGACGGGGCAGGCCTTGGGGACCAGGCCGAGGTTGCCGTAGGAATAGAACAGGAGAGGGCGGATGTAGCAGCTGTCCTGCCCGTTCTCGCGGACGGTCCGCTTGATGGCCTCGATGATCTCCTCCTTCGTGTAAGGCGGGGCCATCCGGGCCACCTCGGCCGAGAGGAGGAAGCGGTCGATGTGTTCGGGGAGACGGAAAACGGCCGGCCCGCGCGACGTGCCGTACGCCCGGATGCCCTCGAAGACGGACGTCCCGTAATGGAGGGCGTGCATCATCGGATGGAGGCCGGCCTCGGACCAATCATGAAAGACCCCCTGGTGCCAGTAGACCCGGGCCTTGGGGAAATGGGTGTTAGGGAACATGGATGACTCCTTGCCGGAGGAAATGATGGCTTGATGAGGCGGGAAGGCGCCGATAAACGGGACCCGCCGTTCGCGGCAGGTCCGGCTCACGTGTGACGAAGGCACAACCTCGCTCGAGGATTCGGCTGGTGACGGCGCCGAGGGGTCATGCTAACACAGGGAGCGGCCGGAAGTAAAGCGCGCGCCTCTTCTCTCAGTCCGGCCGGTAGAAGGTCCGGCCGCGGTGGGCGACGGCCCGGACGCGCTTCCGTTCGAGCAGGTGGGACAGGGTCTTGAGGACCTCGTCGCGATGGCGGCCGAGGGCGGCGGCGATGTCGTCGACCGTCACCGGGCGGCGGCCGACCGTGGCCAGGACGTCCTCATCGAGGCCGGGCGGCCCGGCGGCCTGGCCGGTCTTGCCGAAGGCGGCGATGACCTCGGCGCGAGGGCCGAACATCGCCCGGATCCTCTCGAGCCGGGCCGGGCTGAGGGGCCGGGCGCGGGCCTCCGCCGGGGGTCGGACGACCGTGTTGAGGTGGATGCGGTCGGGCCGGATCCTTTCGGCGGCCCGCTTGAGGGCCCGGAGGTGGGCCGGGGAGTCGTTGACGCCCTTGACGAGCATGATCTCCAGCCAGATCCGGCCGCGGAAGGACTTGCGGAACTCCGCCAGGCCGTCGATCATCCGGGCGGACCGGATCGACGCGTGGGGCCGGTTGACCTTCCGGAAAGAGGCCTGCGTCGCGGCATCGAGGGATGGCACGACGATGTCGGCCGCCTCCAGATCGTCGCGGACGTCCTTGCGGCCGAGGAGGGTCCCGTTGGTCAGGACGACGACAGGGACCCGGGCGATCTTCTTGATCCCCCGGATGAGGCGGCCGAGGTCCCGGTTGAGGGTCGGCTCGCCCGAGCCTGAGAAAGTCACGGCGTCGATCCGCCGCCCCGACCGGAGAGCGGCCCGGACCTGGGCCAGGACCTCGGCGGCCGGGACCCAGCTGCGGCGGCGGTTCGTCGTCCGCGGCGTCCGGCCGAGCTGGCAGTAGATGCAGTCGAGCGTGCAGGTCTTGTAGGGGATGATGTCCACCCCGAGCGAGAAGCCGAGACGGCGCGAGGGCACCGGCCCGTACACGTAGCGGCGCCCGGTCTTCACGCTTCGTCCTTGTAGATGCGGATGAAGTTCCTCAGGGACCGGTCGTAGGTCCGCTCCTCGGAGTCGGGGAACAGGCAGGCCGGAAGCTCCCGCATCCTCCAATGATAGGCCAGGCAGTCGCAACAGACCCCCTTGCGGCCGCAGGGCTCCCAGGTGCAGTTGCACCTGGCCATATTCTCGCTCTTCTTGCAATCGCTCATGCCGCGCTCCTGCTCTCGCTCTCCGCGAGGCCTTCCTTATTATAAAGCCTTCTCCGGCTTCCGGAAAGGAAAATACGGGGCGGCGGGGGGACGTCTGTCGGCCCCTCGCGGCCTTCCGTCGGCCGGCAACGGGAAAGCGACCCGCCCTTTCGAGGCCGGCCGGCCCGGGAGCGTGCCCGGCCCCGGCGGGTTGCCGGGCCGGCGGCTTTGGGGTATCATGGAGGCTCGCAAGACCACGACGAGGAGCCCCCATGCCGCGCACGTTCGACCGCGAAGCCCGGGCCGGCCTGTCCGCGAAGCTGCCGGCCATCCAGACCTTCGCCAATCAGTTCCCGGGCTACGAGATCACCATCGAGGCCCCCGAGTTCACCTCGGTCTGCCCGATGACCGGGTTGCCCGACTTCGGGACCATCACCCTGCGGTACGAGCCAGCCGGCAGCGTCCTCGAGCTCAAGTCCTTCAAGGAGTACCTGCTGGCCTACCGGAACCTGGGCATCTTCTACGAGAACGCCGTCAACCGCATCCTCGACGACGTCGTCCGGGCCTGCCGCCCCGTCCGGGCCGAGGTCACCGGCGACTTCAATCCCCGGGGCGGCATGAGTTCCCTCGTCGACGCCCGTTGGCCGCGCCGCAAGCGAAAAGGCTGAGCCCGCCCCCCTTCGGCCCCGAGCGACCGCCCATGACCACCATCTGCGAGACGAACAGGCCCGTGAATCCCAACGGCCCCAGGATCGGCCGGACCGACCTCCTGATGCTGATGACCATCATGCTCTGGGCCGTCAACCTGTCGGTCATCAAGATCGGCTTGAGGATATTCTCCCCGGACGCGTTCAACGCCGTCCGCCTGGCCCTGGCGTCGGCGGCCTACGTCGCCGTGCTGGCCTTCCTGCCCGGCGGGGGCCGGTTCGCCCGCAAGGGCGACGGATGGAAGGCCGCCGGCCTGGGGCTGCTGGGCATCACGGGATATCAGCTGTTCTTCATCCAGGGCATCAACGTCATGAACGCCTCGTCGGCCTCGATCGTCATGGGCACCAGCCCCATCTTCATCGCCCTGCTCAGCACGGCGCTGCGGCAGGAGCGGATCTGCTGGGCCGGCTGGATGGGGATCGGTTTCTCGATCGTCGGCTTCGTCCTGGTCGTTTCCGGCGACAACGGCGGCCTGGCCCTCTCCTGGGACGCTCTGCGCGGGGCCGTGCTCATCCTGCTGGCCAACGCCTGCTGGGCCGGGTACACGGTCTTCTCGAAGCCCCTGCTGGCCCGCAACGACGCCTTCCGCATGGCGGCCGTCGGGACGATCGCCGGGACCGCCCTGTATCTTCCGTTCACGGTCCCCGAGCTCCTGGCGACGGATTGGTCGCAGGTGACCTGGGGCGGCTGGGGGGCCATCGCCTACTCGGGGCTGGTGGCCATCTTCCTCTGCTTCGTCATCTGGTACGAATCGGTCCGGAAGGTGGGCAGTACCAAGACCGGCATTTACGGCAATCTGACGCCCGTCTTCGCCATCCTGTTCGCCGGCATCGTCCTCGGTGAGCGTCTCGCGGGATTCCAGATCGCCGGCGCGGCCCTGACCCTGTTCGGTGTCTACCTGACGCGTTCCGGCTATCGGTTCTTCGAGCGCCGGGCCCGGGCCTCGGCCTGATCCCCGCGTCCCGCGGCCCTCACGGCAGACCGAGGACCCGGTGGAGCTGGATGGAGATCCTCAGGTCGCCCAGTCCGTCCCGCGATCCCCGCTGCATGAGGCCGAGGGCCTTGCGCGCGCTCCATCGGGCGTTGGACTGGATCTGGAGGAGGAGCGGGACCGACGGGCGGAACGCGCCGCGGAGGGAGCGGACGGTCGCATACGTCAGATCGCGGCTGACGACGAGCTTGACCTCCCGGGCTTTTTTCAGGAACAGCGGGTGGAACGCGTAGGACGGAGGCTTGGGAGAGACGGTGTACCAGTCGGCGGGCGGCCGCGGAGGGAACGTTCCGTTGGTCTCGACCTGGACCTTGAGACCGGCGCTCCGCAGACGCCGGACGAGCGGGCCGATGTCCTGGGCCAGCGGCTCGCCGCCCGTCAGGCAGACCCAGTCCGCGGGCCGGGCCTCGCGGAAGCGGAGGACGACGTCGAGGATATCGCCGACGCCGAGATCCTCTCCGCCGCGCCAGGCGTAGCGGGTGTCGCAGAACGGGCACCGCAGGTTGCAGCCCGCCAGGCGGACGAAGATCGCGGGCCGGCCCTGGCGAAGGCCCTCGCCCTGGACGGACGGGAAGATCTCAGTCGTCCTCAGCGTAGGTGGCGGACGCATCTTCGGATTCCCAGACGGTCACGGCCTTGACCGGGTAGGCCTTCTTGAGCTCGCCGAAGAGATGGCGGGCGATGTTCTCGGCGGACGGATTGAACGGGAATGTCTCGTTGAGGAGGGCGTGATCGGGGAGAGCCGCGGCCAGGCTCCGCTTGAGCTCGGTGAAGTCGATGCCGATCCCGGTCGGATCGAGCTCGCGGACGGCGACCTCGACCTCGACATGGAAGGTGTGGCCGTGGATGCGCTCGCACTTGCCCCTGTATCCCTCGAGGTAATGGGCGGCCGAGAACCTGTCCCGGACCTTGAGTGTCCAGCTCATCGCTTTCCTTCCTTTCGCAGCCGCGCCCGGAGCGGGTCTTCCCGGCCCACGGCCTTCCAAGCGGCGGCCCGCAGCCGGCACGCGGGGCAGGTCCCGCAGGGGACCTCCCGACCGGCGTAGCAGGAGACCGCGTGGGCGTAGTCGGCCCCCAGGGCCAGGCCCCGCCGGATGATGTCGGCCTTGCCCAGGCCGACGAACGGCGCGACGATCCGCGTCCGCGGGCCGCCGTACGCGGCCGCGGTGCCGGCGTTGACGGCCCGCTCCATGGCCCGGACGAACGAGCGGGTCGTATCGGGATAATCGGGCGAGTCGGCGGTGTGGAACCCGCAGACGAGGTCGCGGACGCCGCGGGGCTCGGCCCAGGCGGCCGCGAGGGCCAGGAAGACGCCGTTGCGGAACGGGACGTAGGTCGCCGCCGGCCTCCCTCCGGGGCGCCCCGGCCGGGCGGAACGGGGCAGGGGGGCGTCCGCGTCCGTCAGGGCCGAACCTCCGAACGCCCGCGGATCGATCCGCAGGACGACCTGGGCAACGCCCAGACGGCGGGCCGTCCGGCGGGCCGAGGCGATCTCGACCCGGTGGCGCTGGCCGTAGTCGAAGGTCAAAGCGGTGACCCGGTCGTAGCGGGTCCGGGCCCAGCAGAGGGCGGTCGTCGAGTCGAGTCCGCCCGAGAACAGGACCGCGCAGGCTTTCATGGGCGCTCCCTCCGCCATGATGATAGTGGACGGGTCCGCGCTTTGCAAGACGGGGGCGGTCCGGCCGGGTTGACAGCTCCGGAGGCCGTGGTATATCTTGGCCTGCGGACCATGGACAAGCATCCTGTCGAAAGCGGCATCGCGGGGGTTCTCCGGACCTACGAGCTCCTCGACCGGGTCCGGACCCGGCAGGCCCTGACCGTTCGCGACGACCAATTCGACTACGCCGTGTTCCTCGACGCGGCCGCCACCGCCCGGCGCAGGCGGTTCCCGATGAGCCTGCTCGACACGGGGCGTTTCTCGGCCGGGGAGCTCGAAAGCCTGGCCCGCAAGGGCGTGCGCATCCTGAGCTCCGACGCGGCCCGGCCCCGGCCCCAGGATCTGGAGATCCTCGTTCGGGCCTGCCGGGCGGGGCGGAGCTCGTTGGCCCTTCTGTTCGAGGCGGCCTGGCCCGCGGAGGGCGCGGACGCGCCCCTGTCCTGGCAGGACCTGCAGGACCTGGTCGCCTCCGGGATGGACCTGCATGCCTCCAACCGCCGTGTTGCGCGCGACCCGGCCTCCCTCGAAACCTTGGCCGAGAGAAGCCGGCGGGGCCGGAGCTTCGTCGTCCTCTACCATCACGGCCCGCTCATCCCGGAGCTCGTCGCGCCGGCCGCGAGCGGGGCCTGGGTCCACTTCACCGACCGCAGCCTTGCGGATGACGGGGCGGCCGCGCTGGCTTGCCGGATCGCCCGGGCCGCGGCCGCGGGAGGGGCCCGGGCCGTGATCACCATCGAGCGGACGCCGGCGCTGGAGGTCCTGGAGGCGCTGGAAGGAGCGGGCGCCGTCATCCGCTTCCTGACCCCGCCCGCCGAGCCCCGCTCGGCGCTCGGCGCGATCGAGCGGCGGGCGTCCAAGCGGAAGCTGCCGGCGCGGGCCGTCTATCTTTCGGCCGTCGTTCTTCCGTGACCGCGGCGCGGCCGCGAAAATAATTTTTTCGAAAAGCGCGATTTCTCTTGCAAACGGGAAGCGTTCCGCTACAATAACATCATCATGAACGCCGACAACGTCGGACAGACGCTCTCGCGCGGCGCGGCGGCCGCGGACGCACGCGTCGAGGTCCGCACGCCGTTCGAGCGGGCGCGCGACGCGCGCGCCGTCGATCCGTCCAGGTAAAAATCACTCAGGCCCCGCCATGATCCCCCGCCTTCCGCAATCCCGGTTCTCTTTGGCCGTCCGCGGGCCGCGCGCGGAGCGCTTTGCACGGCGGATGATGCGTGTCCGCGATGATGGCCATCGACGCTACGGATTGTGTTGGGAAGCGCGCGAAACACAAAAAAAAGCGGTCGATGCGCAGAAATATCTTGACAATCCGTTAGAATGGCCTATAAATAAAAATGAAAAAAGATGATTGCGGCGTTGGGAACGATCGGCAACCTCGCGTGATATCAAGGACACGGCGATGAAAGTGGCGTTGGTCTACAGTTCGAAGGACGGCATGGAAGCGACGCTCGCCCGTCGTCCCGGCGAGCGCCCGGCGGCCGGCGAGGACGCTTCCGTTCCGCCCGACATGCTGGCCGAGTGCGATTCCGACGAGACCATCGCCGCTGTCGGCCGCGTCCTCCAGGAGCGGCACCAGGTCGTCTTCGTCGAGTCCGACGACAAGGCCTACGGCCGGCTGAAGCGGCTCCGGCCGCATCTGGTGTTCAACATCGCCGAGCGGGTCCTGGGCCCCAACCGCGAGTCGCACATCCCGACCGTCTGCGAGATGCTCAACCTGCCCTACACGGGCTCCGATCCCCTGACCCTCGGCATCTGTCTCGACAAATCGCGGGCCAAGGAGATCCTTTCCTACCACAAGATCCCCAACCCGTCCTTCTGGATCGTCGAGTCCCTCGCCGGCGTCCCGGCGGGCATCCGGCTGCCGGGCATCGTCAAGCCCCTGTTCGAGGGATCGAGCAAGGGGATCAAGGACAACTCCGTCGTCCGGACGGCCGCGGAGCTCCACGCGCGGGTGGCCGAGATCCTCGAGACCTACGATCAGCCGGCCATCGTCGAGCGCTTCCTCACCGGCCGCGAGTTCACGGTCGGCGTCCTCGGGAGCGTCCCCGACCACGAGATCCTGCCGATCGTCGAGATCGATCACACGCGTCTGCCGGCCGGCGCCGCCCCGATCTACGGGTACGAGGCCAAGTGGATCTGGGACACGCCGGAGGCCCCCCTCGAGATCTTCAAGTGCCCGGCCCCCGTGTCCCCCGAGCTCAAGCGGAAGATCGAGAGCATCGTCACCCGGACCTGTTCGGTCCTGCGCATCCGCGACTGGTGCCGGATCGACGTCCGCCTCGACGAGAAGAACGAACCCCATATCCTCGAGGTCAATCCCCTCCCGGGGATCCTTCCCAACCCCGAGGACAATTCCTGCCTTCCCAAGGCGGCCCGGACGGCCGGGTATTCCTATTCGGACCTGATTCACAGGGTGGTGGAGGAGGCCGGCAAACGCTACGGCCTCCGGACGACGCGGATCCGGCCCGCGGCGAGCGAGCGGCCGGCGGTCCACGTGGTTCGGGTATGAGTGCGGTCCCGCGCATCACGATCGTCTACAACGCCTACGAACCGAGGACGGCGGGTTCGGGAGAGCGCCTCTCGGAGGAGTCCGTCGCCGACATGGCCCGGGAGGCCGAGGCGGCCATCCGGGGCCTCGGGTACGAGGTCTCCCTCGTCCCCCTGCAGCGGAGCCTGCTGAACTTCCTGGGGCGGGTCCGGGAGGTCAATCCCGACGCCCTGGTCAATCTCTGCGAGGGCTTCTACGGCCGCCCCCAGTGGGAGTCCAACGTGGCCGGCGTCTTCGAGATCCTCGGCCTGGCCTTCACCGGCAACCCCTCGAAGACCCTGGCCTTCTGCCAGAACAAGCACAAGGCCAAGGCCGTCCTGCGCTCCTGCGGCCTGCCGACGGCCGAGGCCCGGCTCGTGTTCGCGGCCGACCAGGCCCTCGATCTCGAGTTCCCGGTCATCGTCAAGCCCAACCAGGAGGACGCCAGCCTCGGCATCACCCCGGAGTCCGTCGTCCGCGACGAGGACGGATACCGGGGCCAGGTCCGGAAGGTCCTCGAGACCTACCGCCAGCCGGCGCTCGTCGAGTCCTACGTCGAGGGCCGGGAGTTCAATGTCGCGGTCATGGAGGACGGGACGGCGACGGCCCTGCCCGTTTCCGAGATCGACTTCTCGGCCCTGCCCGCGGAGGAGCCCCGCATCTGCAGCTACGAAGCCAAGTGGTTCGAGGACCATCCCCTGTATCAGAAGACGCCGCCGGTCTGCCCGGCGCCGATCGGCGAGGACCTGACGCGGACGCTCCAGGGGCTGGCCGTCGACGCCTTCCGGGCCCTGGAATGCCGGGATTACGCCCGGGTCGACTTCCGGATGGACGGGCGCGGGCGGATCTCGATCCTCGAGGTCAACCCGAACCCCGACATCAGCCTCAACGCCGGCTATGCCCGGGCCCTGGGCGCGGCGGGCGTTCCCTACGCCTCGTTCTGGGACCGGATGGTCCGCAACGCTCTCGACAGGAGGAACGGCCATGATCCGGCCGATGCGAGCCTCCGATAAAGCCGTGGTCCTGTCCATTATCGGGGCCACGGGCATGTTCACGCCCGCCGAAGTCGAGGTCGCCGAGGAGCTCATGGACGTCTATCTCGACCGGCCCGACCAGAAGGATTACCGCATCGAGGTCGTCGAGAACGAGCGGCGCGAAACGGCGGGTTACATGACCTGGGGCCCGACGCCGCTGACCGAAGGCACGTACGACATCTACTGGATGGCCGTCTCGCCCGCGGAGCAGGGAAAAGGGCTCGGCTCGGCCCTCGTCCGCTGGCTGGAGGACGAGCTGCGGGCGGGCGACGGACGGATGGTCCTCATAGAGACCTCGTCCCAGCCGAGGTACGCCGCGACGAGGCGGTTCTACGTCAACCTGGATTACAAGGAGGTCGCCCGGGTGCCGGATTTCTACAAGCCCGGGGACGACCGCATCATCTACATGAAAGACCTGCGTCGAAAAGGAGCTTGAGGGAGATGGACGACTGGCAACGCATCCTTCAGGGCAGTCTCCGGAAACCCGAGGAGATCGCCCGTCATTTCGGACTGGACAAGGAGGAGGTCAAGCGCATCGCCAGGGCCTTCAAGGCCCAGATCACGCCCTACTACGCCGGCCTGATCAAGCATCCGGGCGACCCGATCTGGAAGCAGATCGTGCCCGACCCGGCCGAGCTCCGTGAGCACACCGGCGAGGCGGACCCCCTGCTCGAGGACGAGGACTCCCCGGTCCCGAGCATCGTCCACAGGTATCCCGACCGGCTGCTGTTCCTCGTTTCCCACAGCTGCGCCTCGTACTGCCGCTTCTGCACGCGAAAACGGAAGGTCGGCGATCCGTCCAAGATCCACCCGCGCTACATCGAGGAAGGCATCGAGTACATCCGCGAGCATCCGGAGGTCCGGGACGTCATCATTTCGGGCGGCGACCCGCTGATGCTGAGCGACCGCAAGCTCGAGGGCATCCTGAAAGCCGTCCGGGCCATCCCTCACGTCGAGATCCTGCGCATCGGGACGCGGACGCCCTGCTTCCTGCCCCAGCGCATCACCGAGAAGCTCGTGGCCATGCTCCGCAAGTACCACCCGCTCTACGTCAACGTCCACTTCAACCACCCCGACGAGCTCACGCCGGAGGCCACCCGGGCCCTCGGTCTCCTGGCGGACGCCGGCATCCCCCTGGGCAACCAGACCGTCCTGCTGAAGGGCGTCAACGACGACCCGCTGGTCATGCGGCGGCTCATGCAGAAGCTCCTGGCCGCCCGGGTCCGGCCCTACTACATCTACCAGGCCGACTACGTCGCCGGCACGGAGCACTTCCGGACGACGGTCGAGAAGGGGCTCGAGATCATGGACGCCATCCGTGGTTGGACCTCGGGGCTGGCCGTGCCCTACTATTGCATCGACGCGCCGGGAGGGGGCGGGAAGATCCCCATCCTGCCGAAGTACCTGCAGTCGATCAACGACGAGCAGGTCGTCCTGCGGAACTACGCCGGCGAGCTGTTCGTCTACCCGCAGGTGCGGCAGAAGCCGAAGCGCAAGCCGCGGCCCGCGGTCGCGCCTTGCTATAACTGCGACGCCCCCGTTTAAGAAGGCGGCGGAGCCCCGCGCGCGATCCTCCTTGCGGGGATCATTTCCTGAGCGGCGATCGCCCCCCCCCTCTTAGCGGAGGGAGGAGAGGTAGGCGCTCAGGCCGGCGGTCCGGACGATCGTGAGGGCCTCGGCCCGGTCGACGCCGCGCTTCTCCTTGAGAGACTCCAGGATGCGGACGATCGAGAAGGCGACCTCGGCCGTCTGCCCGCCCTCCTTCTGCTTGTCCCTCAGGTATTCGATGGCGTCGTAGAGGACCGCGTTGGCCTCTCCGTATGAGACCGGCGCCCTCGCCCCGCGGACCTTGACCCACGCCGGTTCGGCGAGGATGTCGTTGACGTGGGACTGGATGAGATAGGTCGCCCGGCCGATGAGCTTGAGGTTGCTGGGGCTGACGTTGGTCATCGTGTTGCCGACGACCTTGCCGAGCTTGGCCATGACCGCGGTCGAGTGGGCGTTGAGGAGCATCTTGGCCGCCATCTGTTGCCGGATGCCGAACGGGTCCCCGTCGGCCGGGACGAAGACCGGGACGAACACCAGCGGACCCCGGCCGCCCGCGAAGGCCCGCCGGGCCCGCTGCTCCAGCCCGGCGAACTCCTTGGGCGGCCTGTCGGTGATCATCAGCACCCCCAGCCCCGCGCCGCCCGCCGCCGCGGCCTCCGCGAACCTCCGAAAGTACGAACCCGGGCGATCGATCTCGGCCTCTTCCGGGGTCAGGCAGACCATGACCGCGATGTCCCCGGGTCCCGGCCCTCGCTCCTTCAGGTTGCGTTCGGAGAACGAGAAATCGTACAGCCGGCCCTGTTCGTCACCGGCCTTTTTCAGGCTCTCCAGCGCCGCCCGCCGCAGATAGGGATCTTCGATCCCGGAGGCGAACGGCCCGCCGTAGAGATCCGGCGCCAACCCGCGGAACGCGCGCCCCAGGAACGCCTGCCATCCCTCCTCGAGCGTGCCGGCGGCCGCCCAGACCTGGATCCAGGCTCGCCGCTCCGGCTCCCGCACCGTGTCGAGCGGCAGCAGCCGGAACGTCGGGCTGCGCTCGGTGCTGTCGATGAACACCGTGATCAGGCCCCGGTCCGCGAAGTACGTCGAGAAGCGGCCCGCCGCATAGGTCTCCGCTTCGAGGTCGGTGAGCGCCGCCAGGGCCGTCAGGGACTGCCGGGCCCCGTTCAAGACCTCTCCGAAGCCCCTCAGCCTGTCCGCCACTCCGGCCTCGTCGCCGAAGCCCAAGCGGGCCCGTTCCTTGGCGCTCAGGCAGGTCCTCAACACCCTGCCGACGGCCGTCTCGATGACGGCCGCGACGACGGTCGTCTCGATGGTCGTGGCCTGCATCCGTGTCGATCCCGTGATGGCCTGAGGACCGGTCGTCAGGTTGATCTTGGTGATCCCGGGCTCCTCGAGCACGACCCGGCTCCTCTCGAAGGGCAGGAGCCTGTCGTCCGGGTTGTTGTAGACGAAATACAGCCGCTTCCGGCTTTCCTCCGGCGCGTATCCGGGGTCCTTCTTCCAATCCTCGAGGGCCGTCCGCACGGTCCCGATGACCGACGAGGTCTCGCCGCCCTCCGTGACGCAGATGACGACGTCGCCCTTCTCGACGCCCCGGTCCCTCAGCTGCAGCCGGCCGATGAGCTGGAGGTCCTCGAATCCCTCGAGCGAGCTGATGAGGGCCCGGTCCCCGCCGGTCATCTCGCCGATGAGGTCCTCCTCGATCGACGGCGAGACGGCCCGCCGCACCTTGGCCCACAGCTTGGGATCGGCCCGCACGCCCCGCCAGAAAGGCCTCCAGAAGGTGCTCTCCATCTGCTTGGCCAGCCGCCCCGTCGCCCCGCATCCGTAGACGTAGATCTTCCGTCCGTCGAGGATGGCCTCCTCGACCGCCCGGGCGGCCTGCTCGAGGACTTCCGGAGCGGCCACCAGCTCCTCGATGGCGGCCCGGATGTCCTCGTCGACCGACGACAGCATCTTCAGGCCGGCCAGGGTGTCCTCGCGGACGCGCTCGCCCAGATGCCAGGTCTTCGGGTGGCGCTGCTCGGTCAGCAGCGAGTGGAGCTGGAACGGGGTCTTGTCGCGGACGTAGTCGACCGACTCGGCCGACGGCTCGATGCCCAGCAGCTTGAGGACGCCCGCGCCGGCCCCGGCCGCCTCTTGCCCGGACGGGACGTCCCCGCCGCCCGCCGTCCCGGCGGCCAGCGCTCCTGTCAGGACCGCGGCGGCCACGACGGCTGTCGCCCTGACGACCCATCTCGCGGGGAGGGGCCCGTCGTTCGCGATGGGGGAACCGCCGGGACCGGTCCTCGGGGGGCCAGGGGCGATATCGCGAGCGAAGCCCCTCATCGTTCCTTCCCGTACTGGTGCTCGTCGTCGAGAATGTCGCGCTCGCGCCAGTCCCGGATCCAGTCCTCGACGAGGAAGACCTTGGACCCGCCGTCCGAGGTCGAGCAGACGATCCTCGTCAATCCGGCGTTGATGAGCATCTTCTTGCAGATGTAGCACGGGAAGGCGTCGATGGGCGCCTCGCCGGCCGGATCGCTCCCGTAGATGTACATGTCGCCCCCGAGCAGGCTGACCCCGGCGCGGGCGGCGTTGATGATGGCGTTCTGCTCGGCGTGCACGCTCCGGCACAGCTCGTAGCGCTGCCCGTGGGGGATGCCGAGCCGGTCCCGGAGGCAGAAGCCGTGCTGGAGGCTGTCCTTGGTCTTGCGCGGCGCGCCGACGTAGCCCGTCGAGATGATCTGGTCGTCGCGGACGATGATGGCCCCGATGGCCCTCCGGAAGCACGTGCTCCGGGTGGACACCTCACGGGCGATGCCCAGATAATAGAGGTCCTTGGAATGTCTTTGCGGCTTCATGCGACCTCCTCCAGCTTGCGGCGCAGGTCCTCGATCGTCCCGTCGTTGATGATCAGGCGGTCGGCCGCCGCCATGCAGGCCTCGAGCTGCTGGGCCGTATCCCCACCGGCCCGCTCCTCGGCCTCCTTGGCCCGGAACTCCTCGAGGCTCGAGGCCGATTCGTCCCGCCCCCGAGCGGCCGTCCGCCGGAAGCGGACCTCGATCGGGGCGTCCACGGCCAGCAGGACGAAACCCGGCTGCCGCCGCAGGAAAGCGACCTCGCGCGCGTTCCGGATGCTGTCGATGACCGCCGGGCCCCGGACCTTGGCCATGGTCCGGCGGGCCAGGACGTCGGGGCCGAACGCCGCCCGGAGCTCGTTGCCGGTCCGGATGAGATTGTCCCGCGTCGCCGGCTCCCCGCGCCGGGCGAGCTCCTCGCGGATGACGTCGGACAGCGAAAAGAACGCGTAGCCTTTCGACACGAAGTAGGCGGCGGCCTCCCCCTTGCCGGCCCCGTTGGTGCCGGTCAGACCGATGAGGCGCGCTTCGTCGTGGGTCATCTCTTGAGGATCCGGGGCAGGGCCAGGACGTAGTTGAGGAGCGGGGCCGTCCTCAGGATGCGCCGCCGCTCCTTCCGGAGGCCCGCGGCCGCCCGGAGCCGGGCCCTTCGGCTCCGGCCGTGGAAGAGCGCGACGGCCTTTTCCATGATCCCGTTGAGCTCCCGGTCGTAGGGGAACCACCAGGTCTGGGCCTTCTTCCGGAAGAAGTCCATGCCGATGTACTTGATGTTGACCAGCTCGTGGAGGCCGAAGGGGCCGTGGGACCTGCCCATGCCCGTCTGCTTGATGCCGCCCCAAATGGCCCGCGGCTCGACGAAGGAGTACATATGGTCGTTGACCGTCACCGATCCGGCCTCGAGACGTTCGGCGAACCATGTGGCCCGACGGCGATCGCGGGTCCAGACCGAGGCCGTCAGGCCGTAATCGCTGTCGTTGGCCAGCTCGAGGGCCTGGTCGTCGCCGTCGAAGGCCATGATCGGCAGGGTCGGCCCGAAGGTCTCCTCGGTCATGCACCGCATGGCGTGGTCGACGCCGGCGAGAACGGTCGGCTCCAGGAAATGTCCGGCCTTGCCGGCGACGCGCCCGCCTCCGCAAAGGATCCGCGCCCCCTTGGCCCGGGCGTCCTCGATGTGCTCGAGGACGGCCTTGAGCTGGCCGGCGGTGGCCATCGGGCCCATGTCGACGCCTTCGGCAAGGGGATCGCCGACCCGGACCTCCTTGGCCAGCTCGACGACGCGGGCCGTGAACCTGTCGGCGATCTCCCGGGCGACGTAGACCCGCTCGACCGAGCCGCAGCTCTGGCCGCAGTTCATGAACGCCCCCCAGACGGCCCCGCGCGCGGCCTTTTCGAGATCGGCGTCCTCGAGGACGATCATCGGGTCCTTGCCGCCGAGCTCGAGGGCCAGGTTGGTCAGGTTGCGGCTGCAGAGCTCGACGACCCGCTTGCCGACGCCGACGCTGCCGGTGAACATGACGGTCTGGACGTCCCGGGCGACGATCATGGCCTCGGCCTCGGGGACGCGGCAGACGACGACGTTGAGGACCCCGGGCGGCAGGCCGGCCTCGAGGAAGACCTCGCCGATGAGCAGGGCCGTGAGCGGGGTGGCCGTCGACGGCCGCAGGACGACGGTGTTGCCCCCGGTGAGGGCGCTGAGGATGTCGCAGACGGGGATGAGGAAAGGAAAGTTCCAGGGCGAGATGATGAGCGTCGGGCCGAGCGGATGGAAGTGGTACGAGCCGGACTTGTTGAAGAACAGGGGCGTGTGGTGGCCGGCCCGATGGGACCGGAGGAGGCGCCCCTGGTTCTTGCCGTAGTAGTTGAGCGACTGGAGGGCGCCGAAGACCTCCACGGACAGGGACTCGGGATAGGGCGAGCCCTTCTCCAGCGAGATGAGGCGGGCGGCCTCGGAGGCCCGGCGGGCCAGGATCTTCTCGGCCCGCCCGAGGATGGCCGCTTTCTCCTTGGGGTCGAGCCAGCGCCAGACGGCGAAGGCCTCCTTGGCCGCGCGGACGGCCTTCTCGCAGAGCTCCCGGGAGGCGACCGAAACCTCGCCTGCGGGTCCGAGGGTCGCCGGGTTCTCGGAGACGAGCTTCTCGGCGGTCTCGATGCGTTCGCCGCTGATGATCAGGCGACCGTCCATGATGTTCAGGCCTTTCAGCCGGCCGGGGGCGTGTCCGAGTCCCGCTTCCTGTCCCGGCTGCGGCCGACGGCCAGGGCGATCAGGATGCTCAGGCCGTAGAGGGCCAGCATGGGGACGGCGACGATGCTTTGGGTGACGATGTCGGGCGTCGGGGTGATGACCGCCGCGACGACGAAGACGAGCAGGACCGCGTACTTGAAGTTGCGGATCATCCAGCGGGCCGTCAGGATGCCCATCTTGGAGAGAAAGAAGACCAGGGTCGGCAGCTCGAAGACCAGGGCGAGGCCGAGATGGACCTTGAGCGCCAGTCCGAAGTACTGGTCGACGGTGATGACCGGCTGGAAATCCTGGCCGATGGCCAGGAAGAACCGGCAGGCCCAGGGAAAGACGATGAAGTAGGCGAACAGGGCCCCAAGGCTGAAGAAGAAGGTCGACATGAGGACAAAGGGGATGACGTACCGCCGCTCCTTCTGATAGAGGCCGGGGGCCACGAAGTACCAGAGCTGGAGGAAGATGAAGGGCGAAGCCAGGAAGACGGCCGCCAGGACGGCGACCTTGATATAGAGCATGAAGGGGGCCGTCAGGGTCGTGAAAGCCAGCTTGGTCCCTTCGGGGAGGTATTGGGTGACGGGCCGGGCCAGCAGCTGGTACAGGTCCTTGGAGAAGATCCAGCCGGGGACGAACCCGACGAGCAGGGCCAGGAAGGAATAAAAGATGCGCTTCCGGAGATCCTCCAGATGCTCGAGGAAGGTCATCTCGTCAGGAGACTTTCGGCCCTTCCCCGCTCTCATGGTCCGTCAATTCCTTCTTGATGCCGTCCTGCAGGCTCCTGGCTCCGGACTGGAGCTCGTTGACCCCGGACCGGATGTCCTTGCCGATGTCCTTGAGCTCCGAGGCCTCGATCTCCTCCTCGATCCGGCCTTTGATCTCGTCGGAAGTCTTTTTGAACTCGCGGAGGGCTTTGCCCACGGACCGGCCGATCTCGGGCAGCTTCTTGGGCCCGAAAACGAGCAGGGCGATGACGAAGATGAGAATGAGTTCCGCCGGTCCGATGCTTCCGAACATGATGGTCTCGCCCGGCCTCCGGGCAACGGGAATTATAGCCGCTCGCCCGGAAGGGGTCAAATTTCCGCCGTTAAACTTCTTGCGCGCCCGGCGCCTTCCCCCCCCCCGCCTCGAGAGGTCGACAAGCGGGGATTTGACCCCTTCTTGGGGCTTTGGTAAGATGAACGGGCGAAAAAGCCCATGAACAAGCGGGTCCTCCTTATCGGCGCCGCGGCCGTCGCCGCCCTGGTCGCGGTCCAGCAGCCGTCCCACGACCAGGACCTCTGGGCCGCCTCGCAGCTCAAGGCCCGTTCCATCGCCGGCATCGTCGAGGAGAGCTACTTCCGGCCGCCCGGCGAGCAGGCTTTGGCCGAGGCGGCCATCCGAGGCGCCCTCGACACCCTCGATCCCCATTCCTATTTCCTCGATCCGTCGAGCTTCTCCCGGATGCAGGAAGAGTACACGGGCAAGTACTACGGCCTCGGCATCCAGATCCAGAAGCAAGGCGAGAACATCGTCGTCATCTCGCCGATCGAGGGCGGCCCCGCCTGGCGGCTCGGCGTGCAGCCGGGCGACATCATCTCCCGCATCGACGGCGAGAGCACGGTGCCCATCTCGAGCTACGACGCCATGCAGAAGCTCCGCGGGGCGCGGGGCGCGCCGGTGACCATCACCATCGTCCGTGAGGGGCTGGACAGCCCCTTCGATCTGACCATCGTCCGCGAGGAGATCCCGCTGCTCAGCGTGCCCTACGCCTTCATGCTCGAGAACGGCATCGGCTACATCTATATCCGGAATTTCGCCCGGGAGACGCCCCGGGAGCTGGAGGACGCCCTCCGGGAGCTCGCCGGCCAGGGCCTGACCGGCCTGATCCTCGACCTCCGCCTCAACACCGGAGGCTCGCTGCCGCAGTCCATCGAGATCTCCGATCTGTTCCTGCCGCGGGGCTCTCTCGTCGTCTCCATCAAAGGCCGCAATCCGGCCTACGACCGGTCCTACCCGGCCGTCCGCAACGGCCAGTACGAGGACCTGCCCCTGGTCATCCTCATCGATCAGGGAACGGCCAGCGCTTCGGAGATCGTCAGCGGGGCCGTCATGGACCACGACCGGGGGCTCATCGTCGGCGAGGACTCCTGGGGCAAGGGACTCGTCCAGCAGGTCTTCCCCCTGGCCCCGAACATGGCCGTGGCCCTGACCGTGGCCCAGTACCTGACCCCGAGCGGACGGTTCATCCAGCGCGACTACTCCGAGATCGACGATTACCTGCTCAGCAAAAGGGCCCCCGAGGACGCCCGGGAGGTCCGCTACACCGACTCCGGGCGCAAGGTCCTCGGCCAGGGGGGGATCACGCCGGACTACGAGGTCAACTCCCTCATCAAGCCCTTCACGGGCCGCCTCCGCCTGAGCGGGGCCTTCTTCTCCTACGCCCGCCGGTTCGTCCAGCACCAGACCGAGCTCGGCCGGACTTTCGTCTTCCCCGGCGAGGCCGGGGCCGACCCGGCCGGCAAGGTCCAGGTCGGCGAGACGTTCGTCGTCAACGACGAGGTCGTGGCCGATTTCCGCCGCGACCTGGCCAGGCGCAAGGTCGAGTTCGACGAGGAGGTTTTCCGTGACGCCGAGGAGGAGATCCGCCGCGAGCTCGAGCGGGAGATCGCCGGGGCCATCTGGGGGGTCGACGAGGGCATCCGCGTCGCCCGCCTGACCGACCCGGTGGTCAAGAAGGCCATCGAGGTCATGCCCGAGGCCGCCCGGTTCCTCAATAAAAAGCCATGAAGGAGACGGGACCATGAGGATCGCCCTGGCCTCCGATCACGCCGGTTACGAGCTCAAGACCCGGGTCGCCGCCTATCTGCGGTCCCGGGGGGCCGAGTTCGAGGACTTCGGCTGCGGCTCCGAGGAGGCCGTCGATTACCCCGACTTCGGGGCCCGGGCCGCCCGGGCCGTGGTCGACGGCGCCTGCGACCGGGCCATCCTCGTGTGCGGGACGGGCATCGGCATGGCCCTCGTGGCCAACAAGTTCAAAGGCCTCCGGGCGACCCCCTGCCCGAGCGAGTTCGCCGCCGAGATGGCCCGCAAGCACAACGATTCGAACTGCCTGACGTTGGGCGGCCGGACCCACACGCACGAGCTGGCCCTGTCGATCGTCCGCATCTGGCTGGACACCGCCTTCGAGGGCGGCCGCCACGCCCGCCGGGTCCAGAAGATCCGCGACATCGAGGACGCCAACTGCAAGTGAATCCCGATCGCCGATAAAGGAGACGCCCCATGCCGTCTTTCGCCGAAAAGGTCCGGGCCCTGGCCGAGCGCGTCGAGCGCAACAGCGCCTGGCGCCAGAGGGAGTGCGTCAACCTCATCCCCTCGGAGACGACCCCGTCGTTCCTGGTCAAGATCTGCGAGATCGCCGATCCCTCCGGGCGCTACGCCGAGCACCGGACGATGAAGGGGGAGGAGGTCTATTTTTACCAGGGCGTCGACTTCATCCGCGACGTCGAGATCGAGGCCCGCAAGGAGCTCGAGGCCTATTTCGGCTGCTCCGACGTCGAGCTGCGCCCGGTCAGCGGCCAGATGGCCAACGAGGTCGTCTTCAAGGGCGTCGTCAAGTTCCTCAACCGCGGCAAGGGCCCGAAGGAGCCCTCGCGACGGATGCGGCTGGTCCTCAACAACGACCTCATCTACGGCGGCCACCTCAGCTCCCAGCCGATGGGGGCCCTCTTCAATTATGTCGAGGAGGACCCGGCCACCGGTAAGGAGCGGGTCGCGAACTTCCCCGTCCTCGAGGACAACCCCTACAAGGTCGACATCGCCAAGCTGGGCGAGCTGCTCGACGCCCACAAGCCGGAGCTGGTCGTCTTCGGCAAGAGCATGTTCCTCTACCCGGAGCCCGTCCGGTTCGTCGCCGACACCGTCAAGGACTGGACGCCGCGGCCGGTCCTGATGTACGACATGGCCCACGTCCTCGGCCTCTACGGGGCCTTCCAGGCTCCGTTCTCCGAGGGCGCCGATGTCGTCACGGGGAGCACCCACAAGACGTTCTTCGGGACCCAGCGCGGCCTGGTCGCCGGGAACTTCCCGCCCGGCTCGCCGCTGCGGAACCTGTGGCTCGACATCAAAGGACGGGCCTTCCCCGGCTCGACCAGCAACCACCACCTGGGGACCCTGCTCGGCCTGCTGATGGCCTCCTACGAGATGAACGAGTTCAAGGAGGCCTACCAGGGCCGCGTCCGGGCCAACGCCAAGGCCTTCGCCCGGTCGCTGAAGTCCAAGGGCGTGCCGGTCGAGGGCGGCGAGGCCGACGGGTTCACCGAGACGCACCAGGTCCTCATCCGGGTCAAGCCCTTCGGGCCGGGCATGGACATCGCCCGCCGTCTCGAGGACAACAACATCGTCGCCAACTATCAGGCCCTGCCCGACGATCCCACGTTCCTCGAATCGAGCGGCATCCGGCTCGGGGTCCAGGAGATGACCCGTTTCGGGATGGAAGAGAAGGACTTCGACACCTTGGCCGGGTTGATGGCCGACTGCATCGTCCGCGGCCGCCGGGTCAAGGACGAGGTGGCCGGGTTCCGGCGCGGTTTCCGGGCCATGCGCTATTGCCTGCCGCCCGAGGAGGCCCTGCCGCTCGCGGCGCGCATCGCGGCCGCGGCCGTGCCTGACGCGGCGTACGCGGCCGCGTTCGCCGCCAACCTCGAGCGGGCCGTCAAGGGTTGAACCGGGACCGCAGAGCGTCAGGGGAACGTCCGGCCGCCCGCGGCCGGGATGATGAAGGCATAGGAGGGTGAGTCCATGAAGATCCTGGTCGTCGGCTCGGGCGGACGGGAGCACGCCCTGTGCTGGAAGATCTCCCGGAGCCCCCACGTCGAGAAGGTCTTTTGCGCTCCGGGCAACGGGGGCACCCGGCTTTCCGCCGAGAACGTCCCGGTGGCCGAAACGGACCTCGCCGGCCTGGCGGACTTCGCCCGGCGCGAAGGCATCGGCCTGACCGTCGTCGGCCCCGAGGGGCCGCTGGCGATGGGCATCGTCGACGAGTTCGAAGGCCGGGGCCTTCGCATCTTCGGCCCGTCCAAGAAGGCCGCCGAGCTCGAGGGCAGCAAGGTCTTCGCCAAGGAGTTCATGGCCCGCCACCGGATCCCCACGGGACGCTTCAAGGTCGCCGACAGCCTCGAGTCGGCCAAGAAGGCCCTGGCCTCCGGCGAGTTCGGCTTCCCGGTCGTCGTCAAGGCCGACGGTCTGGCCGCCGGCAAGGGCGTCGTCGTGTGCTCCTCCCTGAAGAAGGCCGAGGAGGCGGCCGCCGAGATGATGGTCCGGAAGAAGTTCGGACCGGCCGGCGAACGGGTGGTCATCGAGGAGTTCCTCCGGGGTCGCGAGGTGTCCTTCATCGTCATCTCGGACGGCGTCCGCGTCCAGCCCCTGGTATCGGTCATGGACCACAAGGCGGCCTACGAGGGGGACAAGGGGCCGAACACGGGCGGCATGGGGGCCATCTCGCCCTCGCCGTTCATGACCGAGAAGCTCTTCGGTGAGATCATGGATTCGGTCGTCATGCCGGCCGTCACCCGCATGCTCGAGGAGGGGCGGAAGTTCCGCGGCGTCCTCTACGCCGGGCTCATGCTGACCGACCAGGGTCCGCGGGTCCTGGAGTTCAACGTCCGCTTCGGGGACCCCGAGACCCAGCCCCAGATGCTGCGGATGGAGAGCGACCTCGTCGAGGTCCTGACGGCGGCCGTCGACGGCAACGTCCTCGAGAAGGAGGTCCGCTGGTCGAGGCGCCCGGCGGGCTGCGTCGTCCTGACCGCGGGCGGGTATCCGGTCCGCTACGAGAAGGGCAAGCCCATCTCGGGCCTGGCCGACGCCGACGGCATGCCCGGGGTGACCGTCTTCCACGCCGGGACCAAGTACGAGAACGAGACGTACCTGACCAACGGGGGCCGGGTCCTCGGCGTCTGCGCGTCCGAGGAGACCCTCGAGGAGACCATGAAGAAGATCTACAAGGCGTGCGGCCGGATCTATTTCGAGGCCATGCACTACCGCCGCGACATCGGCGCCGTCAAGGAGGAGCGGACATGAAAGTCATGATCTTTTTGGGCAGCGATTCGGACTTCAAGGTCATCGAGGACGGGTTGCAGGTCCTCCGCGACTTCGGCGTTCCCTTCGCCCTCGAGGTGACCTCGGCCCACCGGTCGCCCGAGCGGACCGTCCGGCTCATCCGGGAGGCCGAAACGGCCGGGGTCGCGGTGTTCATCGCCGTGGCCGGCAAGGCCGCCCACCTGGCGGGGGTCGTCGCCGCTCACACGGTCCGGCCGGTCATCGGCGTGCCCGTGGAGAGCGAGGCCCTGGCCGGGATGGACGCCCTGCTGTCGACCGTCCAGATGCCCAAGGGCATCCCGGTGGCCACCGTGGCCCTGGGCAAGCACGGCGGCACCAACGCCGCCCTGCTCGCGGTCCAGATCCTGGCCCTCGGGGACGACAAGCTGCGAGGAGCCCTGGCCGACCACCGGGCGCGGATGGCGGCCGGGGTCGAGTCGGCTTCCAAGAAGCTCCGGGAGAAGCTGTGACCCGCGCCGATGCCCTCCTTTGCCGTCCGGAACTTCGGGTGCCGCGTCAACCTGGCCGAATCGTTCGGCTGGGTTGAGGCCCTCCGGCGACGGGGTCTTCGGTTCGAGGAGGACGGACGGCGGGGCGACCTGGTCATCGTCAACACCTGCACCCTGACGGCCCGGGCCGACCGGGATGTCCGGAAGGCCCTCCGGGCCGTCGCCCGCGACAATCCCGGGGCCAAGCTCGTCGTCACGGGCTGTCTGGCCGAGAGGGCCCCCCGGGAGTTCGCCCGAGATCCCCGGATCGCGCTCGTCCTCGGCAACCGGGAGAAGCCGGACCTCGTGGACCGGGTCATGGCGCTTCTGGGGCCGGAGGCCATCTCGGCCGGGCCGGCCGGTGCGGCAAGTGCGGCGGAGTCCGCGACGGAGCGGCGCGGCTGGGGGGGAGGGGAGGACGAGGACGGGACGTTCCGGGTCCGAGCCTGGCTCAAGGTCCAGGACGGATGCGACCGGAGATGCGCCTTCTGCGTCATCCCGAGCGTCCGGGGCCCGAGCGTGAGCGTCCCGCCGGGAGAGGTCCTGGACGCTGTCGGGTCCGCCGCAGAACGGGGCTACCGCGAGATCGTCCTGACAGGGATCGACCTGTCCTCGTATGGCAGCGACCTCGAGCCGCCCACGACCCTGGCCGCGCTTCTCCGGCGGATCGTCGAGGTCCCGGGCCTGGGCCGGGTGCGGTTGAGCTCGCTCGACCCGGGCCGGGTCGACGCCGCCCTCGCGGAGCTGGCCGCGCCGGGCGGCAAGGTCTGCCGGCACTTCCACCTGTCGCTCCAGCACGCGTCGGAGCCAGTGCTGCGGTCGATGGGCCGGGCGGCCGATCCGGGGATGTGCGCCCGGCTGCTGGCTTTCCTTCGGGAGGCCGTGCCCGGGGTGGCCCTCGGGGCCGACGTCATCGCCGGATTCCCGGGCGAGACGGAGGAGGACTTCGAGCGGCTGAGGGCCTTTCTGGAGGGATCGCCCTTGGCCTATTTCCATGTCTTCAGTTATTCGCCGCGGCCGGGGACGCCGGCGGAGGGCCGGCCCCGGGTGCCCGACGCGGTCGTCACGGCCAGGGCGTCCGCGCTGAGGCGGCTCGCGGCCGTCAAGAGCCTGGCCTTCCGCCGGGCGAACGAGGGCCGGACGCTCGAGGCCGCGGTCATCGTCCGGGGCGGCGGGCCGGAAGGGGCCCGGTCGAAGCTGCTGACCGACAATTACATCAAGGTCGAGGCCCCGCCCGCGCCGGTCCCCGAGGGCGGGCTCGTCCGGGTCCGGGTCACCCGGGCCCGGGAGCGCTCGACCGACGGCGAGTTTGTCGTATAATGGAGCCGGCCGGGGAGGCCGAGACATGAGAAAGATCCGCGTTCTGCCCGAGGACGTGTCCCGGAAGATTGCCGCGGGCGAGGTCATCGAGCGTCCGGTGTCGGTCGTCAAGGAGCTTATCGAGAACGCCCTGGACGCCGGCGCTTCGTCGGTCCGCGTCGAGGTCGCCGACGGCGGCCGGAAGCTCATCAAGGCCGCCGACGACGGATCGGGGATGAGCCGGGAGGACGCCGCCTTGTGCTTCATGCGGCACTCGACGAGCAAGATCGCCGCCGAATCCGATCTCGAGAGGATCGCGACGCTGGGCTTCCGGGGGGAGGCCCTGGCCAGCATCGCCGCCGTCTCGCGGCTCGTCCTGCGGACCTTCGACGGGGCCGACGACCGGGCGACGATGATCGAGCGCGAGGGAGAGCGGCTCCAGGCGGTCACGGACATCGCCTTTCCCCGGGGCACGGCCGTCGAGGTCCGGGACCTGTTCTTCAACCTGCCGGCCCGGCGGAAGTTCCTGCGGTCGGCCCAGTCCGAGCTCAACCAGATCGCGAAATACATGACCCAGGCGGCCCTGGCCTCTCCCGGGACCCGGTTCGCACTGTCCCAGGGAGGCCGGGACATCATCGAGTGTCCGGCGGTCGGGACCCTTCGGGAACGGGTCTTTCAGCTGTTCGGCAAGGCCGTCGTGGACCGGCTGATGGACGTCGCCGCCGCCGAAGGAGGGGGCCGGGTCGAGGGGCTGGCGTCCCTTCCGCTGGCCGGGCGGGGGGATCGGTCCGTCCAGCACTTCTTCGTCAACGGGCGGCCGGTCAAGGACCGCATCCTCTCGGCGGCCCTCAACCAGGCTTACGCCGGCATGCTGGAGAAGGGGCGTCAGCCCGAGGCCTTCCTGTTCATCGGCCTGCCTCTCGAGGATGTCGACGTCAACGTCCACCCGGCCAAGTCCGAAGTCCGGTTCAAGGACTCGCAGCTCGTCTTCCGGATGGTCCTGAGGGCCGTCTCGGAGGGCGCGGCCCGCGGCCACACCATCAAGGACATCTATCCCGCGACCGAGGAGGCCCGGCCCGCGCGGGGCGTGTCCGAGGCCGGCCGGCCGGCGGGGATCCCGGGGCTCGGGTTCGACAGGGACAGGGAAGGGGAGAGGGTCGCGGCCCGGGCGCGGGCGGACATGGGACCGGCCGCGGCGGAAGCGACCGTCCCCGCCGGGGAAGACCCCGTCATCCTCGGGCAATACGCGGATCTTTACATCATCGCCGGGACCGACGAAGGCCTCCTGGTCATCGATCAGCACAACGCCCACGAGCGGGTCCTGTTCGAGAGGTACAGGGAGATCGACCGGCGGAAGGCCTGGCCCCGCCAGAGCCTGCTCATCCCCGCCCTGGCCGAGCTGTCCCCGTCCCAGTGGGTATCTTTCGAGGAGAACGCCTCCTTGTTCGAGGAGCTCGGGTTCCGGGCCGAGCCCATGGGCGGCCGCTCGGTCGCTCTCAAGGAGTATCCGGACATCTTCGGGCACGAGGCGGCCCTGGAGGTTTTCGTGGGGCTTCTCGAGGAGGCCGGGGCGTCGGAGGCCGGGGAGAGGCGCGAGAGGATGCTGGCGACCATGGCCTGCAAGTCGGCCGTCAAGGCCGGCCAGCCCTTGACCCGGGAGAAGATGGGCTATCTCGTCGCCGAGCTTTTCAAGACCTCCCAGCCGGCCCTCTGTCCCCACGGGCGGCCGGCCGTCGTCCGCATCGACCGGTCCCAGCTCGACAAGGGCCTGAGAAGATAAGACGTTTGACCCCCTCCGGGCGATTTGCTAAGATGAGCGCGCTTTCGGGCCGGCGACCGGAGCGTAACGAGCGGGGAGTGGCGCAGCCTGGCTAGCGCGCCTGCCTTGGGAGCAGGAGGTCGGCGGTTCAAATCCGCTCTCCCCGATCTTCCCGCCGCCGGACGGGGGAGGCCGGAAAGGCCCGGCGGCCGCGGCCCGGATCACGAGGCCTTCGACAACGCGCCTGTAGCTCAGTTGGACAGAGCAGCTGCCTTCTAAGCAGCGGGTCGGGTGTTCGAGTCACCCCAGGCGCGCTTTTCAAGAATGTGCCCCCCTTCTTCTTCAAGATGAGGCTTTCGGCTTCGGGGGGTGAGACAAAATTTGTAATTATCACCCAGGCAATGCTCACCCGGGGTGATTGACGTATTTTGGCGCCCATAGAGAATGGAGGGGTCGGAGCAGTGCCCATGCTACCCTGTAGAAACCGCGTCGATCGAGAATTTGGCGGTCTCCCGAGCGTCCATAAGCATATCGGGGGCGGGCCCTCCCGGCCATTGACAGGATTTGTCATTGCGTCTATGATTGGGAATTCTCATGGCCTCTAACCTCGGCGAGCTACTCCTCAGAGAGAAGATCCTCTCGGCCGATCAGCTTCGCTCGGCCCTCGAGTTCCAGAAGAAGAACAGTCTGCCGGTCGGGACCTCGCTCGTCCAGCTCGGCTACCTGACCGAGGAGGACATCGCCCAGGCCCTCAGCCGCCAGCTCGGCTACCCCTACATCGACCTCGACCAGTTCGAGGTCTACCCCGAGGTCATCAACCTCATCCCCGCGGACGTGGCCAAGAAGTACATGGTCATGCCCATCCACCGTATCCGGTCCTTCCTGACCCTGGCCATGGTCGATCCGACCGACCTCGAGATCATCGAGGACATCCGCTTCCGGACCGGGCTCAGCATCCAGCCGGTCATCGCCTCCGAGACCGGGGTGGCCAACGCCATCAACAAGTACTACGGGACGGCCGACTCGCTGCGGGTCAAGAAGATCATCGAGGACATCGCCCTGGCCGACGAAACCCCCGTCAACATCGTCGAGCCCGAGAAGGACGACTACGACCTGACCGACCAGAAGGCCGAGGCCGAAGAGGCCCCGATCATCAAGATGGTCAACCAGACCCTCATCGACGCCATCCGGCGCGGGGCCAGCGACGTCCACTTCGAGCCCTACGAGACGACCTTCCGCATCCGCTACCGGATGGACGGCGACCTCCACGAGATCGTCAGCCTGCCCCTCAAGTACCGCAGCCCGGTCATCTCCCGGGTCAAGATCCTGTCGAACATGGACATCGCCGAGAAGCGCCTGCCCCAGGACGGCCGCATCAAGATGCGGGTCAAGCTCGAGAGCGGCAAGAAGAAAGAAGTCGACATGCGGGTCTCGTCCCTGCCGACCCTCTGGGGCGAGAAGATCGTGTCCCGTATCCTCGACAAGGAGATGCTCAAGCTCGACCTGACCCAGCTTGGCTTCGAGCCCGAGCCGCTGGAGCTCTTCCAGGACGCCATCCACAAGCCCTGGGGCATCGTCCTGGTCACCGGGCCGACGGGGAGCGGCAAGACCAACACCCTCTACTCGGCCGTCTCGACCATCAACTCCCCCGACATGAACATCATGACCGCCGAGGACCCCGTCGAGTTCAACATCCCCGGCATCAACCAGGTCCAGATCAAGGAGGAGATCGGGCTGACCTTCGCCTCCTGCCTGCGGACCTTCCTCCGCCAGGACCCCGACGTCATGCTCGTCGGTGAGATGCGCGACCTGGAGACGGTCGACATCGCCATCAAGGCCGCCCTGACCGGACACCTCGTCTTCTCGACCGTCCACACCAACGACGCGGCCAGCACCATCGTCCGCCTGGTCAACATGAACGTCGAGCCCTTCCTGATCGCCGACTCCCTGGTCCTGGTCGTCGCCCAGCGCCTTGTCCGCCGGCTCTGCAAGAAGTGCCCTCAGCCCCACGTCCTGCCGGAGTCGGCCCTGCTCGAGATGGGCTTCCGGAAGGACGAGCTCAAGGGCCTGCAGGTCATGAAGGCCGGCGGCTGCGACGCCTGCAACAAGACGGGCTACAAGGGCCGGACGGCCCTGTTCGAGGTCATGAAGATCGACGACGACCTCCGGGACATGGTCCTCAACCGGGCCCAGTCCCGGGACATCAAGCGGAAGGCCGTCGAGAAGGGCATGCTGACCCTCCGCCGCAGCGGCCTGGTCAAGATCAAGAAGGGCGTGACCTCGGTCGAAGAGGTCCTGCGCGAGACCGTCCGCGACGACATCTGAGGGAACCGCAAGAACGAAGGAGGAGCACATGGCCAAGGCCATCTTCGAAATGCTGAAGGCCTGCGTCGAGGCCGACGCCAGCGACCTGCACATCACGACCTACATCCCGCCGCGGGTCCGCGTCCACGGCATCCTCAAGGACATCGACCACCCGGCCCTGACCCCGTCGGAGACCAAGGAGCTGGTTTACAGCATCATGACCGACAAGCAGAAGAAGCTGTTCGAGGAAAAGCTCGAGCTCGACTTCTCGTTCGGCATCAAGGAGCTCGGCCGGTTCCGGGCCAACGTCTTCATGCAGAAGGGCGCCGTGGCCGGGGCCTTCCGCCGTTTCCTGCCCTCGATGTGGAGCTTCACCCAGCTGGGCATCCCCCAGCGCATCCAGCAGCTCTGCTACCTGCCGCGGGGCCTGGTCCTGGTCACCGGGCCGACGGGATGCGGCAAGTCGACGACCCTGGCCTGCATGATCGAGCACATCAACCACGAGCGGCCCGTCCACATCGTGACCATCGAGGACCCCATCGAGTACTACCTCAACCCGCGCAAGGCCATCATCAACCAGCGCGAGCTCTACGCCGACACCCTGACCTACGGCAACGCCCTGCGCTCGGTCCTGCGAGAGGACCCGGACGTCGTCCTGGTCGGCGAGATGCGCGACATGGAGACCGTCGAGGCCACGCTGAGGGTCGCCGAGACCGGCCACCTGACCTTCTCGACCCTGCACACCAACTCGGCCGTCGAGTCCATCAGCCGGATCATCGACATCTTCCCCAGCCAGTACCAGACCCAGGTCCGGATCATGCTGTCGATGTCCCTCGAGGCCGTCCTGACCCAGGCCCTCCTGCCCAAGGCCGACGGCAAGGGCCGGGTCCTGGCCATGGAGATCCTCATTCCCAACACGGCCGTCCGCAACCTCATCCGCGAGAACAAGATCCACCAGGTCTACTCGGCCATGCAGATGGGCCAAGAGAAGTTCGGGATGCAGACCTTCAACCAGTCGCTGGCCAATCTCTATTTCCGCAAGCTGGTCAGCCTCGACACGGTCATGGCCGTGTCCTCGTTCCCCGAAGAATTGACCGACATCATCCAGCGCCGCGAGGGGGCGAAGCTCTCTCCGTCGACCCCCGGCGGATCGATGAAACGATAGGGACAACCAGGGGGCGCGACCCCCGGAAAGGCGAGGTGAACGATGCCGACATATGTATGGAAGGGCAAGAACCGCTACGGCGACATGGTCGGGGGCGAGCGCGTGGCCGCCTCCAAGGAGGAGCTGGCCCGGGCCCTGCAGAAGGACCAGATCACGGTCATCAGCGCCGAGCCGGCCCGCAAGGGCCTGTCCATCCCGTTCCTCAAGCGCGAGAAGGTCCGGCTCAAGGACCTGGCCATCTACAGCCGGCAGCTGTCGGTCCTCATCGACGCCGAGCTGCCCCTCATCCAGAGCCTGGGCATCCTCGAGGAGCAGCAGAAGAACACCTACTTCCGCAACGTCATCAAGACCGTCAAGGAGGACGTCGAGGCCGGCTCGACCCTCAACCAGGCCAAGCGCAAGCACCCCAAGGCCTTCGACGACCTCTACTGCAACCTGATCGCCTCGGGCGAGCAGTCGGGCTCGCTCGACGTCATGCTCCGGCGCCTGTCGGAGTTCATCGAGAAGATCGTCCGGCTGCGGTCCAAGGTCAAGCAGGCCATGATCTACCCGGTGGCCATCGTCCTCTTCGCCGTCGCCGTGGCCGTCTTCCTGCTCTGGAAGGTCATCCCGGTCTTCGCCTCGATCTTCGTCGACCTCGGCGCGGAGCTGCCGGCCCTGACGGCCTTCGTCATCGCCCTCAGCCAGTTCGTCGAGAAGAACATCGCCTTCGTCATCCTCGGGCTCATCGCCGCCGTCCTGGCCTTCCGCTACTACCGCAACACGACCCCCGGCCGGTGGACGACCGACCGCATGCTGCTCAAGTTGCCGCTTTTCGGCGGCCTTCTCTACAAGGTGGCCATGACCCGGGTCACCCGGACCCTGAGCACCCTGATCTCGGGCGGTGTGCCCATGCTCGAGGCCCTCAAGATCACCTCCTCGACGGCCGGCAACGTGCTCATCGAGCAGGAGATCGTCGAGGCCCGCCGGCTGGTCTCCGAGGGCAAGACCATGAGCGAGTCCTTCAAGCAGGCCGGCCGGTTCCCGACCATGATGCTGCAGATGATCAACGTCGGCGAGGCCACCGGGACCCTGGACGAGATGCTCAACAAGCTGGCCAACTTCTACGACGAGGAGGTCGACGCGGCCGTATCCGCGCTGCTGTCGGTCCTCGAGCCCATCCTGCTGATCTTCGTCGGCGGCATCGTCGGCGGGCTGGTCGTCTCCATGTATCTGCCCATCTTCAACCTCATGCAGCAGTTCTGATCCGGCGCGAAGGGAAGCGTGGAGCGAGCCATGAGAACGGACCGGGCGGTCGAAAGGAAGGATGTTCTGACCCTCATCCTGTTCCGCCTCGTCATCCTGACGTCGCTCCTCGTTTCGGCCGTCGTCATCCAGCTGGCGACCCCGGACAGCGTCCCCGTGCTGCCCTTCTATTACATCATCCTGGGCGGCTACGGGGCCTCGGCCCTGTTCTTTCTAGCTCACCTCGGGGGCCGGGCGACGGCCGCCCAGGCCTACGCCCAGGTCGTCTTCGACCTCCTGCTGATCACGGCCCTGGTCCACATCTCGGGCGGGGTGGGCTCGTCGACCTATTTCCTGTACCTTTTCCCGATCATCGCCGCCAGCCTGGTCATCTCGGGCCGGGCGGGGTTCCTGGCCGCCTCCCTATCGGCCATCCTCTTCGGGGCCCTGGTCGACGGCACGTACTTCGGGCTCATCCCCTATTTCCGGCCGGAGCACGCCGTCGAGACCTCGCTCGGCTCGCTGCTCGGGACCATCTTCATCGCCTGGGCCGTCTTCTTCGTCATCGCCTTCCTCATGAACTACCTGACGGCCAGCCTGCGGAAGACCCGCGAGGCCCTCAAGACCGCCGAGCGGGAGCTGCTCGTCCGGGAGCGCCTGTCGGAGGCCGGGCGGGTCTCGGCCAGCCTGGCCCACGAGATCCGCAATCCCCTGGCGGCCATCTCGGGCTCGGTCCAGGTCCTCAAAAAGGAGCTTCCCCTGAGCGGCGAGCAGCGCGAGCTCATGGACATCGTCCTCCGCGAGAGCCAGCGGGTCTCCCACAGCCTGGAGCAGTTCCTGGACTTCGCCCTGCCGGCCAAGCAGGTCTTCTCGATCATCAACCTCTCCGAGATCTTGGACGAGACCCTCAAGATCCTCAAGGCCGGCGGGGTCATGAACGGCCGGGTCACGGTCGGCGGCAATTTCCGCGACGTCTCCATCCCCTTCCACGGCAACGCCGGGCAGTTCAAGCAGGTCTTCTGGAACCTGGCCAAGAACGCCCTGGCGGCCATGCCGGACGGCGGGCGGCTGACGGTCGATCTCGAGAGGCCGGGCCGCAAGACGGTCCGCGTCAGGGTGGCCGACACCGGCCGCGGCCTGAGCGCCGAGGACAAGGCCCATCTCTTCGAGCCCTTCTACTCGGGCTTCGAGAACGGCCGGGGCCTGGGCCTGGCCGTCGTCCGCCGGATCGTCGACGACTACGACGGCCGCATCGAGGTCCGCTCGGAGCCGGGGCAGGGGACGGAGGTCCTCATCGACCTGCCGGACCGGAGGCCGGCAGGCAGTTAGGCGGAAGGCCATGGACAACATCCTGATCATCGACGACGAAAAGAGCCTCCTCGACCTGCTGACGGTCGTCTTCAAGAAGGAGGGCTACGGGGTCAAGACGGCGCCCTCGGCGGCCCGGGGCTTCGAGATCCTCGAGAAGGAGGAGGTCGACCTGGTGGTCACCGACATCAAGATGCCGGGGGCCGACGGCATGGACGTCCTGCGCTTCGTCCGCCAGAGCCGGCCCGGGGTGCCGGTCATCCTCATCACGGCCTACGGCAGCATCAGCCAGGCCGTCGAGGCCCTCAAGGCCGGGGCCCTCGACTACGTCGTCAAGCCCTTCGATGTCGAGGAGCTGAAGATCATCGCCGGCCGGGGCCTGGCGGCCCGGCGCCTGGAGATGGAGAACGTCCTCCTCAAGCGCGACCTCAAGGAGCGCTACGCCTTCGAGCAGATGATCGGCAAGAGCCGGCCCATGCAGGAGATCTACACCCTCATCGAGAAGGTCGCCGATACGGACTCGACGGTCCTGGTCACCGGCGAGAGCGGCACGGGCAAGGAGATGGCCGCCCGGGCCATCCATTACCAGAGCGGCCGGCGCGAGCGGCCCTTCGTGTCCATCAACTGCGCGGCCCTGCCCGAGAACCTCCTCGAGAGCGAGCTCTTCGGCCACGTCCGGGGGGCCTTCACGGGCGCGGTCGCCGAGAAGAAGGGCATGTTCGAGGCCGCGCAGAGAGGGACCCTGTTCCTCGACGAGGTCGGCGAGACCTCGCCCTGGACCCAGGTCAAGCTCCTGCGGGCCCTTCAGGACCGGCGCATCCGGCGGGTCGGCGGCACGGAGGAGATCGCCGTCGACGTCCGGATCATCGCCGCCACGAACCAGGACCTCAAGAAGCGCATCGAGGAGGGCCGGTTCCGCGAGGAGCTCTTCTACCGTCTCAACGTCATCTCCTTCGAGATGCCGCCCCTGCGGAAGAGGATCGAGGACATCCCCCTGCTCGTCGCCCATTTCCTGCAGAAGTACTGCGACCGGATGGGCAAGAAGCTGAAGCGGCTGACGCCGGACGTCGTCGGCATCCTCGAGGGCTACGCCTGGCCGGGCAACATCCGGGAGCTCGAGAACGTCATCGAGCGAATCGTGGCCATCGAGGACCGGGAGACCGTGACGGCCGGCTGCCTGCCCCGGGAGATGGTTGCCCCTGCCAAGCCCAAGGCCGACACCCCGGTCGCGTTCGGGCCGGGGTTCTCGTTGTCCAACCATCTTGACGAGATCAGCAAGAGCTACATCCAGGAGGCCCTGGCGGCCGCGGGCGGCAACCTGCAGAAGGCCGCCCCTCTTTTAGGAACGAGCTACCGGACGCTCCGCTATCTCATCGGCAAGTACGGGCTCAACCAGGTCCGCAAGGCCGAGCGGAGGAATGGGGCGGCCTCAGGGAACCATGTCAGGTAGACAAATATTGACAAATGGTGACGAATAATGTCACATAATAAGTGTCGAAACCAAGACGAAAATTATATGTTGTTGATTATAAGTGAATTAATAGATTTAAATTGTTGGCACGCAGATTGCAATAGAACTGATGCCAACCGAGTTTGGTAAACCAACCCGGCTGAGGACATCAGCCAGGGAATTTCAAGGAGGTTTTCAGATGCTTAAAAAGATGAGAGGTTTCACCCTCATCGAGCTGCTGATCGTCGTCGCGATCATCGGCATCCTGGCTGCTCTTCTCATCCCCAACGCCCTGTCGGCCCTGCAGAAGGCCAAGCAGAAGAGCGCCATGAAGGAGATCATGACGATCTCGACGGGCGCCATCGACTACATCACGGACAACGGGACGTGGGACGCTGTTGCTCAGGACGGCGATCTGGCCCTCGGCAACGCTTTTATCCAAGCCCTGGCCCCGTTCTATGTCAAGTCCGTCCCGGTCAACGACCCGTGGAACAGCCCCTATCAGGTCCATTGTGGCGGAGATGCAGTTTTCTCCATCCTCTCTCAGGTTCCTGAAGAGGAACTTGGAGCCGAGGACGTCCTCGTCTATTCTTATGGCCGCGGCGGCGCCGGTGAGGGCGCTATTACGGCGGCCATGTATAATCCCGAGGACCCCGAGGCTACGATGTATTCCGTGGTCAGCATGGAGACCTTCAAGAACGACCTGGCCGCCTGGTCCGGCAACTGGATCGTCGCTCCCCGCACGACCGCCGAAGCCGGAGGCTGATCCTCCTCTTAACCGCACACGTCTGAAGGGGCGGCTTCGGCCGCCCCTTTTTTTTATGCTATAATCCGGCCGGCCCATGATCCGCACCGCCGTTCTCGTCCTGTTCTATGGCGTCCTGGTTATCCTCCTCACGCCGTTCATCCTGCTCTGCATGCTGGCCGGGTGTCGCGACCCGCTCGTCGCCGTGGGACAATGGGCCATGAGGGCCGGCCGGCGCATCCTGGGCATCCGGCTCGAGGTCTCGGGGCTCGAGAGGCTCGAGCCGCGCGCGGCCTACGTCTACATGCCGAACCACCTGAGCTTCCTCGACGGGCCCATGCTCGAGATGCTGATCCCCGGGGCGGCCCGGATCATCCTCAAGAAGCCCGTCCTGCGCATCCCGGTCGTCGGCATGGCCATGCGCTTCGTCGGTTTCGTGCCCGTGGACCGCAAGGGGGAGGAGGGCGGCAAGAAAAGCATCGCCAAGGCCGCGGGGCTCATGCGGGATAATGGCTATTCCTTTCTCATTTTCCCCGAGGGCACCCGCAGCCGGGACGGAAGGCTGCAGCGTTTCCGGCGGGGCGGCTTTTTCCTGGCCCTCGAGACCGGCGCGCCCATCGTGCCGGTGTCCATCCGGGGGACCTTCGAGCTCATGCCCAAAGGGCAGAAGTACGCCCGTTCCGGGAAGGTCGGTGTCGAATTCCACGCCCCGGTCCCCGTCGAGCGGGGGGCCGGCGGAAGCATGGAGGCCCTGATCGAGAAGGTCCGCGCGGCCGTCGCCTCGGGGCTCGAGCGGCGGCTTTCCTGATATGTGGGAATACTAGGCCGAGACCCGGGGCCGGGCGGGCGGAACCGGTCGGCCTCGCCCGCGGCGATAGGACCGGGGTAGCCGAAGGCGGGTGCGCGGCGGGGGGAACCCACCACCGAACGCGTCGCGGCGTTGGGGGGCGGATGGAAGCCCGCCAGGGAACCGGGAGGCAGCGGCCGGCCGGCACGGCAAGCCAAAGGCTTGAGAATTAAGCTCGGGCCCTCCGGGGGCGAGCTCAAGGAGGCGGGGGATGAGCGGAACAAAAAAAGAAGAAAAGAATTGGAGCCCCGCTGAAAACGTCATCAGGGAATTAGAAGCCGTCCTGCGCGCCTTTTTCGACAGCCGCCGGGGCGCTTTCGAGGCCTGCGTCGAGGCCCTGGCCCTGAAGTTGGAGAACGGGGGTGCGATCCTTCTGTTCGGCAACGGCGGCAGCGCCGCCGAGGCCCAGCACTTCGCCGCCGAGATGGTCAACAAGCTCGCTCGGTCCCGGCGGGCCCTGCCGGCTCTGGCCCTGACGACCGACACCTCCTGTCTGACGGCCGTAGGCAACGACGCCGGCTTCGAGCGGGTCTTCAGCCGGCAGATCGATGCCCTCGGCCGCGAGGGCGATGCGGCCGTCGCTCTGACCACAAGCGGCGTGTCCCCCAATGTCCTCGAGGGACTTCGGGCGGCCCGGGCCAAGGGCCTCCTGACCGTGGCTTTGACCGGCGAAGAGACCGGCGCGATCGCCCGCCTGGCCGATCATCTCCTCGATGTGCCGTCACTCTCGACCCCCCGGGTCCAGGAGGCCCACCTCGTCATCCTCCACCTGCTGGCCGCGGCCCTGGAGGAGCGGCTGACCCTGTGAGGATGGTTCCCCAATCGTTCCCGGTGGATTCAGCACCCCGGGGGCTCTTCTCAGAATAAAAGGACCTGTTCGTTTGTCCCGGCCGAGGCGTCTCTACTGAGATCTCCTGAGATGCTCAGGCGAGGCGGATCGGGCTTGGCGGCCCGCACTGGCTATCGACAGATCCCGCCGGACGATGTCCGTGCGCTCGTGCCTAAGCCCGCCAGGAATTCGTCCCCCTGCGCCTCCTGCAATGATCATCATAGAGCCGGGCTGGCAAGGAGGATAACCGGGAGGATAGCGGCAAGAAGGCGAAAAGGAGGGAAGGCCATCGAGTGGGATCGAGGACAGGTCCTCTTATCCTCTGGGAACGTGATACGGACCGGAGCCAAGCGCCTTATGGCGTGGACAAAAAGGGAGGATCATCTCATGAGAGGGAGGAGGCAGAGGAGCGGCTCGAGCCCGGCCGCCCTTAGCGGTCCGGCCCGTCCGGGGCCCGTCGCCCGCGTCCGCCCCTCTGGAGCTCGGCCCGGATGCGGGCCTCCTGGGCCTGGGCCTTCTGCAGGCGCTGGAGCGTCTCGTTGAGCTGCTTCTCGATGACGTAGTTCGGGACCATGTTGTTCTGGAACTCGTACTCCTGCTTCAGAGCGGCCAGCTTCGTTTCCAGGAGATCGACGAGCTCCTCGGCGGCGTGGAGCTGGGCTTCGAGGGGCCCGATGCCGGACCCGGGTGCGGCGCCGGCCTGGTCAGCGCTTTCCGCGTCGCCGGTGAGAGAGGGGCCGGGGGCCGTGACCCGGGGGGTGATGCGCCGCGACGGGGCCGCGGAACCCGACGGAAGGGGGCCTGTCGTCCCGGCATTGGCGGGGCTATCCATCTGAGGCGGGGGGGCCGTAAGCTCACCCTCCACGACGTCCCAGCCGGCGGCGGCGATCTCGATGGCCGGCCTCTTCTTGACCCGCAGAAGGTCCTCGTTCGTGACCACGGGGGAGCTTTGTTCCTTGAGGGCCTCGCGGCGCGCTCTCTCCTTGCGGGCCAGCTCGGCGACGCTCTGGGCGTTGAGGGTGGCCGCGAAGGCGGCCGTGAGGAAGATGATAACAGCTCTTTTCATCATAGTCATGACAATGCCCCTTTCCATTATCGTCGACGCGCTCCCGTCTGTCAATGCCGCCCCCGCCGGGCCGTCCGCCCCGGGCAGCCCGCGGGACATGCTCGCCTGTTCGGCGGGGCCATCCTCAAAGGGCTTCAAGGGGGATCGAGCTCCTTATCCATAAGCCGCCGGACCGGGGACCGTGCGGCCCCGGGTCCGGCGGCTTGCTCTCGAAGGACCGGCTACCAGATGATCCGGTAGACCTCGCGCCAGGATTTGATCCGCAGGAGCGAGCCGATGGGCTGCTGCAGGACCTCGATGGTCGAGTCGTATTCCTGGATGTAGATCTCCCGCTTGCTCGTCCGGCCGCCGATGCTCTGGGCCTCGCCGACCGTCACCGCCCGGCGGGCCTTGCTGACCATGTCGAGATACTCGGGCGGGGTCGGGTCGGCCGACTTGAAGGCCGTGCCGCCGGCCGGGATGGACGAGGTCTGGCGGACGTAACGGGCGTAGAGCCGGCCGGCCTCGCCGAGGTTGATGCACGGATTGACGGCCTCGATGCTGCCCCGCAGGGTGCTGAAGTAGACGATGCCGTCGGCGACCACCGGGTCGGCCCAGACCTTGCTTCCGGCGTCCAACCCCCCGGCCCGAAGGTCCTCGGGCAGGTCGAGAAGGAGCGGGTCGCCCATGTACCATTCGACTTCCCCGGCGTTGCCGCCGTTGTCGACGAGGGCGACGAACGAGAACTCGAACGCGTTGAAAGCCTCATCGTTGGGGTTGAAGGTGCCCAGACCACGCTCGTGGCCGCCCGTGCCGAAGTAGATCCGGGGGACGGGGTTGCCGGCGTAGGGGTCCATCCAGACGGCCGGCTTGGTGATGATGGGGTAGTTCAGGTAGTCGGTGTAGAGTGTGAGAAGGCTCCAATTGGAGGGATTGGCCTGGGTGATGTCGAGGCGGTACAGGCGGCCGTCGAGGTCGCCGAAATAGACCCAGTCGACGAAGCCGTCCCGGTTGAGGTCGACTGCCGTCGGAGAGCCGGGGATGGCCGCCCGGATGTTGGTGTAGCGATAGGGTCGCTTGGATCCCGTGAAGCCGCTCGAATTGACCTGGGTGACGGCCCGGGTCCTGATGATCTGGCCGGTATCGATGCGGACGACGTAGAAATAGGTGCCGGCGATGTCGGCGCTCCCGGCGCCGGAGTCGTTGTCGTAGCCGGAGCCCATGAAGGCCACCCAGCGCGGGGTACCGCTGTGATTGACCTTGCCGATGGCCGGCACCGACCAGGTCTCGCCCATGGTGATCCTGTTCCGGCCGTCACGGTGAGTGATCTCCCAGAGGGGCTGGGGATTGTCAGGGTCGGTGATGTCAAGGGCCCAGTAGTAGTTCAGACCTCCGGCCAACGTGCTGCCGGAACCCGGCCCCTGGCCGCAGACGAGGACCGTCCGCCACTGGCCGTTGATCATGACGTCGGCCACCGAGGGCGAACCGTCGACGTAGATGTCCCGGTAGAAGAACCGGGTGTTATTGGTCGTGTCCACGGCCCACATGTTCTGGAGCTTGCGGAGGAGATTGTAGGGGATGAAGCCCCACAGCTCCTCGCCGGTCGCGATATTGAAGCAATGGAGCATGCCGTCGTTGGCCCCGACGTAGAGGACCTTGGGCCGGTCGGCGTGGTCTGCCTTGAATTCGGCGTAACCGGCGCCCATGAACGTCGGGTCCTGATCGGGCGGGCCGACGACGGCCGGGGTCGAATGGTTGATGTCGCCGAGGATCCAGTCCCGGCCCCTGCCGCGGACGAAGTCGATCAGGCCGGCCGCGTCGTTGTTGACGTCCTGGAGGAACCAGGCCAGGGCCGGGGCGTTGGCCCGGGTGAAGTCCGTCCGGACGAGGGGGTTGGCCAGATTGCCGCTCTCACGGATGGCCGTATAGATCCTCCGGCTGTCCGGGCCCCGGTCGTTGAGGAGGCGTCCGGCGTCCCAATAGACCGTGGTGCCCAAATAGAGGTCCCGGCCCTCGTCCGTCTCGAGGTTCGAGGAGGTCAGCACGGTCAGGGCCGAGTAAGGGTCGGCGGTGACCGAGCCGATCGTGACGTCGTAGGCCCGGAGCTGTCCTTCCCAGCCCGGGAAGATGAACGAGGAGCCGATGACCAGCTTCTTGTTCAGGCCCTCGTCGGTGATGATGGTCGCCGCGGCCGAGGCCCGCGAATACTCGCGGCGGTCGACGTAGGTGTACTCGAGCTCGAGGACGTCGACCCAGGGGCTTTCGAACGAGGCTCCCGTGTACTCGGCCATGGGGTCTTCGGTGGCCGTCAGGATGGCCCGCCACCTCAGGTCGGCCCCGAAGGTGTTGAAGTCGTGCCAGGGGAAGGGGCCGCCGCTGGTGATCTCGGCGGCCTGGAACCGGCGGTGGAACTCCCAGGAGCGGCCGCCATTGTTCGAGAAATAGAGGGCGACCTCCAGCCCGTCGCTCGACGGGCCGCGGACGCCCTGGACGATGCGGTTGATGCGGACCCGGGTGACGGCGTGGAGCCGGGGATCGATGACGCCCTCAGTGATGTCGGTCGACTGGGCCTGGCCGTAGAGGGCGAAGACCTCGGCCAGCTGGTTGATGACGAGATAATAGTCGCCGGAATGGTTGGCGTCGGCGATGACGATGTCGAGGTCGCCGTCCTGGTCGTAGTCGAGCGGCGTGCTCATGTCGACGTCGTAGCTCGGGGGGATGATAGGGTTGCAGCCGTTGAGGCAGGTGAACAGCCAGTCGACGTCGGTGACCGTCTCCTCCTCGCCCTCCGGGTTGATGATGACGGTCTCCTCGAGGCCCATGTTGCGCATGAACCACATCCGGGCCTCGTTGCCGGCGTTCCAGCGGTCGGTGGCCACGAAGATGTCGGGCCAGCCGTCGTTGGTGAAGTCGACGCCCAGCGAGCCGACCGAGCCCGTGCAGTTCGGGTCGGGAATGGCCAGCTCCTTTCGGGTGAAGTGGCCCAGGCCGTCGTTCTCGTAATAGACGAGGTAGGCGATGTCGTTGACCGTGCCGCCGACGACGTCGATGTCGCCGTCGTTGTCGAAATCGGCGGCCGTGACGCACGAGCCGCCGCGGCCGACGGTGAAGCCCGTCCTCTGATCGTAGGTCAGTTCGGCGATCTGGAACTCGGCGAGCGCGAAATCGCCCGGGCCGGGGTTGCGGACGAGATAGATCCGGTCCTGGCTGATGGCCAGCAGGTCGACGTCGCCGTCGTTGTCGATGTCGACGGAGTTGAGGTGGTCGGCCGCCCAGTTGATGTAGATCCGGGCCGTCTGGAAGCGGGCCGTGAAGTTGAGGTTAGGGGCCTGATCGTAAGGGCGGAACTCGGGCTCGAAGGGCGTGCCGACATTGATGTACATGCAGGCCAGGAAGTTCGTGTAACCGAACTCGTCGGCCGAGTTGCGCATGAAGAAGAAATCGAGCAGACCGTCGCCGTTGTAGTCGCCGACCGTAAGGCTGGCCGGCCCGGTGTTGACGTTGAACTCGTCGAAGACCTTCCCGGTATCAACGAACAGGGGGGCCGCGTCGCCGTGGGTCGCGTACTGGTTGCGGATGAGGAGGAGGCGCGATCGGAACGGCAAAGTCGCGAACTGCCCCGAGATGTCGAGGCCGACGAGGTCCGGGTAGCCGTCGCCCGTGAAGTCGCCGGAGGCGCAGGAGTAGATCCGGGCGCCCATGTTCGAGGGCTGGGTCATGGCGAAGTTGGCCCCCAGCCGGGGCAGCATGATCGGCCCGGACGGCCACATGGCGATGGCCGAATTGGCGGCGTCCTTGTAGTCCGTGCCGTCGAAGTTCTCCGAGAACGTCTGCAGGTACTCGTTGCAGAACTGGGCCTGCATCTGCGACCAGAGGCGCGGCAGGACGACTCCCGCCGCGACAAGGCCGAGGGCGATAACGACATAAAGGCTCCCTTGGCGCTTCAAGCCTTTGTGTTTCATGGCATATCTCCTTTGGCGGGGGTCAGGACCCCACCTCGATGACGATCTCCAGGCGCTTGTAAGTGTTCCGCGGGCTGCGCCCGATACAGACGAGCAGGCAGTCCCGGTCGTCGGCGATGATCGTCCCGGGGGCCTCGTCGTTGATGAGGAAGACAGAGAAGGCATTGCGCGGGTCGGTCACCAGGGGCTGGTTAACGAACAGGGCGTTGGTCGGATCGGCGACCAGGTCCGCCCAGAGCTGCTCGTCCGTCAGGCTCCTGAAATAGCGCGGGCTTGAGGGGTCGTCCAGGCCCTCCACGCCGCCGAACGTCGTCCGGTACATCCCGGCGAAGTTCTCGGCCAGCCGGTTGAGGAACTGGTCGTTGAGCACTCCCCAGGCCGAATTGAAACCGGCCTCGGCGGCGTCGAAGGCCATGCCCTGGAGGCGGATGTTGTCCGAGATCTTGGGGCTCGTGCCGGTGACCGTCAGGAGCAGCATCCCGACGGCCAGCATGAAAGCCACGATCATGATGACCACGATGAGGCCGGCGCCCCGCTGGGACGACGTATGCCGCGATCCGTATCTCATCTCGCCCTCCTCATCGCTGACCGAGGTTGTAGAGGTTGAGGCTCATGTTGCGGACGTTGGACATCGATTCGAGCAGGAACCTCTTGTGCATGTCGTCCTCGGTCATCCCGAGGGTGTTGGAGACCGGCGGCCGCCGGTAATGGAAGATGCCTCCCGGCGGGGTCCCCGAGACCGAGGTGAGGGCCCGGGGGGTGCGGCCCAGGATCCAGATCCTCACCTGGCTGATGCGGGCCGTCTCGGCCAGGGTCCACGTGGCTTGCCAAGGCGACCAGCCGTCGAGGGCCAGGTCGTTGTCCATGTCCCCGTCGTACTCGATCTGGAAGTTCTCGATGTTGCGGGCCAGGGGGAAGTGAACGCCGTTGTGGGTCATGTAGAGGACCCCGCCGACGCCCCCCCCGATGTAGCCGTTGACCCCGGCTGTCAGGCCGGTCATGTTGCCCGTAATGTCGAGCCAATACTCCTTGACGTCGACGAAGCTGATCTGCCCGCCGTCGTAGTCGTTGGGGCTCGGGCACGTCCCTGAAAGCCCCCCGGGCGGATCGATGCCCGGGGCCAATCCGGGAGAAAAGTTGAAGCGCTCGTTGGCGCCCGTCGCATCGTGGGTGACATGGGTGATGACGCGGACCTCGGCGGCCCGGCAGCCCGACTCGGGATTGGGCAGGACGACGACGAATTTGTCGTCGTAGAAGGCGTCGGGATAAGGGTACTGCTCGAAGCTGTAGTCCTCGATGTCGAGGACGACCGACGATCCCTGATAATTGCGGATGGGCAGGTTGAGGGGGTCCTCGATGTTGCCCATCAGGCGGATGCGGTCGGGCCGGACGTCGGCCCCGCCCTGGTCCTCGTTGTCCCAGCCCTCGAGGAACCAGGCGGCGAACTCCTCGGGCATCCCCACCCCGGCCATGCGCAGGTCGCGGGTGATGAAGTACATGGACGCCCGGACGTCGTTCTGGACCTCGGTGATCATCTGCTGCTCGACCGAGACCCGGTTGCTGCGGGCGTAGATGGCCAGGGCCCCCAGGACGGCCACGAGCATGACGGCGCTGCCGACGATGAGCTCGATCATGGTGAAGCCACGGCGGCCCCCGGCAAGGACGGATTTTCGTGTTCTCATGGTCATGCTCCGTTCACCGGGTGATGATGGTCGATAGGAAGGCCCGCGGCCGGTGCTGCTGGAGGTCGGCGAGCAGCGTCTCGGGGGCCTCGACAGCGATCTTCTCGGCCGAGAAGACGTAGACCTGGGCCTGGAAAACGAAGTCCATGACGTCGACGGTCGTGATCCGCCGGTAGTCGTTCGTCCCGTCCCGGTTGAGGTCGAGGACCTCGTCCCACTGGGCGAGGGTCTGGCCGGCGACGACGGCCAGCTCATCGGAGGTCAGGCTGCGCAGCCATTCGACCTGCTGCTGGGCGAGGTTGGTGGCCGTCGCGATCCGGTCGGCGTTGCGGTTGTTGGCCACGGCCATCAGGAACAGCTGGGCCAGCCCCAGGACGGCGACGGCGACGAGGAACAGGCCGACCAGGACCTCGATGAGACTGAATCCGCGATCTCTCTTCGTTTTCATGGCGTCAGCTCTCTTGCTTGAGATATTGGACCGAGCCCCCGATGAACAGGTTGAGGACCCGCAGGTCCTGTTGCCCGGGCCGGTCGAGCTTGGGGCTCCGGAGGGTGATGGAATTGACCACGTTCGTGAAATTGACGATGGCCCCGACAGGGGAGAAGCTGACGACGTAGTCGGAGCCGTCCATCGGCAGGATGAACGTGGCCGGGAACCGGGCGGGAATGGACTTGCGGGGCGCCCCGGGGACCCGGCTCCAGGTGATGGTCGCGTCCGAGGTCGCCGACTTCGTGGTCAGGTCAACCACGGCCGTCTGCATCTCGTAGGCCCAGAGGCCGTCGTCGGTCCGGAAGAAGCGCACCCGGTGGACGATCTTGGCGTCGACGGCCCGGTTCCGGGCCTGCTGAAGGAAGGTCTGGATCCCCCGGGTCGTGTTCTCCAGGTTCCGGACCTCCATGGTGTTCAGGATGCTCGGGTAGGAGACCGCCACGAAAATGCCGATGATGGCGACGACGACGATGACCTCGATCAAGGTGAATCCGGCCGCGGCCGGTCGGTTCCGTTCTCTCATGGTGCGTCCCTCCGGCCCGTCTTTAGGGCCCCGGCCCCGTGGGGCCGCCTGCGGGCCGATGAATGTATCTCATTTATATAGGAAGAAAAGGCCGTTTTCAAGACCTCGGACCGTGCGGACAGCATTCCCGTCACTCTCCCCGGAGGGGTTCTTTCCGTCGACCATTATCGGGGGGCCGCCCCCTGGGGGCAATCACCGCGGGGGGTGGACGGAGCGATGATTTTTTGGTGAGGGGCCTCCCCCCGGGCGGCTAGCCCCTCCAGGAATGATCCGAGAGGGCTTCAGCGGCCCCCCGAGACGACCTCCTTGAGCTTGTCCGCCCCGGCGGCGCCGCTGTTGAACAGGACGCACTTCACGGTCTCGAGCAAACGCCCGAAGAAGAGCCTTTCGGCCTCGAGCCTCTCGGGGGTCGCCCCGAGGAGATGGGGGTTGAAAAAGGGCTGGGCCTTTCCCGCGGCCAGGGCCTTGCGGGCCCCGGGGACCTCGCCCGTCTCGAGGATCCTCAGGGCCTCGTCCCGGCTCAGTTCGACGGCGGCCGGCGAGGTCTCGTCGTTCCTGAGCAGGAAGAGCCACTTGAGGCTGGTCCTCCGGACGGCCCCCTCCGGTCCCCCCAGCCAGGCCGGGTCGAGCAGGGCGTGGGCCTCTTTCGAGGCCTTGTAGCAATAAAGCGAGCCCCGGTCCAGGCGGCAGTCGTCCCCGCGCAGGCAGGCCGCGTTGGCGCAGTCCTCCTTGCGGGTGACGACGTTCTCGCACTTGCTGCGGTCGAACAGGGACGCCAGTCGAGGGTCGAGCTCGGCCGTGTCGGTCGGCAGGAAGAGCTTACGCTCGGCGGCGTCAGCCGCCGCCCGGCCGCCCGCGAGACGGACGAAGACCAGCTCGCCGGAGTGGATCCTGAACCGGCGGTCGGCGAGCAGGCCGAAGAGAAGCTCGGTCTTCCCGGTCCCCGGAGGGCCGACGAGAACGAGCCCCTCGCCGTTGAGGTCGGCCGACATGCCGCGGACGGCCCCGGCCGTCCCGCCGGCGCCCGTCCGGCCGCTGATGTCGGCCGCCAGCCCAAGGGCCAGGCTGCGCAGGGGCCCGTAACCGTCCGTGTTGACCAGGAAGCCGACCCGGGTCTCGGGGCTGTAGAAGGCCCGCGGCTCGCGGCCGGGGATCGCGTCCACGGCGTAGAGCAGCCCGTGGGGCTCGAGATCGGCGTCGAGGGGGGCCGGGAACCAGTTCTCGGCCCAGAAGTCGGCGAGATGGGCGACATTGGTCCGCAGCTGGATGACGGCGCCGTTGATATTGGCGTTCCACTCGTGGCGCCCTTCGTAGCCGAGGCGGCTCTCCATCTCGGCCGTCAGGCCGTCCCGCATCTTGAGGTCGATGGGCGCCTCGATGGGCACGGCCTTGCGGACCCGGGTCACGGCGTTGGCCAGGGCCACCCGCTTGGAGGCCTTGGCCGTCTTGAGCTTAGCCAAGGCTTCGACGATCCTGTCCATGCCCTTCTCGAGGTTGTCCATCGAGGTGGCGTAGGACAGCCGGATGTGGTCGCCGGCCCCGAAGGCGTCGCCCGGGACGATGGCCACCCGGGCTTCCTTGAGGAGATAGTAGGCCAGGGCATAGGAGTTCCGGATGCGGGAGCCGTTGAATTCCTTGTCGTAGAACGAGCGGACATTGGGGAACAGGTAAAAGGCGCCCTGGGGCTTGAAGCACGACATCCCGCGGACGGCGGCCAGGCGCATCAGGCAATAGTTGCGCCGCCTCTGGAACTCGGAGGCCATCCGCTGGACCTCGTACTGGGGGCCGTCGTAGGCCTCGAGGGCGGCCTTCTGGGCGATGGAGCAGGCGTTGGAGGTCGTGTGGCTCTGGATCTTGGACATGCCGTCGATGACCTCGGCCGGCCCGGCGGCGAAACCGATGCGCCATCCGGTCATCGAGTACGACTTGGAGACGCCGTTGACGATGACGGTCCTTTTCTTGATGTCCTCGCCGAGGGCGGCGAAGCTGGTGATCTTGAAGTTGTCGAAGACCAGGTCGGCGTAGATCTCGTCGGCGATGACGTACATGTCCTCGCCCCGGACGACCTCGGCCAGGGCCAGGAGTTGGTCCTTCGTGTAGGCGGCCCCCGTGGGATTCGAGGGATTGTTGAGGATGAGGGCCTTGGTGGCCGGCGAGACGGCCGCCTTGAGGGCCTCGGGGGTCAGCAGGAAGCCGTCCTCCTCACGGGTCGGGACGATGACCGGCTTGCCCTTGGCCAGCGACACGCACTCGGGATAGGTGACCCAGTAGGGGGCCGGGATGATGACCTCTTCGCCCTCGTCGACCAGGGCCTGGACGAGATGGAAGAGCGAGCTCTTGGCCCCCGCCGAGACGATGATCTGCTTGGCCGGATAATCCAGGCCGAAATCCTCCTTGAGCCGCTTGGCGATGGCCTTGCGCAGGGGGAGGATGCCGTCGCTCGCGGTGTACTTGGTGAAATCGTCCCGGATGGCCTTGATGCCCGCTTCCTTGACGTTGGCCGGGGTCGGGAAATCGGGCTCGCCGACGCTCAGGTCGACGACGTCGACGCCCTCGTCCTTCATGGCCTTGGCCTTGGCCGAGATCTTGAGGGTCGGGGAAGCTCCGATGCGCTGGACTTTTTCGGAGATCATGGTTCACCTGCCTCGACGCCCAACGGGGCGGTCACTTCTTCGCGTCTTTGGCGTCCGGGGAGAGCTTGCTCTTCAGGAACTCGCGGATGTCGGCCCCGGTCAGCGACTTGACGACCTCGGGCAACTGGGCCAGGACCTGGGCGACCTGGGCCGTGACCTTGGTCGTGCCGAGCTCCTTGTCGCCGCCGATGACGACGATCTTGTCGACCTTGGAGAGGGGCTCGGAGACGGCCTTGGCCAGCTCGGGGAGGGCCTTGATGTACATCTCGAGGACGGCCGCCTGGTTGTACTTCTCCCAGGCCTGGGCCTTACGGGTCATGGCCTCGGCCTCGGCCAGGCCCTTGGCTTTGATCTGGTCGGCATCGGCCAGGCCCTCGAGCTTGAGGGCCTCGGACTTGCCCTTGGCCTCGGCGGCGATGCGGAACTCCTCGGCCTCGGCCTCGGCCTTGATCTGGTACTTGCGGGCGTCGGCGGGCTTGATGACCGTGGCCTCGAGCTCGCGCTCCTTGCGGGCGATCTCCAGGCTCTCGATCTTGATGGCCTCTTCCTTCTCGACCTGCTTGACCTTGGCCTCTTCCTTCTTGAGGTCCTGGCTCAAGCGGTGGCGCTCGAGCTCATAGGAGAAATCGGCCTGGGCCTTCTTGGCGTTGACGGCCACCTGGGACTCGGCCTTCTTGGCCTCGTTCTCCCACTGGGCCTTGGCGATCAGGGCCTCGGCCTGGAGGCGGGCGACCTCGGCTTCCTTGCGGGCCTGGGACGATTTGATGACGGATTCCTTCTCGGTCTCGGCCTGGGCGATGGCCGCGTCGCGCTTGGCCGCGGCGATCTGCGGCTTGCTGAGGGCGTCGATGAAGCCCTGCGTGTCGCTGATGTCCTTGAGGGCGAACGACAGCATGACCAGGCCCATCCGCGAGAAGTCGTCCTTGACGGCCTTGACGACCCGCGAGGAGAACTCCTGGCGGCCGCGGTAGATCTCCTCGACGGTCATGGTCCCGATGACCTCCCGGACCTTGCCTTCGAGGACGTTGACGACGACATCGCGGAGGCCCTCGCGGCCGATGCCCAGGAACTGCTCGGCGGCCAGGTGGATGGTCTCGTCGGACGAGTCGATCTTCACCTGGGCCGAGGCCTCGGCCAGGATCGGGACCCCGCCGTGCGTCAGGACCTCCGGGGTGCGGATGGAGACGGGGATGACGTCCATGGGCAGGGCGTAGACCTTCTCCATGCCGGGCCAGACGAAGACCCCCCCGCCGAGACGGTAGCGGTAGCCGACCTTGCGCTTGGTCCCGTCGGCCAGGGTCACGGTCCGTTTGCGGCCCCCGGCGATGATCAGGGCCTCGTTGGGCCCGACCTTGCGGTATTGAAGAGCCATGATGAGAATGATGATGGCCAGGAACAGGATGACGGCGCCGCCGGCGATGAGCCAGGATGTCAGGTTCATGACGACCTCCCTTTATTTATCTTGGTAGCCGTAAGCCATGAAAAGAATGCTTTTTTTCTTGAGGGCCTCTTTTTGGAGGCGGATGAGCTTGGCGACGCCCCGGTCGGCCAGCTTGAGGAGGCGGAGGAGCTCCTGGCGCGAGAACGGGTTCTTCTCGGCCCCGGCCTGGACCTCGACGAGCTCGCCGCGGTCGGTCTCGATGACGTTCATGTCGAGGTCGGCCCGGAAGTCCTCCTCGTAGTCGAGGTCGAGGAGAGGCCGGCCGCGGACGATGCCGACGCTGACGCCGGCCACCAGGTGCCGGAGGGGCATGTGGTCGATGAGACCCTCGTCGAGCATCTTCTTGAGGGCCAGCCCGAGGGCCACGCAGCCGGCGGTGACCGAGGCCGACCGCGTGCCTCCGTCCGCCTGGAGCACGTCGCAGTCGATGATGATCTGCCGCTCGCCGAGGGCCTTGAGATCGGTCACGGCGCGAAGGGCCCGGGCGACCAGGCGCTGGATCTCGTGGGTCCGGCCGGAGATCCGCCCGGGCATCCGCTCGCGCGGCGTCCGCTCGCCCGTCGAGCGGGGCAGCATAGCGTACTCGGCCGTCACCCAGCCGCGCCCGGTGCCCTTGACGAAGGGCGGCACCCGCTCGTCGATGGTGGCCGCGGCCAGGACGCGCGTCCGGCCCATCTCGACGAGGGCCGAGCCGTCGGCGAAATCCAGGTAATCGAGGATCAGCTTGACGGGCCGCAGCTGGGCCGGGCCCCGGTTGCCGGAGCGGGAGGGATCGGCGGACGGAACCTCCGCCTTGCGTTTCGCGGTCGCGGTCATGGTCCACCTATCTTATGGCAAGTCAGGGGTTTTTTCAACCGCGATCACGGGGCGCTGGCCGGCCCGCGCGAGGCCTCGGGGCGGGGCCGCCTATTTGATCCAGATGGAGGGGCCGCTGTCCTTTTTCCGGGAGGCGATGAAATCCTCGACTTCCTTGCGGGCCTTGACCGCGTCGGCCTCGGCCTTGAGCAGCTTGTCGTAGGTGTCGCTGATCTGGATCTGGAGGAGCTCCTTGGATTTCTGGTTGTCTAGGCCGTAGAACTCCTGATAGAGGGCGTTCATCTTCAGGGTCAGCAGGTCGACCATCTCCTGCTTCTCGGCGGCCAGATCGATGAGCTCGGCCTGCTTCTTGTCGAGCTCCTGGGCCGTGGGCCCGGCCTGGTCGGCCGGGATGACGGTCGACGCGCCGGCGGCGGCCTCCGGCTCGGCCTCCTCGGCCCGGGCGGTTTCCGCTCCCTCGGGCGGCGGTGCCGCTTCCTGGCCGGTCCGGGCTTCGGCTTCGCCCTCCGCGCCCTCCGCGACGGCCTGCTCCGCGGATTCGACCGCCGGCCTTTTCTTGACCTTGGCCAGGTCGGCGTTGGTCACGACCTCCGCCGATCGGCCTTTCAGGGCCGCGCGGCGCTCCTTCTCCTTCTTGGCCAGTTCGGCCACGCTCTGGGAGTGGAGGAAACCCGCCAGGACCAATGGCAGGAAGACCAAAACAACCCATCTTTTCATACGCATCCCGATCGCTCCTCTTCTCCTTCCAGTATCATTCATTTAGTCGGCCGTGTCAACGGGAAGTCGCCGCCGGCGGCTGTGCGGCCGCGGGCCGTCCGGACGCGGAGGCGGCGCCCGTCCGTGCGGACCTCCACGGCCCCGTGGAGATCGGTGCGGAAGACCGCCGTGCCGGCCTTTGCGCACCGCTCGAGGAGGGCCGGGGAAGGAAAGCCGTAAGGATTGCCGGTCCCCAAGGAGATCAGGGCGATGCGCGCCGCCGCCGCCTCGAGAAAGGGGGCCGAGCTCGACGTCGGGCTGCCGTGATGGGCGACCTTGAGAACGGAGGCCCGGAGATCGAGGCCGGCGGCGACGATCTCCCGTTCGGCGGCCGCGCCGATGTCGCCCGTGAAGAGAAAGGACGCGTCCTCGATGGCCATCCGCAGAACGATCGAGCTGTCATTGGCCGAAGGACCGGCCCCGCCCCGGCCGGGGCTCCCGGGGTGGAGGACCTCGATCGTGACCTTCCCCTCCCGGCGCCGGAAGCCCCCGAGCACCTGCCTGCGGGTGACGGAGGGGGGGAGGGCCTCGATCAGGGCCTCGTATCCCGGGTCCCCGGGCGCGGGAGAGGCCTCCCAGAACTCGCCGACGCGAAAGTTCCGGACGACGGCCGGCAGCCCTCCGAAGTGGTCCGGATGCGGGTGGGTGAGGACGAGAATGTCGACCCGCCTGACGCCTTTGGACCATAAAAATGGGGACACCACTCTCTCGCCGACATCGAACGTGCTTCCCGCCAGCCCTCCTCCGTCGATGAGCATGGTCCGCCGGCCCGGGAACTCGACGAGGATGGCCTCGCCCTGGCCCACGTCGATCATCGTAACCCTGAGGTCGGGGCATCGCCGCGGGAAGGGGTGCAGGACGAGGAGCAGAAAAAAGACCGAAAATATCGATAAAAGGACGGCCCTCTGGGTTTTGAAGCGGGGCCTGGCCAGGCATAGGCCGAGGGCCGCCGCATAGCCGGCGAGGACCCAGGCCGGCGGCGTCGGAACCCTGAAAGAGAGCGAGGCCAGGGGGTCCAGAAAATGGGACAGCCGGGAAAAGGCCCGGACCAGAACCCGCAAAGCCGCGTCCACCGGACCGGCCGACCACGGCAGGGCGGCCAGAAGAGGAAGCGTCGCGTAACCGACCCCCATGATCAGGCCCACCAGTGGGATGGCCGCGAAGTTCAGGACGAGCGAGGCGAACGTCACCCGGTTGAAATGGAGGGCGACGAGAGGCAGCACGCCGAGAAGAGCGGACGCGGACATGGACGCCATGGCCGCCGCGCCGAAGGGCAGACGGGGCAGCCGCTTCATCAATGGAGGAAAGAACAGGACGATGGCCAGGGTCGCGCCGTAGGTCAGCTGGAAGCCGATATCATGCAGGCTGGCGGGATTGACCATGAGTAGGGCGAAGGCGCTGGCCGCGATGGTGTTCAGGGCTCGGACATCCTTCCAGAGGAGCTTGCCCGTCATGTAGAACAGGGTCATGAGGGTCGCCCGCATGACGGAGGGGCGGCCTTCGACCAGCAGGGTGTAGAAAAGCAGAAAGCCGATGAGAAAGATGCGGGAGGCCCGGTCGGGGATCCGGAGCGTCCGGAGAAGCGAGAGGAGAAGAAGGGTGACGATGGCGATGTGCCCGCCGGAAATGGCGAACAAATGGAAGAGGCCGCTCTCCTGCAGGTTGAGGACGGTCTTCGGGTCCAGGCGGCCGTCCTCTCCCAAAAGGAGGGCCTCGAGCACGGCCCCCTCGGGACCGATGTCGAGGCCGTCCGCGGCCGGGAAGCGGCGCTCGAGACCGGTTTGAACGGCGCGGCGGATACGGGAGACGGCCCGCCGCACGACGGCGGGAACCCCCGGGGCCGGCTCCCGCCCGGCCACGAGCAGCGACGTTTTGGTCGAAGCCCGGCGGTGGACGGACTGGGCCTTGAGATAGCGATCGTAGGAGAACCCCCCGAAATTGTGGAACGACCCGCCCGTCGCCAAGCGGACCGAGGCCGCGACGCGCTCGCCGGCGAGCAGGCCGATTCGGGGACGGAGGCCCCGGGCGAAAGGCACGGAGAGGCGGAGGTTGCCGCGAACCCCGATCGCGCGGCCTCCGACATGAACGGTGGCGACCCTGACGAACAGGATGTCCCGGTCCGGCTCGCGGCCGGGCGACCGGAGAAGCGTGCCCTCGATGTCGAGATAGCCGTCGGCCGCGAAGGCGCGAAGGGCGTTCCCGTCATGGGCCCGGCCGTGCTGGGACATGCGGGCGGCCCCGACGGCGGCCAACGTCAGCAGGGTGAAGACCAGGGCCGTACGGGGCTTGCCCTTGGCGAACGCCAGCCATCCGGCCGCGAGGAACAGGGCGGCGGGGGCCAGACCGAGAACGGGGGCGGGGTTCGCGGCCGAGGCGACAACCATCCCGCAGAGGAGGATGGCCGTGGGGAGGAGGAAGGGGGCCGGCCCCGGCTTCAGGTCCGGGGGGATCCGGGCGACATGTCGCCCTGGGTATCGAGGGCGTCCAGAAGAAGATGGCAGAGGACCTTGATGCCCACGGGGATGCTGCGCTCGTCGGGGCTGAAGTCGGGGCTGTGCAGGGCCTGGGCCGCGGCCTGGGCCGGGTTCTTGACCCCCAGGAAGAAGTAGAGCCCGGGGACCTTTTGAGCGAAGAACGAGAAGTCCTCGGCGATCATCTGCGGCTTCCATTCGAGGGCCTTGTCCTTGCCCAGGAGCTTGCCCAGGGTCGGGCCCATGGCGGCGGTAAGCTCCGGATTATTAAAGACGGACGGGACCCCCTCGATGTACTCAAAGCCGTGGCTCGCGCCGTGCATTTGGGCGATATTCCGGACGATGCCCTCCATCAGGCCGGGCATCCTCTTGCGGGTCTTTTCGTTAAGGGTCCTGACGGTGCCCTCGAGAACGACCTTCTCGGCGATGATGTTGGCCCGGGCCCCTCCGGAGATGGTCCCGACCGTCAGGACGGCCGGGTCCGTGGGATCGAGGGCCCGGCTGACGATGCTCTGGAGGGCGGTGACGATCTCGGCGGCCACGAGGACGGCGTCGACGCCCTCGTGGGGCCGGGCCCCGTGGGCGCTCTTGCCGAGGACGGTGATCCGGAAATTGTCGGCGCTGGCCGTCACGGCCCCGGGCGCGAAAAGGACGGTGCCGACATTGCTCTCCGGCCAGACGTGGAAGCCGAACACCGCGCCGACGGGCGGGTTGTCGAGGGCTCCTTCGCGGACCATGAGCTCCGCGCCGCCCTCCTCGCCCTCGGGCGCCCCTTCCTCGGCGGGCTGGAAGAGGAAGGTCACGGTCCCCTTGATCCGGTCGCGGAAGGAGTTGAGGACGAGGGCCGTGCCGAGCACGACCGAGGTGTGAACGTCGTGTCCGCAGGCGTGCATGACCCCCGCGTTCAGGGACCTGTAGGGGAGGCCGGTCGTTTCCTGGATGGGCAGGGCGTCCATGTCGGCCCGGACGGCGACGGCGGGGCCGGGCTGGCTGCCGCGCAGGACGGCGACGACACCCGTCTTGGCGATGCCCGTCCGGACCTCCAGTCCGAGGGATTCGAGCTTGGAAGCGACCAGCCGGGCCGTCTCGTACTCCCGGTTGCCGAGCTCGGGATTCATGTGGATGAAGCGCCGGACCTTGATGACCTCGGGACGGACCTTCTCGATCTCCTGGTCGATCCTCCGGGCCGTCTTTTCCTCGACGCCGGCGAGGCCTGGGGCAATGCCGGCGAGCAAAGAGCCCAGAAGGATGGCGACGATGCGGCGGTGGCGGGGGGCGGGGGCGTGTCTCATGGGGAACGGCCTTTCAGGCGAACCGGGAATGGGGCCGGGCGGACGGACGGGGCGTCGGGCTATTTGTCCTTTTCGCCCTCGGCCTCGGGCTTGCGCATGTACTCTTCTTTTTTCTTCTCGATGAAGTCCCTGATGGTGTCGATGCCTTCGGTCGTCTTCTCCTTGACGACGCGGAGGCCCTTTTCGGCCTCCTGGGCGATCTTCTCGTAGCCGTCCTTGGCCGCTTCGCCGGTCTTGACGGCTTGATCCTTGAGCTTCTTGCGGGTTTCCTCGCCGCTGGCCGGAGCGAACAGGATGCCGGCGATGAACCCGGCGGCCGCGCCCGCCATGAAGGTCAGGAGAGAATCCCAGAAGTGATTGTCTTGGCTATTCCCCATGACGTTTCTCCTTTCGTCTTTTCATCTGCTGCCAACCCAGACGGATCAAGGGGAACAGGAGCGGCCAGTACTTGGCCGAGGGCCGGATGATCCGGGTGCTGAGGAAGAAGGCCGCCTCCGAGAGCCGGGTGACGGCCTTCTTGGAGGTCTGGAGGACCTGCCCGAGGTCTTCGAGACTGTCGTCGATCTTGGCCTCCAGGACCTTCATGCCGTCCATCAGCTCTTGGGCCTTGGCCAGCGTTCTTTCGCCCTCGCGGGCGGTCCGGCGGAGCTGGATGAGAAAGAGGACGAGCAGGGTGGCCACGACGACGGCGGCGGCCGTCAGGATGATCGCCAGGACCTGGTTCAGGGTCAGCAGCATCTTACCTTAACGATAAGCCAAAGGATCGCGTTTGTCAACGCGCCCCGGAAGGGATCGGTTCCCAATTTGGCGATTTTGCCGGACGGCCTTGCTGCAGAAAAAGGCCATCGGGCCCGAGAGGCGCGGCGGATTGGGGGCCCTTTCCTCAGGCGGGCGTTCCCGTTTCAGCGGTTGAGGATCCGATCCCAGGTGATATCGCCCAGACCGTGGGCTTCGTCGAGACACCGGAGCGCCTCCCTCATGCGCTCAGGATCTCGGGTCTCCAGGGCTTCCTCCCAGGCCGCAAGGATCGCATCGACGGCGAAGTCGTGCTCCCGGCGGAGGACCCGGTTGATGCCGCGCACGGCCTGCCACTGGATGACCATCAGGATGGCCAGGACGTAAAAGATGATGTTGGGGCCCGGCAGCAGCGCGGCGAAGCCCGTCAGGGGGAGGACCAGGGCCTCGCCGGCCAGGATGAGGACGTGACGCGTCCGCTGCCGCTGGAGGAAGAAAAAGAGGCGGGTGCGCAGCGCCTTATCGTCGAGCCGGCCCGAGTGGAGGATGCGCAAAGGCCCGTCGGCCGGCCGCCCGCCTCGCTCGAAGGCCTGCTCCTGGAGCAGGACGCGGGGGCTGAGGCGCGTGACCTTGGCCTTGGCTTTCTCCCAGACCGCGCGGCTCTTGGAAAAGCGGGCCGGCAGCGGGCCCAACGGCTCGGAGGAGTAGAAGCGGAAACGGTGCCGGCGGTCGCGCAGGAAGAAGAAGGTCATGGAGGCCTCATTCTACCAATACGGGGCCGGAGGCGCCAGAGTTCTAAGAAAGGCCTCGGGGTATCCTCTCCGTCCGCGCGGTGATTCTTCACGCGTTCCCGGTCCGGATCCGGTTGGAATGGGCCGCGTATCCGTCCCGAGGCCCGCTAAATCACCGCTTTATGCTCCCGTCGAGGACACCCCTCGGCCCGTTCGTCAGCGGTCGTCCTCGGTCGCTGGGGTGATCCCGGGCCCCCTGCGCTTCTCAGCGCTTCCGATGAAGGAGGTAGAGAAAGAAGGGAGCTCCGACGGCGGCCGTGATGACCCCGATGGGCAGCTCCGACGGCAGGATCGTCCGGGCCAGGAGGTCGCAATAGACGAGGAAGGTCCCCCCGGCCAGGGCCGAGCCGGCGAAAAGCCGCCGGTGCTCCGGCCCGATGAGCAGGCGGACGCCGTGGGGGACGACCAGGCCGACGAAGCCGATAATACCGCTCACGGAGACCGAGAGCGCGGCCAGCAGGGTGGCCACCCCCAGGAACACCTTGCGGACCGTCCCGACCGGACAGCCCAGGGCCCGGGCGGCCTCGTCGCCCAGCGCCAGCAGGTTCATGTCCCGGGCCAGCCAGAGGGCGAGGAGCAGTCCCATGCCGAACCAGGGGGCCACCGCGGCCGCCTGAGACCACTCGGCCAGCTGGAAGCTGCCGAGCAGCCAGAAGACCGCCTGGTCGAAGGAGTCCGATCGCATGAACAGCAGGAACGATGTCAGGGCCGAGGCCAGGGCGCCCGCGGCTATGCCGGTCAGCAGCAGCGTCTCCACTCGGAAATCCCCTCGCCTCAGGGACAGGAGATAGACCAGCGAGACGATGCCCAGCCCGGAGGCAAAGGCCGCGATCCCCTGGGCCGGGAAGCCGAGGACCGCGACGCCGGCGCCGAGCGACAGGGCCGCCACCGCCCCCAGCGCCGCGCCCGACGACACGCCGACCACGAACGGATCGGCCATCGGATTTCGGAAATACCCCTGGAGGATGGCCCCCGACAGGGACAGAGCGGCCCCGACGAGAAAGGCCAGGACGGCCCGGGACAGCCGCAGGTCCAGGAAGATGGCCGCCTGGACTGGATTATAGCGGCCGAGGAATTCGATGAAGTCGCCGGCCGAGGTCTTGACGGGGCCGGTCAGGAGCGAAAGCAGGAATCCGGCTAGCCCCAGGATAGCGACCAGGGCCCAGAACAGGCGCCGGGCGGCCTTGGCGCTCATCGCTCCTCCACGAAGCGCTCCGGATGGAGCAGGCGGGCCATCCGCTCGAGGACCTCGACCAGCCGGGGTCCGAACCGGCTGGCCGCGTCCTCGTCGAGACGATGGATCCGGCCGGCCCGGACGGCCGCGACGCTCTCGAGGCTGCCCTTCCGGCTCAGCCAGTCACGGGCCGCGGCGAAGTCGGGGTCGGACTTGGCCAGGACGAAGATGAACTCGGGATCGTCCTCGATGATCCGCTCGCGCTTGTAGAGGGCCCATTTCTTGGGCAGGCTCGAGGCGACGTTGATCGCTCCGGCCCGGGCGATGAGGTCGTCGAGGTAGCTTTGGCCGCCGCATGTCCAGAGCCCCTGCCCGTAGAGCAGGGCGAAGACCCGCGGCCGGCGGGCCACGCCGCCCAGGGCCGCCGCGACGGCTTCGGTCCGCCCGCGCAGGGAGGCCGCCAGCTTCGCGGCCCGCTCCTCGGTCCGGGTGACGAGTCCGATCCTTTCGACGAGCGGAGCGAGGTCCTCGAGGCCCTCGCCGATGTCGAGGACGAACACGGGCAGCCCGAGGCGCCCGATCCGATCGAGGACCCGCAGCGGATTGCCCCGGAACCCGATGACCAGGTCCGGATCGAGCGAACGGACGATCTCGACGTTGGGATCGACCAGGCCGCCGACCTTCGGCAGGGCCCGGGCCTCGGGCGGGTGGTCGCAGAAGCGGGTCGCGCCGGCGACCCGGTCCCCGAGGCCGAGGGCGAACAGGATCTCGGTGACGTTGGGGGCCAGGGAAACGATCCTCTCGGGGGTCCTTTCGGGAAGGGCGAACGGCCGGCCGAGGTCATCCCTTATAGAGCTCGTTTGGCGGTCTGTGTGTCCCCATGATGTTACGTCAGCGATAGAAAAGGGCCCGTATGTGATCACCAGAGCGGCCGCCACGATCAATAGTCTGCCGCCCCGAAAATGCCCGCGCTGTTCCTTCATCGGAGCCCCTGCGCGGCCGCCAGGGAGATCTCCGGGGCCCCTGTCCGGGCGTTCTCCCGGATATCGACGTCGGCCCCGAAGACGGCCAGGATGTTGGCGGCCGTGACGGCTTCGCGAGGCGGGCCCTCGGCCGTCACGGTCCCGTCCTTCAGGAACAGGACGCGGTCGGCGTGGGCCGCGGCCAGGTTGATGTTGTGCTCGGCGGCCAGGATGGTCTTTTTCTGCTCGACCTGGAGGCCCTTCAGCAGGCCGTAGATCTCGGCCTGGTAGCCGATATCAAGGTGGAGGCTGGGCTCGTCGAGAAGGAGCAGGGGCGTGTCCTGGGCCAGGGCCCGGGCGATGAAGACCCGCTGCCTCTCGCCTCCGCTGAGCCGCGACAGCTTCCTGTTCCTGAAGGCCAGCGTGTCGGTCGCTTCCATGGCCTCGCGGACGGCCCGCTCGTCGCCGGCCGTGACGGCCTCAAGCCGCCCCTGGCGGGCGTAGCGGCCCATGAGGACGATCTCTCCGGCCGTGAAGTCGAAGACAGGGTCGGGCAGCTGCGGGACGTAGGCCATCGTCCGGGCCATCTCGCGCCGGGCCAGGCCGCCGATCTCCAGCCCTCCGGCGAGGACCTCGCCGCTCACGTTGCCGAGCAGTCCCATGACGGCCCGGATGAGAGTGCTCTTGCCCGAGCCGTTCGGCCCGAGGACGGCCGCGAACTCCCCCCTCTCGAGCTTCAGTGAGACGCCGCGGACGACGTACCCCTGCTCGTAGCCCGCCGAAAGTCCCCGGATCTCCAGCATCGTTCTGTCCGTCCCGCGCTCCTCAGTATAGCCATTCGGGGGGCATAATTCCATGGGGCAAATAGGGAGCTTGCGCCTTGACAAGCCCTGATCATCGCGGACATAATGGCGCTCGGAGGGTCGGATGGGAAAAGCGGCGTCTTCGCGAAGGCCTGGGTGTCGGGCGGGGACATGGGCGGCGGCCGCCGGGCTGGCGCTCTCAATACTAGGAAGCAGCATCACCAAGCCAGTGATCCGAGCAGTCAACCACTACGCCCTGAAGGACAACCCGCCTATAGTGATGGTTCAGGCAGAAAAAGCAGAGTTCGGGATGATAGCCTGCAGCGGCCCGACCACTCCAGAGCCACCTCCGCCTCCTCCTCCTCCGCAAAAAGTGAAAATCTACACTACGCTTACAGCCAAAGACTGCTTTACAGGGCTAGAAATAGCAATAGGCCAGGTTAGCTACCAGCTGCCAACAGGCAGCCCTGTAGTGAAGAATCTCGGAGAGCAAGCCTACCTCGGAGAGATCAACCCTAACACCACGATGAGCGTTGGCATAACAGTCACAGTCGGAGGCTACCTTAAAAGAGTGTTCAAGGACGTAGCTCTCAGCAGCGCAAAATCATACTACACGCTGGATACGACGCTGCTAGACCTGAACGGGTTTAACTTACAAGGATTTCTTGATTATTTCCTAGCGCAACCAGCTTATCCGACTTTGGGAGCAATCAATGCCACTTATGATCAGAACAAAGTGATTGCTTATTTCAACCCTGACCCATTAACTGGCTTGAGGCTTCCGGCAGAATTCATCCAAGCCACAATTGACGCTATCAACGAGATAGCCCTTTACAGCAAAGGAACTATAAACAGCTTGACTTTCATAGAGAACGGTGATAAGATAAGTAATTCGAACGGAAATGATATTATTCCGCCAGATGGAGACGCATGGATTTTCAGAAAAAGCGATACTGATGGAGTGGGCAATAAACCTTATCCGATTATTGGAACCACTGTTAAATCTTTGAAATTATGGTATAACATGTCCAGCTCTGCACCTTATATGGTCAGGAAGGAGGTCATGGATGCTTTTATTCAGGGTAACCAGAATACTTTTCTGGATGATTATCTTGCTAAATGGTTCGAGTTTTCCTTGAAGCACAGGCCTAAGGGCAATGCTTTTAGCTACAGGATTTATCTTGACAGGGAGGAGCAGACTGGCTTTGACGGGACTATGACTTCGCAAGGTAATGTTCTTTCCCAGACGCTGTCTGATAACCCGCAGGATTATTCTGGCCCAAGCATAGGCAGTGGAGGATACAGGGGTTATTCTTCGCCTGATTATTCTGCTCCGAGGATGAGCGGAAGGCAGGACAGCGGAGCAGCTGCTAAAAGCTCAAGAGCAGTAGCTGCTGAGAAGGAAAGGATAAGAAAGTAAGGCCGAGCGGGAGGGATCCATGGCCTTTGAAAAATTCATCAGGGAAAGCAAGAGAGCCTATGGGCCTCCCAAGGCGGCCATCAGCAAGGTGGGGACCATCGTCCTCAGCTCGTCTTGCGGCGCGATGTATGTGAGGGGCCGAAGGGCGGTCGAGCTGTATTATGATAAACAGGCCCAGGCCATCGGGCTGAAGTTCCTAGACGAGGTGGGGAAGGACGCCTACAAGGTCCAGCACAGGAAGGGCACAGGGATATCCACGCTTTCGGTCAGAGGGTTCCTTCAGCATTGGAATATACCCTATACAGAAAACCGACATTTCCCAGTGGAATGGGACGAGAAGAGCGAGATGCTGATCATCCGGATGGGTGAATAGGTCGGCTCCGGTTCACGCCCCTATCAAAAAGCCACGGCTGAACTTCGAAAACTACCGGAGGTATATGCCCCCGCTCCTTGCCCGCCGAGGGGCACTCCCTTCCTTGACTTGCCGGGGGCAATGAAACTAAGATGAAGAGCCGTTCTTTCGAGGATTCTAGGACCATGCTGGACACCTACGATTTCGCCGCCATCGAGCGCAAGTGGCAGTGCGCCTGGGAGGAGGCCAAGGCCTTCGCGGCCTCCGGGGACCCCGCCAAGCCGAAGTTCTATCTGCTCGAGATGTACCCCTATCCCTCGGGCCGCATCCACATGGGCCACGTCCGCAACTACTCGATCGGGGACGTCATCGCCCGCCAGAGGATCATGGCCGGCTCGGACGTCCTCCACCCCATCGGCTGGGACGCCCTGGGCATGCCGGCCGAGAACGCGGCCATCAAGCACGGCACCCACCCCCGCGACTGGACCCTCGACAACGTCGCCCATATGCGGACGCAGCTCCGAAGGATGGGCATCAGCTACGACTGGGACCGGGAGGTCAACACCTGCCTGCCGGAATACTACAGGTGGAACCAGTGGATCTTCCTGCGCATGCTCGAGCGGGGCCTGGCGTTCCGCAAGGAGAGCTGGGTCAACTGGTGCCCGCAGTGCCGGACCGTCCTGGCCAACGAGCAGGTCGTCGGCGGCGGCTGCTGGCGCTGCGACACGGCCGTCGCCCAGAAAAAGATGGAGCAGTGGTTCCTCAAGATCACCGACTACGCCGACGAGCTCCTCACCGGCCACGCCGCACTCTCCAAGTGGCCGGAGCACGTCCTGCAGATGCAGAAGAACTGGATCGGCCGGAGTGAAGGGGCCCACGTCCGATTCCGGCTCGACGGTTCGGACCGTTCGATCGAGGTCTTCACGACCCGTCTCGACACGATCTGCGGGGCGACCTTCCTGGTCGTCTCGGCGGAGCATCCCTCGGTCCCCGACCTCATCCGCGGCCCGCGGGAGAAGGAGCTCGGCGCGTGGGTCGAGCGGACGGTGGCCGCCATGCGCCAGCGCCGCGACGTCGGCGAGACCGAGAAGGACGGGATCGACACCGGCAAAAAAGCCGTCAATCCCTTCACCGGCGAGCCCGTCCCGGTCTGGATCGCCAACTACGTCCTCATGGACTACGGCACGGGGGCCATCATGGGGGTCCCGGCCCACGACGCCCGCGATTTCGAGTTCGCCAAGACCTACGGCGTGCCCGTCCGAACGGTCATCGCCCCCGAGGGTGCGGCCGGTCCGTTCGACACGGAGCCGGCCGAGGTCTTCGAGGACCTCGGCGTGCTGGTCAACTCGGGCCCGTTCAACGGTCTGGCCTCGGCCGAGGCCATGGAAAAAATGGGCCTCCACGCCGAGCGGGAGGGCCTCGGCCGGCGGAGCACGACCTTCCGGCTCCGCGACTGGGGCATCTCCCGCCAGCGCTACTGGGGCACGCCCATTCCCGTCGTCTATTGCGACGCCTGCGGTGTCGTCGGCGTCCCCGACAAGGACCTTCCCGTCGAGCTGCCGCTCGACGTCAAGCTGACCGGCGAGGAGGGCTCTCCCCTCGCCCGCCATGAGCGGTTCGCGCGGGCGTCGTGCCCGACGTGCGGCGGCCCGGCCCGCCGCGAGACCGACACCATGGACACCTTCGTCGACTCGTCCTGGTACTTCTTCCGCTACTGCTCCCCCCGCGAGGAGAGCCTGCCGTTCCGCCCCGAGGACGCCAGCCGCTGGCTGCCCGTCGACCTCTACATCGGCGGCGTCGAGCACGCCATCCTCCACCTCATCTACGCGCGGTTCTTCACCAAGGTCCTGCGCGACCTCGGGCTGACGGAGGTTTCCGAGCCCTTCCCCCATTACCTGGCCCAGGGCATGGTCACCAAGGACGGCTCGGCGATGTCGAAGTCCAAGGGCAACATCGTCGATCCCGACGACATCCTGGCCAAGTACGGGGCCGACACCCTCCGCCTGTTCATCCTGTTCGCCTCGCCCCCCGACCGCGAGTTCGCCTGGTCGGAGGACGGTCTCGAGGGCTGCCACCGGTTCCTGCTCCGCATCTGGACGGCCGTCAACGACAACCTCGACCTCTTCACGGGGGAGGGAGGCGCGGCGGATGAGGGACGCGAGAGCGGAGACGGCGGCGAGGCGGCCTCCCGCCTCCTGCGCAAGGCCCACCGGACCATCCGCAAGGTCACCGAGGACATCGGCGTCCGCTTCCATCTCAACACGGCCGTCAGCTCCATCATGGAGCTCTACAATCAGCTCAAGCGCGACCGCGACGCCCTGCGCGGAACGCCGGCCGGGCGGGACGCCCTGCGCTTCGCCTTGGAGTCCATCGTCCGGCTCCTGTCGCCGTTCACTCCGCACCTGGCCGAAGAGCTTTGGGAGCGCACGGGCCACAAGGGCCTCCTCATGCGCTCGGCCTGGCCGGCCTACGACCCGGACCTGGCGCGGGAGGAGATGGCCACGGTCATCGTTCAGGTCAACGGCAAGCTCCGGGACAAGTTCGAGACGGCGCCGGGGACCCCGGAGGCCGAGCTCGAGGCCGCCGCCATGGCCCTTCCGAAGGTCCGGGCCGCGCTCGCGGGCAAGACCCCGCGCAAGGTCATCGCCGTCAAGGACAAGCTCGTCAACATCGTCGCGGGATAGGGGGAGGCCTCCCGAATGCGGAAAGAAACGATCGCCGGCCGCGCGGGAGGACGGCGCTGCCGCTCCCTTCTGGCCGCGGGCCTGGTCCTCGTCACGACCGCAGGCTGCGGCTACCGGCTCCGGGGCACGGGCAGCTCCCTGCCCCCGGGGATCGAGGCCATCAGCGTGCCCGTCTTCCGGAACATGACGACCCGTTACGATCTCGATGCCAAGCTGACCCGGGCCGTCATCGACGAGTTCGTGGCCCGGCGCAAGGTCCGCATCGTCGCTGACAAGGCCGAGGCCGACGCCGTGCTCGAAGGTGTCATCCAGTCGTTCACGGCGACCCCCATCGGTTACACCGGGGCGGGCCAGGCCGACCGCTACGCCCTCTCCGTGAGGGCTTCGGTCGAACTGAAGGACCCGTCCGGAGGAAAGGCCTTTTTCTCGAACCCCTCATTCGTGTACAACCAGGAATACGCCGTGCCCGTGGGACGGGACTTCGAGTCGCTCCAGACGGAGGCTATCGACAAGATCGCCGGTCCCTTCGCCCGCAGCCTCGTCGTCAGCATCCTGGAGGGCTTCTGAGATGGCCGGTCCGACGGTCTTCGGCGAGCTCCGCGAGGACGCCCTGCTCGCCGGATACGTGTTTTTCGGGGAGGAGACCTTCCTGGCCGAGGAGTTCGTCGCCGAGTTGGCCCGGACCCTGGCCGACTCGTCGGAGGGCGAGTTCCACCTGACCCGGTTCGAGCTGGGCGAGACCGGGTGGCCCGAGATCCTCGACGCGGCCCGGACGGCCCCTTTCCTTTTCGAACCGTGGCGGGCCCTCGTGGTCCGCTTCCCGGAGCGCAAGCCGGGCGGCGAGAGGGCCGCGGCCGGAAGGGGAGAAGGGGACAAGGGCGGGACCCGGGGCCCGCGGTTCCTCGGCCCCCGGGACCAGTCCCTCCTCAAGGAGTATTTCGCCTCGCCTCCGTCGCGGACGGTCCTGGCCGTCATCCTCCCCGGACGCCTCAAAAAGACCGACGCCGCCGTGCGCTTCTTCTCCGGATTGCCGAAGGCCGCCGTGGCCGTCGCCGAGATCAAGCCTCTCGGTGCCGCCGCCCTGATGAGGCGGGCCGCCGAGAAGGCCCGGGCCCTGGGCAAGACGCTGACCGAGGGGGCCAACGCCCGGCTGTGCGAGATCGTCGGGCCGGATCTGCGCCTGCTCATGAACGAGATCGAGAAGCTGGCCGTCTTCGTCGGCGAGAAAAAAGGCATCGAGGCCGATGACGTCGACCAGGCCACGGCCTGGCAGAGGAGCTTCGAATCCTATGAGCTCGACGACGCCCTGATGGCCGCCGATTTCGAGAGGGGGGCCGCCGTCCTGAACGTCCTCCTATCCGAGGGCGAGCGCCCCGAGCAGATCGTCGCCCGTCTGGCCGGCCACCTCCGGACGGTCCTCTCGGCGCAGACCCATCTGAGAGAGCGCGGCAAGAGCCGCGAGGACATCTTCAGGGAGACCTACCCCTACATCCAGAAGACCTACAACTTCTACAAGGACAAGTTCGACGCGTTCTTCGGGGCCGTGGACGGCCTCCCGCCGCCGCTCGTCCATGGCCTGCTCGAGCGTCTTCGGAGGGCCGACCGGATGCTCAAGACGACGGACGCCGCCCCCCAGCCGCTTTTCGAGGCCTTTCTCTGGGAATATTGCGCGGCGAGAAAGCGGAAAACGCTTATTTCGGAAGATCCGCCTTGAGGAGGGCGACCTGACGGGTGAGCCGGGACTTGTAGCGGCTCCCGGTGTTCTTCTTGATGGCGGCCTTCTTGACGGCCTTGTCGATGGCCGAGAAGACCCCGGGCAGGAGGCCGGCGGCGGACTCGGCGTCCTTGTTCTTGATGGCCTCCCGGATCTTGCGCATCCGGGTGCGGAGGGCCGACTTGTTCTGGGTGTTGACGGATTTTCTGCGCAGGCTGCGGCGGTGCTGCCGGATCGCGGATTTGTGACGGGCCATTCTTTACTCCTCTGAAGGCGCCTATGATAGAATATCCCGGTCCCAAAGTCAAACGGACCCCCCGGGCCGGGGCCGGCCCTTCTCTCGCCATGGAAGATGACGATCCGCGACGCCGCCTCCTGAGGTCCACGGCCGCCGTGGCCCTGCCGACCCTCGTCAGCCGCGTGCTGGGCTATGTCCGCGATCTGCTCCAGGCCTATTTCCTGGGCACCGGGCACGCCGCCGACGCTTTCACGGTGGCCTTCGCCATCCCCAATCTCTTCCGACGCCTGACGGGGGAGGGGGCTTTGACGCCGGCCTTCATCCCGACGTTCACCGAGCTGCGGCACGAACAGGGGCGGCGGGAAGCCTGGAGGTTCGGCAACCTCGTTTTCTGGGACCTGGCCCTGTTGATGGCCGTCCTTACCGGGGTCGGGCTTCTGGCCGCGCCCTGGCTCGTCCGGGTCATCGCCTATGGTTTCAGGGACATCCAGGGGAAGTGGGACCTGACGGTCGTCCTGACCCGGATCATGTTCCCTTATCTCTTCTTCGTCGCCCTGGCCGCCCTGGCCACCGGCCTTTTGAACTCCTTCCGGCGGTTCCTGGTCCCGGCCTCGACGCCCATCCTCTTCAACATCGCGGTCATCACCGCCGTGGCCCTCGGAGCCCGCGGCGCGGCGGAGCCGGCCCTGGTCTTCGCCGCCGGGGTCACGGCGGGAGGGGTCCTCCAGTTGGCCCTCCAATTGCCGTTCCTGCGGAAAGAGGGCCTGCGCTTCCGGCCGGCGGTCTCATTCCGGCATCCCGCCGTGCGGCGGGTCGGCCGTCTCATGGTCCCGGGCATCTTCGGGGCCGGCGTCTATCAGGTCAACTTCGCGCTCAGCCGGATGATCGCCTCGGGCCTGGAGAAGGGCAGCGCCTCGGCTCTCTATTACGCCTCGAGGATCGAGGAGCTGACCCTGGGCCTGTTCTCGATCGCCCTGGCCGCGGTGCTCCTGCCGGCCTTTTCCGAACAGGCGGCCGCCAGGGACGTCGGGGAGATGAAGAGGACGCTGGGCTTTTCCCTTAAGCTGACCTCGGCCGTGGCCATCCCCGCGGCGGCGGGCCTGGCGGCCCTCAACGAGCCCATCATCCGCATCCTCTTCGAGCGGGGCCGGTTCGACGGCGAGTCGACGGCCATGAGCGCCGCCTGCCTTCTATTCTTCGCCCTCGGCCTGCCCTTCGTATCCGGCGTCAAGGTCCTGGCCCCGGCCTTCTTCTCCCTCAAGGACACCCGGACCCCGGTCGTCGCCGGGATCATCGTCATGGCGGTCAACGTCGGCGGGGCCCTGCTGCTCATGGGCCGTCTCCGGGTGGGCGGCCTGGCCCTGGCGCTTTCGATCTCCCAGATCCTCAACTTCGCCCTGCTTTACGTCTGGCTCGGAAGGCGGATCGGGCCGATGTCCACGGGGCCCGTGGCGGCCGCCGCGGGCCGCTCCCTGGCCGCGGCGGCGCTCATGGGCGTGGCCCTCAAGCTGGCCTGGCCCGCCCTGGGGATCGAGCGGGCGGCCTTCGCCGTGCAGGCGGCCGCTCTGGCCGGGGCCATCCTGGCCGGCATCCTCGCTTACGCCGGGCTGGTATGGGCCCTCAGCCGGCGGGATTTCGAGAACTTGACGAACTTGCTGCGGAGGTCGGCGCTCAAATGAAGATCGTTCTTCAGAGGGTCAAAGAGGCGGCCGTCGACGTCGAAGGCCGGACCGTGGCCCGCATCGAGCGGGGCGTCTGTCTTCTCGTCGGGGTCGAAAAAGGGGACGGAGAAGAGGACGCCGAGCGACTGGCCAGAAAGGTCGTCGAGCTGCGGATCTTCCCGGACGACCAGGGCCGGATGAACCTCTCGCTGGCCGAGGCCGGCGGCGAGGCCCTGGCCGTCTCCCAGTTCACGCTGGCCGCCTCGCTCCGCAAGGGCCGGCGGCCGAGCTTCGACGGGGCCGAGGAGCCGGGCCGGGCGGCCGGCCTCTTCGACCATTTCGTCGGGGCCCTCCAGGCCCTCGGCGTGGGCGTCGAGACCGGGATCTTCCAGGCCGTGATGGAGGTCCGCATCGTCAACGACGGGCCGGTGACCTTCATCCTCGGATCGGGCCCGGGGCGCGACGAGGCCGGCGGGGGGTGAGAAAGGCCGGGTCGCCTCGCCTCGAAAGGTGAGAGGGGGCCGGCCAGAATCACCCCCCGATTCCCCGGGGCCGGGTATGTTCCGGCCCCGGCGCGCGCTCTAGGCTGGATGGAGGGCGGGAGTCCGTCCGGACAAGGGCCTCGAGTGCGGCCGGCCGCCGTGCCGAGCGGCGCTTCGCGTATAATGCCGTGTGGGAAGGGCCCGCCCGGATCGTCCGGGACCCGTCCCGAAAGACAGGACATGAGCCGATTCGTCAGCCGCAAGAAGGTCGATCTTCTGCCCCGCCTCCCGCTGCGCGGGACGATCGATCTCACCTACCGGTGCAACAACGATTGCCGCCATTGCTGGCTGCGCATTCCTCCCGGAGCGCCGGAAGGAGGGCGGGAGCTCGCGTTCGACGAGATCCGCCGGATCGCCGACGAGGCCCGGGCCATGGGCTGCCGCGAGTGGTCGATCTCGGGAGGCGAGCCCATGCTGAGGCCCGACTTCGCCGAGATCTTCGACTATCTGACGGCCCGGGCGGGCGGATACACGCTCAACACCAACGGGACGTTGATCACGCCTGCCGTCGCCCGGCTTCTGCGAAGAAAGGGAGCCAAGCTGCTGGCGCTTTACGGGGCCACAGCGAAGGTCCATGACCACATCACCCGCACGCCCGGCTCCTTCGAGGCCCTCGAGAGAGGCATGGCCCTCCTGCGGGAAGCGGGCGCGGGCTTCGCCGTTCAGATCGTGCCTATGATGAGCAATATCCATGAGCTCGAGGCCATGGTCCGGCTGGCCGGATCACGTGGCACGGATTGGCGCCTAGGTGCCACCTGGCTCTACCTCTCGGCCTCCGGCGACCCGCGGCGGAACGAGGAGATCCGGGCCGAGCGCCTGGCGCCGGAGCAGGTCGTCCGACTCGAGCGGTCCAGCGGGACGGCCGGGGAGGGCTTCGGCGAGGACCAAGGGCACGCGTGCGGGCCGGGCGGGACCGTCGCGCTCTATTCGCGCTGCATCGCCGGCCGGAGGGACTTCCATGTCGATCCCTATGGCGGGATGAGCTTCTGCGGCTTCGTCAAGGACCCGGACCTGAGATGCGATCTGAGAGCGGTGGGTCTCGAACGGGCTTGGAACGAGCTCATCCCGGCCATGGCCGACAAGGTCCGGGCCTCCGACGACTATGCGGCCCGCTGCGGGTCCTGCGACCTCCGGTCGGATTGTCCGGCCTGTCCCGTCCATGCCTATCTGGAACACCGGGACCACTCGGCCCGGGTCGAATACCTCTGCCGGATCGCCGCGGAGAACCGGATGTCCCGGTTGGCCTGGGAGATGTCCCACCGCCGGCGCTTCCGGATCGCCGGCCTGCTCCTCGATGTGACCTCCGACCTGCCCTTTGAGGCCGGCACCTTTCATCCGAAGTTCGAGCTTTTCCGGACCGAGGAGGACGGCCGGGCCGACATCTCGCTCCACCATCACTTCTCGATCCCCGAACCGTTCGGGCTCGATGTGGGGACCGAGGTCATCCGGAGGCCGCCCTGGGCCGTCTCGAGAAAGGGCCGGGCCTGGATCTACCGGGGGATCTTCGCCGATCCATCGGACACCAGGCTTCACCGGCTGATGGTCTTCAACGAGGCCCACACGCGGGGGCGGATCTACAATCCGGACGCCGAGCTCTTCCACCGCGGCGGCCTCGATTCCCTGGCCCTGCTTCCCTCCGACCAGATCGTCTTGGCCCGGGCCCTGCCCTCGTTCGGGGGCCTTTTCGTCCATGCCTCGGGGGTGGTCATGAACGGCCGCGGCCTGCTATTCGCCGGGCCCTCCGGAGCCGGCAAGTCGACCATCATCAAGCTCCTCGATGGCCGAGCGGAGGTCCTTTGCGATGACCGGATCATCATCCGGAAGGGGGATGACGGCTTCCGCGTCCACGGGACTTGGAACCACGGCGAGATCGCCAGCGTTTCGCCGGGGTCGGCGCCCCTCGCGGGCGTCTTCTTCCTTCGCCAATCGGAAGCCAACCGGGCCGACCGGATCGGAAGCACGGAAGCCGTCCTCAAGGACTTCCTGGCGCGCCTCGTTCGGCCGCTGGCCACGGCGGACTGGTGGGAGCGGGCGCTCGCGCTGGCCGGGGCGATCGTCCGCGAGGTCCCCTTTTACGATCTTCGCTTCGACAGGAGCGGGGCCGTGACCACGGTCCTCGAGGAGCTGACCCGATGACCGTGCCGGGGAAGGGGTATGCCGTCAAGGTCCGGTCCGACAAGGCCCCTTTCTGGAAGAAGGCGCGCCCCGCTCTCGTCCGCCTGGACATCGAGCTCACCGAGCGATGCAACAACGATTGCATCCACTGCAATATCAATCTTCCGGCCGGAGACGAGATTGCCAGGCGGGGCGAGATGACAACCGGGGCCGCCGAGAGGATCCTCGAGGAAGCCGCCGGCCTCGGCTGCCTGACGGTCCGGTTCACGGGCGGCGAACCCTTCTTGAGGGAGGATTTCGAGAACCTCTATCTCCGGGCCCGCCGGCTCGGTATGAAGGTGCTCCTTTTCACCAACGCCACGCTGCTCACCCCGAAGCTGGCGGCGACCCTGCGACGCGTGCCGCCTCTCGAGCCGATCGAAGTCTCGGTCTACGGGATGAGCCCGGATAGCGCCCAAGCCGTGACCCGCAATCCGGGGTCCTTCGAAGCGGCCCGGAGAGGCCTGGCCTTGCTCGCCGATCACGGGCTGCCCTACGTGCTCAAGGGCGTCCTCCTGCCGGCGACGCGGGCGGAGGCGGAGGCCTTCGAGGACTTTGCCCGGCGCTCGGCCCCCGCCTTCGGTCCGCCGTCCTATGCCATGCTGTTCGACCTCCGCGCGCGTCGGGACGGGGCCAAGAACGATCTCATCCGGGGGCTGAGGATGGGGCCGGAGGATTTCGTGGACTTCTCTTTGCGGCGCGGACCGGCCGTTCTCGACGAATGGGGAGACCTCGTCCTCCGGTTCGGGGCCCCCCCGGGAGACCGCTTGTTCGACTGTCTCCAGGGAGGCGGCACGGCGGCGGTGGACGCCTATGGCCGGTTCCAATGCTGCCTCGGGCTCCGGCACCCGGAAACGGTCTTGGATCTCCAGAAAGGGTCCCTGAGGGAAGCCGTGACCGTATTCCTGCCGAAGGTCCGGTCCATGAGGGCCACCGCCCGGGGCTATATCGAAAGGTGCGGCCGGTGTCCCCTGAAGGGGCTTTGCCACCAATGCCCCGCGAAGTCCTGGGCCGAGCACGGGACCTTGGACACGCCGGTCGAATATTTCTGCGGCATCGCCCATGCTCAGGCCGAAGCCATCGGGATCCTGGCTTACGGGGAGAAGAGCTGGGAGGTCGCCGACTGGCCGGCCCGGCTGGAAAGGCTGGCTGCCCGCAAGGGGAGGATGATCGACCAGCGGGCGGCGGCCGGGAAATGGAAAAAGGGAGGGAGCGCATGGGAGATGTGATCAAAAAGGACGCGGTCTACGCGCCGTCGGACGGGATCGTGGCCCGGGAGATCGAGGGCGAGATCGTCATCGTCCCGCTGGCCGCCGGCGTCGGGGACCTGGAAGACGAGCTGTACACGTTCAACGACACCGGCCGCGCGGTCTGGACCAAGCTCGACGGGAAAAGAACGGTCGGCGAGATCGTCGGCGAGCTGGCCGGCGAGTTCGAGGCCCCGCGCGGGACCCTGGAAGCCGATGTCGCCGGCCTCCTGGAGGAGCTCCTGAGCAGGAAGATGGTCGTCGAGAAGATATGAGCGAGTGGACGAGGAAGCCCTCCCCGGCCGTCCGGACCGTCGTCGGGCGCCCGGTTTCCGGGGAGGCCCTCGCCGTTCTCATCCGTGCGGTCGTCGACAGGGGAGTGCCGTGCCGGTTCCGGGCCCGGGGCCTGAGCATGTCGCCGTTCATCAAGGACGGCGACATCGTCACGGTGTCCCCCCCGACCGCCTCAGGGCCCGGGCGGGGCGAGATCGCGGCGTTCGTGCATCCGGAAACCGGAAAGGCGCGGGTCCACCGGATCTTGGGGCGCGGGGACGGCCTCTATCTCTTCAAGGGAGACGGCGCGCAGGGGCCGGATGGCGAGGTCGGCGCCGACCGAGTCCTCGGGGTCGTCACCAAGGTCGAAAGGGACGGCCGCGTTGTTTGGACGGGGAGCGGTTGGGCGGGGGCGGCCATTGGCCGTTCGTTGCGGTCGGGACGGCTGATCAGGGTCGCCCGGAGGATCGGACGGGCCTTTCGGCGGCGGGGGAGAGAGTCATGAGCGGACCCGCCCGGCACTCCGTCCGGAGGCCCCTGGAGGGCTTCGGCCTGTGGGATAAGATGACGGCCCGCAGGGCGGTGTTCAGCTTCGACCTCGAGCTGACGGCCCGCTGCAATCTCAATTGCCGCCATTGCTATATCAACCTTCCGGCCGGCGACCGGGCGGCGAAGAGGTCGGAATGGACGGCCGCCGAGATCGACCGCCTCGCGGGGGAGGCCGCGTCACTGGGGGCCGTCTGGTGCCTGGTCACGGGCGGCGAGCCCTTGCTCCGGCGGGATTTCGAAGAGGTCTATACGGCCCTGAAGAGGCGCGGGCTTAAAGTCTCCGTCTACACGAACGCGACCCTCGTCGGTCCGCGGCACGTCCGCATGTTCCGGGCCTTGCCCCCCGACGATGTCGAGGTCACGGTCTACGGCGTCACCCGGCGGACCTACGAGCGCGTGACCCGGACGCCGGGTTCCTTCGCCGCCTTCGAGAGGGGGCTCGAGCGACTGCTGGACGGGGGCGTCCCGGTCCGTCTGAAGGCCATGGCCCTGAGGTCGAACAGTCGCGAGTTGCCGGCCATCACCGAGTTCTGCCGGGCCCGGACCAAGGGGGCCTACCGTTTCGACCCCCTGATCCATCTCCGCTACGACCGGGACCCGAAGCGGAACAGGGAAATCGCCGCCGAAAGGTTGCCGCCCGAGGAGATCGCCGCCCTCGAGCGGGCCGACCCCGAGCGGTTCGCGGCCTTGACCTCGCGTTGCTCGGACCTCATCATGCCGGAGACCGAGGCAAAGACGTGCCGGCATCTCTTCCGGTGCGGGGCGGGCGTGGCCGGCTTCACCGTCGGGGCTGACGGCCGGCTCCGCCTCTGCCCGCCGCTCGTCCATCCCGACTGCGTCTATGATCTCAGGTCCGGCGGCCTGCGTGACGCTTGGGAGCGATTCATCCCGGCCGTTCGGGCGCGAACGTCGGATCGGAGCGAGTACCTCTCCGGCTGCGGGCCATGCCCCGTCGTTAATCTCTGTCTCTGGTGCCCGGCGCACGCTTACCTGGAAACAGGGGAGCTGGACCTCCCCGTCGAGGCCTTTTGCCGGATCGCCTGGGCCCGGGCCAAGGGCCTTCAAAAGGGTTGACAGGGGGAAAGATTGGGATTATCATTAAGGTCGAGGAAGCGCGGAGGATAACAGTCCATGAAGAAAAAATGGCAGACCCCTGAATTGGTGGTCCTGTTCAAAGGGCGGCCCGAGGAAACCCTCTTGTGCCACTGCAAGTACCGGAACACGGCGCCCGTTGCGCCTTACACCCACAAGGACTCCTGCTACCAGAACCCGGCGTGCTGCTCGAACTGCAGCGACACCAGATACGCCAGCTGACGCCCTTCTTCTGACCAATGGCCGGATAATGGCGGGGCAGAGGTTCGCTTTGGCGGGCCGTCTGCGCAGGCTTTCCGGACCACCCGGGAGAATTTCCGAAAGCCCGTTTCGCGCGCGTCGAACTGACGCCGCCCGCCGCCGGCCGGCGCGGCGGAGCGATCGCGAGGAAGATCAGCTGAAGCGGACCGGGCTGGCCTTCAGGATGGCCTCTCCGGCGGCCGCGCGGACGAACTGATTGGGGTCCTTCTTCAGCCCGATAAGCAGCCTCAGGGCCTCCTCGCCCCCGATCTCCCCGAGGGCCTCGGCGGCCGAGCGCCGGACGTCGGTGTTCGGGTCGCGGATGACGTCCCGCATCTCGGGCACGGCTTCCCGAAGGGCCCGCTGGCCGATGATCTTGAGGGCGGCGCTCTTCGCGTACCAGGGCGGCCGGGCCAGCCGGTCAAGGGCCCGTTCCAGGTTGACGGGCTCCCGGACGGAGAGCTCGCGGAGGACGGCGTCGCGCACCCCCTCGCAGGTGTCGCCGAGGGCCTCCCAGAGGAGCTCCTCGACCCAGGGGGCCCGGACCTTGGCGCAGGCCGAGAGGATGGCCCGCCGCCGGTTCACGTCGGGGGTCCGGCCGAGCTTGGCCAGAAAACTCCGGCAGATCGGGGAATGTCTCTCGTCGCGGGTCTCCACGCGGCGCGCTCACACCAGGTCGAGGATGTGGCCCATCTTCTCTTTCTTGGTCCGCAGGTAGTGGATGTTGCACGGATTGGGGGGGACCTCGAGGGGGACCCGCTCGGCGATCTCCAGTCCGTAGCCCTCGAGGCCGACGAACTTGCGGGGATTGTTGGTGATCAGCCGGATGATGCGGACGCCCAGGGCGACGAGGATCTGGGCCCCGACGCCGTAATCCCGCTGGTCGGGCAGGAAGCCCAGCCGGCGGTTGGCTTCGACGGTGTCGGCGCCCCCGTCCTGGATGGCGTAGGCCTTGATCTTGTTGGCCAGTCCGATGCCCCGCCCCTCGTGGGTCATGATATACAGGACGACGCCCCGGCCCTCCTTCTCGATCATCTCCATGGACTTGTGGAGCTGGTCTCCGCAGTCGCATCGCTCGGAGCCGAAGGTGTCGCCCGTCAGACACTGGGAATGGGCCCGGACCAGGGTCGGCCGGCCGGGGTCGATATCGCCCTTGACCAGGGCGACGTGGTGCTCGCCGCGGATCGAGTCCTCGAAGACGAGCAGCCGGAAGCGGCCATACCGGGTCGGCAGGTCGGTCTCATCGAGCTTGCGGACCAGCGTTTCGTGCTTCATCCGGTAGCGGATGAGATCGGCGATGGTCAGGATGGGGATGCCGTGGGCGCGGCTGACCGCCTCGAGCTCCGGCATCCGGGCCATCGTGCCGTCCTCGTTCATGATCTCGCAGATGACCCCGGCCGGTTGGAGCCCGGCCAGGCGGGTCAGGTCGACGGCGGCCTCGGTCTGCCCGGCGCGAGCGAGGACCCCGCCCTCCTTGGCCTGCAGGGGGAAGACGTGTCCGGGCCGGGCCAGGTCGTCGGGCCGGGTCGCGGGGTCCACGGCGGCCAGGATGGTCCGGGCCCGATCGTGGGCCGAGATGCCCGTCGTGACGCCTTCCTTGGCGTCGATGGAGACCGTGAAAGCCGTCTGGTAGCGGGCCGTATTGTCGTTGACCATGAGCGGCAAATGAAGGTCTTCGAGCCGCTCCCGGGTCAGGGGCAGGCAGATGAGGCCGCGTCCGTGGCGGGCCATGAAGTTGATGATCTCGGGCGTCGTCTTCTCGGCGGCGACCATCAGGTCGCCCTCGTTCTCGCGGTCCTCGTCGTCGACGATGATGATCATCCGGCCGGCGCGGACGGCTTCGACGGCCTGCTCGACGGGAACGGTCGGCGTTTCTTCGCTCATGGGTCTTTCGCCACTGGTCGCGGGCGCGCGGAGGAGGCTTTTCAGCCCGGCCGGCGTCTTTGAGACAGCCAATTATACACGTATTTGCCGAGCATGTCACATTCGATGTTGACGGCCGCGCCGGCCCGAAGCCGGCCGAGGTTCGTGCCTTCCAGGGTCAGGGGGATGACCTCGACCTCGAACGAGGATGGGCCCAGGGCGGCCACGGTCAGGCTGACGCCGTCGACGGCCACCGAGCCCTTGGGGACGAGAAAAGGGCGGAGCTCCGGGGGCAAGGACACCGTCAATCTCTTGCCGGGCGGCCGGGCCGAGACCCGCGCGACCCGGCCGACGGCGTCGACGTGCCCGGTGACCAGATGGCCGGACAGGGGAGAGGCCAGGGTCAGCGGGGGCTCCAGATTGAGGCCGTCGCCCGGCTTCAGGCCGCCGAGGGTCGTCCGCTCCCGCGTCTCCCGGGACAGATCGAAACGGTAGCGGTCCTTGTCCCGGGCGACGAGGCTCAAGCAGACGCCGTTAACGGCCAGGCTGCCGCCCGGCTCGGGGGCCGGACGCAGGCCCGGCGCCTCGATGACGATCTCCCGCCGGTCTCGGCCGAAGGACCGGAACAGGCCCTGGTGCGTGACGATGCCCGTGAACATCAGAAGTATCCCTCCAGGATGATGTCTTGGTCGACGGAGAGCGAGCGCAGCCTCTTAAGGCGAAGGGCCCGCGCGACCTTGTCCGCTCCCCGCCCGCCGTAGAGGCCCGGAGCATCCCGGCCGCCGACGAGCCGGGGCGAGTAGGTCAGGACGGCCTTGTCGGCCAGGCGGCCGTCGATGAACGAGGTGAACAGCCGGCCGCCGCCTTCGACGAGCAGGGCCCCGATCTCGCGGCGGCCGAGCTCGGCAAGGACCTTCTCGAGCGTCCATGCCTCCCTGCGGCCGGCCGGCCGAACGACCTCCGCGCCCCGGCCCTCGAGGGCCCGGGCTTTGGCCGCCGGGGCCCCCTTGCCGGCGAAGATGAGAACGGGACCGCGGCCGAGGGTCGACAGCAACCAGGCCCCGAGCGGAAAGCGCAACCGCGGATCGAGGACGACACGCACGGCCTTTTTCCCCGGCCAAAGGGGGTGCCGCACGGTCAGCCGCGGATCGTCGGCGAGAAGCGTGTTGACGCCGATCATTAGGGCGTCGTGCTCGCCGCGCAGGAGATGGATGTAGTCCCTGGCCGCGGCCGAGGAGATCCACTTGGAATCCCCCGTCCGGCAGGCGATCTTGCCGTCCAGGGTCAGGGCCGCCTTGAGGGTCACGAACGGGATCCCGCGGGAGATGTACTTGACGTAGGTTTCGTTCAGGGACGTCATCCTGTCGGCGAGCAGGCCGACCGAGACGTCCAGCCCCGCGGCCCGCAGGCGGCGCACGCCCCGGGTGTGGACGAGCGGGTTCGGATCACAGGCCGAGACGACGACCCTCTCGAGACCGGCGGCGATGACCTGGTCGACGCAGGGAGGCGTCCGTCCCCAATGGACGCAGGGCTCGAGCGTCAGGTAGAGGGTCGCGCCGCGGGCCCGTTGACCCGCGGCCCGCAGGGCGTGGATCTCGGCGTGGGGCGTCCCGGCGGCCTGGTGCCATCCGACTCCGACGACCCGGCCGCCGCGGACGACGACGGCCCCGACGAGAGGGTTCGGGCTCGTTCGGCCCCGGGCCTTCTCGGCCAGGCCGTAGGCCATCTCCATGAAAGCCAGGTCACGCGCCGCGTTCATGACAGCAGGGCCTCGACGAAGTCCCGGGGCGCGAAATCGACGAGGTCGCCCTCGGCTTCCCCGACCCCGAGGAACAGGATGGGCAGGGCCAGTTCGTCGGCGACGGCGATGACCGCCCCGCCCTTGGCCGTGCCGTCGATCTTGGACAGGACGATGCCCGTCAATCCGGAGAACTTCAGGAACTCGCGGGCCTGGACGAGGGCGTTCTGGCCGACGCTGGCGTCGAGGACGAGGAGCGACTCGAGACGGGCCCTGGGAGCCTCGCGGACGATGACCCTCTTGATCTTCTCGAGCTCGTTCATGAGGTTGGCGTTGGTGTGGACCCGCCCGGCGGTGTCGATGAGAAGGACATCGGCGTTCCGGGCCTTGAAAGCCCGCAGGGAGTCGAAGACGATCGAGGCGGGGTCGGCGCCGTACGGCCCCTTGAACACGGGGACATCGAGGCGCTTGCCCCAGATATCGAGCTGTTCCTGGGCGGCCGCGCGGAAGGTGTCGGCGGCGGCCATCATGACCCGCTTGCCCTTCTCCTTGAAGCGGGCCGCCAGCTTGGCCGTCGAGGTCGTCTTGCCGCCGCCGTTGGCCCCGACCATGAGAATGACGGCCGGGGTCGGGTCGAGATCGAAGGGCCGCCGGCCGCGGTCGAGGACGGCCTCGATCTCCTTGACGAGGGCCCGCCGCAGGCCGTCCTCGGGAACGTCCTTCGTGGTCCCGGACCGCAGGGCGTCGAGGAGGCGGCCGGTCGCGGCCGCGCCGACGTCCGCCAGGATCAGGATCTCCTCGAGGTCGCCGAGGATCTCCTCGCGGCGCCGGCCGCTGCGGAAGGCGTCCCCGATCCTCTTGAACAGGCCTCGGGTCTTGGACAGCTTATCGCGCAGATCGGCAGGCACAGCTTAAGGATTATATTTTTCAAGCGGTTAGTTGTCAACGGCGGGCGCGTCGAGGCCGGCCCGTTGAGGGTCCCCGGGGATTGTGTTAGATTGAGGGCGCGATGAACACCTCGATCTGGGTCATGACCCCCCCGAGCGCCGAATCCGAGGCCTTGGCTAGGGCCCTGGACGTGCCGCCGGCCATCGCCCGGGTCCTCGTGAACCGGAAGATCGCCACCGAGGAGGAGGCCCGCGCCTTCCTTTACGGCGGGCTCGATTCCCTTCACGACCCGTACCGGATGAAGGGCATGGAGAGGGCCGTGGGGAGGATCCGGGAGGCCGTTGACCAAGGCGAAAAGATCCTCGTTTTCGGCGACTACGACGTCGACGGGGTCCTCTCGACGGTCATGCTGCTGAAGGCCCTGCGGACCGTCGGGGCCCGCGCCGAATATTTCATCCCGGAGAGGCTGACCGACGGGTACGGCCTGAAGGCCGGCCACATCGATGTGCCGGCCGAGAGGGACGCCAAGCTGGTCATCAGCGTCGACTGCGGCATCAAGGCCGTCGAATTCACGGCCCGGGCGGCCGAGAAGGGCATCGACGTCATCGTCACCGACCATCACCGGCCCGGCGACACCCTGCCCGAGGCCGTGGCCGTCCTCAACCCGGTCCTCGAGGATTCCGGATATCCCGATCCCGGCCTGGCCGGCGTCGGGGTGGCCTTCAAGCTCATCCAGGCCCTCCTCGAGGGGGCCGGCAAGGGCGCTCAGCTGCCCCACTACATGAAGCTCGTCTCGATCGGCACGGTGGCCGACGTCGCCGTGCTCAGGGGCGAGAACAGGCTGTTCGTCAAGCACGGCCTGAAAGGCCTGGCCAACGTCTCCAACACCGGGCTGCGGAGTCTCATCGAGGCCTGCGGGCTGGCCCGCCGGAAGATCTCGGAGACCGACCTCGGCTTCCGGATCGGGCCGCGCATCAACGCCGCCGGCCGGATGGGCATGGCCGACCTGGCCGTCCGCCTCTTCTTCGCGGAATCGTCGGCCGAGTCCGAGGCCCTCGTCCGCGAGCTCGAGGAGCTCAATGCGCTGCGCCAGAGGACCGAAGAGAGGATCTTCGGCGAAGCCCGGCGCATGGTCGAGGACAAGGGGCTCGACGGCCGGTACAAGTGCCTCGTCCTCGGCAGCGAATCCTGGCACCGCGGGGTCATCGGCATCGTGGCCTCCAAGATCAAGGAGCATTTTCACCGGCCCGTCCTGCTCTTCGCCTACGAGGACGGCAAGGCCCACGGCTCCGGGCGGAGCGTCTCCGATGTCCCCCTCATCGAGCTCCTCGACGAGTGCCGGCACCTGTTCCTGAGCTACGGCGGCCACAAATACGCCGTCGGGTGCACGCTCGCCCGCGACCGGATGGCCGAATTCAAGGAGGCCCTCAATCCGCTGGCCGAGGCCCGCATCGCCGAGGAGAGCCTGAAGAGGAAGATCCGCGTCGACGGGCCCCTCGAGTTCTCCGAGGTCGACGGCCGGTTCCTCGACGCCTTTTCTCTCCTGCTGCCCTTCGGGGTCGGCAATCCCAAGCCCGTCTTCCTGGCCGAAGGCGTCGAGGTCATCAGCGAGCCCCAGCTCCTGCAGCGCAAGCACCTCAAGTTCCTCGGCCGGCAGAACGGCCGGGTCCTGGAGGTCCTCGGCTGGGACAAGGCCGATTGGAGGCACGTCCTGCGGCGCGGCAGCCGCGTCAGCCTGGTCTTCTCCCTCATGCTGTCCGAGTACATGGGGGAGCAGCGGATCAGCGTGTCCGCGGAGGACCTCAGGATCTGAAGAGATGGCCGGTTCTCGAATGACGCCGGGGGCGAGATACGCCGCCGGAGCGGCGGCCCTGGCCGCCGTGCTCCTGATGGCCCTGGTCCTCGTCCATTTGGCGGGCCGGCGGGGGCCTGCCCCCGAGACTCGCGTGCCGAGGCCGGCCGTCGAAGAAGGGCCGGTCGACCGCAAGGACAAGGTCCTCCATCGGGAGTTCGTCGGCGGGCGACCGGCGGCCGAGATCCGCGCCGACCGCTACTTCCAGGACCAGGCCGGCCTTCGCCACCTCGAGGGGGAGGTCGAGGTCCGGGATTTCGGTCCGGACGGATCGACGCTCTCGCGCATCACGGCCGACGGCATCGTCTACGACCGCGACCTGACGCGCTTCGAGATCTCCGGGCGGGTCACGGTTTCCGTCGATGGCCTTGTCCTCGAAGGCGGGTATTTCGAGTACGACAAGGCGGCCGGCGTCTTCGGGACGCGGCGGGGAGCGACGTTTTCCACCGAGGCGATGTCGGGCCAGGCCGCCGCCGTCACCTACGACCGGGGGCGGGACCAGGCGCTTCTCTCGGGCGGCTTCCGGGTCGTTCTTGAAGAACAACAAACCCCGCGCGGCGAAAGGAGCGTCTTGTCCGGCGAAATGTTGAGCCTTCTGAGACGATCCCGCAGCGGGGAAGCGGCGGGCGGGGTCCGGTTCGCGCGAGGCCCGGTCGAGGGGGCCTCGGAGGCCCTGTCGTTCGTCCTGGCGCCCGGTGAGAGGTCCTTCGTGTCGATGACGTTCTCGGGCGGCGCCAAGGTCTCTGTCGCCGCGCCCACGGACGGTCTGCCGGAAGCTCAGACCCTTGAAGCGGAGGCCGTCGTTTTCGTCCCCCCGGCCGCCCCCGGGGCGGACGCGACGCTCGAGGCCCGCGGGAGCGTCCGAGCGACCCTGGCCTCCCCGGAAGGGGAGAGGGCCCGGCTTATGGCGGACTCGGCCCGCTTGACGTTCAACGAGGCGGGAGAGGCGACGGGCTGGACGGCCCAAGGCGGCTTCGTTCTGGAGGTCGACGGCCGCGGCGGAGGTGCCCGGACCATGACCGGCGCGCGGGCCGAGAGGAGCCCGGGGACAGGCGTCATCACGGTCGGGTCCGCCGCCGGCCGGCCCGCCGTCATCGATGAGGACAGGGTGCGGATCGAAGCGGCCGCCATTCGGATCGGGAGCGGGGGCCGGGAGCTCGATGCCTCGGGCGACGTCAAGTGTCTCTTCAAGCCCGGTCGCGGCGAGGGGCCGTCGGATTTCTTTTCCCCTGAAGTCCCGCTCTATGTGTCCGCCCGCACGATGGCCCGGCGGGAGGACGCCGGGAAGGCCGTTTTCGAGGGCCGGGTGAGGGCCTGGCAGGAGGGCCGGACCCTGGCGGCCGGGGAGCTCGGCCTTGACGAGGGCTCGGGCGCCATCCAAGGGAAGGGCGGCGTGACGGTGACCCTCCCCGGCCCATCGAAGGACGGCCGGGACCCGGGGCCGGTCGAGTCCGGGGGGGAGGTCATGAGCTGGTCGCCGGACCGCCGGGAGCTCTCTTTCCGCGGCCGGGCCTTCATCCGCTTGACGCGGGCCCGGCTGACCGCGGAAGAGATCGTCGCCGTCCTCGGCCCGGAGGACGGCGGCCTGGAGCGCATGACGGGCCAGGGCGGCGTGGTCGTCGCCCGGAACGGGTACGAGGGGCGCGGCGGCGAGGTCCGCTACGAGGCGTCGGCCGACCGCATCGAGCTTTCGGGCCGCCCCGTCCTCGTCGACCGGGACGGGCGCGTCTCCAGGGGGAGCAAATTGACTTTTGATCTGGGCGATGATAGAATCCGGCTCGAAAACGAGGGACAAGGACGGTCGGTCACAGTCATCAGATCGTGAACGATGAAGGGTTCCCTGAAGGCCGTTGAGCTCAAGAAAAGCTACGGGACCAAGAAGGCCGTCGACGGCGTTTCGATCGAGGTCGGGAACGGGGAAGTCGTCGGGCTCCTCGGGCCCAACGGCGCGGGCAAAACGACGACGTTCTCCATGATCCTCGGGCTCGTCCCCCAGGACGAGGGCCGCGTTCACCTCGGCGACGAGGATATCACGGACTGGCCGATGTACAAGCGGGCCCGGAAGGGGCTCGTCCTCCTGCCGCAGGAACCGTCCGCGTTCCGCAAGCTGACCGTCGAGGACAACCTTCTGGCGGTCCTGGAGACCAGGCCGCGGGGGGCGGTCTCGAGGGCCGCCCGGGCGGCCGGGATGCTGGCCGAGTTCGGCTTGGACCACCTGGCCGGGGCCAAGGCCCTGACGCTGTCCGGGGGAGAGAGACGCCGTTTGGAGATCGCCAGGGCGATGATCATGGAACCCGACTTTCTGTTGCTCGACGAGCCGTTCACGGGGATCGATCCCCTGTCGGTGCGCGACCTGCAGGCCATCATCCGCGGGCTCAGGGACAAGGGCCTGGGGGTCCTGCTGACCGACCATGCCGTGAGGGAAGCGCTGCAGACGACCGACCGGGCCTATATCCTCGACCGGGGCCGGATCCTGGCCCAGGGCGCCCCGCGGGACATCATCGCCTCGGCGGATGTCCGAAAGAGTTACTTGGGAGACGAGTTCCGTCTATAATAAGGGAGCCGTGATAAAGATCGCCATGAAGGGGCCCGACCGATGACTCTCCGCCAGAGGCTCGACCAGCGCCAGGTCCAGAAGCTCATCCTGGCCCCCGCCCTCCAGCAGGCCATCAAGCTCCTGCCCCTGACCAACCTGGAGCTCATCGAGGTCATCGACGACGAGCTGGCCCAGAACCCGATGATCGAGATCGAGGGCGAGGCCCTCGACCGGGCCGCCACCGAGCAGGAGCGGGCGGCCGACGAGGAAGCGGGACTCAAGCCCCGGTCGGAGGCCATCGAGGGCCTGCCCCCCGGCACCGACAGCCCGAAGGCGGCGGAGGAGCAGGCCGACGGCTTCGAGGCCCATTTCCAGGAGTATCTCGACGAGGGGTTCCGCCCCCACTTCTACGAGAACAAGGAGTCCCTGTCTCTGGAGAACATGCTCTCGCGGACCCCCTCCCTCTGGGACCACCTCAACTGGCAGGCGACCCTGACCTTCACCGACCCCGCTGACCTGGACCTGGCTGAGAAGATCATCGGCGACATCGACGAGAACGGCCGCCTGACCTCGTCGGTCGAGGAGCTGGCCCGCCTCAACCGGACCACGGCCGAACGGGTCGATGCCGTCCGCGAGACCATCCAGTCGTTCGATCCCGTGGGCTGCGGCAGCCTCGACCTCCGCGAGACGCTCCTGGCCCAGATGGACCACCTGCGGATCGAGAACGAAACGGCCCGGCTGATCGTCACCCATCACCTGCCTCTCCTCGAGAAAGCGGACTATGCCCAGCTGGCCAAGGTCCTCGACATCCCGCTGTCCGAGGTCAAGGAGCACATCGACGTCATCCGCGGTCTCGATCACGCGCCGGGACGCAAGTACAGCGAGGAGAGGACGACCTACGTCGTGCCGGACATCATCGTTTCCAAGGAAGGGGACGAGTGGACGGTCACGGTCAATGACGAGGGCCTGCCCCGGCTCAGGATCAGCCCCCACTACCGGGCCCTGCTGGCCCGGGCGGCGGGCGGCCAGCCCGAGGCCCAGACCTTTCTCAAGGAGAACCTGAAGAAGGCCCTCTGGTTCCTGCGAAGCCTGGATCAGAGGAGCCAGACCATCCACAAGGTCGCCCGCCACATCGTCGACCGCCAGAAGGAGTTCTTCGAGAAGGGCGTGGACCGCATCCGGCCGATGACGCTCATGGAGATCGCCCAGGACATCGGGGTCCATGAGTCGACGGTCGGCCGGGTCGTGGCCAACAAATTCATGATGACCCCGCAGGGCGTTTTCCCGCTGAAGTACTTCTTCCACAAGTCGCTGCCGGGCGATTTCGGGGAAGATGTCTCGTCCCTCAGGGTCAAGGAGAAGATCCGCCGGCTCGTCGAGGGCGAGGACCGGGCCGATCCGCTGAGCGACATCGAGATCGGCGACCTTCTGGCCAAAGAGGGCCTGCGGATCGCCCGGCGGACGGTGGCCAAGTACCGATCCCAGCTCAAGATCGAGCCGTCCCATATCAGGAAAAGAAAGTCCGTTCTGGAGGAGCAGCCATGAACATCCATTATACGGCCCGCCAGGCGGCCTTGACGCCCGAGATCGAGGCCTACTGCGAGAAGCGCCTGGGCCGGATGAAGGCCCTGGCCCGTGACGTCCTCGACGTCAACGTCATCCTGAGCGTCCAGAGGAACCGGAACAAGGCCGAGGTCCATGTCCGGGCCAAGGGCGGCGGCCTGGTGGTCAACGGCGAGTCCATGGACGCCATGCTGGAGGCCCTCAATCAGGCCTTCGACACCTTGGAGAAGAGGATCAAGAAGGAACGCGACAAATGGCGCGAGAAGAAGCGGCGCGGGGGGCGGGAGCGGAAGACGCTGGCGCCCGCCCTCGAGGCCCCGGACGACGAGAAGCGGGTCATCCGCAGCGCCCATTTCTCCCTCAAGCCCATGACCGTCGCCGAAGCCATCATCCAGCTCGATATCAAGGCCAAGGAGGCCTTCATGTTCCGCCGCGAGGGCCGGGGGGAATGGGCCGTCGTTTACCGCCGCAAGGACGGCCACTACGGGCTCGTCGAGCCGGATTGACCGGGGCCGACTCACGTGAAGGTCCATTCCCTGCTCGAGGAGAACATGGTCGTGGCCCGGCTGGAGGCCGGCGACCGGGAGGGCATCCTGCGCGAGATGGCCGCGCGCCTCGAAGCTGAGGCCCGCATCCCCCATGAGGAAGGGGTCCTCGAAAAGCTGCTCAAGAGGGAGGAGCTGGGCACGACGGCCATCGGCCGGGGCGTGGCCGTTCCCCACTGCCGGGCGGCCGGCATCCGGTCGCCCATCCTCCTGCTGGGCCTGTCGAAGGAAGGGGTGCCCTTCGCCGCGAGCGACGGGCAGCGCTCCCACGTCTTTTTCCTGCTCGTCTCGCCCCAGGACAATCCCAACGTCAGCCTGCGTCTCCTGGCGGCCATCGCCGCCTTGACCCGGCAATCCCGAAATCTGACGTCCAAGCTCCTGCGGTCCGAGGACCCGGCCCGGATCCTCCAGGCCCTCCGGGAGGAGGAGGAGCGGTCCCGTGACTGACAGGGCCCCCGCCCCGGTCAAGGAACCGGAGAGCCGGACGACGATCTCGGCGGGGCTCCTCAAGATCTTCGACGTCGGCGCCATCATTCTCGGCGACAGCGGGATCGGCAAGAGCGAGAGCGCCCTGGAGCTCATCGCCCGGGGGCACAAATTCGTGGCCGACGACATCGTCGAGATCCGTCGGGCCGGCAAGGGCGGCCTCGTCGGATCGGCCCCGGCCCTGAGCCGGAATTTCATGGAGATCCGGGGCCTGGGCATCATCAACATCAGGGCCATCTTCGGGTCCCGGGCCATCGTCCGGGAATCGCGGGTCGATCTGATCATCAAGCTGCGGAAATGGGAGCTGGGATTCGAGGTCGACCGGCTGGGCCTCAAGGCCGCCGACTCGATCACCATCGCCGGGGTCAAGGTTCCCCAGCTGACCCTGCCCGTGGCCCCCGGGCGGAACATCGCGACCCTCATCGAGGTCGCCTGCAAGGTCCACAAGCTGCGGGCCAAGGGCTACAGCGCCCCCGACGAGATCGTCCGGCGCCTCGACAAAGCTCTGACCTGAGGACGGACATGAAGGACGCCACCAAGGACAATCGCTTCCTGGTCGTCACCGGTCTGTCGGGCTCGGGAAAGACGGTCGTCAGCCGGGCCCTTGAGGACCTGGGGTACTATTGCATCGACAACCTGCCGGCCAAGCTCATCCCGGACCTGGTCGACCTGTGGATCAAGAGGAAAGTCGAGATCGACCGCGTGGCCCTGGTCATCGACATCCGGGAGCCCCGCTTCCTCTCGGAATTCCCCCGGGTCTTCCGCGAGATCCGGAAGAAGGCCCCGGCCCGGCTCATCTTCCTGGAGGCCTCCGACGAGTGCCTCGTCAAACGGTTCAGCGAGACCCGCCGTCCCCACCCGCTGTCCCGCGGCAAGCCCATTCACGAGGGCGTGCGCCTCGAGCGCAAGCGGCTGGCCGGCATCCGGAGGATGGCCGACGATATCGTCGACACCTCGAACCTCACCATCTACCAGCTTCGGGACGTCATCGCCGAAAGGGTCCTCCGCCGCCGTCCGCGGCCCCTCCAGGTCGTCGTCATCAGCTTCGGGTACAAGCACGGGCTGCCGCTCGACTCCGACTTCGTCTTCGACACCCGGTTCCTGCCGAACCCTTTTTACGTGGACCGACTGAGGGCCCGGACGGGCAAGGTCCGGAGCGTGCGGGAGTTCGTCCTGGGCTCGCCCGGGGCCCAGGGGTTCCTCCGCGAGCTGTCCCGGTTCATGGACTTCGCCGTGCCGCGGTTCGCCCGCGAGGGCAAGAGCACGTTGACCGTGTCGGTCGGCTGCACGGGCGGCCGGCACCGCTCCGTGGTGGTCGCCGAGGAGCTCCGCAAGCATCTCCGGGCCGCCGGATGCGACGCCAAGATTTATCACCGGGACCTTTTTAAATGACCGCCTTTTGGATACAATAGGGCCGTATCCGAAAGGACCCATGGACCATGATCGGCGGCATCATCGTTTGTCACGGCAAGATGGCCGAGGAGCTCCTCAACGCTCTGACGATCATCCTCGGCGAGGCCCCGAACATCGAGGCCATCTCGATCGGCTGGTACGATGACGTCGAGGACTCCAAAAGGAAGATCAACCAGAGCCTCAAGCGCGTCGACCAGAAGAACGGGGTCATCATCTTCACGGACATGTTCGGCGGCACGCCGTCCAACCTGAGCTTCAGCTTCCTCAAGGACAACCGGGTCGAGATCATCACCGGGGTCAATCTGCCCATGCTCATCAAGTTCGTCTCCCACCAGCGGAGCAACAGCCTCAAGGACGTGGCCAAGAAGGTCGTCGACCAGGGGAAGAAGAACATCCACCTCGTCAGCGCTCTGCTCAGCTCGCGGGCCAAGTGAGCCGGCTATGATCGAGAAGAGCGTCACCATCCGGAACAAGCTGGGCCTCCACGCCCGGGCGGCCGTCAAGCTCGTCAACCTCTCCAACCGTTTCCGGTCGTCCGTCAAGATCGTCAAGGACGGCAACGAGATCGACGGCAAGAGCATCCTCGGCATCCTGACCCTGGCCGCGACCCAGGGGACGGACATCCGGCTGGTGGTCTCGGGCAAGGACGAGGGGGCCGCCATGGGGGCCCTCGTCGAGCTCATCGACAACCGCTTCGACGAGAGCGAGTGATCGACGATGGACATCGTCAGGCTGAGGGGCACGGGGGTCTCGCCGGGCATCGCCATGGGCGAGGTCCTGTTGTCCCGCCGCGTCGTCTTCACCTCGCGCAAGGAGGCCATCGCCGAGACCCGGGTCGAGGACGAGCTGAAGCGCCTCCGCCGGGCCATCGACCGGACCCGGGCCGACCTCGTCCGGATCAAGGAGAACATCCAGGAGAAGACCGGCCGGGAGAACGCCTTCATCTTCGACGCCCACCTGCTCATCCTCGAGGACCCGTCCCTCCTGTCCGGTCTCGAGGGGGCCATCCTCGAGGAGCGGGTCCGCGCGGAGTGGGCCCTGTCCCAGGCCAACGCCCGGTATGAGCGGCTGTTCGAGACCCTGAGCGATGACTATTTCCGGCAGAGGAGGTCGGACGTCTCCGATGTCCTGACCCGCGTCTACCGGAACCTCGAGGTCCGGCAGGGCCCGGACGAGGCGCCGGACAGACAGCACATCCTGGTCGCCCACGAGCTCCTGCCGTCGGAGGCCGCCCTGCGGCTGAGCAAGAAGCTGACCTTGGGCATCGCTCTCGACATGGGCGGCCAGACCTCGCATACGGCCATTCTGGCCCGGTCCCTCGGCATCCCCGCCGTGCTCGGGCTGAGGGACGTGACGCGCTCGGTCCGCGAAGGCGACTACGTCATCGTCGACGGCAGCGAGGGGGAGATCGTCATCAACCCGCCGCCCGCGGTCCGCCGGGAATACCAGGCCAAGCGCGAGAAGTACGAGGCCTACGGCCGGGAGCTCAGGAAGACCGCCAAGCTCAAGTCCGCGACCCTGGACGGCGCCCGGTTCGTCCCCATGGCCAACATCGAGCTGCCGGAGGAGGTCCCCATGGCCGTGTCCATGGGCGCGGAAGGCGTCGGCCTCTTCCGGTCCGAGTTCATCTATCTGCAGAGGGAGACCCTGCCGTCCGAGGACGATCATTTCGAGATCTACGCCAAGATCGCCCGGGGCGCCCACCCCCACCCGGTCGTCATCCGGACCCTCGACATCGGCGGCGAGAAGAACCTGCCCCGGCTGAACATCGAGAAGGAGCCCAATCCGGCCCTGGGCCTGCGGGGCGTCCGGTTCTCGCTGCGCAACAAGGGGCTGTTCCGCATCCAGCTGCGGGCCATTCTCAGGGCCAGCGAGCGGAAGAACGTCCGCATCCTCATCCCCATGGTCACCGAGGTCGAGGAGATCGCCGAGTTCAAGGACCTCTTCGAGGAGGTCAAGGCGGAGCTCCGCGGCGAGGGGCGGCCCTTCGACGAGGCCGTCCCCGTCGGCGTCATGATCGAGGTCCCGGCGGCGGCCGCGCTGACGGACCTGTTCCTCAAGGAGGTCGATTTCCTCAGCGTCGGGACCAACGACCTCATCCAGTACTTCCTGGCCGTCGACCGATCGAACGAGCCGGTCTCGTATCTCTACAAGCCGCTCCACCCGGCCGTCCTGCGGCTCATCCGCTCGGTCCTGCTGGTCGCTCGGAAGGCCTCCAAGGAGGTCACCGTCTGCGGCGAGATGGCCGCCGATCCGCTTTCGGCCATCATGCTCCTGGGATTCGGGTTGAGAACCTTCAGCATGAATCCCATCTTCATCCCGCGGGTCAAGAAGGCCCTGCGGTCGGTCGAGACCCGGACGGCCGAGAAGATCGTCGCCGAAGCCATGAAGCTCGGCAACGCCCGGGAGATCGAGGAGTACGTCATCGAGGAGATCCTGGTCCGCCATCCCGACGTCTTCCTGACCGGTCAGATCGCCGATGCCCCCCGCAAGCACGGAAGCTCTTAGCCGGGGGATCTTCCGGACCTGAGGGTCCTTCCGCGAGAAACAGCAACGAGCACCGGCTTTGGGCAGGGTCTTCGTGGGGCGGCGATGGATGTCGGGGGCGGCTCCCGGGGGTTCGGGGGGGGCTTGGAGCGATAACCTTCGCAGAGGCGAGCGGGGACGGACGCCGCCTATCGGCGGTCGTAGTCGTCTTCGACGCGGACGATGTCCTCTTCGCTGGAGGGCCCGAGCCACAGCTCGAGGATCCGGGCCGGGGCCGTCCCCGTGTTCCGCACCCGGTGGCGGGCGCCGGCGGCGATGAAGATCTCCTCTCCGGAAGCGGCCGGCCAGACCCGGTCGCCGACGGTGACCTCGAGGCCGTCGTCGAGGGCCACCCAGAACTCCGACCGCCTCCGATGGTACTGGAGGGAGAGGCGGCCGCCGGGGGCCACGGTGATGATCTTGACGCTGGAAACGCCTTCGTGGGGGAAGCGCCGGAACCGGCCCCAGGGCCGGACGTCCTCGGCGACGGCCGCCCGGAAGGCGGCTTCCGGGCTCTTCGGGTCGTTCACGGGCAGGCGGCTAAAAGGGGATGTCGTCTTCGCCCCCGGAGCTGTCTTCGGGATCGGGGCCGGGCTCGTCGACGTCGGGGGGCTCTTCGGCCGGCGTCCGCACGCCGCCCCGGCCTCCCTCGCCGTAGGGCCTGGATTCATAGTCCCCGCCGCCCCCTTCGCGCCGGCCGAGAAGGACGATGTTGTCGGCGACGATCTCGGTCGTTGTCCGCTTGTTGCCGTCCTTATCCTGCCAGCTCCGGGTCTGGAGCTTGCCCTCGACAAGGATCTGGCGGCCCTTGTTCAGGAACTTCTCGCAGAACTCGGCCTGCTTGCCCCAGACGACGATCCGGTGCCATTCGGTCCGGTCCGTCGATTCCCGCGTGCTGGGATTGAAGATGCGCTCCTTGGTGGCCAGGTTGAGGCGGGCGACCTTGCGGTCCTGCTGCGGCAGATAGCGCATCTCCGGGTCCTGCCCGAGGTTGCCGATGAGGATGACTTTGTTCAGGCTGTTGAGGTCTCTCATTTGATGGTCAGTTCCTTGATCTTGTCCTGGGCGATCCGGCTCTCTTCCTCGAGCGGGTACTTGGCCGTCAGGATCTTGAGGGTCGCCACGGCCTCGTCCTTGCGGCCCAGCTCGACGAAGCTCAGTCCCTTCTTGAGATAGGCGGCCGCGACCTTGTCGCCCTGGGGGTGGGTCAGGATGAGCTCGTCGAAAGCGTCGATGGCCTCCGTGAACCTGCGCTGGCTGTAGCGGCATTCGCCGATCCAGTAGAGGGCGTTGTCGGCCAGGGGGCTGGTCGGGAAGTGCTGCCGGTAGAGCTTGAAGCTCTCGACGGCCAGGTCGTAGTTGCCGCGGAGAAAATCGTTGTAGGCCATCGAGTAGGCTTCCTGAGGGGAGACGGCCGGCTGGGCCGGGGCGGGCTTGGGGGGCGCGGCCTTCGGATCGGGGCCCTTCTTCGGAGGGGGATCCCCGGACGTCCCGGCCCCGGGCTTTTTCTCCGGTTCGGCGGGCGGCGTTCCGGGCGCCTGGGCCCGGGCCGCCGCCAGTTCCGCCGCCAGCCGCTGCAGCTCGACGGTCAGCTGGTCGACGCGGCGGACGAGGTCCTGGTACTGGGCGGGAACCGACCGGAGGTTCTCCCTCAGCGCGGACTGGTCGGAGGCCGATCGGCGGAGCAGGTCGCCGATGATCCGCAGCTCCTCGCGGACGGCGGCCATTTCCCCGGCGCTGCGGTCCAGCCGGGCCTCGATGTCCTGGACCTGCTGCTTGAGGGCCTGGAGGTCATCGTAGACGACCTCGAGGGAGGCCCTCCTCCTGTCCTGGGCCGCGGACGACAGGGCCAGTCCCAGAACGAGAAAGGCCCCGATCGTCTTTCGGATCAATGCCTACTTCTCGATGATCAGGAACTGCGCGCGGCGGTTCATCTGCCAGGCCGCTTCGTTGTGGCCCGGATCGAGCGGCTGGCTCTTGCCGTAGGAGATGATCCGCATGCGGTCGGCGGAGATGCCCAGCGAGAGCAGGTAGTCCATGGTGCTCTTGGCCCGCCTCTCGCCGAGGGCCAGGTTGTATTCCTCGGTCCCCCGCTCGTCGCAATGGCCTTCGATGAGGACCTTGATGGTCCGGAAGCGGTTCAGCCACTGGGCGTTGGCTTCGAGCACGGGCTTGGCGTCGTCGCGGATGAAGGACTTGTCGTAATCGAAGTGGATCATGGCCAGGGGCTTTTCCCGATTGATCTCCTCGAGGGACTTCTGGAGAAAGATCTCCTCCTCGGTCAGCTGGGGCTCCTGGACGACGGGGGGCTCGACCTTCTCGACAGGCGGCTGTTCCTGGACCGGCGGCGGGGGCGGAGGGACTTCCACGGGTTTCTTCTTGCAGGCGATGCCGAGGGAGAGGATCAGAACGATCGCGAGGGAATAGACGATCAGTTTTTTCATCGGGCCTCCTTAGGGCTTTTTCGTCGGCGGGCCGCCAGAGCGACACACGCCGCCCTGATTTAAACACATCAAGGCGCGGCCTGTCAACAGCTTCCGCCGGCCTAGTTCGTCCAGTTGGGCAGCTTGTTCTCGCCGCGGTCCGTCAGGCGCCTGAGGTTGGTCCCGTCGTAGTCGACCGAGTAGATCTGAAGGGAGCCGGACATGCTGGAAGAGAACACGACGTGGCGGCCGTCGGGTGACCAGCTCGGGGATTCGTTGAAGGCCCGCTGCTCCGTGAGCTTGACGATCTGGTTGGTACGGAGATTGAGGACGTAGAGGTCGAAGGCGTTCTCGACCCGGGAGACGTAGACGATGCGGTCGCCGGTCGGGGCCCAGGCCGGCGAGTCGTGGTAGTTGCCGCCGAAGCTGACCTTGCGGACATTGGCCCCCTCGGCGTCCATGACGTAGATCTGGGGGCTGCCGGCGCCGAGACGGTCGGTCGTGAAGGCGATCTCGCGGCCGGTCGGCGACCAGCTGGGCGCCGTGTCCGTCGCGCTGTTGTAGGTCAGGCGCCGGGACCGCATGGCCGCCAGATCGAGGGCGTAGATCTCGGCGTTGCCGTCCTCGGTCAGGGTCGAGCAGAAGGCCAGCCTACGGCCGTCGGGGGAGAAGGCCGCGGCGTAATTCGTGCCCTTGCTGGAGACCAGCGTCTCGGTCCCCTCGTAGATGTTCCGGAGGTAGAGATGGGCGCCGCCGGCCCGGTAGGAAGTGAAGGCGATGGTCCGCTGGTCGGGCGACCAGGCGGGCATGTAGTCCTTGATCCTGTTGAACGTGATGCGCGTCGGGGCGGCCCCGTCGTAGTCCATCATGTAGATCTCGTCGTTGCCGTCCCGGTTGCTGACGAAGGCGATCTTGGTCGTGAAGATGGGTTTCTCGCCGTGCAGCTTCATGAGCTCGTCGGCCATCTTGTGGGCCACGAGCCGCAGGCCGGCCTTGTCCGCTTGGTAGCGCTTGCCGACGATGTACCGCTCGCTGCGGACGTCGTAGACCTTGCCGTCGAAGATGAACCGGCCGCCATCCTCGCGGAGCTCCCCGGTGAGCAGGAGCCGGGCCTGGATGCTGTCCCAATCCTTGAAATGGATCCTGTCCGGATTGAGGGGCCGGATGTAGCCGTAGTAGGCCTTGGGCAGGGGCTGGAAGACGCGGCTGTAGGCGGCGTCGGCCGACAGGACCTGGTGGATCTCGGCGGCGGCGGCCTGTGCGGCCGGCGTCGGCGTCCGGACGACGATCTCCGGGATGGCCAGGTTGATCATGGGCATGCCCTCGGTGATCTTCAGGACGACCTCCTGCTGGGAGAACAGGCCGAAGGCCGAGAGGAGGACGGCGAGGGCGACGAGGGTTCTTTTGAGTGTCATTTCACATGCTCGAAGATGAGGGTGATGCCGAGGTACTGGCCGTCGTACTCGCTCGGCAGGGGAGGGAACGGCGAAGAGCTCTGGATGGCCCGCAGGGCCGAGAGGTCGAACGCCTGGACGCCGCTCGAGACGTCGACCTTGAGGTCGGAGATCTGGCCGCTCTTGTAGATGCGGAAATAGACCTGGGTCTGGTACTGGCCGCCGACGCCGGTGTCGACGAGCGACGTGAACCAGTTGGTCGTGATGCGGTCGGAGATGATCTGGAGGTAGTAGCTGAACGGGAAGCCGGAGATGCCGAAGGGATCGCCGGAGCCGCCGCCCGTGCCGGTCCCTCCGCCGCCGCCCCCTTCGCCCGTGCCGAACCGCAGGCCGTAGCCGGTGCCCGTGCCGCCCGTCTGGCCGGCCGCCGCGGAGGAGGCCTCCGTCTCGGCCGGCGCCTCGGCCGCGGTCGACGGCGGGGCCTTGGTGATGGCCGCTTTCTTCGCGCTCGTCTTCTTGGGCTTGTCGACGGGGTAGCGCATGGCCGACTCGGATACGGCCGGGGCCTTCTGGGGAACGGTCAGGTCGCGGAGGGTCTCCTTCTTGGCCGGCGCGGGCTGGGCCGGGGTCTTGGCGACGACCTTGGCCCCGGCCGCGGGTCCTCCGCCGGGACCGCCGGGCGTCCCCCCGCCTCCTCCGCCGCCGATGAAGTTGACGTACTGGACGAACCCCTTGCGGGACGGCCGGGAGAACGAGGGCGAGGCGGCGATGAGGACGATGAGGCCGACATGGAGAAGGCCCGAGAACAGCAGGGCCCTCTTGAAGCTCTTGGGCATCCCGGATCGTCCGGCGCTCATCGTCTCTTGTCTTGAAGGTCCTTGATGTCGATGGGATCGGTGACGATGCCGAGGACCTCGACTCCGGCCTTCTTGGTGATGTCCATGATCCGGACGATGACCCGGAACGGCAGGTCCTGGTCGGCCTTGATGTAGACGACCTTCTTGGGCTTGTTGAGGAAATACTCCTGGATGCGGCGCTCGAGGAGGTTGATGTTGACGGTCGAGTCGCCGATATGGATGTACTGGTCCTTGGTGATGGTCAGCGTCAGGCCCTCGTCGGCCGGGGCCGAGTCCGTCTCGGCCTGGGGCAGGTTGACCCCGATGCCCGACTGCATCATGGGCGCCGTGACCATGAAGATGATCAGCAGGACGAGCATGACGTCGACCAGCGGCGTGACGTTGATCTCCGACAGCGACGTGCCGACCTGCCTCCGGCCGCGGGAGGACGCCGGGATGGACGACATGCTAAGAGCCATGGAGCCTCTCCGCGATGCTCAGGAATTCCAGGGAGAAGTCCTCCATGTCGGAGATCAGGTCCTTGATGCGGCCGAGGAAGTAGTTGTAGGCGATGACGGCCGGGATGGCCGCGAACAGGCCGACGGCCGTGGCGATCAGGGCCTCGGCGATGCCCGGGGCCACGGTCTGGAGGCTGGCCGAGCGCATGACGGCGATGCTCTCGAACGACCTCATGATGCCCCAGACCGTCCCGAGGAGCCCGATGAACGGCGAAACGCTGCCGGTCGTGGCCAGGAAGAACATCATCTTCTCGAGGCGGGCCGTCTCGTTGTTGGAGGCCTTGAGAAGGGCCCGGTTGAGCCTGTCCGTGCGGTCGGCCGTCCAGCCGTTCTCGGCCGATGACTTGGACTGGTAGGCGAGCTCCTTGTAGCCGGCCAGGAAGATGGCCGCCAGCGGGCTGGCCTTGTGGCGCTTGGCCGCCTCGCTGACGTCCGATAGGCTCTTGCTCCTGCGGAACGAGACCAGGAACCGGTCGGAGAGGGCGAAGGCGGACTTGACGGTCCGGTACTTGAAGATGATGATGGCCCACGAGAAGACGGAGAAGAAGACGAGGACCAGCAGGATGAGCTGAACGACGATGTCGGCCTGGGTGATGAGTCTGAGGATGTTGATGTTCATGGTGATCCGCCTCAATAGTAGCGCACAGCCTGGGGGCTGTCAAACGGCCGCGGAGGGGCCTTGGGGATCGTCCTCAGTCGCTGCGGTGATTCTTCACGCGTGCCCGGTCCGGATCCGGTTGGGATGGGCCGCGTATCCGTCCCGAGGCCCGCTAAATCACCGCTTTATGCTCCTTCAGACGATCCCCTCGGCCTTGTCTTAAGCGGTCCTCTCCGTCCGCGAGGCGATCGTTCAGACTTCTTGCGCGGGGTGATGAAAGCCGTCAGGCCGTTTCTCGTTCAATTCGCGACTTCGGGCCCATTTCCCGCATCGATCCGAGGACTTCGCGACAAAATGACGAGATGGACAGCTAAACATCGAGCCCATGCTGTTGCTTCAGCGATTTTGCGGCGATGACAACGCCTTCATCAACCAAACAGATCGTATGATTCAGATGAGCGGGCTTATAAACGAGACAAAATATTTTGCTGGGGTGATGCGAGGCCATTACGGAAACGATCAACTTGCCTTCCTGGGTGAGGATCGTTATGCCTAATCCATCTTCACCGAGCACTTGGTAGCCTTGGCGAGCACACGCGGCTACGAACGTTTTTGCATTATTCGATCTTTGAATGAGCTGGTAGAGAAGAGAAGCCTCGTTTTTGGCTCTTTCCCATAGTTCGGCAACCCTTCTCTCCCTGGCCGCTTCTACGCGCTGTTTCCTTTTGTTTAGAGCAGTTTGGAGCCATTTCATGATCGCCTCCTTTTTTTGACTACCCTAACTATGACTTCACGAGCCTGCTCTGTCAATGCGCAGGCTTGGCCTTGGAACGCTTCCTTCTAGAATGCACCATTTCCCGGGGGAGGCCCGGACGCGGGACGGGCCGCCGTCCCGTCCGGATTCAACAAACGCTCAAAAGACCTTACTTGAGAAGCCCGAGCTCCCTGACGGCGTCGTCGCGGCCGGTCATCTCCCAGCGGATGAGGGAAGCGGGAATGACGCAGCGGGTGAAGTAATCGTCGAAGAAGTCCTTCAGGACGAATCCGTCCCCCTTGTCGATGGCGTAGTCGGCCATCAGGCGCTCCAGCTGGATCTTGCCGTAGACATAGCTCGTGCCGTATCCCGGCTGGCGGAGATAGAGGCCGATATCCCCCCAAATGGTCCGCCCGTCGGGCTCGACCCAGCCGCGGGGGGTGTTCTTAACGGCGAAGTCCACCGCCTCCCGGACCGTCCAGTCGCCGCTGTGGACCATCAGGTCCCCGAGCGCCCGGGCCGCCCGGAAGGCCAACAGGATCCAGGTCAATTCCCGGGCCCGCGGCGCCCCGTCGAGAAGCCCGGCCTGGAGCATGGTCTCCTCGAATCCCGTGGCCAGCCCCTCGGCCCGGCTGTCCCAGATATTGTAGAGCAAGGCTCCCCCCCTGATGGGATGATCGTTCCGCTTCTCCCTCCGCTTTTCGAGCCAGTGGATCATGTGCGGCCGCAGGGCCAGATAGTGATGGTACTCGACCCGGGTGAAAAAATCCCGCTGGCCCGGCGGCGTGAAGGAACCGACTTCGGTGCTGAGCCCCATATCATCGGCGACCGTGAAGATATCCCTGTCCCGGAGGAAACCGAGGAAGGTGTCGACGGCCTCCTTGAGGCGCTCCCGAAGCTCCTCCACGGATGCGCCCGGCTCGAGGGGCGGCAGGTCGCGGTTGCGGACCTCCTCCATCTTTAGGGCCGCCCAGGACCGCTCCAGCTCCCGGCGGCAGATGTCCACCTGATCCCGCCAATCGAAGGGGACAAGATGAACGTGCTTCATGTACCAGTTGAAGTTCTCCACCCCGATACCGTCCCGCGTCGGTCCCATGGCCGCATGCTCCTCTTCGAGCCGGCGCTTGAAGGCCTCGACCGCCGCCAGCGCGGTGTCCGCCAATGGCGCAAGGTCCGGATGGTCGTTCTCCAGGCGGGCCTTCAGCGACCGGAAGGCGGCCATCTCCCCCTCCTTCTGGCGGATGCCGAAATACCAGAGGTCCTTTCCCTTTTCCGTGAGGTTGGCCCTCGCCTGGTCCAGGATGGCCGGGACGGCCGCGAGCTTCGTTCGGAAATCCTCTTTCGCGGGCCCCTGAAGAGGGAAGCTGTAATCCGGCAGATAGAGGACGTTGAAGATCTCCGGCCCTTCCCGGGCGGGCACGTCGGGCTCGTAGGTGGTCACGGCGGCGTAAAAGGCGGGGTCCCTCTTCCAGGGATGCAGCACGCGGTGGTCGAATTCCAGGCCGTTCATCTCGGCCCGGAGGATCTCGTAGTCCACCCTTCGGGGGATGTCCCACCCGGCCGGATCGATGGCCTCGAGCCTCCGCCGGAACTCGGGCAGCCGGGCGGCCTGGGCGGCCATGGCCTTCTCCGTGTAATCGGGTACGCCGTCGACGACGTCCGGCCGCTGGAATTCCCGGAAATCCCGAAAAAGGGCGGCCAGGTCCCGATAGTCCGTCGAAGCCGTTCCCGCCGGGCCGTCCGTCGCTCCGGGAGCGCAGGCCGCGGCGGCCGCCGCCCAGACGAACAGGCAAAGACGCGCCCCGGCGATCGATCTCTTGTTCATGGTGCTCACTCTCCCGGAACGGATGATATCCCGAACGGCTTCGAAAAATCCAGCCCTCCGCCGTCCGTGACGCGCCCCGTGTCGGGGCCGGACCTGTGTCGAGATCGTCATGGGCCGAAGGAGGCGGGCCGTAGCGGAACGCGGAGAATGAGCGCCTTCGAGACGAGGGGCTTCCTTCGAACGGAAGGCCCTGAGCCTTCGGGGAGCGAGCCATGGCCGCTCGAAGCTAGTGGACGCGCTCGGGCGGCGGCGGGGCCTCCGGGCCGAGCAGGCGGCGGAGGATCTCGCGGGCGACCTTCTTGGCGTCGCGGCCGCTCTCGTGGGTGGCCCCGACGCAGGACGGGCAGCCGTCGCGGCAGGGGCAGGCCTCGATGGTCCGCAGGGCGTGGTCGAGGAGCTTGGTCTCGAGGGCGTAGAGGGACGGGCTGAGCCCGATGCCGCCGGGGAAGTTGTCGTAGATGAAGATGTTGGGCTCGAAATCGGGGCCGATCATGAGCTCTTCGCCTTCGGTCGGGCGCTTGCGGGACGGCAGGTCGCGCGGCGGCAGGGTCAGGCCCGTCGAGTTGTCGCTGATCGAGACCCCGACGTCGTGGACGTCGCACATCATGAACAACGGCGAGACGTGGTGGAGGATATAGGCCAGGCCGAACAGGCCGTTGATCCGCGACTCGGAAGGCACGGGGATGGCCGCCAGGAGGTCGGCGGGCACGGTCAGCCACCAGGCCGTCGTGTGCATCTCGTTCTCGGGCAGCGTCAGGTCGCCGGCGCCGACGTTCTCCATGGTGTGGAACTTGATCTTCTTGAAGCCGACGACCTGGGTGGCGACATGGACCTCGCCGTGGGACACCCGGCAGCGGTCGAGGGGCATGGACTCGAAGACGTCGAGGACCTTGATCTTGGTGTAGTCGATGGCGTCGGTGTAGTAGTCGATGTCGGTCTTTTTGACGTACGCCTTGCGCTCCTCGAAGTCGAGCTTCTCGACGAAGTACTGCTCGCCCTCGCAGAGGTAGATGGCCTTGGGGTGGAGGGCCGTCAGGGCCGAGGTGAAGTCGACCTCGGCGATGACCCGGGCCGGCCCGGTCTGGTCGACGACGACGAAGTTGTCCGAGCTGACGCTGCGCAGGTTGACGGCGTCGGCCGGGTAGGACTCCGAGGTCCAGAACCACTTGCCCTTGGAGCGGTGGAGGAGCTTGTCCTCCTCGAGGAACCGGAGGACGTTGGAGATCTCGGCCCGGCCGAACGTCTCGCCATCCTCGATGGGCAGCTCGAAGGCCGCGCACTCGACGTGGTTGACGAGGATGGACAGGTTGTCGGGGTTGATGAGGGCGCTCTCGGGGGACTTGGAGAAGAAGTAGTCGGGGTTGTTGACGATGAACTGGTCGAGGGGCGAGCTCGAGGAGACCAGGACGGCGGCCGAGGCCCCGGTCTTGCGGCCGGCCCGGCCGGCCCGCTGCCAGGTGCTGGCGATCGTCCCCGGGTAGCCGGCCAGGACGGCGACGTCGAGGGTGCCGATGTCGATGCCCAGCTCGAGGGCGTTGGTCGAGACGACGCCCAGGATCTCGCCGCTGCGGATGCCCTTCTCGATCTCCCGGCGCTTGAGAGGCAGGTACCCGCCGCGGTAGCCGCGGATGAGCCCTTCCTTCTTGATGGCCGTCTCGATGTCGGTCTTGAGGTAGGTCAGGAGGACCTCGGTGATCAGCCGGCTCTGGGCGAAGACGATGGTCTGCAGGTCGGTCTTGAGGAAGATGCCGGCGACACGGCGGGCCTCGTTGACATAGGAGCGGCGGATGCCCAGGGTGGGGTTGACGACCGGGGGGTTGTAGAAGACGAAGTATTTCTCGCCGCGCGGGGCGCCGTTGTCGTCGATCAGCTCGACGGGGGCCTCGATCATCTTTTCGGCCATCTCGGCCGGGTTGGCGATGGTCGCCGTGCAGAGGATGAACTGAGGGTCGGAGCCGTAGAAGCGGGCGATCCGCCGCAGGCGGCGGAGGACGTTGGCCAGGTGGCTGCCGAAGATGCCCCGGTAGCTGTGGAGCTCGTCGATGACCACGTACTTGAGGTTCTCGAAGAGCTTGATCCACTTCGTGTGATGGGGGAGGATGCCGGCGTGGAGCATGTCGGGGTTGGTCAGGACGATGTGGCCGCGGGCCCGGATGGCCTTGCGGGCGTCCTGGGGGGTGTCGCCGTCGTAGGTGAAGACCCGGACCTCCTCGGGGAGGCGGGCGTTGGTGTCGTCAAGCTCGGCTCGCTGGTCGTTGGCCAGGGCCTTGGTCGGGAACAGGTAGAGGGCCCGGCTCGAGGGATCGCGGAGGATGGCGTCGAGGACGGGCAGGTTGTAGCAGAGGGTCTTGCCGGAGGCCGTCGGGGTGACGACGACGACGTTCTTTTTCTCTTGGAGGGCGTCCCAGCAGGAGCGCTGGTGGGAATAGAGGTTGTGGAAGCCTTTCTGGCGGAGGGCGTCGAGGAGCGCGGGGTGGACGCCGTCCGGATATTCCCTGTACTGGCCCTCCTGGGCCGGAATGTGCTTGACGGCGGTGATCGATTCGGTCCCGTAGCCGACGCGCTTGAGGAGCTCGATGGCCCGGAGGAGCTTTTCGTCTTTGGTCATAGGCCCGCGCCCATCCTAGCCAAATCCCCCCCTCCGGTCAACAATTGGGGGACATGATACCTGTTTCCTCATTTTCCAGCTTGTCCCCGGAGATAGCGTGTGAAATTCGGCTCCGAATTCATCCTGGAGTGTCCCAGGGGATGAACCGGAGAAATTGGGAAACAGGTATCATGTCCCCCATTTCACGGAGTAGACGACGATCTCGTCGAAGCCGTCTTCCCTTTCGTATTTGCAATACAAGCGCCCGTTCCTGATGAGCGAGTATATCGCTCCACCGTAGACGAACCATTTGAAGCCGAGGCTCTTCCTGCCGATGAAGACGCCTTGGTCGTCGAACAGATCGTAGACGTATTCGCCGGGGCCGTCGCCCTCCTCATAGGTCATCACGAACAGGCGGCCCGTGTCATCCGTGAAAAAGTGGAAAAGCGGCGGCATGGGGTCGGGAAAATAGCGGGAGGAAGCGGTGCCTGGAGCCTGATAACCCGGGCCCAAAAAGATCCTCTTGATGGTTCCCGACGGCGCGACCGGCCGGTATTCCTTCCTGATCCTTCTGGTCAGGCGGCCTTCGAGATCGAACGCGAGGATCTCATAGCCCCGCTCTTCATTGGCAACGAAGATCTTGTCCCCGGAGACGCGGTAAATGAAAAACGGGACCAATCGGTCGTTGCCGTCCCCCCATCGGTGGGCATCGAGGAACGCCTTTTCCCTGAACTCCTGGTCACAGATGGAGAGCGAATAATAGAAGCCTTCCGGGACCGCGCGCTCATAGTCCGGCTTATAAACGAGGACATCCCCGTCCGACAGAGGTTCGACGTACATGATCGCCCGGTTGAACCTCTTCTCCTCGACGACGGCGCCTTCCGTATCGAATACGACGACCTTGCTCATGCGATCGGATATGTACAGCCTGTCCTGGCCGTCGAAGACCGGATGGAACGGCCACTGCAGTTCTCCCGGGCCGGAGCCCCGTGTGCCGAACGTCCGGAGCAGCCTGCCCTGGGGATCGAACTTGAAAACATAGGTCCCCAGGTTCTTGAAGGACACCGCATAGATGTTCCCATGGGAATCGACGGCGATCTCGCCGACGGAGCCGATCCCCCGGGCGGCCAGGTCGTCGCGGCTGAGGTCGATCGTGAGCTCTCTGGTCAACGTGAAGGTCGACGGGTGGCCCGCGAGCGAGTGCGGTTCCAACTTGTTGGCGATGATCTCGACGCCGTTCTCCCAGGTCCTGCCGACGACGGCAGGACGGCCGGGGCAACCGGCCAGGCAGGCGCTGATGAGAATCATCGCGAGGCCCGGCAGGGGCCTCCTGAACATTATGAACCCACCATTCGCTTTCTGCACGGTGGCATCCTTATGATATTAGGCTTCCGCAGGCATCGGCTTTTAGTCCGGCCCAAGACATTATCGTTTGATCTTTAACTGTTCTCCACTCCTCTTAAAACGAAGCGTTGATCTTGCCCTCGACATACTGATGGAGGATCGAACCGATGAGGGTTTGGTAAGGGATGCCCAGCTCCTGGGCCCTGGCCTGAAGCCGCTTCAGGTCCTTGTCAGGAAGGCGGATGCTGATGTGCCGGTTCTTGGCAAGGGTCGCCCGCGCCGCCCGGACAAGCGTCTCTTTGGCCGCTTCCTCATCCGGGACGGGCACCATCTCGCCGTTCTCGATGGCCTCGCGGATGTCCCGCTCCTGCTCATCGAGCGGCTCGAAAAAGCGCTTGTCACGAGCTTGATCCACCCTTCTTTCCTTTCGACTTCCCGTATTCCTTCGTCGCCCGTCGGCTGGGGTAGGCCGTTTTGAACTTGATCTGGTCATCGATTTCCTCGTAAGGGACAATGCAGACATGGCGTCCGATCAATACAGCGAGGATCCGCTGGCCCGGGTACTTGTCGGGCCTGGGGTGCTCCTTGATCCAAAGAGGCCCGTGCTGAGAAAGGGCCTCGAGGACCATTTCGAACGATATTCCCCGCCTTTCCTTGAGGAGCCCATTCTTGCTTTCGTCCCAGGTCACTAGTTTATTGCAATATATATACATTGTCAACAATTCCGGGAATTATCTATCCGGCCCGAGCTGCGGCCTCTATGGAGTGACGTTAATGCGCCGAGAGAATTCTCACTCTGTCGACAATCGGGGGACAATGAGGAAACAGGTATCATGTCCCCCATTTGTGATAAAATGACTGGATTATGCTCGACGAGATACGCGTCAAGAGGGCGGCCCAGCACAATCTCAAGGCCATCGACGTCCGCCTGCCGCGCAACAAGCTGATCATCGTCACCGGCCCGTCGGGCTCCGGCAAGTCGTCCCTGGCCTTCGACACCCTGTTCGCCGAGGGCCAGCGCCGCTACATCGAGTGCCTGTCGGCCTACGCCCGCCAGTTCATCGACCAGATGGAGAAGCCCGACGTCGAGTCCGTCGAGGGCATCTCGCCGTCCATCTCCATCGACCAGAAGACCATTTCCGCCAACCCGCGCTCGACCGTGGGCACGATCACCGAGGTCCACGACCTCTTCCGCCTCCTCTTCGCCCGCGTCGGGACGCCCCACTGCCCGAAATGCGGCCGGGCCGTCAGCTCCCAGACCGCCGGCGAGATAGCGGCCCGCCTCCGGGAGAGCTGCGCCGGGGAAAGGATCCGGCTGCTGGCCCCCGTCGTCAAGGGCCGCAAGGGCGAGTACCAGCGGCTGTTCGAGCGCTATCGCAAAAAGGGATATCTCCGGGCCCGGGTCAACGGCGCCCTGCGCGATCTCGAGGACGACATCCCCCTGGCCAAGACCCGCAAGCACTCCATCGAGGTCCTCGTGGACACCGTCAAGGTCGGGCCCGATTCCGAGCGGCGGCTGGCCGAGGCCGTCGACAAGGCCCTCGAGATCTCCTCGGGCGAGCTGGTCGTGGTCGACGGGAAGGGCCGCGACAGGTTCTTCTCCCTGACCCTCCTCTGCCCCGCATGCGAGGTCAGCCTCCCCGAGCTCGAGCCCCGCAGCTTCTCGTTCAACAGCCCCTATGGCGCGTGCCCGAAGTGCCACGGCCTGGGCTATCGCACGGCCCTCGACGAGTGGGGCGAGACGGCCCTCACCGACGAGGTCTGCCCGGAGTGCCTGGGCTCGCGCCTCAAGCGGGAGAGCCTGTCGGTCCGCGTCGGCGGTCGGAACATCCACGAGATCGGCGAGCTGGCCGTCGGCGATCTCCTGCGCGAGGCGAAGGCTCTCTCCTTCCCCGCCCCGCAGCAGCTCATCGCCTCGCGGGTGACCAAGGAGATCGTCAGCCGGCTCGGGATCATGGAGGAGCTGGGGATGTCCTACCTGCAGCTCAACCGGACGGCCGCTTCCCTATCGGGCGGGGAGGCCCAGCGGGTGCGCCTGGCGGCCCAGGTCGGCTCACGGCTCCGCGGCGTCCTCTATGTCCTCGACGAGCCGACCATCGGGCTCCATCAGCGGGACAACGGACGGCTCATCGCGCTCCTCCGGAGCCTGCGCGACGAGGGCAATTCCATCGTCGTCGTCGAGCACGACGAGCAGACCATCCGGGCCGCCGACCACATCCTCGACCTCGGCCCCGGGGCCGGAGAGACGGGCGGCTTCAAGGTCGCCGAGGGCGCGCTCGCGGATGTGCTGGCCTCGCCCGCGTCCCTGACGGCCCAGTACCTGCGCGGCGAACGGTCCGTGCCGGTGCCCGGCTCCCGGCGGAAGCCGTCCGGCTGGCTCGTCGTCCACAAGGCCCGCGAGCACAACCTCAAGGACATCGACGTCCGCCTGCCGCTCTCGGTCATGACCGCGGTGACCGGGGTCTCCGGGTCGGGCAAGAGCACCCTGGTCACCGACATCCTCTACAAGGCCCTGACGAACAGGATCCACAAGGCCCGTCACAAGGTCGGCGCCCACGACCGGCTGACGGGCGCCGACGGCCTCGACAAGGTCGTGGCCGTCGACCAGAAGCCCATCGGCCGCACCCCGCGCTCGAACCCGGCCACGTACACCGGCCTGTTCACCGTGCTCCGCGACCTGTTCGCCCTGGCCCCCGAGGCCCGGGCCCGGGGGTATTCGGCGGGGCGGTTCAGCTTCAACGTCGCCGGGGGCCGCTGCGAGGAGTGCGAGGGAGCGGGCGTCAAGAAGATCGAGATGCATTTCCTGCCCGATGTATTCGTCACCTGCGACCGCTGCGAGGGGAGGCGCTACAACAAGGAGACCCTGGCCGTCGCCTACAAGGGCAAGACGATCGCCGACTTCCTGGCCATGACCGTCGACGAGGCCTATGAGCTCCTCAAGGCCCATCCCCAGGCCAAGCGCAAGCTGGCCGCCCTGCAGAAGGTCGGGCTCGGGTACATCCGGCTCGGCCAGCCCGCCCCGACCCTCTCCGGGGGCGAGGCCCAGCGCATCAAGCTGACCAAGGAGCTCGGGCGCCGGGCCACGGGCCGGACCATCTATCTTCTCGACGAGCCGACGACCGGGCTCCACTTCGACGACGTCCGCAAGCTCCTTGAGGTCCTGTCGGAGCTGGCCTCGCTCGGCAACACGGTCGTCATCATCGAGCACAACCTTGAAGTCATCAAGTATTGCGACTATATTATCGACCTGGGCCCCGAGGGCGGCGAGGAGGGGGGCCGCGTCGTGGCTCAGGGGACGCCCGAAGCGGTGGCCGAGGAGGGCCGCTCCCACACGGGACTATACCTGAAGAGGGCCCTCGGCGACGGGCGGCCATCGGGAAAGGAGGACTGAGCGATCATGTCCTTCAGGCAGATCGAGGGCAACGAGCGGGCCAAGCGCATCCTCAAGCTGGCCCTGGAGCGCCGGCGGCTGCCCAACTCGCTCCTTTTCAGCGGCCCGCAAGGGGTCGGCAAGATGGGCACGGCCCTGACGCTGGCCAAGGCCCTCAACTGCCGGCGCCTCGAGACCGATTCCTGCGACGAATGCGACGCCTGCCGGGCCGTCGACGAGGGCCGCTTCCCCGACGTCATGATCATCGACGTCAAGGACGACAAGAAGGCGGTGGCCATCGAGCAGATCCGCCTCCTGAGGCAGTTGGCCTACTTGAGGCCCATGGCCGGCAAGCGGCGCGTGTTCATCATCGACGACGCCGAGAACATGAGCACCCCGGCCGCCAACTCCCTTCTCAAGGTCCTCGAGGAGCCTCCGCCCTTGTCCCACATCGTCCTCCTCGCCGCCGCTCCGCACCTCCTGTTGTCCACCATCCGCTCCCGCTGCCGGACCCTGTCCTTCTCGGCCCTGACCGGCGAGGAGATCGAGCGCGCCCTGCGCGACGAGGGCCGCCCGGAGGACGAGGCCCGTCTCCTGGCCCTGCTCGCCGGGGGCAGCCTCCGCCGGGCCCGCGAGCTCGACGGGGAGGAGGTCCGGGCCCGCAAGGAAGCGTCCTGGGAGCTGTTCGAGGCCCTCGTCTTCGGCGCCCGGCCGTCCCTTTTCCTGGACAGGTTCGGGACGGTGCCGAAGGCCGCCCTCGAGGAGTTCCGGGAGACCCTGGAGCTTCTGTCGTCCTTCGCCCGGGACATCCTTCTGCTCAAGCTCGGCGGCGAGACCCGCCTGCTCCTCAACCCGGACCAGGAAGAGCGACTTCGGGCAGCGGCCGCCCGCGCGTCCTCGGCCCTGGCCATGGACGCCCTGGCCGAGTTCGACCGGGCCCTCGCCGAGCTGCCGGGGAACGCCAACAAGAACCTGCTGGCGGCCTCGCTCTTCTCGCGGATCGGAGAGTGCCGACATGTCTGATATCATCTGTGTCCGTTCCGAGACGACCGGCCGGCTCATCCGGGCCCGAACGGGCGACGAGCCCCTCGTCGCCGGGGACCGGGTCATCGTCGAATCCGACCTCGGCGGGGACCTGGGCGTCGTCCTCGACAGCCAGAGCGTCCTCTGCCGCCATCCCAAAGCGTGCCGGGACGCGGTCCGGGTCATCCGCAAGGCGACCGACGACGACGTCGGGAAGTTCGATTGGCTGAGAGATCGGGAGGGGCGGGCCTTCGACCTCTGTCTCCGCCGCATCCGGGAGCGGAAGCTGGCCATGAAGCTCGTCGCCGTCCGCTATTTCTTCAACGAGAAGAAGGGCATCTTCTACTACACGGCCGACGGCCGGATCGATTTCCGCCAGCTGGTCAAGGACCTGGCCAAGGACCTCCGGATGCGGATCGAGATGCGCCAGGTCGGGGTCCGGGACGAGGCCAAGATGATCGGCGGCCTGGGCGTCTGCGGCCGCTGTCTCTGCTGCACGACGTTCATGAAGACCTTCGAGCCGGTGACCATCCAGAAGGCCCGCCGCCAGCAGATCGTCATCAATCCCACCAAGATCTCCGGGTTGTGCGGCCGGCTGATGTGCTGCCTGGCTTTCGAGGAGGAGACCCGCGGCCGGATGTTCCACCAGGACGACCGCCTCATCGAGGATTGACCGGTCGGGGGGAGAGGGGGCGGAGGCTCAGCGTCGCCGCTTGAGGAACGGGATCCGGGCGAGAAGGCGCCGCCACCAGGACCTCGGGCGCGATCCTTCGATGGCCGTGCCGAACGTCTCGTCGAACGCCCGGCCGTCCTTGAGAACCTTGACGACCTCGTAGGTCTCCATGGTCCGGGCGAAGCAGGACTCGCACTCGAAGTAGTGCCGTTCGAACTCGGCCTGCTCCTCGGCCGTCAGCTCGTTCTTCACGTAGCGGTCGATGAAGTCCTCGTAGGGGCAATGGCTCATGTTCGCGGCCGTCCCGGGGCTCACGGGTTTAGTCGCCTTTCCCGTCCGGTTGGCGGAAAATCATGAGCGGACCTTCTTGCGGATGAGCTTGATGGCGTAGTTGGCCCGTTCGCTGACCCTCCGGGGGGTGATGCCCAGGCGGCGGGCCACCTCGTCCCGGGAAAGCTCCTTGTAATAATAGAGATAGAGGACATCCCGGAACTTGGGCTTGAGGCCGGCGACGGCCCGGGCGATCTCCCGGGACCGCTCCTGGCTCTCGACCTCGTCGTGGGGATCGGGGAAGGGCAGGGGTTCCGGGGCGTGCCGCAGGACCCGGGTCTTCTGCCGGATGTAGTCGATGATCCGCCGGCTGGTGATGGTGTAGAGGAACGTCCCGACCGAGCAGTCGCCTCGGAAATCGCCGCTCTTGATCTTCTCGACGGCCTGGGTCAGGATCTCGTTGACGACGTCCTCCCAGTCGGGGTTGGAGCCGCCAAGGGCCTTGCGGACGCGGAAGGAGATGACGTTCCGGTAGGGGAGGACGGCCTCTTCGGGAGCGGGTTTCCTGTTCGGTCCGGCCATGGCGCCCATTATAACGGGACGCTCCGCTGTTCCGCAAGGCGGCCGGCCGGCCGGGTCACGCCTCGTCCTTTTTGGACCGCTCCCGCTCGCGCTCCTTGAAGTAGGCCTTGCGGTCGACGAGGATCTCGCGGGCCTTGCTGCCCTCCGACGGCCCGATGATGCCCTCGTTCTCCATCTGGTCGATGATCCGGGCGGCCCGGGCGTAGCCGAGCTTCAGGCGCCGCTGGAGGTGGGAGGCCGAGGCCTGCCCGCTCTGGATGACGGTCTCGACGGCCTTGTCGTAGAGCTCGTCCTTCTCGCCGTCCAGCTCGAGGAGGTGGTCGCCGTCGCCCTTGACGACGTGGAGGATGCGCGTGTCGTACGTCGGCGTCCCCTGGGCCTTGACGTGCTTGACCAGCCGGCGGACCTCGGGGATGGAGATGAACGAGCAGTGGAGGCGGACGAGCCGCGGGTAGTTCGGGGGCAGGAAGAGCATGTCGCCCATGCCCAGGAGCTTGTCGGCGCCGACCGTGTCGATGATGATCCGCGAGTCGACCTTGGAGGGGACGCGGAAGGCGATGCGGCAGGAGAAGTTGTTCTTGATGGTCCCGGTGATGACGTCGATCGACGGCCGCTGGGTGGCCATGACGAGGTGGATGCCGACGGCCCGGGCCAGCTGGGCCAGGCGGCCGATGAAGAACTCGACCTCCTGGGCCCCGACCATCATCAGCTCGGCCAGCTCGTCGATGATGATGACGATGTAGGGCAGGGGCTGGAGGGCCTCCTTCTCCTCGTCCGTCAGCCGGCCCTTCCTCTCGGCGATCAGCTGCTTCATCTGGGTGTTGTACTGCTCGATGTTGCGGACCTTGATCCCCTGGAGCTTCTTGTAGCGCTCCTCCATCTTCTTGACGATGTCCATGAGCACGACGTGGGCCTTCTTGGGATCGTTGATGACCGGGCAGAGGAGGTGGGGGATGTCCTCGTAAAGCGTGAACTCCAGGCGCTTGGGATCGATGAGGACGATCTTGACCTCCTCCGGCGTCGCCTTGTACATGAGGCTGGCGATGAGGGCGTTGAGGGCCACGCTCTTGCCCGTGCCCGTCGACCCGGCGATGAGCAGGTGAGGCATGACGGCCAGGTCGGTGACGGTCACGCCCCCGTGGACGTCCTTGCCCAGGGCGAAGGTCAGCTTCGAGGGCGAGGCCTGGAACTTCTCGGACTCGATGATGTCCCGGAGCTTGATCGTCTCCCGCTTGTTGTTGGGGATCTCGACGCCGATCGAGGACTTGCCCGGGATGCGCTGGATGCGGACGGATTCGGTCTCCAGGGCCAGGGCCAGGTCCTCGGTCAGGTTGGCGACCTGGGCGACCTTGATGCCCGGGGCCGGGAAATACTCGTAGGTCGTGATGACCGGGCCGGGGTGGTATTCGCGGACCTCGCCTTCGATGCCGAACTCCTTGAGCTTCTCCTCGATGCGGCCCTTCTTGTCGAACAGCTCCGACTTGTCGACTTTCTCGGCCGGCCGTCCGGGCTCGAGCAGGGTGAAGGGCGGATAATGGTACTCGCCCTTCTTGCCGAGGTCGGGGAACAGGAGCGGCTCGGGGGGCGGCGGCGCCGGTTTGGGCGCCGGCGGCACCGGGGCCTTGAGTCCCTTGCGCGCCTCTCTCTCCCTTTTCAAGCGCTCCCGCTCGGCCCGCTTCTCGGCCTTGCGGTCGGCCGGCGGGGCCTCTTTGGCCGGGCCCGCGGGCGCCGCGGCGGGCGGCGCGTATTTCTGGCGGACCTTCTCCCGCATCCTCTCCCGGGCCCGGGCCTTGCTGTAGTCGGTGACCTTGATGCGGACGCCCTTGACCGTCGAGTCGAGGGCCCCCTTCAGGAAATGGAGGGTCTTGGCCAGGGACCAGCGGGTCGAAAAGATGAGGAACAGGGCCAGGGCCGCGAGCAGGAAGAGGAACGAGCCGATGGTGTTGAGATAGCGGACGAGGAAGGTCAGGATGAGGCTGCCGATGATGCCTCCGGCCGGCATGACGTCGCCCCGCAGCGGGAAGGTGACGAAGACGAGCGCCAGAAAAGGGCAGAACAGCAGCAGCCCGAGGACAATGACGCCGAGGCGCCGCAGCAGGGGGACCGAGGTGCCCCGCAGCACGGCCCGGACGGCCGCGTAACCGAGGGCCAGCGGGAAGAGGAAAGCGGCCAGGCCGAGCGACCACAGCAGGGCCTGGGAGACGTAGGCGCCGACGCCGCCGGCGACGTTGCGGACCTTGTATCCCGGCAGCGGGGTGTGGGCGAAGGACGGGTCGCGGGGGTCGTGGCTGACGACGCTGATCAGGAAGAAAACGGCCAGGGCGATGAGGACGACGCCGGTGATCTCGACGGCCAGGCCCGGTTTCTTGGCCTTGGCCCGGCCGTTCCTGCCGTTCGCGCCCTTCGACTTCCGTTTTTTCACGGCCGGAATTATAGCACAACTCTTGACAGGGTCGTCAGGCCGGCCTATCAATAATATCCTGAGCTAGGGCATCTTCAGGCCACAAGAGGGGGACCGCATGAAAGAACACGAGGCGAGCGTATTTTCGAATGAGGGCCATCGCCCCAAGAACTGTCCGCGTTGCGGACTGGTCAATCCCGGCACAGCTGAAAGGTGCGACTGCGGCTATGATTTCATACGGGGGACGGTCGAGAAGTCTTACTTCAGGGCAAAGCCTCCAAGAGGGCTTAAGACATTCATCACGCTCATCGTCCTTTTGAACGTGCTCGGCGCTATGATCTCCGTAGTCAACGACGACTGGACGGGATTTGCGGCCATCATTATCATTGTCCCCTTGATCCTTTGGGCCTATGGAAGGTTCCTGAAACGCAAGAACGGGGCCAGGATCGTATTGGCGGTCTTGACCGCCCCCCTGGGGCTGCTGCTGCTGTTCTCGCGAGAGATGCGATTGTACTGCCTTCAGAAGGATTGACACCCGGGCGGCCGGGCTTGCTCAGCAAAGACGCAGCAACCGTTGAAGGGCGAAGAGGACGTCGGGCGAAAGCTCCTCGGCCCGGGCGTTGCGGGCCAGGCCGAGCTTTTCATAGACGTTTCCCAGAGCCGCCGCGTCGTAGCTGCGGGCCAGGTTGTTCCACAGGAGCTTGCGGCGCCCGGCGAAGGCGGCGCGAAGAAAGGCGCGGAAGGGCTCTTCGGCGGCGCCCGGGATGAGCGGGGCGGAGCGGCGGCGCAACGTCAGAAGGGCCGACCGCACTTTCGGCGGCGGCGAGAACGAACCGGGGGCCACGGCGAAGGCGACGCGGGCCTCGAACTCGTTCCGGAGCAGGATGCCGAGCGGGGAGTAGCTTTTCGATCCGGGCCCGGCCGTGACCCGTTCGGCGACCTCCTTTTGGAGGAGCAGGGCGGCATCCGCAAGGGCCTCGCGCTCGTCGAGGACCTTGAAAAGGAGCGGCGAGGAGATCGAATACGGGATGTTGCCGACGAGGCGAAGCGACGGAACCCCCGCGCTCTTCCGGATCTCCCGGAGATCGACCCGCAGGACGTCGGCGTGGACGATCCCGACGTTGGCCGGCATCGATCCCCGGAGCCCGGGGATGAGGCGATCGTCCTTCTCCAGGGCGATGACTTTGCCGGCCTTCTCGGCCAGAGCCGCGGTCAGGACGCCGCGGCCCGCGCCGATCTCGACGATGACGTCGGCGGCCCTCGGGTCGACGGTCTCGACGATCTTGCGCAGGACGCCCGCGTTGGCCAGGAAGTGCTGGCCGAGGGCCTGGCGGCGGGACTTTCTTACGGGCATGGAGACCATCATAACGCCTTTCGCGCTCCCCATAAAGGATCTTCTCCCGAACCCGGGGATCTGGCGTTGAGAAGATCACCGACAGATATCCCCCTTAGCGCCCCAGGGACTGCTCCCCTTCAATTGACCGGCCGACGGCCCCCGGCTATAATTTAGGCGACATCGCACGAAAGGTTATGGATCGATGCGGTTGAAGAAGATCCGGCTTTTCCTGCTAGGGGCGGCGGCCGTCCTGGCCGTCCTCCTGGCCCTCAAGAAGAGCCCGAAATAGCCTGAAAACGGCCCGGCGATTGACAAAAAGGGCGGATTCCCCTACAATCGGCGGGCATCCGATCACCCCCGCGAAGCAAGGACAACGCCCATGACGAGCCTGTGGACCCGCTGCAACAGCTGCCAGCGGATCCTCTACAAACAGGACATCATCGACAACCTGGCGGTCTGCCCGGCCTGCGGCTTCCATTTCCGGCTGACGGCCGAGGAGCGCCTCCAGATGCTCTTCGACGAAGGGGCCTACGAGGTCCTCGACAGGACCATCCACGCCGTCGACGCCCTCCGTTTCGTCGACAACAAGCCCTACGCGGCGCGGATCGTCGACAGCGAGAAGAAGACGGGCCAGGCCGAGGCCATCGTCTCGGCCATGGGCCTGATGGGCGGCATCCCGGTCCATATCCTGGCCATGGAGTTCGGCTTCATGGGCGGAAGCGTGGCCTCGGTCGTCGGTGAGAAGATCGCCCGGGCCTGCGAACGGGCCCTCGAGGACGGACGGCCGGTCATCATCGTCTCCTGCTCGGGGGGCATGCGCATGCAGGAGGGCATGCTCTCGCTCATGCAGATGGCCAAGTCGAGCGCCGCCATCGCCCGCCTCGGCCAGGCCCGGATCCCCTACATCTCGGTCCTGGCCGACCCGACGACGGGCGGGACGACGGCCAGCTTCGCCATGCTCGGCGACGTCAACGTCGCCGAGCCCCAGGCCCTCATCGGGTTCGCCGGGCCGCGGGTCATCGAGCAGACCATCAAGGAGAAGCTGCCCAAGGGCTTCCAGACCTCCGAGTTCCTCCTGGCCCACGGCATGCTCGACGACGTCGTCGACCGCAAGAACCTCAAGGCCTATCTGGTCAAGGCCCTCCGGCTGTTCCTCAACCGCCCTCAATGAACCCCTCCGGGTGCCGGGACTACCTCGGCCATCTCCAGTATTTCGGCGTCAAGCTCGGCCTCGACAACATCCGGGCCCTCTGCCGGGCCCTGGGCGATCCTCAGGACCGCTTTCCCTCCGTCCATGTGGCCGGGACCAACGGCAAGGGCTCGGTCGCGGCCATGCTCGAGACGGCCCTCCGCGGGCACGGCCTGCGGACCGGCCTCTACACCTCTCCCCACCTCGTGAAGGTCGAGGAGCGCGTGCTGGTCGGGGGCCGAGCCATCCCGCGGCCCAGGTTCTGCGGCCTGCTCGAACGGATCAAGGACACGGCCGATAGCCTGATGGCCGAGAAGCGCCTCCTCGGCCACCCGACTTTCTTCGAGGTCCTGACGGCCCTGGCGTTCCTCGAGTTCGCCGAGCGGCGGGTCGATATCGCCGTCCTCGAGGTCGGCATGGGCGGCCGGTTCGACGCCACCAACGTCGTCACCCCCCTCGTCTCGGTCATCACGACGATCGCCAAGGACCATGAGAGGCACCTGGGATCGAGCCTCAAGAGCATCGCCTTCGAGAAGGCCGGCATCATCAAGCCCGGCGTGCCGGTCGTCTCAGGGGTCGGAGGCGGCGCCGCCCGGCGCGAGATCCTGAGGGTGGCCCGCGAGCGGCGGGCGCCCGTGATCGAGGCCTTCGGCGAGGGCCGATCGCTCATCGAGCGGGCCTCGGCCCGCGGCTTCCGGTTCACCTACGACAGCGGAAAGGACCGTTATGCCTTCTCTCCCTCCCTGCCGGGGCGCTATCAGGGACGCAACGCGGCCGTGGCCGTGGCCGCGGCGGAGGCCCTTTCCAGCGACTGGCGCCCTCTCGAGAGAAAGAGGATCGTCGCAGGTATCGAGAGCACACGATGGGAGGGCCGCCTGGAAACCGTTTCCCGGAGCCCGCTCATCCTCCTCGACGGGGCCCACAACCCCGACGGGGCCCGGGCCCTGGCCGACCATTTGCGGGAGGTCGTCGGCCGCCCCGTCGTCCTGGTCTTCGCGGCCATGCACGACAAGGACATCCGGTCGATGACCCGGGCCCTTTTCCCATTATGCGCGGCCGTCGTCCTGACCCGTGTCCCCTACAAGCGATCGGCGACGCCCGAGGCCATCAGGGAGGCCGCCCCGCCGCTCAAGGGCCGGCTTTTCCTCGAGCCGGACACGCGCAAGGCCGTCCGCATGGCCCTGCTGGAGAGCCAAAGGATCAATGGGCGGGGAAAAGGGCGCGGACCGGCTCCCGTGGTCATCGCCGGCTCTCTCTTCCTCGTCGGCGAGGTCAAGCGGCTGCGCCTGTTCGACAGATCCCTTCCTCTTTGATCACGGCGAGGCGGGCCGTCGAAGCCCGACCTAAGGGAGATTCCCCGGGAGCCGATGCGGAGCGACGCAGTTGAGCAGATATGATATTTGGGGAGGCTGCGGGAGAAGGGGCCGCAGGGGTGTCGTCGACGGTAGCATAAAGCGGTGATTTAGATTTCACGGGACGGATACGCGGCCCATTCCAACCGGATCCGGACCGGGAAAGCGTGAAGAATCACCGCGCGGACGGAGACGATGCCCTGAGGCCCCTCCGCAGCCGGAGAAAGTGTGCGCTCGCAATGATGCGGCGAGAGGACCCTCCGAGCCGGCTCGGCGTTGCAATCGGCGGCCGGACATGCTAAAGTTCCCTTCCCTTTATTCCCCAGGGACGGATGTTTCATGCTGTCGATCGACGCCACGGCCATCGTCATCTTCGCCATCGTCTGGGTCCTCGTCCTGGTCCTGGGAAAGATCTTCTTCAAGCCCATCACCCGGCTCCTCGACGAGCGGGCCGGCCGCATCGCCCGCGACCAGGCGGCGGCCTCCGAAGCCCTCGAATCCTACGAACGGGACCTGCGGCGCATCGAGGAAAGCCTGAAGGAGGCCCGGGCCGCGGCCGACGGCATCCGGGAGAAGGCCGAGCTCGAGGCCCTCAAGGAGAAGAGCCGCCTCGTCCGGGAGGTCCAGGCGGAGGGCCGGGCCGAGGTCGAGAAGGCCAAGGAGGAGCTGGGCCGCCAGGTCGAGGCCCTTAAGGCCGAGCTCGACGCCCGGGCCGGCGAATTCGCCGAGAAGATCGAAAAAAGGATCATGAACGGATGATCCGGCGCCGAGAGGCTCTTGCGCTGCTCCTCTGCCTGCCCTTCCTCGTCTTCATGAGCGCCGACGAAGGGCATCACGGCTCGGCGACCTTGGATTTCGTCGGCAAGCTCGTCAATTTCGTCATCCTGTTCGGCGGCCTGACCCTTGTCCTCCGCAAGCCGGTCAGGGAAATGCTCAGGAAGAGGGCGGCCGAGATCGACCGGACCCTCCTGGACGCCGACGAGGCCCGGGCGGGGGCCGAGCGGAAAAGGGGCGAGTCGCGGGGGCGGGTGGCCGGGCTGGAAGGGGAGATCCGGCGGCTGAAGAGCGAGGCCGAAGCCGAGAGCCGGGCCGCGGCCGAGCGCATCGGACGGGAGGCCGCCGACGAGACCGAGCGGCTGAAGCGATACGTCCGCCAGGAGATCGAGGAGATCGCCCGGGGCGGGGTCCGCGAGCTGGTGTCCTTCACGGCGGAGCGGGCCGCCGCCCTGGCCCGCGAGAGGATCCGCTCGCGGCTCACCGACGAGGCCCAAGCGGCGCTCGTCGACAGATCCATCGAGAGGTTGTCCGGTCTTCATGAGACACCAGATCCTCGTTAGACGGTATGCCGAGGGCATGGTCCAGGCCCTCAAGGGGGACCGCGAGTACGAGTCTGTCCTGTCCGCCCTGCGGTCCTTTCTCGAGGCCTACGCGTCGCACGAGGACCTGCGGGCGGCCCTATCGAGCCCGTTCCTTAAAGCCGCCAAGAAGGCCGCCCTTCTTGAGGGCGTGGCCGCCCGGGCCGGCGTCCGGGGAAAGGCCCTGCGCTTCCTGGCCCTGCTCCTGGCGAACAAGAGGATGGACCTGTTGCCGGCCATCCTCGACGCCCTGCCCGAGGCCTGGCACGAGAAGGGCGGCGTCCGGACTTTCGAGGTCACCTCGGCCGTCCCGATGACCGACGCCCAGAAGGACAGGCTCCGGACCCGCATGGAGGCTTGGCAGAAGCGGCCTGTCCGCCTCGTCTACAGGATCGACCCCGGGATCGTCGGCGGCCTGGCCCTGAGGCGTGGCAACGTCATCTACGACGCTTCGGTCCAGGGGGGGCTCGACAAGTTCCGGGAGACACTGCGAGAGACCTAGAGGACGCCATGAGCATCAAAGCCGACGAGATCACCAAGATCATCCAGCAGCACATCGAGGGGGTCGAGGCCGGCGTCGACGTCCGCGAGGTCGGCACCGTGACCTCGGTCGGGGACGGCATCGCCCGCGTCTACGGGCTCGACCGGGTCATGTTCAACGAGCTCCTGGAGTTCCCCCGGGACGTCTTCGGGCTGGCCTTGAACCTCGAGGAGGAGAGCGTCGGGGCCGTCCTGCTCGGCGAGAGCCACCTCGTCCGCGAAGGGGACGCCGTCAAAAGGACCCGGCGCATCATGCAGGTGCCGGCCGGGCCGGCCATGGTCGGCCGGGTCGTCAACCCGCTCGGACAACCCCTCGACGGCAAGGGCCCGGTCAAGACCGATGTCACCGTGCACGTCGAGCGTCTGGCGCCCGGGGTCGTCGACCGGCAGCCCGTCCGGGAGCCCCTCCAGACCGGGATCAAGGCCATCGACATGATGATCCCCATCGGCCGCGGCCAGCGCGAGCTGATCATCGGCGACCGGCAGACCGGCAAGACGGCCATCGTCATCGACACCATCATCAACCTCAAGGGCTCCGACGTCGTCTGCATCTACGTGGCCATCGGCCAGAAGAACTCGACCATCGCCCAGATCGTCAAGACCCTCGAGGACCACGGGGCCATGGACTACACCATCGTCGTGGCCTCTTCGGCCAGCGACCCCTCGCCCCTCCAGTACCTGGCTCCCTACGCCGGTTGCGCCATGGGCGAGCACTTCCGCGATAACGGCCGTCACGCCCTGGCCATCTACGACGACCTCTCCAAGCACGCCGCCGCCTACCGGGAGATCTCCCTCCTCCTGCGCCGCCCCCCGGGGCGCGAGGCCTACCCCGGCGACGTCTTCTACCTCCATTCGCGCCTCCTGGAGCGGGCGGCCAAGCTCAGCGACGAGCTCGGGGGGGGCTCGCTGACGGCCCTGCCGATCATCGAGACCCAGGCGGGGGACGTTTCCGGCTACATCCCGACCAACGTCATCTCCATCACCGACGGCCAGATCTACCTGCAGCCCGAGCTGTTCAACGCCGGCGTCCGGCCGGCCATCAACGTCGGCATCTCGGTGTCGCGGGTCGGCGGCAACGCCCAGATCAAGGCCATGAAGCAGGTCGCCGGCAAGCTCAAGCTCGACCTGGCCCAGTACCGCGAGCTGGTGGCCTTCGCCCAGTTCGGCACCGAGCTCGACAAGACGAGCCAGGCCCAGCTCGACCGCGGCGAGCGGCTGACCGAGGCCCTCAAGCAGGGTCAGTACGCCCCCATCCCGGTCGAGAAGCAGATCCTGATCATCTACGCCGGCAACCGCGGTTTCCTCGACGGGTTCCCGGTCTCCGCGGTCCGCGACTACGAGAAGAAGCTGTTCGAGTTCGTCGACAAGAACCAGCCCGACATCCTCGTCAAGCTGCGCGAGAAGAAGCACATCGACCACGCCCTCGACGAGAAGATCGCCGCGGCCCTCAAGGAGTTCGGCGCGGCCTTCAAGGAGGGCCTGAAGTAGCATGGCCACGCTCATCGATCTGCGGCGCCGCATCCGCAGCGTCCAGAACAGCCAGCAGATCACCCAGGCCATGAAGACCGTGGCCACGGCCAAGTTCCGAAAGGCCCACAAGACGGTCCTCGAGTCGCGGCCCTACTGGCACCTCCAGCCGGAGATGATGGAGCGGCTGGCCTTCTGGGCCGCCGAGGCCGGCCACCCGCTCCTCGCCCGGCGCGCCGAGCGCAAGATCGAGGTCATGATCGTCACCTCCGACAAGGGGCTGGCCGGGGCCTACAACTCCAACCTCCTGGCGGCGGCCTGTGCCTTCATCGAGGAGCGGGCCGCGGCGGCCGAGCTCCGGCTCGTCCTGGTCGGCAAGAAGGCCGCCCACCACTTCCGCAGGACGCCCCTGCCCGTCGACCGGATCTTCGGCGACAAGACCGACCGGCTGACGGCCGAGGACATCCGCGATCTCGCGGACTTCCTCATGCGTCAATACGTCCTCCAGAGGATCGACGGCTTCACCATCGTCCGCAACGAGTTCAAGTCCATCCTGGGCCCGAAGATCGTCATCCAGCCGGTGCTGCCTCTGGAGCGGCGCGCGGGCCCCGAAGGCCCGGGCGGGTGGGGACCGGACTGGGAGCCGGGCGAGATGAGGCTGCTCCGCTTCCTCCTGCCGCTCTACATCGAGAGCCAGATCCGCCACGCCCTTCACGAATCGCAGGCCGCGGAGCACGCGGCCCGGATGATGGCCATGGACAACGCCACCAAGAACGCCGAGGAGCTCATCGACCACCTCGTCCTCCAGCTCAACAAGATCCGGCAGGCCGGCATCACCAAGGAGCTCCTCGAGATCATCACCGCCGTCGAGGCGCTGAGGCAGCAAGCCTAGGAGACCGCCCATGGAAGAGACAACCGCCACGACCGGGACCGTGGTCCAGGTCATCGGGCCCGTCGTCGACATCAAGTTCGAGGGCGGGGCCCTGCCCGAGATCTACACCGCCGTCCGCATCACGAGCGAGGGCTTCGAGGTCGACACGCCCCTGTGCATCGTCGTCGAGGTCGAGCAGCACATCGGGGAGGACCGGGTCCGCTGCGTGGCCATGCACCCGACCGAGGGCCTGGCCCGGGGCATGAAGGCCGAGAACCTAGGCGGCCCGATCGAGGTCCCGGTCGGGGAGGGGACCCTCGGGCGGGTCATGAACGTCATCGGCGAGCCGGTCGACAAGCTGGGGCCGATCTGCGCCGAGAAGCGCTATCCCATCCACCGCCAGCCCCCCCCGCTCGACCAGCAGAGCACGCGGCTCGAGATGTTCGAGACGGGCATCAAGGTCGTCGACCTCATCCAGCCGTTCCTCAAGGGCGGCAAGATCGGCCTGTTCGGGGGGGCCGGGGTCGGCAAGACGGTCATCATCCAGGAGCTCATCCACAACGTGGCCATGAAGCACGGCGGCTACTCGGTCTTCGCCGGGGTCGGCGAAAGGACCCGCGAGGGCAACGACCTGTGGCTGGAGATGAAGGAGTCGGGGGTCATCAGCAAGGCCGCCCTCATCTACGGCCAGATGACCGAGCCTCCGGGCGCGCGCCTGCGGGTCGGGCTGACGGCCCTGTCGGTGGCCGAGTACTTCCGCGACGAGATGGGCCAGGACATCCTCCTGTTCATCGACAACATCTTCCGGTTCACCCAGGCGGGTTCGGAGGTCTCGGCCCTCCTCGGGCGGATGCCGTCGGCCGTCGGCTACCAGCCCAACCTGGCCACCGAGCTGGGGGAGCTCGAGGAGCGCATCACCTCGACCAAAAAGGGGTCGATCACCTCGGTCCAGGCCATCTACGTGCCGGCCGACGACTTCACCGACCCGGCCCCGGCGACGACCTTTTCCCACCTCGACGCGACGACCAACCTGTCGCGGGCCCTGACCGACATCGGCATCTATCCGGCCGTCGACCCGCTGGCCTCGTTCTCGCGGATCCTCGATCCGCGGGTCGTCGGCGAGGAGCACTACCAGGTGGCCCGCAAGGTCAAGGAGATCCTCCAGAGGTACCGCGACCTCCAGGACATCATCGCCATCCTGGGGATCGAGGAGCTGTCGGACGAGGACAAGACGATCGTCGCCCGGGCCCGCAAGATCCAGCGCTTCCTGTCCCAGCCGTTCCACGTCGCCGAGGAGTTCACGGGGCGGCCGGGCAAGTACGTCACGGCCGAGGAGACCGTGCGGGGTTTCAAGGAGGTCGCCGAGGGACTCCACGACGACAAGCCCGAGCAGGCCTTCTACATGCAGGGCGGGATCGACGATGTCATCAAGGCCAGCGAGGACCTGAAGGCGGACGCATGAGCGAAGGCCTCCCGGCGCACCTTCACCTCAAGGTCGTCACCCCGAGGCGGCTGCTCGTCGAGGCCGACGCGGACGCCGTCGCCCTGCCCGGCCTCGAGGGCGAGCTCGGCGTACTGCCGGGCCACCGGCCGCTCCTCACGGCCCTCGGCCGCGGGCGGATCCGCTACCGCTCGGGGGCCCACGAGGGCTCGTGCGCGGTCCGCGGAGGCTACGCCCAGGTCCTGCCCGACAGCGTTCTGGTCATGACGGAGGCCGACGAGGATGAAGGACGCGGCCCGGCCCCGTCGTAACGACGAGACGCTCGACGCCTTCCACCGCGGGCGGGTCCTCGTCCTGCAGAAAAAGAAGGGGTACCGGTTCTCGGTGGACGCCCCGCTGCTGGCGGATTTCATCCGCATCGGAGAGGCCGACGAAGCCCTCGAGATCGGCACGGGCAGCGGGATCGTGGCCCTGCTGCTGGGAGGGAGGCCTTTCAGGCGCATCACGGCCCTCGAGATCCAGCCGGAGCTGGCCGACCTGGCCAGGCGCAACGTCGCCCTGAACGGGCTCGAGGACCGGGTCGAGGTCATCGAGCGAGACTTTCGGATCTATGCGCCGGGCCGGAAGTTCGATCTCATCTTCTCCAATCCCCCCTATATCCGGAAGGCGACGGGTTTCCTGAGCCGGTCGGAGCAGAAGTCGGCGGCCAAGCACGAGCTCCACGGCGATATCGGCGACGTCATGAAGAAGGCCGCCGAGTGGCTCAAAGCGGACGGCCGGGCCTGTTTCGTCTATCCCGAGAAGAGGCGCGCGGACCTCGCCCGGGCGGCCGACCGACCGGGCTTCCGCGTCCTGCGCTTCCGGTCCGTCCTGCCGCGGGAAGGGGCGGCCCCCAATCTCTTCCTTGTCGAGCTCGGTTTCGCGGCCGTCCATCCCGAGATCATGCCTCCGCTCGTCCTGTTCGGCCCCGACGGCCGGTACACGCCCGCCGCCGAGGCCGTCTTCTCCGGCTGAACCGGATCCCGGCCCGGCCGGGGGGGGCGGGTCTCAGTCCCCGATGAGGCTGATCCAGGAGATCCCGCGGAAGTCCTCCTCGCTCAGGCTGACGACGAACGGCTCGCAGGGGCCGGCGTTCTTCTCGAGGCCGATCGACAGGCGGGTCGGTCTCAGCAGGGCGCTCTTCGCCGAGCCGGCGTCCACGGCCACGGCCGCGATCGGGACGAGAATGGACAGAGCGACAAGCGCCGTCGCCCGCTTCTCTTGGGCCCCGGATTGGGCATCGACGCCGGAGGCCGCGGCCAGCAGGAAGAGCGGGGGGAACCAAGCCAGATTGGATAGGAGGATGACCGGCCAGTTCTTTCGCCGTCCGATGCGGATCTCGACGGGGCGGTAGCCGTCCTTCTCGATCCGGACCGTATGGACGGATCCCCGGTTCATATGGAGCCCGAGGGGCGTCACGCCCTCGGGCCGGCCGTCCACGAGCACCCGGGCCCCCGGCGGACGGGAGGTGAACGTGACACCTTGGGACCTTTTCCCGAGAAGCGTCAAGCAGCCCTGGCCGAGCAGGGAGGCCAAAAGAACGATGGCCGCGGGAACGGAAGCCTTGTCCGAGAGGCGTCCCATGATCGGTCTCCCCCTCGCGGGGGATTATAAGGAGCGCTACGAGCGCGAGTCAAGCGGCCGGGTGTCGTCCGGGCCCCTTCCATGGGCTTCGAGGGGCCGGGCCGATCTCAGCGGCGGGCGGCGCCGAGGGCCCGGGCCACCAGGAACCCGCCGAGGGCCAGGATCCCGGCCAGCCCGAGCAGGTAGGGCGGGTTGCCGAACACGCCGAACAGGCCGATCTCGAAAAAGGCCAGGGCGGCGAAGACGATGCCGATGAGGGCCTCGCCGGCGATCAGGCCGGAGGCCAGAAGGGTCCCGGCGTTGCCGACCGCTTCCTGGCCCTCGGCGGCCAGCTCCCGCCGCTCCATGCGCTTCTCCAGAAGGGCCTTGAAGGCCCCTCCCAGGAAGATGGCGAACGAGGTGTCGATGGGCAGGTACATCCCGACGGCGATGAGCATCGGGCTGCGGACCTGCATGAGGATGAACGCCAGGCCCATGAAGGCCCCGGCCAGGATCAGGATCCACTCCGTCTTGCGGTCGAAGATGCCCATGGCCACGACGGCCATCAGGCTGGCCTGGGGCGCGGGGATCTTCTCGCCTCCGAACCCGGCGTTGGCCCCCAGGACCTCGTTCTGGCGCTCGGGGATCATGGCCCTGACCTCGTCGAGGCTGAAGGTCCCGGCGGCGACGGCCGGGTGGCTCCCGTCGTAGACGACCTCGGTGACCCCGGCCGCTTCCAGATCGGCGAGCTTGGCCCCGACCGCCTGCTTGATGTTGCCCAGGTGCAGGACCGAGAGGACGAGGAACATGATGAGGGCCGCCGCCGTGACCCCGAACACGTCGCCGAGCTGCATCCGCCAGGGCGTGCCGCCCAGGATGTGGCCGGCCTTGAGGTCCTGCATCATCTCCCCGGCCACCGAGACCGACACGCAGGTGAAGGCGGCCACGATGAGCACGGCCGAGATGCCGCTGGCGCCCTCGAGGCCCATGAGGACCATGATGAAGGCGACGATGATCAGGACCGACACGGTCAGCCCGCTGGTCGGGTTGCTACTGACCCCGATGATGCCGACGAGGTAGCCGGAGACGGCGGCGAAGACGAAGCCGAGGATGATCATCAGGACGACGGCGGCGAAGGACGCCGGCAGGCTCCCGGCGTAGCGGTGGAAGATGAAGAAGACGAGGACGGCGACCGACAGGGCCGTGGCCAGGGCCGCCCGGAGATCGAGGTCCCGGTCGGTGCGGGGAAGGGCCTCGGCCGCCGAGGCCCTCCCGGCGCTCAGGGTCGACAGCGAGCGGGAGATCCCCTGGGTCAGGCTCTTGCGCATCTTGAACAGGGTGAAGAAGGCCCCGACGAGCATGCCGCCGATGGCCATGTAGCGGATGTAGTCCCTCCAGACGCGGGTGATCTCGGCCACCCAGTCGGCGACGCCGCCGAGGTCGCCGTAGTTCAGGAAGAAGGCCCCGGCCGGGGCCAGGAGCCCCCAGGCCAGCACGCCGCCGCTGAAGTTGATGGCCGCCAGCTTGGGGCCGATGATGAATCCGACGCCGAGGAAGGCCGGGCTGATCTCCGGGCCGCGGAGGAGCATCGATCCCTTGCCGACCGAGAAGACCGTCTGCCACTTGGAGGCCACGACCTTGAGCTCGGCCAGGATGGTGAACAGGGCCCCGAAGCCCATCCCGGCGAGGAGATGACCGGTGCCCTTGGCCCCTTCCTGCCCGGCCTTGTGGATGGAGGCCGCGGCCACGGATTCGGGGAAGGGCAGGTCCTTCTCGCCGATGAGGACCCGCCGGGTGATGGTCACGAACATGATCCCGAGCAGGCCGCCGGCGATCAGGATGACGGTCGCCGTCAGATAGCGGCCGACGCTATAGAACGGCAGCCAGATGCCGGCGATGAAGAAGGCCGGCAGGGTGAAGATGGCCCCCGAGGCGACGTTGCCGCCGATCGAGCCCACGGTCCGGGCCAGGTTCTCCTCGAGGAGGTTCCCCCCGAGGGCCTTGATGACGGCCATGCCGACCACGGCCGTCGTGTAGGTGGCGGCGATGGTCATGCCCGCCTTGAGGCCGAGGTAGGCGTTGGCGGCCCCCATGAAGGCCGCCATCAGAACGCCGAGCAGGATGGCCCGGAACGTGAATTCCCGCGCTCCGCCGTTGGTCGTGCCCATCGCCGTCCTCCTATCCCGCCGGTTGTCCGCCCCCTACTTCAGGGCGCCCTTGATGTCCTCGAGGCCCACGCCGAGCACGGCCCGGGCGATCCCGTCGAGGGCCTTCTCCGGCCCCTGGAAATGCATGGTCGTGTGGACGTGGGTCAGCGATTCACCGGGCGACAGGGCCGCCCCGGGCGAGGACGTCTCGAGCTCGTAGAACGGCCCCAGGGGCTTGGCGCCGGGCGAGGCCGGGCCGTCGTTGTAGCTGTTGACGACGTCGCCGGCGAACGGGTCGTCCTGCATCTCCCACATGGAGTTGACGTAGTCCCTGGCCCCCTCGGGGATGGTCAGGTGGACGAGGGTCAGCACGCCGCCGGCCGCGTCGTAGCTGCCGGCGAACGGCTTGGCCCGCTTCGGCGAGATGCCGATCTTGCTCCGGAACTCGCCGTCCCCGCTGAAGAACAGGACGCCCTCCTCCTCGCGGACGACGAGACGGTCGGCCGGGACCTTGCCGAAGTAGGCGTCGTTGACCGCCGGGCCGAGCTCGCTCTCGGGGCCGGGCTCGAAGGGGATGACGATGGTCGTCTCGGGGGACGGGTTGAACATGCCGAGGATCCAGATCGACAGCAGGCCCGTCTCCTTGGTCCAGGCGGCGGCGCCGGTGTTGGTGATCTGGTTGTCGGAGGCGAAAGCGACCATCTTGACGCCGGGCGGGACGGGGGGCAGGCCCAGGGCGGCGACGTCGGCCGCCTCGAGCAGGCGGATCTCGCGGTTGAGCTCGAGGTCGAACTCGGCGCCCGAATAGTTCACGAGACGCATGGCCTTGTGGAAGTGGATGCGGTCCGTCCCCCGGCCGACGACGTCGTAGCCGCCCTCGTTGATGGGCGGGGGAGTGAACCAGTGGTCGAGGTCGAAGGGGTCGTCCTTCTTGAAGAAGATCGAGAACTGGCCGCCCTCAGGGCCCAGCCAGAAGCGGTCCTCGCCGCCGAAGGCGTTGATGTGGAGGTTGTTCTCGCCCGAGGCGATGAGCTCCCGGTTGATCCAGCCGAAGCTCGGGCCGTCCGGCCCGGCCGCGGTACTGGTCATGACCCGGCCCTGGATGTCGGGGCTGACGGCGACCAGGGCCTGGCCGTCGGCGCTCTTCAGAACGACCGGTTGGGTGTGGGTCTCGAGAAAGGCCAGGTCGTCCTTGAACAGGATGCCCTCGGGGGCCTTGGCGGGCTTGCCGCAGCCGGCGGCCAGGGCGGCGATGAGGATGGCCGAGCCGATGACGAATCTCATGGGTCTACCTCCGTTCTCTGTCGGTCGCCCTATTATTCACCTTTTCGAACGGAGGCACAATCCCCCATTTCCGCCTAAAGAAGCTTTTTGAACTCGTCGATGGTCATCCCGGCGTCCTTGACGATACCGGCCATTGTCCGGAAGCGCATCGGGCCCGCGCTTCCATTTCCAAATCGCCGGAGCTCATGGATATTCCATCTCATAGGAATGACGACGCAAGGGAACGGAACTTCTCAAAATAAAAAGGCCCGGCGCCCCTTCCCCGGCGGAGACGGGACGACGGGCCTTCGAGCCACACAACGAGCCTTTTACCCTCCTGCTCAGGAGGACCGTTGGCAGCCGCCCTTGCAGTGCGACACGCGCGGAACCATGAAGCGCTTCATGCCGGCTCCTTTCCTCGGAATCTATATAAATACTATAATTATAGTAGGGATTTGTCAATGCCTTTCTTTCCTCCTCTCGGCGAAGCGGGATGCCGGGGGCCGGGGCCTTCCCCTGCCGGAGCGCGGGGGCGCCGGGGATCAGGCCCCGTCGCCGAACATCAGGAGGATGATCTCGGCCGGCTCGTCGTAAGGGTTCCAGGCCTCGTGGGGCACGCCGGCGGGAACGAAGACCGTCTGGCCGGCCTCCATGTCCCTCTCCACGCCGCCGATCCTGACCACGGACCGGCCCCGGATGCCGATGAACATCGTCGGGAACGGGTTGGTCTGCTCGGCGGGGTCCTCGTTGACGTGCTGGCCCTTCTCGATCCGGGCCCAGCCGGACCGCAGCCCTTCCTGATAGTAGAGGATGACGATATGGGCGCCATGGACGACCCGGCTCCGGTCCTTGTCGAAATCGACGATCTCGGGGAAGCCCCGGGTCCAAAAATGGAAGGTGAAGGGCAGAAGGCGGGCCAGGAAGTCCCCGCCGGGCTCGAAGCCCGGCGCGAAGCCGACGTCCATGGGCGCCGGGTCCGACATCCGGGCCCGCCCGAGGGCGGTCATGGCGTTCAGGCCGCCGGCGTCGATCCTGGCGAGGGTGGCCGCGTCGGTGGTGTAAAAGAAAGACGGGCTCGGCGGCAGGCCCTTTTGGAGCTCGACCCCGTAGGCGCCATCGGGCCCCTGCGAGCCGCTGACGACGACGTGCCATTCGGGCTCCGCGGCGTCCGTGACGACGACGCCGAAGACCAGCGGCTCGGCGGCCGCCGGGTCGGCCCGGAAGTCCTCGACATAGGACCGCAGGATGTCCTCGACCGGCCGGGCCGAGCCCCGCTCTCCCGGTGCCCGTCCGCCGAGGCATGCGGCCATCGAGGCTGCCAGGATGGCGAGAAGAAGTGTCCGTGAGAGCTTGGTCATCAACGATCTCCTCCGACAGGATCTCGCGCACCTTGAGCGACTCCGCCCCGGGGCCCATGGGTGAAGACGATCTTCGCCCGCGAACGGTTCGCGGGCCCGGGCGCGGACCCAAGGCGCACGGGCCCGGCGGGGCCGCCCTCAGAGGGCATAGAGGAAAACGCCCCGGCCGTTCCGCCCGTCGTCGATCCCCCCGTGGAACATCTCGTCCATGACGACCTCGTAGGTCTTGGGATCGAGGTAGCGGGCGACGATCTCGACGGCCCCGTCCTCGAAGACCCGGACCTTGACGTAATTCAGGACGTGTCCGTATCGGGGATGGCTGATGAGCACGGTCTCCGAGGCCGAGACGAACCCTTTGGGATTGTTGACCGAACCGGGGGCGAAGGACTCGAAGGTCCCGAAGTCCATGCCGCCGACGGCGTCCGGGGCCTTCTCTTCCTTGCCGTCGACGACCAGCCGGCACTTCGCGTAGTGGATGACGGCCCGGACCGGCCGCCCGGCTTCGAGGGCCGCGAGAAAGGCCTCGAAGGTCTTAAGGGGCTCCGGCGTGACCGCCCCTTCAACGGATGGCCGAAGAAGGCTCGAGCACAGGATCAGGATGAGGGCCGCGGCCGCCCCCGCTGCCGATTTTCGCCGTCCGGCCATCCCCCGGGGCCTTCCTACTTCCCGTGGCTCGCGACGAGCCGGGCCCCGAACCAGCCCCAGATGGCCTGGTTGAACGCGAGGCTGGGCGGGGTCCCCTCGAGGAGGGCCCGGAAGCTCGTCGGCTCGTCGGACGGCTTCTGGCGGTGTTGCGGCTCGGCGTCGAACAGGAGGGGGTGTTCGGGGTGGAACTGGACGCCGAGGACGTTGGCGTACTTTTCATGCTGGACGGCCTCGACGACCTTCCGGTCCCGCGACCAGGCCGCGGCGACCAGGCCCTTGCCGGGCTTCCCGACGGCCTGGTGATGGGAGCTGAGGATGCGCGGGTGGTCCGAGTCCTTGAAGCCCATGGCCTTGACGAACAGGCTGCCGCCGTCGAGGTCGATCGAGTGGAAGTTGTAGCCGATGAGCCGGTCCAGGGGGTTGACCCTCCGATAAGGATTGTTGTGCCACTGCTCGGTGCCCAGGTCGATGACATCCTCGACCGTCGTTCTGGCGTAGACCTCGGACCAGATGTCCTGGACGAGCGTCCCGCCCGTCCCGACGTTGAGGGTCTGGTGGCCGAGGCAAATGCCCAGCACGGGGAATCCCGGCCGCGCTTCGAGGAGGGGCGCTTGTTTCTCGTTCTGGAAGCCGCCCAGCAGGTGGAAGACGGCCGAGGCCTCGAGCCAGTGGCGGTAAGGGTCGCTGATCTCGGTCAGGAGATGGGTCTTCTCGCCGAAGACCGACGGCGGGATGTCCGGGCCGCCGAAGAAGATGACCCCGTCGGCCTTCTTGAAAATGAGCTCGAAGTCGGGCGTCCAGGCGTTCTTCCCGAACAACTCCTTTTCCCCGACGGCGGCCGAGATCTCGTGGAATTTGATCCAGTCGAGGCCGTTGTCGGCGACATATCGCCGGCTGCCGGCGAAGTTCCCCGTTTGGCGGACATGATAGACCCCGATCACCAGGAGGTCGGGGACATCCAGGGTTCCGTTCCGGCGAAGGGTGGCCAGGGCCCGGATGTTGAACGTCTCGGGATTGAAGACGACCAGCCGGACGGAATCGTCTCGGGCCGGGGCTTTGTCGAGGTAGCGCTCGGCGTCCTGGGCGAGGAGCGGCGCGGCGAGCGCGAGGGCCGCGGCCAGGGCGACGGCCAGGGCCGGGAACGACCGGGATCCGGGTCTGGGGACGACGTTTTTTCTCAAGGGCGCACCTCCGGGCGGAACGGCTTCATCGCCGCCCATTATAGGCGTTTCTCCCCGCGGCCCGCAAGCCGGGGCTTGTCCACGGGGGGGCCATCCTGAAGCGGCCGAAGGCATCCATGATATAATCGGGACAGGTCGGCGTGAAGCATGTCCCATCGTTTTCCGGAAGCCGAGGTCGAGTGCTACGCTGGCTATAAGGGGGAAGAAACGCCCCGGGCCATTACCATCGAGGGGCGAAGGCGACGGGTCGTCGATGTTCTCTCGCGGCGACGGGCCCTCGATCATGTAAGCGGCCGGGTCCGGGACATCTGGCGCTGCCGTCTGGACGACGGCCGGGAAGCGACGGTCGAGCGGCTCGACACCGGCGTTTGGCGCGTCTCCGTCCCGGCCTGAGCGCATGCCCCGATTATTCCGTCGTTCGCCCGTTTCCGGAGATCCATGCATGAGGGCCGGACGCCCGGCGACGGGGGGACGATCGGAAATCACCGTCGAGGAAACCTTTAGGGGCCGGATTTCGTCAACAATAATGAATCAACGAGGAAGGTTTGGTCCCATGAACCGAGATGCAGGAAACAAGGAAACGAAGAACCGGACGGCGAGCCCGATCCGCTTGGCCGCGGCCCTGGGCCTGACCGTCGTCATGGCGGCCGGCCTTGCGGCGGCTCCCCCCGCCTCCCAGAATGCCGCCAAAGGGCCCTTGGCCATCCCCCGGCTCGAGGAAACGCCCAAGATCGACGGCAAGCTCGACAATCCGGTCTGGGAGGGGGCCCTCAAGATCGAGGATTTCATCCAATTGGCGCCCAAGGAGAACGGTGAGCCGACCGAAAAAACCGTCGCCTACCTCGGCTACGACGACAAGAACCTCTATGTCGCCTTCCGGGCCCTCGACTCCCAGGCCTCCAAGATCCGCTGTTCGGTCACCAACCGCGACGGCTGCATCGAGGACGACTGGGTCTTCATCATGCTCGACACTTTCAGCGAGAAGCGCCGGGCCTTTTCCTTCCTTCTCAACCCCATCGGCGTCCAGATGGACATGATGCGCATCGAGGAGGGCGGCAGCGACAACATGGACGACAGCTGGGACACCGTCTTCTTCTCCGACGGCCAGGTCGACGCCGAGGGTTACACCGTCGAGATGGCCATCCCCTTCAAGAGCCTGCGCTTCCCGCCCGGCGACGTCCAGACCTGGAACATCGTCCTCGGCCGCAACCTCCCCCGGACGGGCGAGATCATCATGTACCCCCAGTTCTCGCGCGACATCCCCGGCCTCCTGTCGAACGGCCAGACCTACGTCATCCAGGGGGCCCTCGAGAGGAGCCGCAATGTCGAGGTCATGCCGTTCGTGACCTCGCTCCAGCGCCAAGGCGAGCGGATCGCGTTCGAGCCCGGGGCCAACTTCAAGCTCGGGCTGAGCTCCAACACGACCCTCGACCTGACCGCCAATCCCGACTTCAGCCAGATCGAGGCCGACGAGCCCCGCATCGACTACAATCTCCGTTACGCGCTGCGCTACTCCGAGAAGCGTCCCTTCTTCCTGGAGGGCATGGAGATCTTCAACTCGCCCGAGATCGAGACGGTCTACACCCGTCAGATCAGCGATCCCATCTTCGGGGCCAAGGCCTCGGGCAAGACCGGGCGCTTCACCTACGGCCTGCTCTCGGCCTACGACATGCACCCCGCCGAGAGCCTCTGGGAGATCCCCAACGGGACGGGACTCTCCGACACCAAGGCCTTCTCCAATATCTTCCGGACCAAGGCCGACGTCGGGTCGGGCTCCTACGTCGGGTTCACCATGACCGACAAGGAGTTCGGCGGCGGGTCCTGGAGCCGCCTTGGCGGCCTCGACGGCCAGCTCCGCTTCAAGGACCGGGTCTTCTTCAACTTCCAGGCCCTGGCCTCGAAGGCCAGCGTCGAAAGCGAGCGGACGCCCCTTGCCCCGGGCCTCTACGGCGAGCTCTACTATTCGACCAAGACCTGGAGCCTCGGCGGATTCTACAAGGCCATCCATCCCGATTTCCAGGCTTCCTTGGGCTTCGTCAACCGGACCGATTACCGGAGCGCCGGGGGATTCGCCTCCTACCGGATCTACACCGACAAGAAGTACCTCAACCAGGTCCAGTTCCGTCTCCAGGCCGGGACCCGCGACGCCTACGCGGACAGCACGACCCAGGACACCTGGTTCCGCGGCAGCCTCCAGCTCCGCCTGACCGAATTCAATCAGGTCTTCGTCAATTACGAGAACGAGATGGAGCTCTTCGCCGGCGTCGAGTTCAAGAGGCAGAGCCTGTCCATCGAGTCCCAGATCACGTTCATCCCCTGGATGCCGTTCTTCTTCTTCTTCGAGACCGGGGACGGCATCAACTATGATCCCGACGACGCCTTCCTCGGGTACAGCAACACCTACGGGCTGTCGGTCACCTTCAAGCCCAGCAAGCGCCTCCAGCTCGGCGCCGATCTCAGCAAGCAGACCTTCTGGAGGAGCGCCGGCGGCGAGCGCCTCTGGGACTACAACGTCATCCGCCAGAAGACGACCTACCAGGTCAGCAAGACGCTCTCGTTCCGGGCCATCGTCGACTACAACTTCTTTTACAAGGAGGCTTTCGGCAGCCTCCTGGCCAGCTGGGTCCTGCGCCCCGGCACGGTGTTCTTCCTGGGCTTCGACAACAACTACCTCCGGGACGAGTTCGGCCGCCTCGCCCAGGACAACTACAACATCTTCGTCAAGTTCTCGTACTGGTGGCGGCTTTGAGCGCTTGGGCCTCCTGCGGGGCCGACGCTTAGGCGCCCCGGCGGGGAGCCGCCGGCCACGGACAGCGGCCGCTTCCGGGCGCCCTTCCCTCGCGCCGGAATGGATCAGTGCCTGGCGATCCAGTCGGCGATATCGTCCACCACGTACGGCGCGACGCTGCCGTGCTTCTGGATATACTCGAGTGGCATGATGACCCCCTGGCCCTCGAAGAAGAGATGGTTGAGCTTGGGGTAGAGGCGGAACTCGACGTCCTCGCGGTCCCCCAAAGCCTTCTTCCAGTTCTCGAGATCCTCCGGGGTCACCTGGTAGTCGCGGCCTCCTTGCAGGAACAGCATGGGCGCGCGGACAGCCTTGGCCGTCTCGGCCGGGTCGTAGCCGCGAAGGTCCAGCCAGTAGGCCGGCATGGCCCCGATGAGCTTGACGGTCGAGGTCCCGTCGGCGTCGGTCAGGGCCTTGACTTTTTCCACCTGGGACTTGAGGTCCTCGAGCCGCTTCTTGTCGTCGTCCGACAGGGCGTCCCCGGCCAAGCCGTAGATATAGGTCATCTGGCGGAGGACGGTGTCCTCGAGAGGCCGGGTCAGGCCGGCCATGCTGATGAATCCGGCCGTCCCGAGCGGCGCGGCGGCGAGCGCGATCCGCGGCAACAAGAAGCCGCCCAGGCTGTGGCCGAGGATGAAGACGCGCTCCGGATCGACGCCCTTCGCTTTTTGGAGAAGAGCCGCGGCGCTCAGGGCGTCGTCGATGGTCTCGTCCTTGACCGTCATGGTCGCTTCGCCCTTCGGGTCGGCCAGGATCTTCCGGCCGTGGACCTTGCTGCGCTTGTCGTAACGGAGCACGGCGACGCCGCGCGTCGCCAGCCCCCAGGCCAGGTCCTTGAACGGCTTGTTGGGTCCGAGCGTCTCGTCCCGGTCGTTGGGGCCCGAGCCATGGACCAGGACCAGTCCCGGGAAAGGCCCCGGCCCCTTCGGCATGGTCAGGGTCCCCGGCAACATCCACTCGCCCGTGCCGAGCGTGACCTCGGTCTCCTCGAACTTCGAGGCGTCGGCGTAGGCGGGCGGCTCGTAGTTGGCGGGAGGCGCCGGGGGAACGAATTGGAGACCGGCGATCTTGCCATCCTTGTCGAAGGAGACGCGGGCGTCAAGCCGGGCCTTCTCGAACGAGCAGGTGATGAGGACGATCTCGTACCCCTGGAACTGTTCGCGGCGCGCCGGGCCCTGTTCCTTGAAGGCCCCGACCTGGGCCGGGAGCTGCTTCGTCCACAAGACCTCGATCTTCTCGGGCCCGAAGACCTTACGCATGGTCGCATCGAAATCGCGCATGGCGCCCTTGAAATCGCCCTCGGCCATGGCGGCGACGAATTCCCGGGCCTTGGCCGTCAGCTCGTCCTCGGCTTGGGCCGGCGGCGCGGGCCGGCCTGCGAGCCCGGAGCAAAAGAGGACGAGAAGTCCGGCGACGAAGAGCAAAGCGATGGGCTTTTTCATCCGTATCCCTCCTTGGCCTATGATTATAAGCCATGAGCGGGGCCGACCGCCACCCTGGTCGACGTCGGGAGTATAATGCGGATCCAGGCGGATTCACTCATGTCGCCGGGTCCTCATGGGCCTCGGCGGGAAATTGGGAAATAGGTATCATGTCCCCCATTTTTCGGGTTAGAATGATCCGGTGAGCCTCGATTTCCTGTCCCGGACTGCGGAGTTCCGGGACCTCGTCCGGGCCGTGGCCGCCGGCGGGGGGCCGGTCTCGGTCCAAGGCATCGTCGATCCGGCCCGGCCCTACGTCCTGACGTGCCTGGCGCGCGAGGCGGGCCGGCCCGTGGTCCTCATCCGGCCGGCCTCGGCCCCCCTGGCAACCCTCGAGGAAGAGTGCCGCTTCTTCGTCTCCCGGCTGGCCCCGACCCTGCGGCCGGCCGTCCTCCCGGCGCTCGCGGGCAATCCCTATTTCGAGGTCCCGCCCGCCCTCGACGACGTGTCGTCGAGGATGCGCTTGTTCCGGGCGTCCCTCTCCGCCCCTCCGTCCCTCGTCATCACCAGCCTGCCGGGGCTTCTCAAGCCGGTCCCGCGCCGGGAGGACCTCGAGGGCCTTTTCCTGACCCTCGAGGTCGGAGGCGGCATCGAACACGGCGCCCTGCTCGACGCGCTGGCCCGGTACGGGTACACCCGCGAGGACCTCATCGCCTCCCCCGGGGAATACGCCTGGCGGGGAGGCATCGTCGACGTCTTCGCCCCCGGGGAGGCCAACCCGTTCCGCATCGAGCTCGACGGGTCCTCGGTGGCCTCCCTCCGCGAGTTCGACATATCGACCCAGCGGTCCCTGAAAAAAGTCGACCGGCTGACCGTGCCCTCTCTGCGCGAGTTCCCGGCCACCGCCGATTTCCTGACGGCCTGGGAGGAGGCCGCCCGGAAGCGGACCCTCGGCGCCGGCCGCGACCTTGAGGCCATGGCCGCGGCCGCCCGTCGGGGCGAGTTCGGTCCGACTTTCCCGGCCTTGGCCCTGGCCGCCAAGGGCCGGTTCGCGTCCCTCGCGGAAACTTTCGGGGATTGCCTCTACGTCGTCGACCGGCCCGAGGCCGTCGAACGGGAGTGGCAGGAGTATCTCGAGGACCTGCGGGGCCAGTTCGCCGACCTGCTTGCGGACGGGGCCTTCGCCCTGCCGCCCGAGGACATCTTCCCGCCCCGGACCTGGGAGGGCATCCGGAAAAGGGCCCTGCGCTTGGAGGAGTTCGGCGGGCCGGGGAGGCCGAAGACGTTCGTCTTCCCCTTCCAGTCCGTGCCCCGCTTCGACAACCGCATCCCTTTCTTTCTCCAGTACCTCAAAAAGCTCCAGGCCGAGCGCGAGCTCTGCTTCATCTACGTGTCGAATCCCGGCACCCGCCACCGCCTCGCGGGGCTCCTGCGGGAGAGCGACATCCCGGTCGTCGAGACCGATTCCCCCCTCGACGTCCCCCCCCGGTCCGAGGTCGCCCTGCTCCTCGGCCCGCTGGCCGCGGGCTTCGCCTACCCGAAGGAGAGGCTGACGTTCTTCGCCGAGAAGGACGTGTTCACCGAGGAAACGGTCATCGTCCGGCGGGCCACGCGGAGGCCCTTCTTCTCCCAGTTCCAGGACCTCCGCGCCGGCGACCACGTCGTCCACGTCGACTACGGCATAGGCGTCTTCCGGGGGCTGCAGCGGCTCGAGGTCGACGCCCGGGGGCGCGAATTCATCGAGCTCCACTACCGGGACGGCGACAAGCTTCTCGTGCCCGTCGAGGACCTCAACCTCGTCCAGAAGTTCTCCGGGGTCGGGGCCGAGCCCCCCGCGCTGGACAAGCTCGGCACGAACACCTGGGACAGGACCAAGGCCCGGGCCCGCAAGGCCGTCGAGGCCGTGGCCCGGGAGCTCGTCGAGCTCTACGCCCAGCGGCGGGCCGTCAAGGGATTCGCCTTCAGCTCGGGAGGGGAATGGGAGAGCGAGTTCGAGAAAATATTCGAGTTCGAGGAGACCGAGGACCAGCTCCGATCCATCCGGGAGATCCGGGTGGGCATGGAGTCGGCCGCCCCGATGGACCGTCTCCTCTGCGGGGACGTCGGCTACGGGAAGACCGAGGTCGCCATGCGGGCGGCCTTCAAGGCCGTCATGGACGGCAAGCAGGTCGCCGTCCTGTGCCCGACGACGGTCCTGGCCAGCCAGCACCTCAAGACCTTCCGCGACCGGATGGTCCTGTTCCCGGTCCGCATCGAGGGGCTGACCCGCCTGCAGCCGCCGCGTGAGAGGCGGGCCGTCCTCCAGGCCGTGCGCGAGGGATACGTCGATATCGTCATCGGCACCCACCGGCTGCTGTCGCGCGATGTCGCGTTCAAGGACCTCGGCCTGCTCGTCGTCGACGAGGAGCAGCGCTTCGGGGTCGGTCACAAGGAGCGTATCAAGCAGCTCAAGTCGACGATCGACGTCCTGACCCTGACGGCGACGCCCATCCCCCGGACGCTCAACATGTCGCTGTCGGGGCTGCGCGACATCAGCCTCATCGAGACGCCGCCGCGCGACCGGCTGGCCGTCCACACGGTCGTCACGCCCTTCAACGCCCGGCTCATCGCCGCGGCCGTGCGCCAGGAGCTGGGGCGGGGCGGGCAGGTCTATTTCATCCACAACCGGATCGAGGACATCGACCGGGTCGCCGCTCTCGTCTCCCGGCTCGTGCCGCAGGCCCGGGTCGTCGCCGTCCACGGACGGATGACCGGCCCGGCCCTGGAGAGCCGGATGCTGGACTTCATCGCCCACAAGTACGACGTCCTGGTCTCGACGACGATCATCGAGAACGGCATCGACATCCCGCTCGTCAACACCCTGATCGTCGACCGGGCCGACCTTTACGGCTTGGCCCAGCTTTACCAGCTCCGGGGGAGGGTCGGCCGCTCGTCGCGTCAGGCCTACGCCTATTTCCTGGTCCCGTCCCACCGGGAGCTGACCCCCCTGGCCCGGGAGCGCCTCAAGGCCCTCAAGGAGTTCAGCGAGCTCGGCTCGGGCTTCCGGCTGGCGGCCAAGGACCTCGAGATCCGGGGGGCGGGGAACCTCCTCGGGCACAAGCAGCACGGGCCCATGGAGGCCGTCGGGTTCGAATATTACATGCAGCTGCTCGACAAGGCCGTCCGCGAGCTCAAGGGCGAACCGGTCGAGGAGGACAACCCGGAGATCAACCTCAAGGCCGACATCCGGGTCCCGGAAGACTACCTGCCGCAGGTCAACCTCCGGCTCAACCTCTACAAGAGGCTGGCCTCGGTCGAGGACCCCGGGGAGATCGACCGGGTCCGCGACGAGGTCCGCGACCGTTACGGCCCGCTCCCGGACACCGTCGAGAACCTCCTGCGTTACGGCCTCATCAAGCACCTGGCCCGGCGGCTCCGTGTCCGGAGGCTCGACCGCTCCGACGGCCGTGTCGTGTTCACGTTCGACCCGGCCACCCCCGTCGACTGGGCCCGCGTGCCGCCCCTCCTGAAAAGATACTCCGGTTCGCTCTCCCCGCAGGGGATCATGTCGTTGATCCTCGGCGGAGGCGCCGAGCGGGGTCTGCTGGATGAAACCATCCGGGTCTTGATGGAGTTGACCCGATAGACTATAATGTTTCGGGTAATAAATTGATATTAAAAAAGATGTGCGGCAGGCGGCATTCGTTTTCCAAGGTCTTGCCTTGTCTGGCCGCCCTCTGTCTGGCCGCGGCCGGGTGCGGGCCGGGCGCCGACGGGCCCACGCGCGGGCCGGCCGGGGAAAGCTCCCGGGAAGCCCCCGACGGGCGTCCCGTCCTGATCGTCGAGGGCCTGGAGTCGACCAACGCCGATTTCCGGGATTATCTCCGCTCGGCGGGATTGGAGGACGGCGCGGGCCTGCCCGACGAGTCCCTGAGCCGGCTTTTCGACCGCTTCGTCGACGAGAGGATCCTGCTCGAGGCCGCCCGGGCCCAGAACATCTCGCTGAGCGATGACGAAAGGCGGGAATATCTGGCCCGGCGGGCCACGGAGCTCCTGCCCGCGGAGGGCGAGGAGGCCCGGGCGGCGGCCCCGCCCGACGACCGGCTGTTCGAGCGGCTGCTCGTGGAGAAATACACCTACCGGATCATCCGGGACGCCCAGGTGGCCCCGACCGAGATCGAGGCTCATTACGAAGCCAACAAGAAGGAGTTCCTGCAGCCGGAGCGGGTCCAAGTCAGCCAGATCCTGGTCGACACCGAAGAGAAGGCCGTGTCCGTGCTTCGCCGGCTGGAGCGGACCGGCGAGGCCGCGTTCCGAAAGATCGCCCGCGAGGAGTCCATCGGGCCCGAGGCCTCCCGCGACGGCGTCATGGGCGTCTTCGCGTCCGGAGACCTTCCGACCGACATGGAGCGGGTCATCTTCTCGCTGAGCGAGGGGAGGACCAGCCAGATCGTCGAGTCCGCGTACGGCTTCCATGTCTTCCGGCTGGACAGGAAGTTCCCGCCGGCGCTGAGCCCCCTGGAGGAAGCCGCCCCGGCCATCCGCGGCCGGATCCTCGCCCGGAAGATCAAGGAGGCCGTGGGGCTTCATATCGAAGGCCTCAAGGACACCCTGACCTGGCGGGCTTTGCCCGAAAATCTATTCTTCAGCTATCTGAGGTCGAACGGATGAAAAAGATCCCCATGGTCCTGGCCTTGGCCGCCGCGCTCGCGGCGGCCGTCCCCGCGAACGGCCAAGAGGTCGTCGAGGAGATCGTGGCCGTCGTCAACGACGACATCATCACCCTGTCGGAGATCCGGGAGCAATACCGGATGGCCGAGAACCAGCTGCGCGCCATGCAGCTCGAGCCCGAGCAATACGAGAAGCAGATGGCCCAATTGAAGAGCCAGCTGCTCGAGGCCATGATCACCGACCGTCTCGTGCTCCAGAAGGCCAAGGAGCTGAACATCAGCGTCAACGAGCAGCTCCGGGCGGCCATCGAAAAGATCAAGGCCGATAACAACCTGTCCTCGGACGACGACCTGAAAAGGGCCGTCGAGCAGCAGGGCATGGCCTACGACGCCTGGCTCAAGGAATACGAGGAGTCGATCCTCAAGCAGGCCGTCATCTTCACCGAGGTCGAGCGGTCCATCGCCCTCGACGACGCCGAGATCGTCAAGTACTACAGGGAGCACCCCGAGGAATTCACGTTGCCCACGGAGTACAAGCTGCACGCCATCTATCTCGACACGGCCGCCCGCGCGGCCGAGGAGCTGGCGGCCCTGGAGGCCCGGATCGACGAGCGCCTCGCGGCGGGGGCGGATTTCGCCGAGGTCGCCGCGGAGCTCTCGGACCCCCCGATGAAGGAGGCCAAGGGCGATCTCGGAACGTTCAAGCAGGGCGAGCTCGACGAGTCCCTCGAAGCGGTCGCGGCCGCGCTGAAGCCGGGGGAGACGAGCCCGTGGACCCTGGTCCGCGGGGGGCGCTGGCTCATTCGGCTGGAATCGCGGACGGACAGCCGCCTGCTGAGCTTCGAGGAGGCCCGCAAAGACGTCGAGGCGATGCTCTACAACCGCCTGCGGGCCGAGAAGGGGGAGGAGTACGTCAAGGGCCTGCGGGCCAAGAGCTACGTCAAGATCCTCCGGCCCGATCCCCTCGACCGCTAGCGTCCCGTCTCGATGACCAGAACGGCGGCCGCCAGGGCCGTCGTCCACACCCCGGGGTCCCCGGTCGCCGTCTGGGACAGGCTCCGGGTCTTGAGCGAGACGCCGTTCGAGAACCGGTACGGGCCGCGGCTCGCCCCCGGCGCCTTCAGCCGCTGCCCCATTTTGGTGGCCAGCATTTCCGCGGCCAGGTATTCGGTGTAGAGGCCGGCCTCCTTCTCGGACCGCCCGTACCCCTCGTGCTCGGCCAGGTAGCCGTAGGCCGAAGGGTCATCGGGGATGGCGACGCCGATCGACGCGGAGATCAGCCGCCGGGGCTCATCGGTGGCGTTCTCGCTCAGGACGACGAACACGACCTGCCCGGGCCGCAGGAGCTTGAGCCCGGCCTCCCGGGAGACGAGCCGGGCGTGGGGCGGAAAGATGCTCGACACCCGGACCAGATTGAACGGGGCGATGCCGGCCTCGCGCAGGGCCCGCTCGAAGCTGACGAGCTTCTCTTCGTGCCGGCCCCGGCCCCGGGTCAGGAAGACCTTGGATGGGACGAAGGGCATCATCGAAGGGCCCGCTCAGTTCCCGGTCCCCTTCTTGACCTCGCCGACAGGCTCGTCCTCTTCGAAATCGATATCTCGGGAGACTTCGAAAATGGCGATGAGGACCGGCAGGGAGCCGCGGGATTGCGCGAATAGCTTGACCTGATAGGGCTCCCAACCCGGATTGGTCAGGAAATCCTGCTTGTTCTTGCCTTCCACGGAAGAGTTGCACTTCAGGACGATCTCGTCGCTTATCTCGCCCGGGCCCAGGGCTTTGCCCCGGATGGCCGCCAGGAGGGCGTCGCCGAGGTTTTTCTGGTCGTCCTTGGAGACGAACGTCGCGTTGAAATTCACGTACGTGAGGGGCTTGTCGGAGATGTTCTTGACGCGAAAAACGATCTGGGGGGCCAGTTTAAGGCGAGGCGGCCAAGCCTGGTAAAATGTCGAGACCCAGCTTGTTCTGTGATCAACGACCTCGAAACTGTTCTTGAGGTCCTCGCTGGAAGTGGTCTTGCAGGCCGGCAGGACGCCAAGGGCGGCGACGGCGAGCGCGACGGCCCACATTTGCTGTCTTCTCATGATCGGCCTCCTTCGGAACCGCTCTTACTATAGCGAACAACCGGGGGACGGTCAAACCGCTTCTTGTCGGCCGTTAGCGGACCAGGGCGGAGGCCGGGACGGGCTCGAGGCCGTAGGACTCGAAGAGCTTGAAGCTCGTCCTCAGGACCTCGAGCGTTTCCGGGAAGGGATGGCAGATGCCCACGGCCCGGCCGTTCTTCTTGGCCTTCTGGAACAGCTCGAGAAGCCGGGCGCGGATGCGGCCGCGGTCCTCGTCGGCGTCCAGGAAGACGTCCCGCTCGGCCGCCGGCACGCCCATCCGGCGGGCCTCGGCGTAGGCCACCGACCCGGCGATCGTCCGGCTGTCGACGAAGAACAGGCCGTGTTCCCGGATGGGCGCGAGCAGGGCCCGCATCGGGCCGCGCTCGGCCGTGAACCGCGAGCCGGTGTGATTGTTGACGCCGCGGGCGTGGGGGACCCGCGCGAGGCCCGCTTCGAACGACAGGCGTATCTCGTCGTCCGACATGGCGGCCAGGATGGTCCCGTTCCCGTCGCTTTCATGCTCCGGGCCGTTGAGGGACTCGAGGGGAAGGTGGAGAAGCACCTCGAGCCCGTTCTCGTGGGCGATGCGGGCCGTTTGCGAGGCCCAGGTGCTGTCGGGCAGGACGGCCACGGTGACGGGCTGCCCCAGGCCGAGGATGATGTCCAGGGCCTCGAGGCTGTTGCCCATGTCGTCGATGATGAGCGCCACGCGTCCGGCGGCCGCCTCTTTCGCCGTCACGGACGGGGCCTCGGCCGGCAGGATGAAGGAGATGGCGCCCTCTTGCCGCCGCGCTCCCCGAACGCGCCAGATGACCTCGGTCCTTTCCGGGCCCGTTGTCCGGTCGCGTTCGAGGACCCGAACGGACCTGGCGGCGAGCGCTTTCTCGAGGGCCGGCTCGATGGAATCGTAGGCCGCCGACGGGATCTCGACCTCGACGAGGGGGCGGCCCTTCGGCCCGGTCGTTACCAGAACGGAGTCTTCCGGGACGCCGGCCCCGGTCACGGTCGCGACGAGGGCCTCGGCGAGGGGCGCTCGCGTCTCCGGGGCGGTCCCGGCGGCGGCCTTGTCGCGCGCCGCGAAAAAGAAAGACGGCTCTCCTTTACGGGCGCTGATGAGATCGAGGAGCAGGACCGAGACGAGGGCCGCGGCGCCGAGGGCGGCCGCTACCAGATAGAATCTGGGCCATGGTTCGGAGCGTTTGAGCGTAGGCCGCCGGCTCATCCGTCACAGTCCGGTGAACAGGGCCCGGGTTTTCTCGAGGTAGTCCTTATCGCCCCGGGCGTCGGGCTCCAGCGGGACGTCGGGCGTCAGGCCCGTTCCCCAAAGCGAGCGCCCCGACGGCAGGGAAAAGACGGCCGATGTCAGCAGGACCAGGCTTTCGTCCTCGAGGACGAACGAGTCCCGATGCCCGCCCAGCCCCGGGGTCGGGGATCCGACGAGCTTGGCTCCGCGGAGCTCCTGGAGGATGCCGGCGGCGATCTCGGCCGCCGCCATGGTCGTCGGGCTGACCCAGACCGCCAGGGGCGTCCGTCTCAGCGGGGCGTCATCCGGGCAGGCCACTTCTTCCTTGAGGCCGCCCTTCTTCTCGAGCCATCCGACCGCCGGGGCCTTGAGAAAGAGGTTGACCAGGGCGCGGGCCTCGTCGAGGCCGCCCTCCCGGCAATCCCTCAGGTCGAGGACCAGGGGCGCCCCGCCGTTCTTGAGGGCCGGGACGACCTCCCTCTTGACCGCAGGGACCAGGCCCGGCGCGAAATAGTGGACCCGCAGAACGGCGGGCCCTCCCGCCGGCCGGGAGAACGACCAGGGCTTAGGGAACAGCACGGACCGTCCCAGGGAGATCTCGATGGCGGAGCTGCCCCGCAGGGCCTTGATCTCGACGGGCTCCTCGCCCCTGGACCGAAGAAGGATCTCGGCCTCGACCAGGCTCATGTTCAGCGTGTTGCGGCCGTCGATGGCGCTCAGGATGTCGCCGGCCCGGAGACCGGCTCCGGCGGCCGGCGAGCCGTCGGCGACCCCTACGACCTGGGGAAAGGAGCCGTAGCGCTTGAACAGGACGAGGCCCGTTTCCTTCTCCGTGTGGTCGCGGGCCAGGTGCCGGGCGGCGAGGTCCTTGTCGAGATAGGCGGATAGGGGGTCGAGCGAATTGACCAGGCCCCGGTAGGCGCCTTCGGCCGTCCGCGCGGGATCGCGCTCCTCGAGGTAGTCGTTCCGGATGAGATGGAGAAGCGAATCGTAGAGCTCGAAGCCTTGCGGCGCCGGGCCGCGCTGGGCCCCGCCGGGCAGGGTCCTCATCTGGAAGATGAAGAACAGCAGCGCGCCCAGGAAGGCGACCCACAGGACGAGGCGGTATCTCGGCATGGTCGTGATGAAACGGAGGTCCATTCTATCACCTCCTCTTCAGCCATTGCAAGGGATCGAGGGGTCTCGTCTTGAAGCGCATCTCGAAATACAGGCATTCCCCTTTGAGCGAACCGGTGTCGCCCGACAGGGCCACGGCCTGGCCGCCCTCGACCATATCGCCGACCGCAGCCCGGAACTCCGAGCAATGGCCGTAGAGGCTGTAGTAGGTCATCCCGTGGTCGACGATGAGGAGGTTCCCGTAGCCCTGAAAGTAATCGGCGTAAACGACCTTGCCCGCGTGGACCGTCCGGACCTCGGTCCCCGGCTCGCGGGGGGCGATCTCGATGCCCTTGTTCTCGACGACGGTCCTGAAGTTCGGATGGCGCTCGAAGCCGAACCGGGTGATGACCCGCCCGTCGACGGGCCAGGGCAGCCGGCCTTTACTCTCGTAAAGGGGCACGAAGGCGAAGGGCAGGACCCACTCCTCGTTGACGATCCTGTCCATCATGGCCTGAAGGAGGTCGGCGCTCTCCTTGAGCTCGACGATGGTCCGCTCGTAGGTCTTCCTGTTCCTCTGGATATCGTTGACGAGGGCGGCGTTCTTGCGGCCCTCGGCTTCGAGCTCTCTCTGCTTGAGGTTCGCGGCCCGGATCATCTCGGCCAGGTCCCTCTCGCGGCTCTCGAGCTCGGCCTGGGCGGACCGCAGCTCGGCCAGCGACCGCTGATACCCGGCCACGATGTCCTCCTGGTAGCGGACGAGCAGGGTCAGCCGCTTGTTCTCGGACGAGTACGTTTCGATGTCAGGGGCCTTGAGAAGGAACCGGAAGAAATCGAGCCGCCCGAACTTGTACAGCGCGAGAAGCGTCCGCTCGATGGCCTCGCGCTCCCGGTCGAGGCCGGCCCGCAGCGTCCGGATATCGGCCTGGGTCGAAGCCAGGGCGCCCCGGGCCCGCTCGAGCTGGACGTTCTGGGCGGCCAGCTCCTTGCGGACGAGGCTCTTGGTGAGGTTGATGCGCTTGAGCGTCGACAGGACGGTCGTCTCGCGGCGGGCCTCGGCCTCGATGCGCGAGCGCAGGTCCCGGATCTCGTCGTTGATCTTGTCGAGGCGCCTCTCGAAATCGGCGACGGCCTGGTCCTGATCGGGCGGCGGGGGAGGGCCGGCCTCGGACTGGGGCCCGGGGCCGGACCGGAAGCCGGCCGCCGGAGAGAGAGCGGCGGTGAGGGCCATAAGGACCCCGAGGCCCCCGGCCAAGATCCGTGCGCGACGATACATGAGCTCGGGCCTATTTTATCACAGACGCGATCGGCGCGGGCGCGGCGAAGGCGCCGCGGGCGTTCCCTTTCTTTTGGCGTACGGGATCCCTCCGGGATGAGAGAGCTCCTCGCGGAAGCCCTGGGGCTCCCCTTGACCGGGCCGGGCGAGGCCCCTATACTCGGGGGAGCTCGACAAGGAGGTCCCTGACCATCGCCATGTCCGCCGTCGATCGCAGCTTCCAGGTCTTCATCAAGCCCGTCGGGGGGGCTTGCAATCTCGGCTGCCGTTACTGCTACTACCTCGAGAGGGACGCCCCCGATCCTTCCTCAGGGCCCCTGCGCATGCCGCTCGACCTGCTCGAAGCCGTCATCGTCCAGAATTTCGCCGCCTGTCCCGCCGACGAGATCGCCCGGTTCTCGTGGCATGGAGGGGAGCCGACCCTGGCCGGCCTGGATTTCTTCCGGCGTGCGGTCGCCTTGCAGCGCAGGCACCTGCCGCCGGGCCGGTCGTTCGCCAACGGCCTGCAAACCAACGGCACGCTGCTTGACGACGAATGGGGCCGCTTCCTGGCCGAGGAAGGCTTCGCCGTCGGTCTCAGCCTCGACGGCCCGCGGGAGATCCACGACGAGAAACGCGTCACCAAGGACGGGCGGCCCACCTTCGACCGGTCCCTGGCCGGCTACGAGGTCCTGCGCCGTCACGGGGTACCGACCGACCTGCTCTGCGTCGTCGGCGCCCACAACGCCGGCCGCCCCCTGGACGTCTATCGCTTCTTCAAGAGCTTGGGCGCCTCCTCCGTCACCTTCCTGCCCCTCGTCGAGAGACGGCCCGAGGCGCCCGGCGGCGTCGGGCCCGATACGGTCGGTCCCGAGGCCTGGGGCGGGTTCCTCTGCGCCGTTTTCGACGAGTGGGTCGATGCGGATATCGGCCGCGTCAAGGTCCAGATCTTCGAGGAGGCCATCCGCTCGGCCTTCGGGCTGGAGCATTCGCTGTGCCTCTTCCGGCCGGTCTGCGGCGACATCCCCGTCGTCGAGCGCGACGGGTCGTTCTTCGCCTGCGATCACTTCGTCGACGACGCCCACCGCATCGGATCGATCCGCGAAACGCCTCTCGCCGAGCTCCTGGACAGCCCGGCCCAGCGGGCCTTCGGCCGCCGCAAGCGCGAGACCCTGCCCCGCGTCTGCCGGGCGTGTGACGTTCTCGAAATGTGCCACGGCGAGTGCCCCCGGAACCGCTTCGTCCGGACGCCGGACGGCGAACAGGGGCTCAACTATCTCTGCGCGGGATACCGGCGCTTCTTCCGGCACTGCCGGCCGTTCGTCGAGGCCGTCGGCGCCACCTGGCGCGGGACCGGCCTTAGCTCTTGAGCGTTGTTTCGAAGAAGGCCAGGGTCCGCTTCCACGCCAGCTCGGCGGCCTCCTTGTTGTAGCGGGTCCCCGTGTCGTTGAAGAAGGCGTGGCCCGTGCCGGGGTACATGTGGAACTCGTGGGCGACCCCGGCCTTCTCGAGAGCTTCCTTGAAGGCCGGGATGCCGGCGTTGATGCGCTCGTCGTTCTCCGCGTAGTGGGCCAGGACGGCGGCCTTGATCCGCGGCACGTCTTCGGGCGCCGGCTGGCTCCCGTAGAAGGGGACGGCGGCCGCCAGGTCCGGAGCGTGGACGGCCACCTGGTTGGTCACCGCCCCGCCCCAGCAGAATCCCATGCAGGCGACCTTGCCCGTCGTCTGGGGGTTGGTCTTCAAGTAGGCGACGGCGGCGGCGAAGTTCTTGGCGTTGACCTGCCGGTCGAGCTTCTGGAACAGCGGCCGGGCCTCGGCGGGGTCCGCGGGGGTGCCGCCGAACGGCGACAGCGCGTCCGGAGCGACGGCCAGGTAGCCCTCCAAGGCCACGCGCCGGGCGACGTCCTCGATATGGGGCACGAGGCCCCGGTTCTCATGGATGACGATGACGCCCGGATGCTTGGCCCCGCCCTTGGGCCGGGCCGAGTAGGCCCGCATGTCGCCGTCGGGGGCCGGGTACTTGATATAGCCGGTCTCGAGGCGTCCGTCGTCGGCCGGGACGAACGGGGTCCCGGCGGCCTGCCCCGCCTCCAGCCGGGGCAGAATGGCGGCCGCGGCGGCCGTTCCGCCGACGAGCAGGGCCAGGCGGGCCAGGAAATCCCGGCGGCCCATCCGGCCTCCCCTGTAGTCCTCGTAGAGGCCGATGATCTCTCGTTCCATGATGCGCCCTCCTTTCCGGTCGATGTCCGCCGTTGTCCTTATGCCCCGACTAAATTAAATATAGGGCCGGCGGCGAAGCTCTGTCAAGGGCCGCGCGCGCCGCCGGCGGGTTCCGCTGGAGCGCGGCTCCCGTTTCGGATATAGTAAGGACATGGAAACCGAAAAGAACCCGAAAGGGGCCCTCTTGGAGGCGGCCGAGGCCGTTGGCCGGGAGGCCGTCGAGGCCGTCGATCCCGGGCGGTTGATCATCAAGAACGTGTTCCGCGTGGCCGCCGGTGCCCCCGGAAAGGACGCGGTGACGATCCAGGGCAGCAGCTTCGACCTCGGATCCTACGACCGTGTTTTTCTGGCCGCGTTCGGTAAGGCCGCCGAGGCCATGGCCGGGGCCATGGCCGACATCCTCGGCGACCGGCTGACCCGGGGCATCGTCGTCTCGCCGGACGTCGAGACCGGCACGCGCGGCCGGCTCGAGTACGTCAAGGGCTCTCACCCCCTTCCGGACGAAGGCAGCGTCGAGGGCGCCCGCTGCGTCCTGGCCCTAGCCAAGGAAGCCGGAGAGAAGGACATCCTCTTCCTCTGCGTTTCGGGAGGCGGATCGGCCCTCCTCTGCCTGCCCGCGCCCGGGGTTTCGCTCGAGGACAAGCGCGGGGTGACGTCGGCCCTTCTCAAGGCCGGGGCCGATATTGCCGAGCTCAACGCCGTCCGCAAGCACCTTTCGGCCGTCAAGGGCGGCCGCCTGGCCCGGGCCGCGAGCCCGGCCGCCGTCGTCAGCCTGGTCGTCTCCGACGTCCTCGAGAACGACCTGGCCAGCATCGCCTCCGGTCCGGCCCACTGGGACGGGACGACCTACGGCGACGCCCGCAAGGTCCTGGAGAAATACGGGTTGTGGGATGGCTCCCCTGCGCCGGTGCGGGAGCTCATCGAGCGCGGGGCCCGAGGGGAGGCCGAGGAGACGCTCAAGGAGGGCGACCCGGTCCTCGAGCGCGTCCGGACCTTCGTTGTCGGCGACAACATGGCCGCGCTGCGGGCGGCCAAGGCCGAGGCCGAACGGAGGGGCTTCGAGACCATCATCCTGACCTCCTCCGACAGCGGCGAGGCCCGCAAGGCGGCCTCCAATTATTCGGCCTTCCTGGCCGAAATGGCCTGCTCGGCGGTCTCCCTGCCGCGGCCGCTCTGCCTGCTGGCGGGAGGCGAGCTGACGGTCACGGTCAAGGGGCAGGGGAAGGGAGGCCGGAACACCGAGTTCGTCCTGGCCTCTCTCGTCGAGCTGGGCAAGGGCCGCCTCGAGGATGCGTTCTGCGCCGCGTGCGACGCTTCGGAAGCGGGGGCTGGCCCGGCTCGCGGCGGAGGCCCGACTCTCGACTGGCTGATCATGAGCCTGGGAACGGACGGCATCGACGGCCCGACCGACGCGGCCGGCGCCTGGGCCGGCCCGGGAACGATTATCAAGGCCCGCGGCCTGGGCCTCGATCCCGCCGCTTATCTCGACGACAACGACTCCTACTCGTTCTTCAAGAGGACGGAAAGCCTGATCGTCACCGGCCCGACCGGGACCAACGTGATGGACGTCCGGATCTTCATGCTCCGGACGGCCTGACGTTCCGCTCAGTCCCTGTAGACGCCGGCCGCGTCCCACTTGGCGATGGTCTCGAGGACGAGCTCGGCGACCCGGTCGTTGACCCTTCGGAAGTACTCCTTGGCTTGGGCGGCGTCGAAGGTCGGATAGCCCTGCCCTTCCTCGTAGAGGCCGATCGTCGAGGTCACCGGCGCGGCGTAATAGGCGCCCGCGGGCGGGTTGGGAGAGGCCATCCCGCGCTCGTAGCGCTCGGCGTGGACATGGTCCGGCAGGAAGGCTTGGATGTAGGCCGTCTCGTTGTTGCCCGCGTGCCCGCCGTTCTCCTTGAAGACCGCCTTGGTGATGTCGTCGGCCAGGGTCCACCAGTTGACGACCAGCACCCGCACCCGGTTCCGGTTGGAAGCCCGGGTCGCGGCCGCGTTGAGGACGGCCGTATTGCCGCCGTGGCCGTTGAGGACGACGATGTTCCGGAAGCCGTTCGCGGCCAGGTTGTCGAGGACGGCCTCGGCGAACGGGGCGTAGGCCTCGGCCGGGATGGACACGGCCCCGGGGTAGGCTTTCATCGAATCGGTCATCCCGTAGTTGAGGGTCGGGGCGATGAGGGCGCCGACCCTCTCGGCGACGGCCCGGGCCATGGCCTCGGGGGCCAGGTTGTCGGTGCCGCTGGGAATGACCCCGTGGGGCTCGAGCGAGCCCATCGGGACGAGCACGGTGCGGACGCGGGCCGGGACGAGCTCGCCGAACTCCTGCCAACAGAGAAGGTTCATTTCCCGGGTCGTCGGCGGCTTGGGGCCGGCGCCTTGGGTCCCGGGCCCGGCTTGGGCGGCGGCCGGCACGGCCAGGGCCAGGACGGCCGTAAGAACGATCAGCTTTTTCATGGTTCTCGCCTCCTCGCGGTCCTATCTTATGCCAATCGCCGGGAATTATTAAGCCTGACCTATTCACAAAAATGCCGGTGTGTCCCCTAAGTCCTGTGAGAATCGAAAGACCCCCCGGCTTTCCGAAGCCGCTCATAGATCAGGTAAGGTCCGGCGGGAGAAAAAAACAGCTTGATTTCCGCCCGGGCGCTGGTATAATCGGGGCAAGTTTTCTTGCGCCGGCTGGAGAAAACTTCAACCCACCATGAATCATCTTTCCCTTTTCTGCTGTTAATCGAAACAGCCGGCATTCGTCGAGTTCCCCCGCCCGCGATTTTTTTCTTGCATTTTGTTCCGGGTCCGTTATAATGATTATGGTCCTCTTTGGCCGGCTGGAGAGGGCTCCCTCAAAAAACCAATCATCACCCCCCTTTTGCTGACCTCAGCCGGCACTAACCCCCCCGGGGTGTGTCGCGAGCGCTCCTCATCCCATCGCCGTGCGGGCCCTCTTGCATTGCGGGCCGGCTGTGGTATGATTGAAAAAAAATAAAAGGCGACCGGAAAACGATGGGCAAGCGCGACTGGCGGGCCGAGCTGAGAGGCCATTTCGACAACATCCGCGTCCTGGAGAGATGCCAGGCCGAGACGGCCGGTCAGTTCGCCCAATTCTGCGAGTTCATCGCCGAGCCGGCCTTCGAGAGCCTGAGCGACGAGCTGGCTCTTTACGGCCTGAGAGCCCGCCATCAGAGGACCCGGACCCCCGACATCCGGTTCATCATCTGCTTCCCCGGCACGAAGGAGGACCAGTTCCATTACCGGATCTCCCTCCCCAAGAACGCCGTCGAGCTGCGGCTCAAGCTGACCATCCGAGATCGCCGGACGCCCAAGGTCGAGTACCGGTCGAGCGAAGAGGCCTTCCTGCCCGCCCTCGAGCCCGCCGAAGTCCTCAAAATGGACAAGGAGGACGTCATTCTCGACGTCATCGAGCATTACCGCAAGTTCTGCTACGAATCCCTGACCGCGCCCGATTGATTCTTACGCCTCCCTCTTCCGCCCCCTCTCCGCGGAGACCGGGACGGATCGATCCGTCGCCGGCTCCGTGGCCGCGCGCTCCCGGGTCGAATGGCCCGGGACGGGGGAATGTGCTACATTGGAAGATGGACGCCGTGAGCGTCGAACGAGGGAGGGAAAGACCATGAAGAAACAACCGCCGATGACTAGACGGGCGTTCTTCGCGACCGGGGCCGGATTGGCCGGAGCGGCCGCCTTCGCCCGGGCCTCTTCGGGTCGCTGGGCAGGGTCCCCGGGGGGCCGGCCGCGGCCGCCATCGGGAGCCGCCGGCAAGAGCGTCGTCGTCCTGGTCAAGACGGATGACCGGGCCTCCGGTGTCGCCGCGTGCCTCGATCTTCTGAGGATCGATCCCTTCAAGGGGAAGAACGTCCTCGTCAAGCCCAACTTCAACACCTCGGACACGCCGCCCGGCTCGACCCACAACGACACGCTGAGAGCCGTTCTGGCCCGGGCCCGCGACAGGGGGGCCAAGCGGCTGGCCGTAGGCGACCGCAGCGGACCCGAGCCGACCGAGCAGGTCCTGGACAAGAAAGGCATCGCCGACCTGGCCGGCGCGTTCGACGCCGAGGTCCTGAACTTCGACGAGCTGGGAGAGGACGGCTACGTCAAGGTCAGCCCGCCGGGCTCGCACTGGAAGGACGGCTTCCTCGTCGCCCGGCCCGTGGTCGAGACCGAATGCGTCGTCTCGGTGTGCGCCCTCAAGACCCACCAGTTCGGCGGGATCATCACCATGTCCCTCAAGAACTCCGTGGGGATCGTCCCCCGCAAGGGCCACGCCTACATGCGCGAGCTCCACTCCTCGCCCGACCAGAGGCGGATGATCGCCGAGATCAACGTCGCCTACCGCCCGGCCCTGGTCGTCCTCGACGGCCTGGAGGCCTTCGTGGACGGCGGGCCGATGACCGGGACACTCAAGGAAGCGGGCGTCGTCCTGGCCGGGACCGACCGGGTGGCCATCGACGCCGTGGGCACGGCCATCCTCAAGGAGCTGGGCTCGAACGACGCCGTCATGAAGCCCTCCGTCTTCGCCCAGGAGCAGATCGCCCGCGCGGCCGAGCTCGGGCTCGGCGCCGCTTCGGCGGACGACATCGCCATCGAAACGCCGGGCGGGGCCAGCGAAGCCTACGCCGAAAGGATCCGCCGGATCCTGGCCGCCTGACGCCGCGGGCTATTTCCGGCCGCTGACGACCTCGAGGACCTTGAGCAGGTAGTCATAGCCCGGCCGGTCCATCGTGTTCTGGCCGAGGTACTTGAACTGCAGGACGCCCTCGGCGTCGACGATGTAGACGCTGGGGATGTTCTGATCGACCTTCCGGCCGCCCCATTCCGTCTGGAAAAGCCCCAGGCTCTTCGACAGCGTCCGCTCGCCGTCGACGAGTATCGGGAAGGGGGCCAGGACCTGGCCTTCCTTCAGGGTGAGGTCGGCCGGGAACATCATCCGCCAGCCCTCCATGCGGCGCCGGCCGGCGTCGTCGAGCTTGTCCGGCTCGGGCGGGTTCTTGGTCTTTCGAATGGACTCCAGCTGCCCCGGCAGGGCCTCGAGCCAGGCCGTGACGGTCTCGTGCCCATAGGGGAAGACGACCAGGATCTCGAGGTTGTACGTGTCGCGGAGGTCCTTGTCCCTCTCGAGTTCGGCGAGCTCGGCGTACTTGTAGTTGCAGATCGTGCACCAGTAGTTCTCGGCGGCGTACCCGCGCGGGAAGAGCAGGAGCACGTTCTTGCCGCGAAGCGACGAGAGCGTCAGGATCCCGCCCTGATAGACGGGCAGGGTGAAGTCGGGCATGGGCTGGCCGACGATGGCCGGGCTGGGCCGGGCCTCGGCGGCCTGGGCGCGGGCCGAGGGGGCCAAGCCGCCGGACCCGCTCCGGGCCGCGACGAGAACGGCGACGGCGCCCAGGGCCGATAGGGCGGCGATGACCGCCGTGGACCTCTTTTTGCCGATCATGGGAGCATCTCCTTTTCGGGGGGATGCGTCCATTAAAGACGCAAGTCCTCACGGAGTCAAGCGGGGGGGGCAACGCCGGCCTGCGGCGCCATGCTACGGCGGGCCTGACGGGGGTCGTCCCGGATGGCCCTCTTGGGCTCGTGGTTCATTAGGGGAGGGCTCCCTCGGCGGCCGGAGCCGCTCCAATCCTCTATCCCTCTGCGCTCATAGAATCGGGCGGGGGGAGGCCCCTGTCAAGGGCGCGAATGGGATTGTCCCATTATGGCCGATGATTTCACATCGGCCGGCGGGCCGGCCTCCCCCGCAAACCTGAAAGTGCCCGGGAAATCTGCTATACTGCATCGGATATTCCGCCCGAGGAGAATCACCATGAGGACAGGAAATGACAGCGCCCGGCGGCCCCTCGGCGCCGCCATCGCCCTCATCTTCGGATTGGCCGTCCTGGCCGGGGCTCAGGCCCAGCGCCAGAGGCCGCCCGAGTATGACGCGGTCGTGACGGCCATGCGCATCGAGGACGCGGCCTCCCGTCTCAAGGAGTTCGAGCGCATCAGGGCCGCCCATCCGAACAGCCAGATGGCGGAAACGATCGACATGTTCCTCCTCGACGCCCGGGTCGAGCTCGCCGATTCCCTGGACCGGGTCCTGGCCCTCCAGCGGGATTCGCTGGACGGCAGCCGCGGCGTGAACCTCGTCGGCGGTCTTCTTCAGGCGGCCGACCGCATCCTCGAGCATCCCAAGGCCGCGTCGTTCGACGGGGCCGATGTCGTCGGGGCCGTGACCGGCTACAGGGATGCGGCCATGAAGGCCCTGAGCGATCCCTCGACTTTCAGCGAAATGCCCGACCCCGAACGGCAGAAGTCGTTCAAGGCCTACTACGGGAACGCGTTCGGTGTGCCCGTCGCCCGGGCCCATCTGCTGGCCGGCGACGCGGACCGCGCCCTGTCGGCCCTCGAGGCCTTCCGCGCGGACGGCGGCGCGGTCGACGCCCGATATTCCTATGCCCTGGGCGAGGCCCTGGCAGCCGTGGGAAAGGACAGGGACGCCTTTGAAGCCTTCCTGGAGGCTGCCGTCGACGACCACCGCGACGCCGCCGAGCGGGCCAAGCTTCTGTTCGTCAGGACGGGGGGCAAGGCCGACGCCTTCGCGGCCGCCCTCGAGGCCAAGGCCAAGGCGCTGCCCTATCACCCGGAGCCCTTCAAGGCCCCCGCCGGCTGGAAGGGCAAGGCCGTGCTGGCCGAGCTGTTCACCGGCTCGGAATGCCCGCCCTGCGTCGGCGCCGACCTGGGCTTCGACGGCCTGATCGAGTCCTACCCGGCGAAATACCTGGCCATTCTCCAGTACCACTTGCCCATCCCGGGCCCCGACCCGATGATGAACCCGGCCACCAAGATCCGCCAGGATTTCTACGGCGTCAACAGTACGCCCACGGTCCTCATCGACGGCACCAACAAGATGATCGGGGGAGGCAGCCGCGGCATGGCCGAGGGCAAGTTCAAGCAGTACAAGGCGGCCATCGACCCGCTCCTCGCGGCGGCCCCCGAGGTCACTCTCGAGGTCCGGGCCTCCCTGGCCGGCGACAAGGTCGAGGTCGGCTACGGCTTCGACAAGGCCCTCCCCGGCGTCGACTACCACGTCGTCCTCGTCCAGGACGAGGAGGACTACAAGGGCGCCAACCGGCTCCAGTATCACAAGCTCGTCGTCCGCGACATCGTCACCGTCGACCCGGCCGCGCCGAAGAAGGCCTCGTTCGATCTGGCCGCCTCGGAAAAGGCGACCGACGCCTACCTGACCGAGTTCGAGAAGACCTACACCCGGCGGCCGAACTTCACTTGGGCCGAGCGGCGGGCCAAGATCGCACGGGACGGCCTCAAGGTCGTCTTCTTCGCCCAGGACCGGGAAAGCAAGCGGGTGCTCAACGCCGCCGTGGCCGACGTCAAATAAGCCGGCCGGACGGCCCTCCGGCCGTTCATCCGGCGCGGCCGGGCTTAAGCCCCCGATCCTGCGGCCGGCGCGCGCCGGGGTGGCAATCCGTCTCCTCCGGAGGTATAGTAGGGTTATGTGAGGAGGTGGATGATGGAACGGCGTCATAGCCTTATGGGTTTGGCGGCCGGGGCCGCCCTGGTCATCATCATCGGGGCCCTGTCCTGCGCCATAAACCCCGTCACCGGCAAGAAGGAGTTCATGCTCCTGTCGACCGGGGACGAACTGGCCCTCGGCAAGCAGACCGACCCGGAGATCGTCGGCTCCTACGGGCAATACCCCGACCAGGCGCTCGACGGATACGTTTCGGATATCGGCCAAAAGCTCGGGGCCCTGAGCCACAGGCCGGACCTGGAGTATTCCTTCAAGGTCCTCGACAGCCCGGTCGTCAACGCTTTCGCCGTCCCCGGCGGATTCGTCTACCTGACCCGGGGCATTTTGGCCTATCTCAACGACGAGGCCGAGCTGGCCGGGGTCATCGGCCATGAGATCGGGCACATCGCGGCCCGCCACAGCGCCCAGCAGTACAGCCGGGCCCAGGTCGCTCAGCTGGGCCTGGGGATCGGGGCCATGGTCTCGAAGACCTTCCGCAAGTACGCCGGGCTGGCCGAGGCGGGCATGACCATGCTCTTCCTGAGCTTCAGCCGCGAGAACGAGCGCCAGGCCGACGACCTCGGGGTCCTCTATTCGTCAAAGGCCGGCTACGACGCCCGGCAGATGGCCAACATGTTCGTGACCCTCGAGCGCCTGAGCCCGGAGGAGGGCCGGGACGGCCTGCCGGCCTGGTTCTCGACGCATCCCAATCCCCCCGACCGCATCGCCGCCATCCGGAAGGGGGCCCAGGAGTGGCAGGCCGAGAATCCCCAGAGCCGAGTCGCGGTCAACAGGAACGAGTACGTGCGGAGGCTCGACGGCCTGGTCTTCGGCGAGGACCCCCGTCACGGCTATGTCGCCGATCAGGCCTTCTATCACCCCGGGATGACCTTCCGGTTCCCGGTGCCGTCCGGCTGGAAGGTCAATAACACCGCTTCCCAGGTCCAGATCTTCAGCGCCGACAAGGACGCGGTCATCCTCCTGTCGCTGGCCGCCGAGAAAAGCCCGGCGGAAGCCGCCCAGGCCTTTGTCGCCGGCACCAAGGCCACCGTCGGAAGCTCGGCAAGCGTTCAGGTCAACGGCCTGCCCGCCCATCGGATGGCCGCCGACGTCGCCACCGACCAGGGCGTCGTCCGGGCCCTGGCCTATTTCATCCAGAAGGACGGGCGGGTCTTCGCCTTCCTCGGGTTCGCGGCCCAGGCCCGGTTCGACACCTACGCCTCGGCCTTCGAACGGACCCTGGGAGGATTCGCGACCCTGACGGACGCCGCCCGGATCAACGTCAAGCCCGAGCGTCTGGGGATCCGGAAGACGGCCCGGCAGGGGAGCCTCCGCCAGGCCCTCCAGGGCTTCGGGGTCGCCCAGGACAAGCTCGAGGCCCACGCCGTCCTCAACGGCATGAAGCTCGACGATACGCTGCCGGCCGGAACGCTGGTCAAGACCGTCGCGAAGTAGGCACGGAAGGCCTCCTGGGCCGACGCGGCGATCTTTTGGAAGTCTTCGAAGAAAGGCCATTCGCGGAGGGCGGGAGTCGTTTGACTTGAGTTCCGTGCGGTCTATTTCGAAGCGAGAATCCCGAATAGGTCGTCCTTAGTCAGCCCGCATTGTTTCAAAATGCCAAGCAGAGTCCCTTTCGCGAGTTCGTCATGCAGGGAGATGACCGTCTTAAGCTCGCCTTTCCGCATGCTGACATGTCTCCCTTTTTGACGGACGATCTCAAATCCGTTCTTTTGAAGAAGCCGGACGAGATCGTTGTTTTCAGGCCAGGACCGCGTGGGCGGCGGCCAGCCGCTCGGGGATGGCCAGCCCCTGCGGGCAATGGGCGACGCAGGAGCCGCACCGCTCGCAGGCGTCGGCCCGCCGGTCGAGCCCCGCGTACAGCCAGCGGGCCTTGGCCCGGTCGCCGTCGTCCACCGCGTAGCGCTCGAAGCGCAGGATCTCGGCGATCGGCACGCGCTGCGGGCAGTACGGCTGGCACTCCGTGCACAGCCGGCAGGCCGTCCGGTCGGCCCGGGCGGTCAGCATCCCGATGACCTCGCCGTCCTCGGGCCGCAGGCTCCGGCCCGCGCCCGAATAGGTCTCGGTGAACTCTTGGAGGTTCCGGACCCGGATCACGGCGGCGTCGATCCGGGTCGCCGTCGTCAGCCAGCGGGCCAGCGCGTTGTGGGGCGCCGTGCCCTCCGGGAGGGCGTCCATGAAGGCCCGGTCCTCCCGCATGCGGCCGATGCCCCGGGCGGTCTTCATGGCGATCGTCCCGAAGTTCTTTTTCTTGGCGAAGGCCAGGAAATCGTCGGTGGCTTGGTCGACGCCGTAGGAATACATGATCTGGGCGTGCTCGTAGAGCCCCTCCTCGATGACCGCGGTCAGGACCTCGGCCGCGCTCTGACCGCCCGGGACCCGGGCGTTGCCGGCGTACCCGTGCTGGGACAGGCAGAGGTGCTTGACCAGCCCCTCCTTCTTGAGCCGCTCGAAGGCCCGGACGAAGCCGTGGTCGTTCTTGACCTCGGCCGTGTTGTGATAGCCGTAGTGGAACTGCATGTCGTCGAAGTAGCCGAGGCCGGTCCGTTCCAGGACGTCCTTGACGAAGGCGACATGGGACTCCTCGTCGATGCGCCCGACCTCGTGGTTGCCGCCGATGCGGTCGACGGTCACCTGGCAGATGTGGGCCTCGCGGTCCTTGAGGACGGCCGGAGGAACGCCGCTCCGCGCCCATTGCTGGGACTTGTGCCAGTAGTTCATCCCGCAGAGGATGCCCGCCTCCCGGGGGGCCTCGGCCAGGTCGCCCGACCCGATGATGATCGAGACCTCGCGGCCGCTGTACCCCAGTTTCCGCCGCGGCAAACGGCCGACCTTGGCCGCGGCCTCGTCGACGGACTCCGCGCCCTGGGCCCGGGCCCGGCCGGCAAGCCCCCCCGTGAGCCCCAAAGCGGCGGCCGCCGCCGTGCTCCGGAGGAATTCGCGCCTTTTGTAGGAATGCTTGTCGGTCATGGTTCATCCACCTCCACCGACAGGGTACAGGGCCGGCCGGCGTCTGTCAAAAAGAATCGGGAGCGGACCTCAGCCCTTGATCCGGTATTCCCGGAGCTGGACGCCGCGGTAGCGGTCGAGCAGGAACAGCCGGTCGCCGCGGATGACGACGGCGTCGGCGAAGAAATCGAGCGGGAACGTCCCCAGCAGAACGCCGTCGGGCCCGAAGACCTCGAGGCGGAAGGCGTCGGTCTCGCGGAGCTCGGTGTCGCCGTGGACCTTGTAGCCGATGGTCCGCCCGCCGCCCGTGCCCATGGACATGGTCACCCCGAGCCCGACTTGCTCCTCTTTATTAAGCTGGCGGGTGAGGCCGACGATCCAGAGACGGCCCTTGCCGTCGACGGCCGCGCTCTCGGCGCAGCGGTTCATCTGAGGCATCTGGACGCTGATGGCGCCGCCCTTCCTTTCGACCTTGCCCTTCTCCTTGATGTCCATCGAGTAGGGCAGCTCGCGGTCGGCGCGCCATAGGATCCGGCCGTCGGCCGCGTACTTCTCGATCCTGTTCTGATAGGGGAACACGAGATGGACGTGGCCCTCCTTGTCGACCGTCAGGACGACCTGATTGGCCGAGTTGTTGAGGAGCTCGTCCCCGTAGTCGCGGCGGTCGCCGAATTCCCGCAGGATCCGGCCTTCCTGGTCGATGATCTTGACGAGCTTCGGGAGCTCGGCCGGCCTTTCCTCTTCGCCCGCCGCGAAACGCATCTGGAAGCGGGCCGGGCCCATGACCAGCTCCCCGCTCTTTCCGCAGAAGACGTCGCCGGCCAGGCCCTCGAGGAAGCGGATGGTCCTGTGGTCCTTGCCGTCGGGCGTCAGGACCTGGGCGCGGTTGTTGTGGGGATCGGAGACGTAGAGATAGCCGGCGTCGTCGATATCCAGGCGGGAGGGATAGAGGAACTCGCCCGGCCCCTGCCCTTGGCGGCCCATGGTGGCCAGGAACTTCCCGTCGGGCCCGAACTTCTGGATGCGGTGGTTGCCGGAATCGAGGACGTGGATGTTGCCGGCCCCGTCGACGGCGACGTTGGCCGGCATGTAGAAGGCCAGGTTCTCGTCGGCCGTGTCCACGTCGCCCAGCGTCCGGACGGGCTCGAGCGAGACCGGGGGCGAATTCTCCCAGGCCCCCGGCCCGGTGTTGTGGACGACACGGACCCCGTCGACGGTCTCGACCTTCTGGCCGGCGAGAACGAAAAAGGCCAGGACCATGACGGCGGCGACGGCCAGCAAAATCTTCGTGATATTCATGTGCATTTCTCCCTCGTTAATAAACTTATCATGGCCGGAAACGGTTGCGGGCTCATGCTTCCTCCGGGGGACCGCCCGGGCGCTCGTCGTCGGGGAGCTGAAAAAGAGCCTCGACGGCGACGCCGAAGGCCCGGGCCATCTTGAGGGCCAGGACCGTCGACGGCACGTAGACCCCGTTCTCGACCGTGTTGACGGTCTTGCGCGTGACGCCGACCCTGCGGGCCAGCTCCTCCTGCGTCCAGTCCATCCGGGCCCGGTGGACCTTGAGCGTGTTCCGGAGCTCGTCGCGGGGCATCGTCAGCCCTTCTCCAGCCGGTAGAACGCGAGCAGATAGCCCCAGGCCCCGATCAGGAACAGCCCGATGAGGACGGCCATCAAATCCTCGATCGGCCAGAGGAGGTTGAACGCGGCGAAAAAGGCCAGGCCGCCCACTATGGCGAAGAACCCGAACTTGAAGGCCTTCAGATCGTTCAGCCGGACGCGCTCGTCGTTGAGGGCTTGGCGGAGCTCGGGACGGGAAGCGATCGTCTTGCGGATCCCATTGAGGGCCAGGAACGAGTAGAGAAGGACGACCAGACCCAGGGCGAAAGGAACGGCGATGGCGATGTCCAGGGAGCTTGACAATCCGCCCAGCTCGCGCAGGATGAACCGCGTCATCCAGGCGCCGAAGAACAGGGCGGCCCCGAAGAGGTAGATCCGGAGGACCCTTTTCCGCTGTCTGTCGACCTGTTCGATGATATCGGACATTCTCGGCCTCCGTGTAACTTGTAAATAACAAAAAGATTATTAAACTACTCATAATATAACCTAAACTACTCTATTTGTCAAGCCCCTTTTTTTAGGGCGATTGGGTCTCTATGCGATCGTCCTGAGCGGCCTGATCGAGGGGACGCCGGAAGACTAGCCCTTGGTAACGCGGACGGCCTTCCGTTTCAGCTCCCAGGTCATGATGTATTTCTGCTTGCCGCCCAGGTCCTCGAGGAACTGCCGGAACTCGGCGGGGACCTCCTGCATGAGGTCCTTGCGGCCCTTGAGCTCCTCGGGCACTCCCTCGGGTGCTTTCGACTTGTCGAACGTCCCCGTTATCTCGATCTGCTCGTCGATGCCCGTCGTGCCGCCCGGGGCCTCGCCGTGGGCCTCGTCGATGGGCTTGACCTTGATCTCGATCTCGTCCCGCCCTTGGATGGAGATGCCCTGGACGTCGATCTTGCCCCACAGGCGGTAGGTCCCTTTGTTCGTGTCGACGATGAAGTCGAGGTCGCACTCGCCCTTCGACAAGCTCCGGCCCCTTGAGGAAGCGCCCTGCTTCGACGTCCCTTCGATCCGCCGCCCCTCGCGCTCCATCATGAACATCGTGGCCTCGAGCGCCTCCTTGAAGGACAGGAGGCGGGCCTCGTCGACGGCGTAGCGGAAGCGCCCCGCGGCGTCCGTCTCGCGCCTGAGCTTGAACCGGACGCCCCAGTTCTTGGCGATGTCGTACTTGCCGCCGGGCGTCAGGGCGGCCAGGAGGGACCCCTTCTCGCCGGCCTGCATGGTCTCCGACATGGTCAGCGTCCCCTCCCAGCCGCACTGGTTCTCGATCTCGAGGAGCATCGAGCCTTTCTTGGTCTCGCTCAAGGGAACGACGTCCTCCCCCCTGATCTCGCAGGAATTGTAGATCGTGATGACGTCGGAATGATCCTCGCCTTCTGGCGGCGTATACTGGAAAGGGATCGGCGATTTCCCGTCGACAAGCAGGCAAGAAAAGGTGAAGACACGGGCCTTCGGGTCTTCGGCGCAGGCCACCCCGTCCTCGATGACCCCCTTATCGGCCCGGATGACGATCCGGACCATATGCGCGTAAGGGAACTCGGAAAACCGGTAGGTGGCGGCCTTCAGGCCGTCGATCTGCATCTGCAGGGTGGCGTCGGGGCCCTGCTGATCGCACCAGTAGGGTGTTTTTTCGAAATCGGCGTTTACCGGGATCTGCTCGTACTGGGTCAGGATACCGTTGATCTCGGAGGCCTTGACCTGGGCGGCCATCAGAGGGACATGGGCGGCGATGTCGTATCCTTCCGAGACGGTCAGCCACGTGCGCAGCCGCGTCCTGTGGTAGTGGCACGGGATGTCGTTCCTGAATTTCCGGTAGTCGGGATTCTCGAGGTCCCCGCTGAAGTCCTCGGCGATCCAATAGAAGCTCCCGTGCCCGGAGCCGATCTTCCCGCCGCTGAAGCCCAGGGCCACGGTCAGGACCGAATAAGGCTTGGAGGTGTTGAGCTCGATGATCTTGGTGAACGTCGCCGTCAGGGAGTACTCGGGCTTGTCCTTAGCGTCGAGCATGAGGCGCGATCCGGAAAAGACCTGCGAGAAATGCTCGAGGAAGATCCCCCGAGTGAACGAACCGTCCTTGGCGATGGTCTGCAGGATCTTGACGTCCCGGATCTTCCTGTAGGTCCCCGGCTCCGGTTCCTGGTAGCCATAGGCCCAGACCTCGCAGTTCCTCGGACAGTCCGAGGTCGCCGCGGCGAGGCGGCCGAGACCGGCGGCCGCGAGAAGGATGGCTGCGGCCGGAACGACAACAAGGCGTCGAACGATCGAATGGCTCATGGGTCCCACCTCCGTCGAGGCATCCCGGTATCGCGAAGCATAGGCCGGGACGACGCGCCATGTCAAGAAGCCCGGGGCTCTATGACAAATATGAAGGATGAGGTCCTGCCGCAGAAAGGAGGATCTTCATGCTGCTTCCAGCCTGCAAGGCGCGGGACGCCAAGCGGCCGGACACGCAGCGGCTCGGCCGGGAGGCCCCCGGCTAGCGCGAAACCGTGACCGAGGCCGTCGCCGACCGGGACGGATCGCTCTCGGAGACGGCCCGGAGGGTCAGCGTCGCCGACGGAGCGGCTCCTTCGTCTCGCGAGACATGGACCGTGATCTGCCGCGACCCGCCGGGCTCGACGGCCGCCAACCCGTTGAGGAGCCGGGCGGTCCAGCCGGCGCCTTCGATCGAGACCGATAGCCGATAGACGTCCGAGGCCAGGAAGGCCCGGGCGTCCTGGGGATGGGCCTCGGCATCCGTCGTCGCGGCCGTTCCGGTGTTCTTAAGAACGAAGGTCACCGGTGCTCCGCGACCGCGGACCTTCTTTCCGGAACGCGGCGCTTTGGCCTCGATGGCCGCGCCCCGCTCATGGGGCCCCGAGCCGTCCAGCGACCGGACGGCCAGCGTATAAGAAAGGATGCCGCGCTCGTCCCGGGCGAGGTCGACGACGTAGAAGTGGAGGCGGTTCGGCCCGTCGACATATTCGTATTCGCTGCCGGAGTCGAGCCCGGCGTGGAACAGGGCGTCGTTGAGCTGGCGGTAGTCGGCAATCGTCCGCATGACCGTCTCGCCGCCCGGCCTGACGTAGTCGACCATGCCGATGTCCTCGGGGTGGGCGTCGATGACCCAGATGTAGCTGTTGAAGGCGTTGGGGCCGCCGTTGCGGCCGCGCAGGCTGTCCTTGTTCTTGGCGATGAGGACCCCGCTGTCGGGGGTGAACGAATCGTAGCCGATGCGCTGGACGACCTCGAGCGAGTAGAAGTCGTAGTTCGGGATGCCCGGGGACAAGGGATTTTCGGCCGGGTCGTCGGGCGGCGTGCGGTCGCCGGGGTCGGAGCCGTCGAGGCGGACGAAGACGCCGGCGAACTCGCCCGGCAGGGGCTCGACGGCCCGGGCCGTGACCCGGGCGACCGCCAGGCCCGTGCGGGCCAATCCCTCCCGGCTCAGGCGCAGGAGGACGGACTCGTCGATGAACCCGTTCTCCAGGCGGTTGCGGACCATGAGCCCGGCCGGCATGGCCGCGCCCTGGGTCGGCGGCACGACCCAGCGCATATGCGGGCCTCCCGGCCCGTTGAAACAGCCGCGGTCCATCATGTCCCAGGCGCCGGCCGCCGCCCGCCGGTAGGGCTCGACGTAGGGATTGTTGTTGAGGTCGGGCAGGCGGAAGGCGAAGTGGCCGAGCTCGTGGGTGATGGTCCCGGAGTTCTCGCCCTGGCGCATCGACGACAGCCCCCACTGCTGGGAGCCGGCCAGCCAGCTGGTCCACTCGACGTAGCGCGTGGGCACCCAGCGGGGCATCTCAGGGTCGGGATTGCCCCATTCGGGCGGGATGTCGTCGCGCGAGGCGAACTTCATCTCGCCGAACTCCTGCCAGACGCCCGTCTCGTCGTAGCTCGCGTAGAGGCGGAGCACCGCGTCGTAGTCCTTGCGGATGTCCCTGCCGACGTCGGCCGCCCAGAGGGCGTCGCAATCGGGTTCCATGCGGCCGGCGGCCCGGCTGCCGTCGGGGGTCTGGTCGTGTTGTCCGTACTCGTTGAGGCCGTAAGCCCAGATGGGCTTCGGCATGCGGTAGGGCCCGAAGACGTCGACCTCGGTGATGCCGAACTGGCCCCGCGACTGCTCCATCCAGTAGCCGTTGATGGTGTGGCCGCGGTTGAACGCGTTGGGTCTGGTGAAGAAGTCGGCGTAGAACCTCGGGACGTCCTCGCGGGCGACGGGCTCGATCTGCGGATTGCCGAACGGGTCCGAGCCTTTGGGCAGGGTGACGACGAAGGGCTGGTCCGGGAAGTCGATGCCGACGACGGCCAGCTTGAAGCCCCGCTCGGGCCGGAGCATGGGGTTGGCCCAGTCGCGGCCGGGGATGGGACGGTAGTCGTCCCAGGTCATGTCGTCCTGGTCCCGGACGAACTGGGGGTCGATAGGGGAGGGCGGCGCGCCCTTGCCCGCCGTCCCGGCGCACGCCGCCGCCAAAGCGAGCGAAACGACGACGGCCCCGATGCTCAGAATGCGGCAATTCGCTCTGGCTGTCATGGCCGGCCCTCCTTTCGTTTCCCCGAAAATAACCCAGGCCCGGAGGGATTTCAAGCTCAGAACATGTAGGCGAACTTCATGAACAGCGTGTCGGTCCGCTTGTCGGCAACGCCGAATATCGTCGAACCTCGCTGGTAGGCGAGCTGAACGAGGCCGAACGGCGGCTGGAAGCGGTAGACGAAGAGCAACTGGGCGCTGGCCTTGTCGATGGCCGAGTTGGTCTGGCCGTAGAGCTTCAGGAACAGGTCCTTGGTGAAGTGATGGGTCGCCCGGAGAGAGTGGATCCAGGTGCTTTCGGCATCCGGATCGGGGTTGAAGATCAGCCGGGAGAGGCCGTATTCCAAGGACAGGTCTCTGGTCACTTTGTAGTTGACCGAGCCCCTGACCAGATCGAAGTCGAGGCCGAAGTTCCGTCCGAACGCGTAGGAGACCCGGGCCGACTGCCACTCGCGCGTGTTGTAGCCGAGAGTCAGCTCCGTCCGGCGGTTCCGGAACTCCTCCTCGAAGAGCTTGTACTCCTCGGTGTGCTCGGCCTCCAGCGAGAGCTTGTTCCGGAAGTCGAGCGTCAGTCCCTCGTCGATCTGCCAGGACCGCAGCGTCCCGCTCATCCCCCAATAGATATTGTAGTTCGAGTCGTATTCGACGCGCTCGAGAAAGCCCCTCTTGATCCAGAAGGTTTTTTCCAGGGCCGAATCGAGTTCCCTGCGGTCGTCGTCGCGGATGAAGCCGACGGCGTTGGCGTTGTCGCCGAAGGACTCTCCGAGCTGCGTGTAGCGGACGTGGAAGTGGAAGGTGGCCGTGTCGATCGTCGGCCGAAGGAAAAAGGCGATGTTGCCCGAGGCGGCGTCCCCGTAGCTCAAGGCGAGCTGTCCGGTGAACCGGAATGTATCGGTGAAGTTGAGGGAGGCGTCGATCCCGGCCGTGCCCGCGTTCCGGCCGCCGACGAGCCTGTTGGCGGCCAGGAAGCCGACGGACGAATCCCTGAGGATGTCCGTTTTCAGACGGAAGACCGAGAAATTCGCCGAGCCGAGGCCCGCTTCCTCGTCCGGTTTGGCCTGGGCGGTCAGGCCGGAGAACTCGAACCGGCCTGCCTTGCCGTAGAGCTTGGCTCCGCCGTAGATGTCGCCGATGCGGCGCGAGTAGAAGAGCTGGATGCGCTGCCGGTAGGTCTCCGAGCCCTCGAGGAAGAAATTCCTCTTCTCGGGCAGGCTGAGGGCGAAGCGGGTCAGGTTGATCTCCTCCTCGTCGGCCTCGACCGTGGCGAAGTCGGGATTGAGGGTCAGGTCACCCGACATCGTCTGGCTGAACGCGTAGCGGGCGTCGAGGCCGGCCTCGGCTCCGGCGTCCTTCCAATCCTCGAGCCGGCCGATGACATGGGGGACGACCTGAAGGGCCTTGGCGGCCTTTTCGAGATCGAGCCCGGTGAGGAGCCCGAACTGGGAGACCCGGTAAGGCGAGTCGATCAGACCCTGCCAGAAGTCGGACTCGAGCCCGCGCGGGAAGACCCGGGCCAGGCCGAGACCCCAGGTCCTGTCCCGGCCCGGCTTGTACTTGAGGCTGGACAGCTCGATGGCCATCTCCGCCGTCCAGCCCGTTTCCGTTCGTCCGGCCGCCGATCTCCAGACGCCGTCCCAAGTCGGGTCGGTGGTCAGGCCGTTGTCCGTGATCCTTCCGTCATACTGAGCCCCCAGGAGGTTGGTCATGAAGAAGTAGGATGTCCGCCTGTCGGCGTGAGTGTCGAGGCAGACGGCCACGGCGTCATCCTCGGTCAGGTCGGAGTCGCGCTTCGAGAGGCGGGCGGCGATCCTGCCCGGCTCCGGGTCAAGGCACTCGAAGCCGATGTAGACGGCCCGGTCGTCGTAGAGAATGCGGACGACGGTCCGGACAGAGGCCGGGGATCCCCGATAGGGCTCGAACTGAACGAATTCGGAGAGGGCGGGGGCCAGGCTCCAGGCCTTCTCGTCGAGCACGCCATCGATCTGTATGGACCCGTCGATCTTGAGTGCCGTTGCTTCGCGAACGGTTTGGGCGGCGGCGGGGGACGCCAGGAACGAAGTCAACAGCGCGAAAATGAGCGCGGTCCTGGGGAGCCTCACAGGACGGGATTGTAGGGGGAGCGCCCCGGATTGTCAATCCGGGGCGCTCCTCGGCAAGGCCTTCCGCGGGAACGGCCTCGAAGCACGTTCAGGGAGCTAGAACACGTAGCCCAAGGTGAGACCGATGAGGTTGCACGAGAAGAGCGGTTGGGTGTCCACCAGGATGTACGTCGTGGCCTTGAAGTGCCCGGCCCGGTAGTCGATGGCGATCTTGGGGATGAGATCGCCGGTCTCGATCCCCCCGTCCCAGAAGGCCAACGGCAGCACGGCCCCCCCGCCGACGGACACTCTTCCCGTCGTGTAGCTGAGCAGCACGCCGGGATAGACCAGGAAGGGGTCGAACTGAAACTCCTCGTTGGTGATGACCATGGCCTCCGCGCAGATCATGACACGCGGCGCGATGCGGAAGTCGACCTGCGGCGAGAAGGTGAACAGGACATCGGAGAATGTGCCGCAGGAACCCGCGTCGGTCATGGCCCCGAGGTTCAGGCTGAACGAGACCGCCTTGCCCTGGGCGTAGGCCGGTTGGATAGCCCCCCCGACCATCAACCCCGCCACCAAAACCCCCAAAACGACCTTTTTCATAGGTCCCTCCCATCCGGGAATCTTAGCCCTCGTCGAGGGCGCCCTCAATATGGAACGGGGGGCCGGCCCGCTTGTCACGGGTCCGTTAAGGTTTTGTCAAGAATCCGTCAATGCCGTCGGCGTCTAATCGAGGACGAGGTTCTCGAGCCGCTTGAAGGGAGTCGACAGGCGCTCCCGGGCGTAGGGGCTGAGGGCGTATTCCATCCCGTACTGGGAGTGCATCCACGAGTCGGAGACATTCAGGTCGGCGGCCTGCCCGTAGCGGGCCACCGCGTCCGCCCGGTCCCCGAGGAGGTCGAGCATGTGCCCTTGCCAGATCAAGGCCATGGCCCTGATCCTCGGGTCGTCGCCGGCCCGGGCCTCCATTCGCTCGAAGGCCGTCCGGGCCTCGGCGTAGCGCTCGACATCGTAGAGGGCGAACCCCGCCCGCAGGAGCTGATGCCATTGGGGGAGGGCCTCCAGCCATTCCGGCGAATATTTCGCGGCCAGCTCCCGGCTGGCCAGAAGCCCCCAGCCCGTCGAGTCGACGATGATGTCCGGCCGCGCTCTCATTTCGGACACCCACGCCGCAAGGAAGGTCCGGTATCGGGCGAGAGCGGCGGCGTTGACGGGACGAAGGCCCCGGATGAACTCCTCGAGGACGCCGAAGAATTCGTCAGGCTGCTCGTCGTAGACGCCGTGCCCGGCGTTCGCGAAGACGACCATCCGGGCGTTGGGGTGATTGGCCTTGATGATGTCCTTCTTCTTTTCCGACCAGGTCAGGTCCCAGCGGCCCTCGAGGATGAGGGTCGGGACGGGATTGCCCTCGAAGGCTCCGGTCAGGTCCCAGCGGCCCTGGGTCTGTCCGATGATGCCGTTGAAGTTGACGTCGTTGACCCACTCGTAAAGGGCCATTTGGGCCAGCCGCTCCGGCGACGGCCTGAAGAAATGCTGCCGCTTCCAGTCGCCGTTGAGGAAGTTGTTGTAGATGAGGAGCGAGACCGTTTCCTGTCGGGGCAGCTCGCGGGCCTTGGCGTACTCGGCAAGCTCCCGGCGGGCCTCGGCCATGCGCTCCTGTTCGGCCTCGGTGATGAACTCCCCCTGCCGCGACGGGCCGAGATCGGCCCGGACCTGCGGCGAGGCCCCGAGGAGGATGAGGCCGGAGACGCGGTCGGGATGGAGGGCCGCGTAGAGCTGGGCCAGGAAGCCGCCGTAGCTGTAGCCGAGCAAGGCCCATCGTTCGAAGCCGAGGGCCCGCCGGAGGGATTCGAGGTCCTCGACGGCCTGGTCGACGGAATAGCCCTTGTCGCCGGGGGCGAAGTCCGAGAGCCCGCAGCCGCGCTGGTCGTAATAGACGACCCGGGCGTACCTTTTCGCCCGGGAGAACCAGGGGTGAAAATAATGGTGGGTCCCGCCGGGGCCGCCGTTGATGAGGACCAGGGGCTCGCCCCGGCCCTCGAGCTCGACATAGAGCTCGGCGCCTCCGACATCGATGCGGCGATTCTCGAGGCCGGGGATGCGGTCGCACCAGCGGACGGCCTCGGGGATGGAGGTGGCCAGATGGGGCTCGATATGCTCCGTCCTGTCGAGGATGGACTCGCCGGGCGAGGGCTCCTCGAGAACAGGGCCCTTGGAACAGGACAAGGTCAGGGCGGCCGCGGCGGCCAGGATAACGATCGCCGGCGGGATCGCTCGAACGCGGACGGTGCTTCTCATGGTGTCTCCTTCTTAAGGATTATACGCCGAAGCGCGGTCCAAGGTTGGCCCGGGTCGATGTTGAGCTTGCTGTTTTCATCGGGGATGGACAGGTCCGCGAGGCGGGCGTTCGATATCCATAATGGTGCCGCTTCATCGCCCTCATCGACATCCGAGGGGCGCCCCCGGCTACCGCTGACGAGAGGCTCATCGCAACAGCCGGGAAGCGCGCCGGGACCGTCCGCCTCCCGGAGCCGTCGCCTTGTGGTCCGAGGCTCCCTCAGCGGAGGTGCGCCAGGAGCCGGCCGGTCGAGGTCACCAGGGCGAAACCGAAAGCGAGGTTGAGGAGCGAGGCCGTGTGCATCTCCTCGCTCACGGTGGCCGTGGCGTCGGCCGGGAAGAAGACCTCGAAGTCGCGGAAATAGGCGTCGCGGGCCGTCGATTCGCAGCACAGATTGGTCATGACGCCGGTGACGACCAGCTGCCTGACCTCAAGACACCGCAGGACGGTCTCCAGGTCCGTGTTATAGAAGGCCGAGTAGCGGTGCTTGAGGACGACCTTCTCGCCGCGGCGCGGGGCCAGGGAAGGGTGGATATCGCTCTCCGGAGTGCCCTCGAGGCACATCCCGCCCCACCACCACTCCATGATGCCGGCGTCGAGGCCTCCCGGATGGTGGACGTGGCGGGTGAAGATGACCGGCCGACCGGCTTTGCGGAAGGCATCGACCAGCTTCCTGACATTGGGCAGGACGGCCGCCCCGCCGCAGGTGTAGGTCGGGGAGTCGGGGCTGAGGAAGAAGTTCTGCATGTCGATGACCAGCAGAGCCGCTCTTTTGGAGGCGAAGCGCATTCGGGGCTGCTTGAAAGGAGCCAGCTTCCGGAGCCATTCCTTCGTCTTGCGGTCAAGGGTGTCTTTCGTCACGTACGCGTCTTCCATGTCGCTCCTTTTCTGTCGCCCGCGGTGAAATCGTCCCTTCGCTGAGGCTATCTCACAAGCGAAGGCCGGCGGTCGCCCGTTGAACGAAGGGCCGCCGCCAGCCTGTCGCGGGCCGCGGCTTCGTCCGGCTCGCCGAGAACGAGGGCGGCGAACCGGCCTTCCGCGCGGAACAGGAACCAGCGGCCGATTGGGTTCCGTCCCGCGACAATGTCCCCGGCGAGGAGGACATCCCGGAGATATTCCCTGAAAACGGCCGCGACCTTCTCCGTGAGATCCGCGGCCGCCGCCGGGCTCGCTCCATCGGCCTCGAGGAACTCGACAAGGATGAGTTTGGAGACGGCCGGGGCGGCGCCGTAGCGGGCCGCGTAGGCTTGAGCCCGACCCGTTCCGAATCCCCAGAACCCGGCCTCGAGGAAGGGCGATTCGTTCTGGGCCGCCAGGGCTCCCTTGATGTAGCGCCCGCTGCCGGGGACCATGCCCTCGGCCGGCAGCCGGCCCATCCCGACCGGGCGCACGGTGCCCCGGCCGGGGATCATGGGCTCGAGCGCCGCGAGGAACGCGCCGACCTCATCGTCCGTGCAGCCCGCGGCCAGGACGTTGGCCAGGTAGTCGCCCTTGACGAGGTTGGCCTGGCCCGGGGCGATCCAGTTGTCCGACGCGAGCCCCGGCCAGCGATCTTCCCCGCCCTCGAGCCGCGTCGAATAGAGGCCGTAGGCCGCCTCGCCCGACTCCATCCGGTAGATCTCGAGGACGATCTCCTTGGCGGGAGCCGTTCCCTCGGCGGCCTCGGCCTCCGGTCCTTTCGGGGCCGGCCCGAAAACATGGACGGCCAGCTCCCGGAACCCGTACTGGAGGACGAGCTCGGCCCCGCCGTTGATGTGCCCGTAGAGCCCCTCGCTCGTGAAGAGCCGGGGCCCCTCGATCCGGACCCAGCCGGGGATGCCGTCGACGGCCCGCATGATGTCGGGGCCGTCCTCCGCACGGCGCTGCCCGGGCCGCGCCGGCCCGTCGCCCGGGGACAGGAAGGGAGCGAGGGCGCCGTCGGAGGACGCCGCGCCGCGCGCGGCCGGACAGGGCCACACCGATAAGACCCCCATCACGGCGATCAGCCGTGCGAGGGCCGTCCAACCGACCGAGCGTTCGCTTCGCATGGTCCTTCCTCCGGCCCGTTCCCTTCCTTGAAGCGCCGGGTCGTCCGCTCGCCGCGCCGCGCGCGGCGGAGGACCGGACGGCCCTACTTCTCGATGGCCCCGATGTCTCCCAGACCGCCCCGAGGACGGGTGCGGCCCAGCTGATCGGTGCCCTCCATGCGGAACGTTCTCGTCTGGGTCCCGACCATCATGTAGACGTGGGCGCTCAAGGGGCCGGACGTGAACGTCCCCCAGAAGTCGTCGTTGAGGCCGGCCATCCCGAGGCGGCCGTCGATGGCCGTGTCGAGGTCGCGCCAGAACGTGATCCAGGCCGCGTTCTGCGGGTTCGAGGGCCAGGTCACGGCCGGCCCGTACCAGGTGACGCCCGTCAGGTCCCCGAACTCCTCCCCGAAATCGGCCCCCAGGACGGCCCCGTGCTCGGCCCTGAGCTTGAGGATGACGTGGTTGAGGAAATCGTCCGTGGGCTGGCCGAAGCCCTGGTAGCCGGCGTTGACGTAGGTGATCGAATAGTCCTGGCCGGGGATCTTGTCGGTGGCCAGCGCGGCCGGAGGATACCACAGCACGGCGGGCTGGCCGGCGTCGGCGCCGGCGGACAGGATGGTCGGGTGCCGCTCGACCGAGGCGACGTCGAGCGCGTCGAGGAGGGCCACCCCTTCTGCGTCCCCGGCCTTCGGCCAGCGCTTGCGGCTGGTCATCATCCAGTCGGGCACGGGCACGAGGATGTAGCGGAAGTCGACGAGACCGACAAGGTTGTAGCCATGGCTGTGGAAGTTGAGGATGGACCCGGCGAACCAGTCCTCGGCCGCGCCGTTCATGGTGTTGCCGACGACGATCGAGTTCTGGACCCAGACGTTCTCCACGGTGTGGGCGTTGCCGATCGTGGCCGCCACTCCGCCGCCGCCGATATTGGGCTTGCCGCCGAAGATCGCCGGCACGCCGACGACCGCGTTCTCGGCGATCGTGCAGCCGGAGACCCAGAGGCCGCCGCCGCCCATGTAGACGCCGCCGCCGCGCGTGTACCACTGGCCGACCTCGGGAAAGTCCGGGTGCTCCTCGACGACGTTGCGGGCTATGGTGCAATTGGTCAGGAACATGGTCGCCAGGTTGTCGGGCCCGCCGGACAGGGTGAAGATGCCGCCGCCGTAGGCGTGCTGGGCCGTGGTCCGGTTGCCGCTGATGACGCAGGCCCGCAGGGAGGTGTCGTTGCCGTGCCCGCCCGTGTTGGCGCCGCCGCCGACCGAGTAGATGCCGCCCCCGCCGGCCCCGTAGGCGATGGCCCGGTTGCCGCTGATGACGCAGCGGACGAGGTCGAGATTGTCGGCGTAGATGCCGCCGCCGTAAGTGCCGCGGTCGCGGGCGCCCCCCGATTCGCCGAGACAGGTGTTGCCGGCGATGGTGCAGTCGGTCAGCGTCGCCTTGCCCCAGACGGCGAGGCCGCCGCCCCGGGCCAGGGTGTAGGGCTGCGTGCCGCCGGCGATGGGCACGGCCTCGGAATACCCGGACAGGATGGCCACGTTTTTCATCGTCAGGTTGCCGTAGACGGCCAGGACGCGGGCCCGGCTGGTGTCGCCTCCGCCCCATTCGACGGAGATGCCGTTGGGCAGGGACGAGGCGTCGATGGTCAGGTTCTTGCGGGCGTAGAGGGCCGAGCGCCCGTAATCCCGCTCCTGGTATCCCGCGAAGGCGTTGTTGACGTAGACCTCGCCCTTGAGGACCGAATGTTCGTCACCGACGATGGTCAGGAGAATGGCGCCGCCGTCGAGGGAGGCGTCGAAGGTGATCGTATCGCCCGAGCCGGCCGCGGCGATGGCCGACCGGAGCGTGACCGTGCCGGCCGGCGGTGAGGCCTGGTCGGCCAGGGAGTTGACGACGATGTCCTCGCCCTGCGGGCCGTCGCCGAGGCTGCAGGCGCCGGCCGCGAGCAGCAGGGCCGAGGCAAGGACGGCAGAAGCCGGGAAGAAACGTCTCATGGGCGGGCCTCCTTCATCGCATATGGCTCTAGTATAGGCCGATGGCCCGTCCTTGACAAATCGCCCGGGTCCCGGGCCCGCGAGGCGCGGCGTTACCCATGATCCCCGAAATCCGCTATGATGGAGGGGATGAACAACCCACGCAGAACCATCTTCTGGGGCCTTCCGACCGCCGGGGGAGCCCTCCTGCTGACGGCCTTATTCACGCTCGTGCTGCCTGTCGGCTCCTGGGGCCAGGCCGATCAGGCGGCCGTCGCCGCCGGGGCCCAGGCCGCCGGGCCCGACCAGCCGGACCTCGACCGGAAGATCCCCGTCGATCCCAAGATCACCGTCGGGGAGCTGGCCAACGGCCTTCGGTACTGGATCCGGGAGAACCGCGAGCCCCGCAACCGGGCCGAGCTGCGGCTCGTCGTCAGGGCCGGGTCTGTCCTCGAGGACGACGACCAGAGGGGCCTGGCCCACATGGTCGAGCACCTGGCCTTCAACGGCACCCGGAACTTCCCGCGCCAGAAGATGGTCGATTTCCTGGAGTCCGTCGGCATGCGCTTCGGGCCCGACCTCAACGCCTTCACCGGTTTCGACGAAACGATCTACATGCTCAAGGTGCCTACGGACTCCCCGGCGATCCTGGGGACATCGTTCCTCATCCTCGAGGACTGGGCCCGCGGACTGAGCTTCGAGCCGGAGGCCGTCGAGAAAGAGCGCGGGGTCATCGTCGAGGAGTGGCGCCTCGATCGGGGGGCCGACGCCCGGATGCGCGACGCGCAGCTGCCGGTCCTGCTGCGGGGGTCGCGCTACGCGGAGCGTCTGCCCATCGGGAAGAAAGAGGTCATCGAGACGTTCGAGCATGAGACCCTGAAGCGCTTCTACCGGACCTGGTACCGCCCGGACCTCATGGCGGTCATCGCCGTGGGCGATTTCGACCGGGACCGGATCGAGGAGCTGGTCAAGAAGCATTTCGCGCCCATCCCGGCCGACCCCGGGGCCCCGCCGAGGCCGGATTTCCCCATCCCCGACCATAGCGAGACGCTGTTCGCCGTCGTCGCCGACGAGGAGGCCGCCGACAGCGTCGTGGCCGTCTATCACAAGCTCCCGCTGAGGGACCAGAGCACCGTCGGGGCCTACCGGCAGATGCTCGTCGAGAGGCTGTTCGTCGGCATGCTCAACGAGCGGTTCGCCGAGATGGCCCAGAAGCCGGGCGCGCCGTTCCTGGGGGCGGTCGCCAGCCACGGGCCGTTCATCGGATCGAAGGAGGCCTTCGTCCTGTCGGCCCTGACCGAAGAGGGCCGGATCGCCGAGGGGCTGCGGGCCCTGTACACGGAGGGCGAGCGGGTGGAGCGGTTCGGCTTCACCGCGACCGAGCTCGAGCGGTACAAGAGCGAGATGATGCGGGTCTTCGAGAGCGCTTTGGCGGAGAGGGAGACCGAGGATTCCTCGACCTACGCCGAGGAGTTCACCCGGGCTTTCCTCGAGGGCGAGCCGACTCCCGGCATCGAGTACGAGCACGACATGCACGTCCGCCTCATGCCGGGCATCGGCCTCGACGAGATCAACCGCCTGGCCGGGGAGTGGATGGGGGAGGAGAACCGGGTCGTGCTGGTCAACGTCCCCCGCAAGCCGGGCCTCGACGTGCCCGCGGAAGCCGAGTTGCGGGCCGTCCTTGAAGAGGTCGACGGTCAGGAGATGGCCCCTTACGAGGACGAGACGAGCGAAGAGCCGCTGATGGCCGAGCCGCCCGAGCCGGGCGAGATCGTCGGCGAACGGGTCATCGAGGCGGCCGGGGTCACGGAGTGGACCCTGTCCAACGGCGCCCGGGTCGTCCTCAAGCCGACGGATTTCAAGGAGGACGAGATCCTGGTGAGGGCCACGAGCGCGGGGGGGGTGTCGCTGGCCGAGGACGAGAACCTCGTGCCGGCCAACACCGCCGACCAGGTCGTGGCCGCCGGGGGATTGGGTCCGTTCAACGCCGTCGCCCTGCAGAAGAAGCTGGCCGGCCAGGCGGTCTTCGTCCGGCCGACGATCGGCGAGCTCGACGAGGGCCTGACGGGGAGCGCCTCGCCGCGGGACGTCGAGACGCTCTTCAAGCTCATCCATTTGGTGTTCACCGAGCCGCGGCCGGACCCGGACGTCTTCGAGGTCATCAAGACGCAGCTGAAGTCGTACTTGGAGAACCGGGCCAAGAGCCCCGAGACGGTCTTCTCGGACGTCCTGCGGACGACGCTGCAGAGAGACCATCCGCGCTTCCGGCCGATGACCGTCGAGGAGGTCGACAAGATGGACCTCGAGCGGTCGCTCGCGTTCTACCGCGACCGGTTCGCCGACGCCGGGGACTTCACGTTCGTCTTCGTCGGCAAGATCGACCTGGAGCGGATGAGGGAGCTGGCGAAACGGTACCTGGCCTCGCTGCCTTCGGCGGGGCGCGAGGAGTCGTGGCGCGACTGGCGCATCTCGCCGCCCGAGGGGGTCGTCGTGCGGTCGGTCGAGAAAGGGGTCGAGCCCAAGAGCCTGGCGGCCGTCGTTTTCTCGGGGCCGTTCGACAACACGCTCGACAACCGCAACGCGCTGCGGGCGGCCTCGCAGATCCTCGAGGTCCGGCTGCGCAAGCTGCTGAGGGAGGACCTCGGCGGCACCTACGACGTCGGGGTCCGGCCGGCCTACACCCAGATCCCCCGCGAAGAGTACCGCGTGAGCATCGAGCTCGGCGCCGACCCGGGGCGGATCGACGATCTGACGTCGGCCATCTTCCGGGAGATCAAGAAGCTGAGATCGAAGGGCCCGACCGAGCAGGAGATCGGGGACTTCCGGGCCGGGGAGGAGAGGTCCTTCGAGACCATCGTCCGGCAGAACTCGTGGTGGCTGACGCGGCTCACCGAGAGCTACCGGCTCGGCGAGGACCCGGCCTGGATCCTCAGGTTCCCGGCCTCGCTCGAGCGGGTGACCAAGAAGGCCGTCCGGGCCGCCGCCCGGCTCTACTTCAACACCGAGCGCTACGTCCAGGTCACCCTCTACCCCGAACGTGCCTTGGCTGCTGGTTCTCGCTGATAATAAACAAGATAACGAAATCCTCAAGCTGAAGGAAGGGCCTTAATCGGCCTTTTCAGGGCTAATAAGCCGCTTTATCGATTCGCCACGGCCATGGCTCTGATAGCGATTTTTCTTTATTTGGTTTGCGGCCCAACCCTGCACTCTCAGGCTCCAATCTGTCGATCGGGGGCCGAATGGTGGACTGATCCTGGGATTAGATCATGGGAATCGGCGTGATCTGAGATCCAAGGGCCGGATTGTCTTAACAACGGACCGGAGCGCGCACCTGACGCGGCCCAGTGGCCGAGGCCTCGGGCGGCGCGGGCGACAAGCTCCTCGTCGGCCTGAATCCGCGGCTCCGAGAACGTTCTTGCGCGGCGCCGGAGACCTGTGATATAAATCCCACTTCGATCCGTTTTTGGAGGAAACCATGTCCGCGAAAAAGAAGGTCCTTATCATCGACGACGACCCGGCGATCTGCGACTCCGTCAAGGCCATCCTCGACGCCAATGGATACGAAACGGCCGTCGCCCTCAGCGGCAAGGACGGATTGGCGGCCTTCCGGCAAATGAAACCCGACCTCGTCCTCTGCGACATGATGATGGAGGACATCGACGCGGGGGTCAAGGTCGCCAAGGCCATGAAAGACGAGAGTCCGGGAACTCCCATCTTCCTCCTGAGCACGGTCGGCGACGCGACGGCGAACACCATCGGGATCTACAACCTCGGCTTCAGCGGCGTGTTCCAGAAGCCCGTCGATTTCGATCTCATGCTGTCGGTCATCGCCAAGCATTCCTAGACCGGCTGAAGACGGCCTCGGGCCGGCGCCTCGTTGGCGGGCCGCCGGGTGCCCGCGCTCCCGTCGCCTCCTCTGCTCCGGGCTGCCATGGAGACGATCCTCGTCGAACTGTTCCGGGCTGCGGCCGATGCGGCTTCTTTCCGCCGTTCGGTCATGTCGCTCAACGGGGCGTTCGATTTCTCCAGCGCCGACATGATCGAGCTCGGCACGGCCTATTTCGAGAAGCATCCCGACCGGCCGCACGACAGGGACATGGACGAAGTCCGCCTGGGCTACGAACTGGTCCGCATCTGCGTCATCGAGAAGATGGTCCTGGCCGTGCCAACCGTTCGGAGGCCGCTCTACCGCACGGCCCTGAACGACGCCACCGCCGCCGGTCGCGTCGCCGATGACCTGGCCCGGGCGATCGGAGCGGACGGCCTGGCCGTGGACATCTCCCGCCTCCGGGCCGCCTTGGACGACGTCAGAAGGGCCATCGACGAGATCCCCAAAGGCATGATCAAGGAGAGATTCGTCGGGGGGATCAGCAGCCTGTCCAACATCCTCTACGTTCTGAAGATGAAGGTCCGGCCGCCGGTCCCGTGACCTGCCGGTGTCCGTGGGATCGACGGCCGCCCGCCTTTACTTCGGCCCGTTGATTTGGTATCATGATCCTCCGATAATAACCCGGGCGGCATATTCCCTGCTCGAAGTCTCTCTCCCCGCGGGGGGATCGCGCCGCGAGTTCGGAGAGACGGGGGGCCGGGCGCATAGATACCCGCTGGGCAACTCCCGCTGAAAGAAAGGGCGACCTTTCTCTCGCGGAACGGATCTGAGAGAGTCGTCTGATGATCTACAGAACGGGTTTGTGCAACTTCTGCGGGACGGGCTGCGGCCACCTTTTGAAGATCGGCGACGGGGCCGTCCGGGGCGTTTTCGCCCTGCCCGGTCACCCCGTCAGCGCCGGCCGGCTGTGCGTCCGCGGATGGCATATCCACGAGCTCCTGGCCACGCGCGAGCGCCTGACCGGGGCCCGCGTCCGCAAGAACGGGGCTTTTGTCGAGACTCCGTTGGACGAGGCCATCGCCCTGGCCTCCGACCGGCTGGCCTCCTTCCCCCCCGAAGCCGTGGCCTTCGAGGCCTCCCCTCGGGCTTCGAACGAGGACAACTACCTCCTCGTCAAGCTGGCCCGGGCCGTCTTCGGCACGAACAACATCGGTCTGGCCTCCGACCGGGGGCATGGAAACACCGTCGACGTCCTCCTGGGGAGCGGCGGGTTGCCCGCCCTCCTCGCATCCGTGGACGACATCCGCAAAGCGGCCTTCATCCTGGTCGTCGGGGCCGACATCACCCGTCAGAATCCCATCCTCGGCTCCGAGCTCCACCTGGCCGCCCGCCGCGGGGCCCGGCTTGTCACGCTCTCGAGCCGCGTCACTCAGATTGCCCGCCTCAGCGGCGACCATCTCCAGAGCCGTCCGGGGTCCAAGCGGATCGCCCTGGCGGCCATGGCCAGGGCCTTGATCGACGAGGGCCTCGTGGACCGGGCCTTTGTCGAGGAGCGGACCGTCGGTTTCGACAATTTCGCCCGGTCCCTGGACGGGCTCGATCTAGGGCAAACCGCATCGCGGACCGACATCGAGACCGACCGGCTACGGGAAACGGCCCGCCGCCTGGCCGAAGCGCCGACGGCCGTCGCCGTCTTCCCCTCGGGCATTTCCGGCCTCGACCGCGAGACGATCGCCATGGCCCATAACCTGTTCCTCGCGGCCGGAAAGGCCGGCCGAGCCGGCTGCGGCCTGCTGCCGGCGACGGGGATCTGCAATATCGCCGGCGGCTGGGACATGGGTGCCGCTCCGCGGTTCCTGCCCGGCTACGCGGCGGTTGACGATCCGGAAGCCGCTTCCAGGTTCGGCAAGCTGTGGTCGGCCAAGCCGCCCGTCGCCCCCGGCAAGACGGCCGACGAGCTGCTGTCGGCCTCGCCCTCGCCCCTCAAGGCCCTGGTCGTCGCCGACCACGACGAGGGCCTTGTCCGCCGCGCGGAGACCATCAAGGGCCTGGAACTCGTCATTTACGTCGGGGCTTTCGACAATCCATTCGCGGACCTGGCCCATATCGTCCTGCCGGTCGCCAGCTACGCCGAGGCCGACGGGACCTACACCAACGCGGAGCGGCGCATCCAGCTCAACCGCAAGAAGATCGAGCCGCCCGAGGGCGTCGCGCCGGCCTGGCGCCTCTGGACGGCCCTGGCCGCCAGGCGGGGCGTCTTTTGGCCTTACCGGTCCGCCTCCGACGTCATGGACGAGATCGCGGCAGCCGTGCCGGCGTACTCGGCCGTGACCTACGAGAAGCTGGACAAGAGGTTCGGCCTCCAGTGGCCCTGCGACGAGCGGTATCCGGAAGGCTGCCCCCGTCCCGACCCGGTTCGGGCCGGCGCCCGCTTCGCGTTCGCCTCCGTCGGCGCCGCGCCTCCGGCGCCCGCCCCGACCGAGGAATACCCTTTGCTGCTCACCGCGGGGACGGACACGACCTTCTGGCACACGAACAACATCATGAAGAGGACCTACATCCCCAAGCGGGAGTACAACGCCCTGCTCCTCCTCTACCCCCAGGGTCTCGTCGAGATCTCGGCCGAGGACGCGGCCCGCTTCGGGGTCCGCGACGGGCGACCCGTGAGGATCGTCTCGTCTTCCGGGGCCATGCGGGTCGCCGTCCGGGTCACCTCCGACGTGCGGCCCGGGACGGCCTACGTCCCCTATTTCGTCGGGGACATGGCCGCCGGGTTCCTCGAGGCCCACGGATACCTCCTTGAAGGGGGGGAGGATTCCGTGGCCCCCGTGAGGATCGAGAAGGTGTGACAATGCATATCCTGCCCAAAGCCGGCTTTCACCGCCTGCTCGAGGCCCTCGCGGAACGGTACGCCCTTTACGGCCCCGTTCGCCACGAGGTCTCGGGCGAAACGCTCTTCGACCGGGCCGAAGATCCTGTCCGCATCGACCTCGACGCGCCCATTCCCTACAATCCTCCCAAGGGGATCCTGTTCCCGCAGTCCGAGTGCGTCATGTCCTTCCGTTACGACCGGGCGTCCAAGGCCGCTTCGGTCGAGCGGGCCGGGCTCGGCGCGCCCAAAGCCCTCGTCGGGATCCGGGCCTGCGACCTCAACGGGCTGCTCTGCCTGGACCGTTTCTTCCTGGGCCAGGAATTCGTGGACGAGGTCTATCTCGAACACCGCAAGAATATGTTCATCGTGTCCAACACATGCGTCCACCCCTTCCCCCAGTGCTTCTGCGTTTGCACGGACAGCGGCCCGGCGGCGACGGAGGGCTTCGACCTCGACTTGACCGACATCGGAGAGGGGTATCTCCTCCAGGCCGGCACCCCGAAGGGCGAGGCCATGGTCCGGACGCTCGGGCTGGCCGAGGCGCCCGCCGCCGCGGCTACCCTGAGGGCCCGGGCCGTAGACCGCTCGATCGGCCTCTTCACGGGCCTGGCCGTGGACAACAAGGCCTGGATCTCGCGGGCTGTCAACCGGATCACCACGGGATTCATTCCCAACGAGGTCTGGGAATATATCGGTGACCAATGTTTCGAGTGCGGCGCATGCGCCTTCGTCTGCCCGACTTGCTCCTGCTTCAACATCGAGGACACGGCGGCCGGGGAGGAGCGTTCGGACCGGCGAAGGACCTGGGACTCCTGCTCCTTCGAAGGCTACACCCGGATGGCCGGGGACCACAATCCGCGAAAGCCGGTCGAGGACCGCCGCAACAAGCGCTTTTTCTGCAAGCTGTCGTTCTCCCAGTCCAAGAAATATCTCCGGCCCGGGTGCGTGGGCTGCGGGCGCTGCGTCCGAGTCTGTCCGGGCGACATCGGGCTGCCGAACGTCGTGACGGCCATCCGCCGCGAGACGGCCAAGCAGGTGCCCCATGAATGAGACACGCGACGCCGCCATCGTCACCGTTCCGGCCGTGGCCGTCATCGACGAGGTCCAGGACGAGATCGAGGACGTCAAAACGTTCTATTTCTCGTTCGAGGATCCCGCCGTCGGCCGGTCCTTCCGCATCCGGTCCGGGCAGTTTGTCATGTGCACGGTCTTCGGGGCCGGCGAGTTCGCCGTTTCGCTGCCATTCAGCCCCGAAGCCGACCGGCCCCATTTGTCGGTGCGTCAGGTCGGGAAGGTCACCCGGGCCCTCCACGAGCTGCGGCCGGGCGACAAGATCGGGTTACGCGGCCCGTTCGGCAACGGCTTCCCGTTCGAGGCCATCAAGGGCAAGAACGTCGTCTACGTCGCCGGCGGCATCGGGCTCATTCCGCTCCGCTCATCCATCGTCCACGTCCTCCAGCACCGGCCGGACTTCGGCCGCATCCTTCTTCTCTACGGGGCTCGGTCGTCGAAGGAGCTCATGTACCGCTACATGATCGATGAATGGAAGCGGATCGAGGGCTTCGAGACCTCCTTCACGATCGACCGCCCCGAGACGGGCTGGACCGACCGCGTCGGTTTCGTCCACACGCTCATCGGGCCGGCCGCCGTGCCGGTCAAGGACACGGTTGCCTTCGTCTGCGGGCCGCCCGTCATGTTCAACGCCGTCATCAAGGAGCTCGGCGCGGCCGGGCTCAAGGATGAGGCCATCATCTCGACCCTCGAACGGCACATGAAGTGCGGCATCGGCAAGTGCCAGCACTGCGCCATCGGCCGGACCCTGGTCTGCACGGACGGCCCGGTCTACACGTACAAGCAGATCAAGACCCTGGGGGAGCAGATCTGATGGGCCCCTTGGCCGGCCTCGCCGAGGTCCTCCGGGAAAAGACCTGCCTGGTCGGGCTGGGCAACCCCGGCCGGAGGGACGACGGTGTCGGGCCATGGCTGGCCGAGGCCGTCCGGACATCGGCGGGCGGGCGCCAGCTGATCGTCTTTAACGTCGAGGACGTCCTCGAGAACTTCGTCTTCGGGATCGCCGAGACCGAATGTCCCCACGTCGTCATCGTCGACGCCGCGGCGACCGGCGGGGAGCCCGGGAGCGTTGTCTTCGGGTCGCTCGAGGACTTCGCCGACGCCGGATCGGTCTCGACCCACAAGCCCGCGCTCGAGCTGAGCGGGAAGATCCTCGCGTCCGCCGGCAAGAGGGTCTTTCTCCTGGGTATCGTCCCCGAGGACCTGGGCTATGGAGAGGGCCTGACGCCCCGGGTCGAACGGGCCGCCAGCCGTATCCGGGACCTCGTTCTGAAGGCCGCGGGGCGCGCCGGTGAGGAGAAACCCCATGGGACATGATCTTTTCGGGACCCTGTCCATCGGCTTCGGCCTCCTGGCCGCCGCGGCCGTCCTCGCGCCGCTCTTCGCAGGCCGGAAGCGCCTGGCCGGGGCCGTCCATTTCGCCCTGACGGCCGCCGCCGGAGCGGCCTTCCTCGCCGTAAGCGTCCGGTCGCTCGCCGCCGGCGGGCACGCCGAGGCTTTCGTGCGCCTGGGGCCGCTTTCCGTCCCGTTCCTGATCGACGGCTTTGCCGGGGTCTTCGTCGGGCTCATCGCCCTGATGGCCGCGTCGGCGGCGCTCTATTCCATCCGCTACATGGAGCACTACGAAGACTACGGCGTGAAAGGCTATTACTTCTGGTTCCCGCTCTTCGTCCTGGGGATGATCGCCCTGGTCACCGTGGACGACCTCGGCCCCGGCTTCACCGCGGCCTGGCAGATCATGACCGTGGCCTCCTATTTCCTCATCCGGTACGAATCGAGGAAGCGGGGCAACGTCCGCAGCGCCGGGCGGTACCTGGCGCTCATGGAGCTGGCCTGGCTTCTCGTGACGGGGGGGGCCTTCTTCATCGACGGGCACTCGTTCGGCCACGCGATGCCCGAGATCGCCGCCGGCGTCGCCCGCACCGGCGGGCTGCCGCTGGCGCTTTTCCTGGGCTTCCTTCTCGTCGGATTCGGCTTCAAGGCCGGCGTCTTCCCCCTCGGGCAGCTCTGGCTGCCCGACGCGCATTCCATCGCCCCTTCCCCTGTCAGCGCGCTCCTTAGCGGGGTCATGCTCAAGACCGGCGTTTACGGCCTGCTGAGGACGTTCTTTTTCCTGGCCCCGGCCTCCGGAAGCGGCTTCGACCAGAGGGCCTGGGGCGGCCTCCTGGCCGCGATCGGCGTCGTGACCCTGTTCATCGGGACCGTCCAATCCGTCAAACAGAGCGACACCAAGCGCCTCCTGGCCTTCAGCTCCATCGGCCAGATCGGCTATATCGTCTTCGCCTCGGGCGCGGCCCTGCTGCTCGCGGCCGGCCCCGATGCCGCCGTCCGGTCCCTGGCCGCCGTCGCTGCCATCGGGGCCCTCTATCACATCCTCAACCACGCGGTCTTCAAGGGGCTGCTCTTCCTTTCGAGCGGCAGCCTGCTCTACGCCACTGGGACCAAGGATCTCAACAAGCTGGGCGGCCTCATCGTCCTGATGCCCGTGAGCGCAGTGGTCGCCGGCATCGCCTCCCTGTCGATCTCGGGCATGCCGCCGACGAGCGGTTTCGCCAGCAAGTGGGCCATCGTCGCGAGCTCGCTGCTCGGCGGCGGGACCGGCGGCGCTCTCGTCCTGTTCGGCGTCGTCGCCCTGTTCACGAGCGCCGTGACATTGGCCTGCTACGTCAAGTTCTTCGGCATGGCCTTCACCTCGGCCGGCGCCGAGCGGACGGTGTCCCGGGATGTCCGGGAGGTCCCGGCGTCCATGCTGGCCCCCAAGATCGCGCTCGCCGTCCTCTGCGTCGTCCAGGGCCTGTTCCCCGTCCTCTTCTACGACCTGATCGCCTCCGCCTTCCGTAGCTCCGAGGGCTTCCTGCTGTCCGAGGCCTTCCCGGCCGCGGGGGCGCCGGGCGGGCTGTCGGCCACCGCCCTCGGGGTCCGCGTCGCGGGCCTGTTCGGATCCCCGTTCAACGCCGCGGCCAGCCCGCTTCTCATCCTCGGCCTCCTCGGGCTGGCCCTTCTGGCGGCTTCGTTCCTGAGGAAAGCGGGAGGCGGCGAGGAGCGGAAGGCTCCGACATGGCTCTGCGGCTACCAGGACAGCGGCGACGCCAACCGTTACGCGGACCGCAACATGTTCGCCGCCCTGAGAGGGCTGTTCCGTTGGACGGGCGGCAAGACGGAGAATCCCCCGCCATGAGGCCGCTGAGGAGAAGAGCATGAACCCCGTCGAAACCGCCCGGACGATCAAGGAGGAATTCGGCCCCGCTGTGCGGGGAGTCGAAACCCCCTCGCCGGACCGCCTGTTCATCGACGTTGAGCGAGCCGCGCTGCGGGCGGTCTCCAACCGGCTCGTCGCCCTTGGCGGCCGTTACATCGTCGGCGTCGGCTACGACGAGATCGCGCGCAACGGAACGCTCGGCCTCGTCCACACCTTGGCCTTCGACGCCGGGCACTGGGCCGCGGCCGTCCGGACCTCGGCCCCGGCCGCTGAGCCCGCGTTCGAATCCATCACCCCCGACATCCCCGGCGCCGGGTGGTCCGAGCGCGAATACATGGACCTTCTGGGGATGACCTTCACCGGCCATCCCAAGCCCAAGCGCCTCGTCCTGGCCGACGACTGGCCGGCCGGCATCCATCCGCTCCGCAAGGAGGTCCCCTACAACCTCGTCCCGCCGGCGGCCGAGGACGTCGCCTACCAGCTGGACGAAGCTCCGGAGGGGACGACCATCGTCCCCATCGGCCCGTTCCATTCCAGCCTGCACGAACCCGAGCACTTCGCCGTCTATGTCGACGGGGAGACCATCAAGGGCTGCGATTACCGCGGGTTCATGACCCACCGCGGCATCGAGAAGCTCTGCCAGACCCAGGTCAGCTACAACGAGGTGCCCTTTATCGCCGAGCGCATCTGCGGCATCTGCGGCTCGGTCCACGCCACGACCTACGCGCAAGCCGTGGAGGCGGCCGCCGGCATCCGCATCTCGCGGCGGGCCGAGTACATCCGGACGATCATGCTCGAGATCGAGCGGCTCCACTCCCACCTCCTCTGGCTGGGAGTCGCCGGCCACCTGATCGGGTTTGACACCGTCTTCATGCAGGCCTGGCGGGTCCGCGAGAGGATCATGTGGCTGTCGGAGCGGATCACGGGCAACCGCAAGACCTACGGCATGGTGATCATCGGCGGGGTTCGCCGGGACATCTCGCCGGAGACGGCCCGGGATATCGAGCAGGTCCTTGACGCGGTCGAGCGGGAGAGCCTAGCCCTCGAGCGATCGATCGTCGGCGACACCGCGATCCACAGGCGGACCAAGGGCGTCGGATCGCTCTCCAAGGAGGAGGCCGTCCGCTGGAGCCTCGTCGGGCCGGTCGCCCGGGCCCGGGGCATCGACATCGACGTCCGCCGCGACCATCCCTACGCCGCCTACGCCGACATGGCCTTCGACGTCCCGGTCGTCGACAGCGGTGACGTTTGGGGGACGCTCGTCGTCAGGGTCCTCGAGATCTTCGAGTCCATCAAGATCCTCCGGCAGGCCCTCCGCGGTCTGCCCGGCGACGGGCCCCTGCTCGTCGAGATCGCCGAGGCCCTGCCTCCCCTGCGGCACGCCTTCTCGCTCGTCGAAGCCCCGCGCGGCGAAGCGGCCCACTACGTCGTCACGGGCGAGGAGAACCGGCCCGAGCGCTGGCGCGTCCGGGCCCCGACGTACCCCAACCTCCAGGCGGTCCCCGCGATGCTCCTCGGGGACCAGTTCGCCGACTTCCCGATCGTTCTCGGCAGCATCGACCCGTGCTTCTCCTGCACGGACCGGGTCGCCGTGATCGACGTCCGGACGGGCCGCCGCCGCTCGATGGACAGGCGAGAGCTGGAGGGTGTCTCGCGGGGGAGTCGAGGATAGGATCATGATCATGGGCATCGTTCTCGTGCTGGTCAACGTGATCGTCTTCGTCCTGCTGGCCCCGTTCTACGACGGGGTGATGCGCAAGGTCACCGCCCGGGTCCAGTCCCGGAAGGGTCCGCCCGTCTTCCAGTCCTACCTCGATCTCCTCAAGCTCCTGGGCAAGGAGAACGTGTCCTCGGCCGAGGGATGGCCTTTCCGTCTCGCGCCCCTGGCCGCCCTGGCCTCGATCACGGCCGTCGTCGGCCTCGTCCCGCTGGCCGGACGGGCCAACGCGCTGAGCGACCGGGTCGACATCATCACCGTCGTCTACCTGCTGGCCCTGGGCGGGGTCTCCGTCCTCCTGGGCGCCCTGGCCAGCCGGAACACCTTCGCCACGATCGGGGCCAGCCGCGAGATGATGACCATGATCATGATCGAGCCGGTGCTGGCCATGACCCTGATCCTGTCGGCCGTCCGGGCCGGCGGCCTGGGTCTGCCGGGGGCCATGGCCGGCGTCGCCGCCTCCGGGTTCGGATGGTCGACCGGCCTGATGCTCGTTGTCTACCTGCTGGCCCTACAGGCCTTCGTAGCCAAGCAGCCGTTCGACATCGCCGAGGCCGAGACCGAGATCCTCGAGGGCCCGTTCATCGAGTACGGCGGGCCCCGCTACGCCCTGTTCAAGCTCTATGTGATGATCAAGCAGATGTTCTATGCCTTCCTGCTCGTCTCGGCGTTCCTGCCGGCCGCCCGGACCGGAGCCTATCCCCTCGACGCGTTCGTCCAGCTCGCGGCGGTCCTGGCCGTCCTCGTCCTCGTCGCCGTGGTCGGCTCGACGAACCCTCGGCTGCGGATCGATCAGGCGGTCCGGTATTACGCGGCCCTCATCGTCGCGTCCCTGTGCGCCGTCGTGCTGGCGCTGGGAGGACTTTGAAACAGCCGGGAGAGAGTGTGACATGTGGCTGACGAGCAAGATCAAGCAAGTCCTGATGGTCATCAAGCCGGGGGTCGTTACCCTGAAGTACCCCTTCGAGCCGCGCCCGGCGCCCGAGGCCTTCCGCGGCGCCCCCCGTTGGGACCACACGAGGTGCATCGGCTGCGGCGGCTGTGCCAACCATTGCCCGGCGCGGACCATCATGACCCGGGACATCTGCCAGGAGATCCGCATCCTGCTCTACGACGGGGCCCGCTGCACCTACTGCGGACGCTGCGCCGACATCTGTCCGGAGAAGGCCATCGCCATGACCCGGGATTACGAGCTGGCCACGCCTTCGCGCGAGGACATCACGGCGACCTTGGAGCTGTTCATGCTGACCTGCCAGCGCTGCGGGCGCTGCTACGACATGGAGACGCGCAACGTCATCGACAAGCTCGACCTCCGCGGCTACCGTTACGACGACCTCGAGGCCCGGACGGTCCTGCGCCGGACGAGCGACCGGCTCGATCCGGCCCTCCTCGAGGCGACCGAGCGGACCTCGAGGCCCACGGAGTGAGGAGGCGGACATGCTGAAGACGATCGCCCGGAAATGCTTTCCCCGCTCGCTGTGGGTCTATCATTGCAACAGCGGCGCCTGCAACGGCTGCGACATCGAGATCCTCAATATCCTGACGCCCTACTACGATGTCGAGCGCTTCGGCATCAAGCTCGTCGGCTCGCCCCGACATGCCGACGTCATGCTCCTGTCGGGGGCCGTGACGCGGCCGACCTTGCCCCTCGTCAAGAAGGCCTACGACGCCATCCCCGCGCCCAAGCTCGTGTTCGGCATCGGCTCCTGCGCCGTGGGCGGCGGGTGCTGGTTCGACACCTACAACGTGACCGGCGGGGCCGCCACGGCCGTGCCCGTCGACTATCTGATCCCCGGGTGCCCGCCGCGGCCGGAGGCCATCATCTACGGAGTCGCCCTGGCGATGGGGCTGGTCGACAAGAAGGCGGCGCCCGTCGACCTCAAACAGGTCGAGTTCCCAATCGACGCCTACGAGAGGAACAAAGCCTGGGAAGAGCGGAACGTCATTTATGAGCTGCTGAAGCACTGAGCCCGCGGCCAGGGAGCGTGACTGCCATGCCCAAGAAGATCCTCATCGTCGACGATGACAGCGACCTCGTCGCCAGCCTGTCCCAGGTCCTGGCGGCGAACGGGTACGAGACGGCCGCGGCGTCCAACGGGGCCGAAGGCCTGCGGGCTCTCGAGGCCGAGAGGCCCGATCTCGTCATCCTGGACGTCATGATGGAAACGGATACGGCGGGCTTCGAGGTCGCTGACCGCATTCGCAGCTCCCGCCCGACTTCCAAGTACCGGGAGTTCAAGGACATCCCGATCATCATCCTGACGGCCATCGACCAGGTCACGAACTCGCGGTTCTCCTTGGACCATGGCGAGAGCTTCCTGCCGGGCATCCACGACTTCCTGACCAAGCCGGTCGACGTCGAGGAACTCCTGGCCAGGGTCCGAAGCTCGCTGGGATGAACCAACCGGAATGATCAAGAGGGTCCTGGGCTCGAACATCCGCTTCAAGCTGGTCGTCAGCCTGTTGTCGATCGTCGTCCTGACCGGCGTCCTGTCGATCGTCGTCGGGCTCAACGTCATCAACACGAACGTCATCCGTGACGCCCATGAGACCGTGCGATTCTCGCTGGCCTCGACCGTCGAGCTTTACCAGGAGGAGATCGACGGCCGGTCGCGGGTCATCCAGTATGTGGCGAGGACACCGGAATTCGTCCGGGGCGTGGCCGCGCGCGACAGGGCGTTCCTCTTCGGGAAGACCGACCGGATCAGGAAGGAGTTCGGCTTCGACATCGTCAACGTCGTCGACGCCGATGGGGCCATCCTCGTCCGGGCCAACAACGCGGAGGCCTACGGCGACAGCATGAGCGGCTACCGGACCATCCAAGAGGTCTTGAGGACCCGAAGGCCGGTCGCCGGGACGGGCGTACTGACCTTCGAGGACATCGCCCGGGAGGGCGAGGACCTGGCCCGCCGGACGCTCATCGAGATCGTGCCGACGGCGCGCGCCCGGCCGAGGCCGTCGCTGCTCGAAGACCGGGCCATGGTCATCAAGATCGCCGCGCCCATCCTCTCGGGGGACCGCCTCGAGGGCGTTCTCTACGCGGCCATCCTTCTCAACAACAATGCGACGTTCATCGACCGCTTCAAGAGGCTGATCTTCAAGGACGAGCAGATCGACGGGCGGGAAGTCGGGACGGCGACCCTCTTCCTGGGCGACGTCCGGATCGCCACGAACGTCGTCGATGAAGCCGGGCGAAGGGCCATCGGGACCCAGGTATCGGAAGACGTCTACAAGCAGGTCTACGAGGAGGGCCGCAACTGGTTCGGCAAGGCCTTCGTCGTCACCGATTGGTACATCTCCGGCTATGCGCCCCTGCGGGACTTCGACGACCAGATCCTGGGGATCATCTACGTCGGGGTCCTGGAGAAGAAGTTCGACATCGTCGTCCGGAACACGACGATCTCGTTCCTCATCGTCATCCTCATCACGACCGTCCTGGCCCTGGCCCTGGCCGGCTATCTCATCAACCTCTACACCAAGCCGGTCAAGCGGATCATCGACGCCTCGACGGAGATGGCCCTCGGCTTCTACAACCGGATCGAGGTCAACCCTCACGACGACGAGGACGCCCGCCATCTCGCCCGGGCCTTCAACGGGATGGTCGACGCCCTGGAGGAACGCGACCGTCAGCTCCGGGAGCAGGCCGAGAGGACCATCCTGAAATCCGAGAAGCTGGCCTCGATCGGCCGGCTCGCCTCGGGTATCGCCCACGAGATCAACAACCCCCTGACCGGGATCCTGACCTACAGCAGCCTGCTCCTCAAGGAGCTCCAGGGCACCAAGCACGAGGAGGACCTCAAGGTCATCCGCGACGAGACCATGCGCTGCCGGACCATCGTCCGCGGCATCCTGGATTTCGCCCGGGAGGACAAGCCGGAGATGGTCCTCTCCAACCTCAACGCCATCATCGAGGACAGCCTCAAGATCCTCGTCAAGCACGTCAATTTCCATAACATCGAGGTCGTCAAGGATCTCGATCCCAACCTCTCCCCGGTCCGCGTCAACGCCAACGAGATCCGGTCGGTCATCAACAATTTGGCCGTCAACGCCGCCGACGCCATGCCCGGAGGGGGGCGGCTGACCATCACGACGGCCACCGACGAGGCCACGAACATGGTCGTCATCCGGGTTGCCGACACGGGGGGCGGGATCAGCAAGGAGAACATGGGCATGCTCTTCGAGCCGTTCTTCACGACCAAGGACAAGGGCCAGGGGACCGGGCTGGGGCTGGCGATGGCATACAACATCATCACCCGGCACAACGGCCTGATCGACGTCCAGAGCGAGATCGAAGTAGGAACGGTGTTCACCATCCAGCTGCCGCGGCCGTAAACGGCGGGCAAGGGAGCGCGACATGGCAGGCAAGATCTTATTCATCGACGACGAGGACATCGTCCTCAAGAGCTGCCGGCGGATCTTCGCCGGTGAGGATCTCGAGGTCGAGACGGCCTCCTCGGGCGAGGAGGGGCTGGCGATGGCCCTTGCGGGGGGCACCGATGTCGTCGTCACCGATCTCAAGATGCCCGGGATGGGCGGGATGGAGGTCCTGAAGAGGCTGCGGAAGGAGCGGCCGGAGCTGGTCGTCGTCGTGTTCACGGGGTACGCGAACGTCGAGACGGCCCGCGAGGCCTTGAAGAACGGGGCCTTCGACTACGTTCCCAAGCCGTTCACGCCCGAGGAGCTTCTCGACGTCGTCCGCAACGCAGTCCAGGCGCGGAGGTCGAGCGGTACGGCCAAGATGCTGGATCTCATGGCCGTCGTCTCCCACGAGCTGAAGAGCCCGCTGGCGACCGTTCAGACCACGGCCGAGACCCTCCACCGGGGCTATTTCGGGGGGCTCGCCCCGGAGCAGAAGAAGATCGTCGAGACCATCCTTCGGAACTGCGCGTATCTCGAGGACGTCATCCGCAGCTACATCGACCTGAGCAAGATGGAGCTGGACGGCCTGGGGTCGTTCGGGCGGAAGATCCGCCTCGGGGCCGACGTCGTCGGGGAGGTCCTCGGGGCGCCCGAGGTGAAGAACAACCTGAAAGGCATGCCCGTCGTGTGGGAGGCTATCGACGATCCCGTCATTCACGGCGATCCGGAGCTCCTGAAGATCGTCGTCCGCAACCTGGTCAATAACGCCATCAAGTACGGCAAGGAAGGGACGCCGGTCAAGGTCCGGCTGGAAGACCGGGAGGGGGAGACCGTCCTGTCGGTCTTCAATGAGGGCGTGGGCATCTCGAAAGAGGACATCGAGAAACGGCTCTTCAAGAGATTCGAGCGTTTGCGCCAGAAGGGGACCGAAGGCGTCAAGGGCTCGGGGCTCGGGCTCTACATCTGCAAGGCCATTGTCGAGAAGCACAGGGGCCGCATCTGGGCCGAATCCGAGCCCGGCTCCTGGGCCCGATTCTCTTTTGCCTTGGCTGCTGGTTCTCGCTGATAATAAACAAGATAACGAAATCCTCAAGCTGAAGGAAGGGCCTTAATCGGCCTTTTCAGGGCTAATAAAGCGGATTTAATGAATTCCCGCCGCAGTTCTGATGTGCATGTCATTTAAGCGCGGATTTTCTGGGTGATAAAAGTCGAATAAGGCCCTAAACGAGTCTTTATATTTTAATAATTTTATTATTATCAAATATATCGGCTAGCCAAGGCAGGTTGATTGACTTCGCCTGAAGGCTGAGATATAGTCCCGGCCAAACGGGAAGCGAGGCTCCCCGGACGTCCATCTAAGGAGGGACGAATGCCCAGGAAATCCCGAACGGTGGGCTTGACGATTCTTTCTCTGTTTCTCGGGGGGCTGGCGTTTCACGCTGACTCACAGGTTGTCCGGCCGCAGATGGAAACGACTCTAAAGACGGCCCCGCCGCCCGCGCCGGTGATCACGGCTTGGGGGCCCAAGGACAAGGTTGCGACGGGAGAGACGCTCTGGTTCCAAGGCACGAACCTCAAACGCGACCTCTTCGTGGTCACGTTCGGCGACCGAAGCGTCCTTCCCCACCTGTACTTCGAAATGTTGCCGACCGCGGCTTCCACCTCGACGCGAATCGTCGTCCAAACGACGGCGGCCATGAAGACCGGCGTCCAGACGAGCACCCCCTTGAAGGTCCTGCACCGGGGGGGGGCGCCTGTCATCTTGGACCCCGACTACCATGTGATCGACCGCGCCGCCCGGTTCAACGGGATCTCCAAGTGGCATAAGGGAGAGACGGCTTCCCACGGCGTGTTCACCGAGGGCCAGGTTTCGGTCACCCTCAATAATCTGGATTTCGCCAATGAAGGGACGGGGATCTATAATGAAGAGATCCGACTCATCGGGCATACGAGATCGAGCGAAGAACCATGCCCGGCGCCTTTGCAAGCGATGAAAAAGCACATCAGCCATTTCGGCTGGGTGACAATAAGATCGATGCCCGTCAATCGAGGCATCACTTGGAAGCGGGACCCGGTCACGCCCTCCCGGATCGTGATCTACCAACTCGGGACCTCTTCGTCCGGTCCCTTGGGGCCAAGATCCAATGTCACCGCGAGCCTGATTTCGACGGGCGGGCTCCAATGCGATTTCATCACGGACGTCGAAGGTTATGCCCCATTTACGAAGGAGAGCGGCTGTGAGCTCCCGGGATTCATCAAGCCCATCGTCGACACCAGCAAGAAATCCCTGGTCACTTTCTCGCTTCGCCGCGCGATCTGATGCGCCTTGGCTGCTGTTGATCGCTGATACTAAAGAACATAACGAAATTTCCAAACTGAAGGAAGGGCTTTAGTCGGCCTTTTCAAGGCAAGAAAGGTGCCAGTAAATTCCCCTCCGCCGGCCGGCGTCTGAGTCTCGATTTCCATAAATCATCTTTTTCAAGCTAAAAAGGTCCCTTAATGCCCTCACAGAGACCTAGAAACAGGGCTAACAGAATTATTGTCAGCTAAATCTTGCAGCCAAGGTGCTAATGGACTAATGGATAGGCGACATTTGATATAATCGGGTTGAGGGCGGCCCCATTTGAACACGCTTGGTCGAGCTGTCGTCTATTTTGCCAGCGGCACAGGAAATTCATTTCTCGTGGCCGGCTGGTTCAGGGAAGCGTGTCAGGCGAGAGGAGTCAGGGCGGCGCTCATCCCGGTCACTCGGGCGACGCCCACGAAGGACATGGCCCCGGCTGTTGACGGCGGGCTCGTCGCTCTGGCTTTCCCGACTCACGGTGGATTGCCGCCTTGGTCGGTCATCAAGTTCCTTTTGCGAATGCCCCGCCGCCGCGGATGGCGCTTCCTCAGTTTGCCGACGCGGGGCAGCTTTTATGTCGGCCCGATCCTCGTCCCAGGCGCGGCGATACTGGCTTCCTTCCTGCCGGGGGCCCTGCTTTTGTTCAAAGGATATCGGCCCGTCGGGGCGGCCAGCTTCGACATGCCCGCCAACATGACCTCTTTGCATCCGAGTCTGACTTCCGGCCATGCCGCCCGTATCACGGCCCGGGCCAGGCGCAAGCATGACCGGCTCATGGAGAGATTTTTCCGCCGCGGCTGGCTCTGGTTGACGCCCAACAACCTTTACGAGGCGCTCTGGTCGGCCGCGCTGCTCACCTTCATCCCCCTGTTCCCGATCCTCTATCTCATCCTCGGGCGCTTCTTCATGGGCAAGCTGATGTTCGCCAACGAGCGCTGCACCGGGTGCGGGATCTGCGCCGCTTCGTGTCCCGCCGGGGCCCTGGTCATGAAGGGGCGGAAACGTCCCCGGCCGTTTTGGCGCTTCAACTGCGAGCACTGCCTGAGGTGCCTCAATTTCTGCCCCCACCAGGCCATCGGCGCGTCCCTGCCCTGGGCCGCCTTCCTCTGGTGGCTGGGGACGGTCGCGGCCATGGTTGGAGCGATTTTCGCCCGGCTCGCGGTCATCGTCCCGGGGCTCGAGTCGGTCCGTGACTACTGGACAGTGCAACTCGCCAATTCCATCGTGTACTACCCGGTCTTCCTGGCCGCATATGCCCTTTTCTACTGGCTATCCCGTTGGCGGCCCGTGAGCGCCATCCTCTCGCGGACTTCGCTCTCCTTCTTCTTCGGCCAGTACAGGGCGCCGGGCGCCACCCTTTCCGATCTTCTCTAATCGGCCCTGGCTGCTGTTATCGACTGATAAAACACAAGTTAGAGAAATCCTCAAACTGAAGAAATTCGCGAAATCGGCCCATCTTGGCCCGATAATCCCCCCATCATGCCTCCCCTGTGTGAGATAATAATTCTAACAACTCATCTGGAGGTCCACATGTCCAAGATCGCGGCCCTGATGGTCGTCCTAGGCGCGTGTCTCATGCTTGCGGCCTGCCAGCCCGAGCCTTCCAGTTCGGCCTCAGACGAGGCTTCGGCCCTTGAAGACCAGATCGAAAGGAAGATCGCATTCATCGAACACCTCCTCGGCCGCCGCGACGACGCGACGCGCCTGATCGATGCGCTTATGGCGGCCCTTCCCGAGCGCGTCTGGCTGACCGAGGTCGAGTACGGGGAGGGCGAAGCCCGCGTCAAAGGGATCGCCCGGTCCAATGTCCTCTTCATCGATTATCTCTCGAGCCTCGAGAGAAGCGATGCACTGGCGGAGGTGGCCCTCCGTTCCTCGGAACGACGGAACGCCCGCGACAGGGAAACGCAGGAGTTCGAGCTCAGGGCCGTTCTCGCGGGGCCGCGCGGCGATGTCCCCCGGGTCTCGGGGCCGGCGGAAACCCGTTTGGAGGAGCGCGAAAAGCTTCTGCCCGCGAGCGACGAAACCGCCGAATCCTTCCGGCAGTTCCAGAGGATGGCCTCCGATGCGGGGATTCAATTGATGAAGTTCGCTCCCGGCAACGCCGTGCGCGGCGAGTTCTATGACCGATGGCCGGTTTCGATCGAGGTCATGGGCGACCCGTCGGGGATCCAGCGGTTCTTCAGCGCGATGGCCGGTCTGCCTGACCTCTGGGTCGTCGACAAGTTCTCGTACAAAACCCTCTCCGCCGACGACAGCCGCTCACCCGTCCGGGCATCCATCGAGGCCCGAACCTTGCTGCGGGATTAAAGTGGGTCCCGAGCCGGCCGGGTCGGGGCCGCAAGATCCCCGATGGCTAAAGCGGCTTTTTTGGCACTGAAAAAGCCGTTTTAGGCCATTTAAAGGCCTCTCCAGCTATGTTTACCCTTTTAATATCAGCTCATTACAACAGCCAAGGCAGGATGAGGCCGGCCTGGGGGCGCCAGCCCTTCACCCTCTCGCCGACTCCCCAGTAATTGGTCGGCCGGTAGAGAAAGATCCACGGCGCGTCGTCACGGACGATCCGGTAGATCCGCCGGTAGATGGCCTGCCGTTGCCCGTCGTCGAAGGTGGCCTGGGCCTGCTCGATGAGGGCGTTGACCTCCTCGCTCTCGTACCCCTCCCACCACGGTCCGCGCAGCGTGGACTGCAGCTTCTCCCGCAGGACGCGGAAGGTGCTTCGCGGGCTCGAGTCGAAGCAGCAGGCGTCGTGGATCCTCTTCTCGCGGACCATTTCGGAGTAAGCGGCCCGGTCCTCGTGGGCGACGATCTCGACCGTCACGCCGGCCTCGGCGAGCTGGCGGGCCATGACGTCCGCCAGGTACGGCGCCTCGTCGGGCATCGACGTCGGGATGTCGAAGACGAGCTTCAGGCCGTCGCCGTAGCCGGCCTCGGCCAGCAGGGCGCGGGCTTTGGCCGGGTCGTGGGGATAGGGCGGCGTCCCCGGATCGTAGCCGAAATGATGCGGGGTCAGGTATCCGTTGAGCGGATCCGCGGCCCCGCCCATGACCTCGGCGATGATGGCCTCGACGTCCAATGCGTAGTTCAGCGCCTGACGCACGCGGGCGTCCCGGCAAGGCCCTTCAAAGCCGTTGAGCATGAAGATGACGCACAGGCCGCTCTTCCATTCGAGAAGCGAGGCCCCCGTCGCGGCCGAGATCCGCAGCCGCCCTTGGTCGTCGATGCCCGCGGCGATGTCCGCCTGGCCGGCGAGCAGGGCGTCGACGCGTTTCGCGGCGTCGGGCTCGCCGACCCAGCGGACAATCTTGGTGGCCGGCGCCTTGCCCCAATAGTCGGGAAAGGCCTCGAGGAGAAGCTCGCCGGACGTCCTCTCGCGCACCATGTACGGCCCGCTGCCCACGTAATCGTTGGGCAGTCGGCCCAGCGCGCTCGCCGGACTGATGGGCATGGCCACGAGGAGGTCGAGGAGGTCGGCCATGGGCTCGCCCGTGACGATCCGCACGGCGAGGTCATCGACCTTGGATATCTCGGCCTCGCCCAAATAGCTCAGGTAGACGCCTTGGGTGCCGAAGGCCCCGCCGATGGCCGGGTCCAGGACACGGCCCATCGTGGCGACCACGTCGTCGGCGCGAAGGACCTCGCCGTTGTGGAACCTGACGCCCGCCCGCAGCCGGAACGTCCAGGATCGGCCGTCCTCGGCGACGGTCCAGCTCTCGGCGAGAGACGGCCTATAGGCGCCGTCGTCGTCCATCGCCACCAGGGCCTCGTAGATCGAAAAGAGCAGGCTCAGCCGGTTGGCCGAGTCGCTGCAGATGTGAGGGTCGCCGGGAAAGACCGACGACTGATAGATCGTGATCATGTCCTTCTCCTTAGGAGAGGCGGTCTCGCGCCGGCAGCCCGCCTGGGCGATGGCCAAAGCCAGGATGGCGGCGCAGGCGGACAAAGCGACGCGCCGCGCCGTTTTCGGGGCCGTGCCATCTCTCGCGTTTTTCACATGGTCCTCCTCTTATCTTATCTCTCAGGGACGAAGATCATTTGAGGCCCAGCTTCTTGCCTGCCTCCAGCAGTCCGATCGCCTCCTGGAGCCGCCGCATCTTCGTCTCCGGCCGCTTGGCCGAATCGATCCAGCCGACGTAAATGCGGCGGTAGGACGGAGCGAGGCTTTTGAAGAAATCGCGGGCCGCCGGACGGCGCTCGAGGGCATCAAGGATGTATCGAGGAAAATCTGCTTCCGACGGACGCGGGGCGTCGCCGTCGCGGCCGGTGGGCCCGAGCTTCAGCCCTGCCGGCCGCAATCTGCCGGCGGCCTTCAGCCGGGCGTATCGCCGGCGGTTGGCGGTCGACCACCGGCTGCCGGGCCTGCGGGGGGTGAACTTTTGGGCGTAGTGGTCGTCATCGAGGCGCCGGACGAGGCTGTCGATCCAGCCGTAGCACAGGGCCTCGTTGACGGCCTCCTCGTAAGAGACCGACGGGCGTCCGGTGTGGCGCTTAGGGAATATGAGCCAGACCTCGGATTCGGAATCGTGATGGTCGGCCAGCCAGGCCCGCCATCGGGCGGCCGTCCGCGCCTTGACGGTCTTGATCGGCATGCCCTCCCTCCCGGTGAATGGCGTGCGAATGACGCCGATGGCTTTCGTCCTCATTGGTAACGGGGTTTGTGCTTCTTGATCTCCTTGACCATGGACGCGAACCGCCTCCCCGTCGCCTTCTCCTGCCGCCGGCGGGCCTTGGCGTCCTTCTTCAACTCCGTGAACCGGATCTCGCGGCGCAACTTGAGGAAGCTCTCGAGGCGGCGGGCCTCGAGCCGCCCGCTGGCGACCGCGGCCCGCACGGCGCAACCCGGCTCGCCCTCATGGCGGCAGTCGGGAAACCGGCAGCCGACGGCGAGCGTTTCGATATCCTCGAAGGCCCTCCCGAGGCCTTCATCGCCGGACCACAGCTGCAGTTCGCGCATCCCGGGCGTGTCGATCAGCAGGGCCCCCCCGGGGAGGCGGACCAGCTCGCGCGAGGTCGTCGTATGCCGGCCCCGGCCGGCCCCGGCGTCGCTCATCGAAGAGGTCCGGAAACGCTCCTCGCCGAGCAGGCGATTGATGATCGTCGACTTGCCCACGCCCGACGAGCCGAGCAGCGCGATCGTTCGGCACGGGACGAGATAGGGTTCGATGGCCGCCAATCCCCCCTCGGTCACGGCGCTGACGGCCGCCACCGGGACTCCCGGCGCCACCGAACCGATCTCGGCGGCGATCTCATCCAGGTCCGGTCGGAGATCGGTCTTGTTGAGCACGACGACCGGCGCGGCCCCGCTCTCCAAGGCCGTGGCCAGGTATCTCTCGATACGTCGGAGATTGAGATCGCCGTCGAGCCCGCTGACCAGGAAGACCGTGTCGACGTTGGCGGCCGCGACCTGGGCCTCGACCTCTTTCCCGGCGGCCTTGCGGGCGAAAGCGCTCCTACGCGGAAGCAGGGCGTGGATGAGGGCCGGCCCGTCGGTGGATGGCTCGATGACGGCCCAGTCGCCGACGACCGGGAAATCGGCGGGGCCCGCCGCATCGTGCCTGAAACGGCCTGTGACCTCGGCCGCCAGTTCCCCGATCGCGGTCACGACCGTCGAAAGGTCCCGCGCCTGCTTGATGACCCGCCCGGGAAGGAATCCCTGTTCGGCGAAGGGCTCGAACTCCGCTTCCCGCTTTTGGTCCCAACCGTACTCGATCATGATGTGCCTTGGCTGATGCTTATGGTTGATAATAAAGCAATAAAGAAAAAATGTAAACTGATGGGTGAGGCTTAATCGGCTTTTTCGCGGCCAAAAAATGATTTACAAAGATCGCGTCAAGAGCCTTTCCAGGAAGTCTCTTAAAGACGCTTTTCCTGGCCAAAAAGACCGTTTAAGGACCGATTTCTAGTGCCGAATTTCATTTAAAGATTTTAATATCAATATATTACAACAGCCAAAGCAGGCTTTAGAGGAATCTGCCGTCGGCCCTCCGTTTGCGAACGGTCTTGCGGGCCTTTTCAAGCCATCCGGTCCGGGCATGCACGGGAGCGTCGAATTCCGGGACAAAGGGCTTGATGTCGAGCAGCGGCGTACCGTCCAGGATGTCGGTGCCGTGGAAGTGCAGGGTTCCGTTCGCAATCCGTTCGAGGCGAACGACCGAGAGGCCGATCGGATTGGGCCGGTTCGGGGCCCGGGTGGCGAACAATCCCCGCGGCTCGGTGTCCATGAAGGGGACGACGCTCAGCTTATATCCCGGGCTCCGATGGAAGCGGTAAAGAAGGATGATGTGAGAGAAGCCCTCGAGGTCCTTGAGCCCGGCGCGATACTCCTCGAAGACCTCGACGGTCCCGTGGATCCCGACCGCCCCCGACGGCTGGATGGGCATGCCCTCGGTTTTCGTGAAGGGCGTGTGGATGACCCCGATGGTCTTCATCGTCACGGGGCCGGCCATGCGGCCTATTCCCCCGCGAGCTGGAGGACCAGCTCGCGGCGGCGCGGACGATTGTCGAAATCCACGTGGACGACCTGCTGCCATGTGCCCAAAGTCAATCGCCCCTCCACGAACGGAATGGTCAGCGAAGGCCCCAGCAGAGCGGCCCGCACGTGGCTGTGCCCGTTTCCGTCGTGCCACCGGGCATCGTGGGCGTAATCGCGGCCGGCGGGGGCGATCTCGTCGAACAGCCTTTTCAGATCGCTCAAGGCCCCGCCCTCGCACTCGATGGTCGTCACGGCGCTCGTGGCCGACGGGCAGAAGACAGTGGCCGTGCCGTTCTTCAGTCCGCTCCGCGTAACGGCCTCGGATATCTCGCCTGTGATGTCGTGGATGTCGGCATTCCCGCTCGTGCTGAGGTTAAGGGTGCTGGTTTTTATCATCGTCCGCCTTGGCTGTTGTTTCTGGTTGATAATAAAGCATTAAAGAAAATATGTAAACTGTTGCAGATGCCTTGATCGAATTTTTCACCCCAAGAAAGATGGATCTATTGATTGTCGCGCGAGAGTTGTTCTCGGGAATCTTAGAAATCCTGAAAATAAGGCCAAAAAAGGCGATTAAGGCCCGATTTCAGGCCCCAAAACGCCATATTTTTATTGTTATAATTATTTTACAACAGCCAAGGCAGGTTTATTTCCAAAAGTCGCGGGTCAGGAGCACGAGCACGGTGTAGATCTCGAGCCGCCCGGCCAGCATGCAGAACGACAGCAGCCACTTGCCGGCCAGGGGGATATGTCCGTAGTGCTCGGCGGGCCCCACGCCTCCCAATCCCGGGCCGATGTTGCCGATCGAGGCTGTGACGGCCGAGAAGGCCGTGACGAGGTCCAGACCCATCAGGGTCATGGCCAGCGTCGAGAGCACCAACAGCCCCAGGTACAGGAACAGGAAGCCCAGGATATTGATGACCACCCCCGGCGGCACGCTCTTGCCGTCGATGCGTACCGGTATGACGGCCCGGGGGTGGAGCAGCTTCTTCAGCTCGACCAGCCCCTGTTTGAGGATGATCACGACGCGCAGGACCTTGATGCTGCCCCCGGTCGACCCGGCGCAGCCGCCGATGAACATCAGAAAAAGCAGGATGAGCTGGCCCGCCGGTGGCCAGCCCCCGAAATCGGCCGTTGTGAACCCCGTCGTCGTGGTGATGGAAACGGCCTGGAACACGGAGTGGCGCACGGCCTCGCCCGCCTTATAGGCTCCGGCGAGGACGTTGTTGACCGCCAGCAGCGCGGAGAAGACGGCCACGATCCCCAGGTAGAAACGGAACTCCTCGCTTTTCCAGTAGGATGACGGCTTGCCCCTCAGGCTGTAGAAATGAAGGGTGAAGTTCGTCCCGGCCAGGAGCATGAAGACGATGACGACGGCCTCGACGAAGACGCTGTGGAATCCGGCGATCGATGCCGTGCGCGTCGAGAAGCCGCCGGTGGCCATGGTCCCGAAGGTCTGACAAAGGGCCTCGTGAAGGTTCAGCCCGCCGGCGAGCAGGAGGGCCGTCTCGACGGCCGACAGCAGCGCGTAGACGCCCCACAGCGTCTTGGCCGTTTCGCGGACGCGCGGCGCGAGCTTGTCGGGCATGGGGCCGGGCATCTCGACCTTGTAGAGCTGGGTGCCGCCGACGCCGATCATCGGCAGGATGGCCAGCGACAGGATGATGATGCCCATGCCGCCGAGCCAGTGTGTCAGGCTTCGCCAAAAGAGAAGCCCGTGCGGCAGGTCCTCGATACGGGTCAGGATGGTCGCCCCGGTCGTCGTGAATCCCGACATGCTTTCGAAGAAAGCGTCGGTGAAAGAGGAAAGGGCGCCGGAGATGTGGAACGGCAGGGCGCCGAACGCCGAGGCCAGGATCCACCCGAGCGCGACGACGGCGAAGCTGTCCCGCACCCGGAGCTCGTCCTTGGGGCGGAACACGAGGGCCATCAGGCCTCCCGCGCCCGCGGTCAGCCCGGCGGAGATGAGAATGGCGTTGATGTCATCGCCGCCGTAGAACCAGGCGAACAGGGCCGGCAGGGCCATGAACAGGCCGACGAAAAGAAGGATGAAACCGAGGACGCGGCCGACCACCGGGATGTTCACGGCTCGCTCCTATGTCCTAGCTTGCGAAGAGTTTGTCGACATCGGGCAAGGCCTTGGGCAGGGAGAAGACGACGACATGGTCTTCGGGCCGGATGCGCGTGTCGCCCACGGGGATGATGACATCGTCGCCCCGGGTCACGGCGCCCAACATGGCCCCCTTGGGAAAATCGATCTTGCTCAGCGGCTTGCGGGTGATGCGCGAGTCGGCGTGGGCCAGGTATTCGACGGCCTGGGCGTCCAGTCCCGAAAGCGTGGCCAGCGAGACGACGTCGCCTCGGCGGATGAGCCGGAGGATGGCGTTGGAGGTAATGAGGTTGGTGTTGACGGCGGCGTTGACCCCGATGGGGGCCATGAGCGGCAGGTACTCGCGGCGGTTGACCAGGGCGATGGTCTTGGTCACGCCGAGATGCTTGGCCAGCAGGCTGGTCAGGATGTTGGTCTCCTCGTCGTCGGTGGCGCTGATGAGGGCGTCGGTCTCGAGGATGCCCTCGGTGGCCAGGAGGTTGAAGTCGCGGCCGTCGCCGTGGATGACCAGGGTCTTGCTCAGTTCGTCGGCCAGGGCCAGGGCCCGGTCCTCGTCGGGATCGATGAGCTTGATGGCCAGGTCCTTCTCCTCGTCGAGCAACCGGGCGGTGGCCCGGCCGACCCGCCCCCCGCCGAGGATCATGATCTTGTCCAGCTTCTCGTCGGACTTGCCCAGCAGGGCGATGATGACCGGGATGTCCTCGGCCGCCGCGACGATGAACAGCTGATCCCGGTTCTGGAGGACGTCGTTACCCGTGGGGATGATGGTGTCGGTGCCGCGCAGGATGGCCACGACCCGGAACACCTGTCCGGGATTCTCGCGGCTGACGGCTTCGAGCGTTTTGTGGACCAGGGGGCAGGTCGCGTCGATGCGGATGCCGATGAGCTGGATCCGGTTGCCGGCGAATTCCAGGACGTCGGTGGCCGCGCTGCGCTTGACGAGCAGGACGATCTCCTTGGCCGTCTCCAGCTCGGGCTGGATGGCCAGGTCGACGCCCCAGTCGGACAGCGTGAAATGCGTGGGCTTCTCGAAAAAGAGAGGATTGCGGATGCGGGCGATCTTCTGCTTGACCCCGTAGCGGGCGGCCATCGCGCAGGCCAGGACGTTGGTCTCGTCATTGCCGGTGACGGCGATCATCATGTCGGCTTGCTCGATCCCGGCCGTCTCGAGAAGGCGGCGGTCGCTGCCTTGCCCGGGGAGGACCTTGATGTCCAGGCACTCGTCCGATTCACGGCAGGTCACCGGATTGCTGTCGATGGCCACGATGTCGTGGCTCTCGCGGGACAGGACCTGGGCCAGGTGGGACCCGACCTGGCCGAGACCGAGAAGAACGATGTGGAGGCTCATGGGTGGTTCGCGCCGGTCGCTCGCATCGCTCGCATAAAAGGTAAGGCTCAACCTATAACATAGGGGCGAAACGATGTCAAAACCTGCCTTGGCTGTTGCTAAGGATTGATAGCAAAGGAATTAGACTCTGCGCCAATCAATGCCAACTGGCTTAATCGACTTTTTTATGGCAAAAACAGGCATTAAGCCCAGCCATTCATCCTTCATAAGTTCATGATGGCATGCCGGTTTCCTTTCGTGCCCTTTTTCAGGGGCCAAAGCGTCGTTTAAGGCCTGGCCCGGGCCCTTGAGTGCGGGTTGTCAATCAGGCAGACCCTGCGGCGACCAAATTAGTCCCTTTTGAATAATAACCGGTGAGATTCATCCGGAAATCCGGATTTATGGACAGATCACTGTTGAGCGAGGAGACATCATGAAACGCGCTATCATCATCATTGCGTCCGTCGTCGTTGTCCTGGCGGGCCTGACGGCCTCCGGCCAGATCGTGCCGCCTTCGAAGAAGATCGATCAGGTGCGGAAGATCGACGTCGTGAAGCCCGAGAGCGTCACCCTGAACAGGAACGAGATCTGGGTGTTCGTCGGCCCCGAGCTGATGAACCCGGCCCGCGAGGGATACCGGCTCGCGGCGACCGTCCTGCCGGCCAACGCCACGAGCAAGAAGGTCGTCTGGGAGTCGAGCGATCCGGGGGTCGCGACGGTGGACGCGGAAGGACACGTGAGGCCCGTGAAGGTCGGATCGGCGGTCATCCGGGCGACCACCGTGGCCAACAAGCTTGCGGCGGAGTGCCGGGTGACGGTCGAGGTCATGAACAGGCCCTCGGGCAGCACGGCAGGCGACCTCCTGAACCGGGGCTATATGGCCAGGCAGGGGAGCTGGCTCTACTTCGCCGATCCCGGCCGGGGCATGCGGCTGTCCAAGATGAAGATCGACGGCAGCGCCAAGGCCCTGCTTGGCAACGACCAGGCGGCCTCTATCAACGTCTCGGGCGGCACGGTCACTTACATCAACAACTCCGACGGCCGGAAGCTCTACTCCGTCGACATCTACGGCCAGAACAGGCGATGGCTCAACGACTCGAATCCGGCCTTCGGCGCCCAGACGTACGGCGACGAGATCATGTACGGCTCGCCGGACCCGAACAACCGCATCAATCTCTACCGGATGAAGGCGGACGGGACCGGGCGGCGCATCATCGACTGGCCCGGGCTGGGCAATCTGGGCTTCTTCCATCGCGTAGGGGGGTCCGTTTTCTACAGCCTCGGTCGGCGAGACGGGACGGGGGAGACCGTCATGAGCCGGATCCTGTACCGGCCGCTCGAGGGCGGCGCGCCGGCGGTCGAGGCGTTCGGCGCGACCTTCAAGAGCTTCACCGTGGAGACCGCGAATCTCAGTGGATCCTATGTCCCAGGGCGCATCTTCTACATATCCGAGGCCGGGGAGGTCCGGGCCATCGAGAACTTCGCTGACGGCAAGAAGCGAAAGGACAGTCTGGTCGCGCGTCCTCAACCTCCGGCCAAGGGTCTAAGCGCGCATCGGGGGTGGGTCTACTACTACAACAGCGCGGCGGTTAGCAAGGTCCGTTGGGATGGGCGGGAAAACCAGGCTTTGGCCCGGATCCCGGCGGGCTCGGAGGTCTTGATCTACCCGGTGTCGTTCGGCAGCGCGGACGACGACACATGGATCTATTACTATGTCCTGCAGCCCGGCGCCGCCCCCAAGCTGTTCCGAGTGCGCAGCAACGGCTTAGAGATGAGTGCCTTGGCTGCTGCTACTGATTGATAGCAAAGGAATTAGGTTCTGCGCCAATCAATGCCAACCGGCTTAATCGACCTTTTTATGGCCAAAAACAGGCATTAAGCTCAGCCGTTCATGCTTCAGCTGATGAAGGGATGCCGGTTTCCTTATGTGGCCTTTTCAGGCCTCAAAAAGTCGTTTAAGGCCTGATTCAAGCCCCCATTTCTTACTCAAGTTCATTGGAATGAAAAGGTTCTAGCAGCCAAGGCAAATAACCGAAGCGGGTCGGGCTGATTTGAACATGCGGCCCGCACCTGCTACACTGATTGCAGGATCTCGGTTCGATTGGTCTTGTGAGCATGGGATAGGCCGCCGTCGGGATGATCGAACTCAAGGGCGTCGTCAAGAAGTTCTCCGTTTCCACCGTCGTCGACGACGTGAGCTTCGTCGTCCGGCCCGGCGAGGTCCTCGGCTATCTGGGTCCGAACGGGGCCGGCAAAACCACCACCATCAGGATGCTCGCCGGGCTTCTTCAGCCGACCCGGGGCGAGATCCTCTTCGAGGACCGGCCCATCGGCGCCGACATCCACGCCTTTAAAAAGCGTTTGGGCTATGTCCCCGAGCAGTCGGAGATCTATCCCCACCTGACCGCCTACGACTTCCTGACCATGGTCGGACGGCTCCGGAGCCTGCCCGAACGGGCCCTCAAGGCCAAGGCCCTCGACTTCCTGAGGATCTTCGACCTCGACGGCGACATGCACGCCCCGATCTCCGCCTTCTCGAAGGGCATGCGGCAGAAGGTCCTCATCGCGGCGGCCCTGCTCCACAACCCCGACGTCCTGCTCCTCGACGAGCCCCTCTCCGGGCTGGATGTGACGACCGGCCTTATCCTTCGGGACCTCATCAAACGGCTGGCGAACGAAGGCAAGATCATCATCTATTCCTCGCACGTCCTCGAGGTGACCGAGCAGGTCTGTTCCCGGATCATCATCCTGCACCGGGGCAAGATCGTGGCCAACGACTCCGTCGAGAACCTCCGGTCGCTCATGCACCTGCCCTCGCTCAGCGATATCTTCAGCCAGCTCGTCGTCCACGAGGACACCGGTGCTGCGGCCGAGAGCATCGTTCGGGTCATGAAGGGAACGGGCGCGGCATGACCCAGCCCGCGGCCGCGGCCTCCGCGTCCGGCCCGGCCCGGCGGCTCCGCGAAGAGGCGGACCAGCTCGTCCTCCTGGCGCGGCACTTCTTCGGCCGGCTCTTCCTCAACGACGTCGTCAACTTCGAGGACCAGATGAAGGAGCGCCTGATCGCCGTCCTGGCGATCCTAGCCGTCGTCGTCGGCTGGAGCTCCCAGATGATGCTCTTCAAGTACAACTTCATCCCCGACGTCAACATATCGTGGCTGGAGAAGAACTACGTTTTCATCGTGGTCATGATCATCTTCGGGATCGTCAGCCTCCTCGAATGGGAAATGCTGTTCCTCGACCGGAGGGACTTTCTCGCCCTGACGCCCCTGCCCATCAAGATCCGGACGATCTTCGCCGCCAAGCTGACGTCGTTCGTGGCCTTCATCGGACTCTTCTCGGCGGCCATGAACAGCCTGTCCTGCGGCTGGTTCGCCCTCTATCTGACGCAGTGGAGGTCGGCGAGCCCGCTCGTTTTCGTCCGCACCGTTCTTGCCCACCTGGCGAGCGCCTTCGCGGCATGCTTCTGCGTCTTTTTCGCCTGCGTTTTCGTCCATTTCCTCATCATGGCCCTCCTGCCGCACGCAGCCTACAGGCGCGTCTCGCTCGTCGTGCGGTTCCTGCTCATCGCCCTGTTCGTCTTCCTGCTGCTGTCGTTCCTCGTCGAGCCGGCCATCGTCAGCCGATCGCTGTCCTCGCTGGCCAAGCTCAAGGACCACGGCTCGCCGCTTTTCTTCCGTCTCCCGTCGCTCTGGTTCGTCGGGCTCTACGAGGTCCTTCTCGGAACAAAGGATCCGGCCTTCCGAAGGCTGGCGGGAACGGCGGTCCTGGCCCTGGCCCTTTCTCTCGGCGCGTTCGTCCTGGCCTGCGCGTTGAGCTATCTCAAGCACGCCCGGGCCTCGCTGGAGGCGACCAAGAAGCGACGCCCGTTTTTCCGGCTCAGCGAAACGGCGGGCGGCCTGTTCCAGAGGCTCGTCCTGAGGAGTCCGGAGGAGAGGGCGGTCGCCGGCTTTTTCTCGAGAACGGTCCGGACAAGCGTCAGGCACCGGACGATGTTGACCAACTACGCGGCCGTCGCCGCCGGGCTCGTCGTGCTGCTGGCCGTCGCCAACCGCCAGCTCCTCCGATCCCTGAGCCCGGAGAACGCGTTCTTCCTGGCCCAGCCGCTGGTCCTCTTCGCTATCCTGCTGGCCGCGCTCCGTGTCGTCGTGTGCGTACCGGCCTCGCTCGAATGCAATTGGATCTTCCGGACGACGGAATCCCCCCGCAGGGGCCGCTATGTCTCGGGCTTGAAGAAGGCGGTCTTCTTCAAGTGGCTCCTGCCGGCGGCCGCGCTGATCTTCTTTTTCCATGTCTGGCTTTGGCCCGGATGGCAGCTGGCCCTGGGACACGCACTTTTCGGGCTGGGCGCAGCGGCGGTCGGGATGGAGGCCCTGTTCTTCCGTTTCGATCGTATTCCCTTCGCGGGCGCCTATGTGCCGGGAAAACTGAGGCTCCAGACGAGGGGCGTTCTCTATGTCCTCGGCTTCGGCGGCCTCCTGACCGCGCTCGCGCGCCTCGAAAGGTGGCTCCTCGAAAGCCCATCCCGTATATGGTTTTTCATGGCCTTTGCGGCGGCGGCCTGGGCCCTGCTCCATGCGGTCAGCGCTTTGCACCTCAGAAAAAATCCTCTCGTCTATGACGAGGAGCCCGAGCCGGCCATGATCAGCCTGACCGGGGGGGACTGAAAATGATCGAGCTCCACGCTGCCGGTGGGCGTGCTCGGGCGGCTCTTTGCGTGGCGGTCGCCGTCTTGGTTTGCTTACGGTGCGACGATTCGGGCTCGCGCCGCGTCTCCGGCAGGGACGCGAGGATGATGCAGATCACGAGCGAACACACGGAGATCGCCGTTTCCTCCTCGAAAGTCCCGGGCTATTGGGCGCGGCAGGAGACATATGATCAGGGCTTTTTCCTGAGCATGCCGGCAGGCGAATTGAGATCGGGGGATGTTGTGATCGTAACAGGCCCCGTCGCGAGCGCTATGGCCGCCGTCTTCGACGACGAAACGAGGATCTATCAGAAGGGCGTACGGCCGACACCCATTGTCGTTGTATGGCGGATAATCCGGTCGGACCATTCCCGGAGCGACAAGGGGCCGGGTGCCGAGGGGAGCCAGGGCCGGTGAGCAGGATTCCGAAGGTCGTGTGGCCGCCGGTGATGTTGGCGGCTCTCTTCGTTCAGGGGGGCTGCGGAGGAAGCGGCGGCGCTTGGGTGCCCCCCGAAACGCACAATGTCAAGATCGTCTCCGAGGCGCAGTTCGTCCGGACCCGGGGCGGACTGTACCTCGACGGCTACTTCGCGGAATATCAGGAAAAGTTCGAGGGCAAGCGGATGTTCATGGCCCTCGACCTCACGAGGTACGAAAAAGGCGAGCGGCTGACCGTGACGGGCCGGTTCGCGGACGACCGGGTCCGCATGACGCTCGACGACGGCCCGGCCGTCGACGTCGCGGTTTTCCACGTTCAGAAAGCGGAGCCCGTCCAATGGCGCGACCCGACGCTCCCTCCACCGGCGGGAGAAGAGAGGCCGCCGATCAAGGTGAAAAACCCGAAATAAGTGCCTTGGCTGCTGCTACTGATTGATAATAAAGCAATAAACGAATTCCGCAAGCAATGCCAACCGGCTAAATCGACGTTTTTAAGGCCGAAAACAGGTCATGAGAGCAAAAGGCTCATGAGGACGTTCGTGCCGACCTCCAAAATGCCCTTTTCAAGGCCAAAAAAGTCGTTTAAGGCCTGAAATTGGCCCCTTCTTCTTTCACAAATTATTAGTTATCAAGAAGATGTGGCAGCCAAGGCAACTTACAAGCGGGTCAAGCGGAAGAACTTGATGATCTCCATTAAATCGCTCGAGGTGAAGGCGACGGCCCTTTCCGCCGTCCTACGCGCGCCCGGCACCCAGGCGGCTCTCGCGGCCAGGTTCTCGTCGGTGAAGACGACCTCCAGCGTATAAGGGGCCTTGGGGCGGTAGGGCTTGAACTTCGCGAGGCCTTTGAGGGCGGCCTCCGTTCTTTCTCGGATCAGCTCCTGCGCCTTCTGCGGGTGCAGCATCCGGGCGGCCGTTCCGATGCCTTCCTTCACGGCGGCGATCTCGATCTCGCCCAGGATCTCCCCGGCCTGCCGGCAAATGGCGCCGTCTCCCGCCACCAGGACGACCGGTACGCCGAAATGCCCTGCGATCACGGCGTTGATACCGGCCTCCGGCATCCGCGTCCCGTTGAGGATGACGTCGTAAAGCGTCCCGCTCATGGTGTGCTTCAGGACGGCGTCGGACGTCCCGGCCCGGGCGTGGTACCCGACGAAGACGACGGCGTCGAACGACGCGTCGATGCCCTCCATCATGCTCAGCGGCCCGCCGGACCAATCCCGGATAAGCTGGGCTTCGGGGTGCAGGAGATCGGGCAAGAGATTGCGGGCCGACCCGTGGGCGTCGCGCACAACGATCTCGGTCGCCCCGGCCGCCAGGGCGCCCTCCACCGCCGCGTTCGTCTCCAAGGTCATCAGCCGGCGGAACAGACCGTAATCCTGCCCGTCGCGGCTGACGTCATCCCAATGGATGACCCCGGCGACGCCCTCCATGTCGACCGAGATGAAGACCTTGAGCTTCTTCGGAGCCTGGGCCTCGGCCGCGGCCGGGGCGGCAGCCAGGGCGACGGCCAGAACAGCAGCCAGGGCGACAGCCGGGATCGAAAGACCGGATCGTTCTCTCTTCATATTGATGTCCCTCCTTCATTAAAAGGCAACCCAAACTATAAAGATGAAAGAGGACCGGGTCAACAGTCTGCGCGTTAGCTAAAATGCCCTTTTCGGCCACGAAAAAGTCGTTTAAGGCCCATTTATGGCCCCTTTTCGTTGGCTAACTATAACGGAATGAATGGATTCCAGCAGCCCAAGCGGCTAGAGGGGCCAGAAATGCAGGATGAGCGGCGTGCCGACGAGGACGATGATGACCTCGAGCGGCAGGCCCACCTTCCAATAGTCGCTGAACTTGTATCCTCCCGGGCCCATGACGAGCGTGTTCGACTGATGGCCGATCGGCGTCAAGAACGCGCAGGACGCGCCCACGGCGATGGCCATCAGGAAAGGATCGACCGAGACGCCCAAGCTCCGGGCGATGCCGATGCCGATCGGGGCCATGAGAACGACCGTGGCGGCGTTGTTGATCACGTCGGAGAGGAACATGGTCACGACCAGGACGACGGCCAGGATGGCCCAGACGGGAAGCTCCGTCCCGACGGCCGTGATCCGCTCGGCGATGCGCGCCGCTCCGCCGGTCGACTCGAGCGCCCGGCCCACCGGGATCATGGCCCCCAGGAGAACGATGACCGGCCAGTCGACGGCCGCGTAGATCTCGCGGACCCCGACGACCCTGACGAGAACGAGCAGAAGGGCGACCAATGGGAAAGCGATCTGCACCGGGAACACCCCGGCCGCGACCGAGGCGATCCCGGCCCCGAAGATGCCGAGGGCCAGGACGATCTGCCGCGGCCGCCCGATCTTCAGACCGCGCTCGGCCAGCGGCAGGCAGCCCATGGCCGTGAGGGCGTCGTTGATGACGGCGGCCCGGCCCTGGACGAGCAGAACGTCGCCGGCCTCGAACGTGATGTTGTCGATGCGCTGCCGGAATTTCTTCTCCCGGCGGGCGACGGCCAGCAGGTTCAGGCCGTACCGGCTACGCATGGACAGCCCGGCCGCCGTGTTGCCGACGAGGGGCGAGTTCGGCCTGACCACGGTCTCGACGACGGCGATCTCCTTCGATCCGATGGCGTCCCGCCTGAACTGCTTGCCCCCGACGAGCTTCACCCCCGTACAGTCGACGAACGCCTTGAGGTCCTGGGAAGCGGCCTCGAGAATGAGGATGTCGTGCGTCCGCAGCACTTCCTCCGGCTCGGGCGCGTGGATCCGGCGCTTGCTGCGGATCAGGCCGAGGACCTTGACGTCGGCGTCGGTCAGGCCGGGGATGTCCGCGAGCGCCCGGCCCCGCAGCTTCGAATCCTTGATCACCCGCACTTCGGTGATGTAATCCTCGATGCTGAAGGCCGCCTCGGGAAGCGCTTCGCCCCGTCTCTTGGGAAGCAGCCGCCATCCCACCAGGGAGACGAAGGCGACCCCCGCGACGGCGACGCCGATGCCGACCGGGCCGAAATCGAACATCCCGAACGGTCTTCCGAGCTCGTCGGCCCGGAAGGTGGCGATGATGACGTTGGGCGGCGTCCCGATCAGGGTCGTCATGCCGCCGAGCAGCGAGCCGAACGCGAGAGGCATCAGGAGCGACGAGGGAGGCGTCCCGCTCTTGCGCGACAAATGGAGGGCCACGGGCATCAGGATGGCCAGGGCGCCGACGTTGTTCATGAAGGCCGAGGCGAAGGCGACGACGACCGTGAGGACCAGGACCTGGATGACGGGGCTTTTCCCGGCTTTCAGGACCCAGGACCCGATGACGTCGATGAGGCCGGAGTTCGTCAGGCCGCGGCTGATGACCAGCACGGCCGCGACGGTCACGACGGCCGGATGGATGAAGCCCGAGAAGACCTCGTTCTTCGGGACGACGCCGGCGATGACCAGGACGAACAGAGCGATCAGGGCCACGATGTCGTGGCGGAATTTCCCCCAGACGAAGAGGAAAAGGGCCAGGCCGAGGGTCAGGAAAACGAGGAGCTCATCCATCGTGAATGCCGTGAGCAGAGTCTCGCTTTTTGCTGATCATGGCCCGACTCCGCTGTGTCATCGCCGATAATAAGGTGAGGGGCCGATACTGTCAAGTTATGCCTTGGCTGCTGTTAGTGATAGATAGAAAACAAGTAAACAACTCTTCAAGCAATGCCAGCCAGTTCAGTCAATTTTTTCGAGGTAAAAACAGGCATCTGGGCAAAAGGTTCATGATGATGTGTGTGCTGCAGGCTCGTTGGGTCGATACGTAGACCGAGAAGCAAGGAGGGGGGGATTCACAGCAAGGTTCTCACTCGGCTTGTCCGGCGAGGCGCAGTCGAACGGAACACCCGCGGGAAATATCGTATCCCGGGCAAGCCCGCCATCGCACACCACTCTCTTGTCGTGGTCGCGCGACAAGCGCCGATCAATCGGCGCGCCTGCTCCAGGTGTTGAACTTCAGGTGGCGCTCGAGGAGCACGCTCCGGTCGTAGGCCCCCTCTCCGGCGAGGATCCAGTCCACGTCGGCGAGGGCCCTGGGGCTTCGCATGATGTCATAGCGGTCCATGATCCCTCGGATGGACCTCAGGGCCCGAGAGGACACAGGATAGCTCACATCGATCATTTTCCAGTTCTCGACGGCCCCCCGCCTGTCGCCCAGCCCCCAGCGCATCCGCCCGAGGGCGTAGAGAGCCCGGTTCCTGGGCTCACCGCCGAGATCCATGAGCCGACGATAGACTTCCTCTTCGCGCCGGATGTAGAGGTTTTCGAGATCCTTCAGGGTCAGGCCGGACCGCCCGGCCATATCGGCGACGCCATGGTAGAGTTGGTCCAGAACGAATGCCTTTGCCTGGATCTGGTAGGCGGCGACAGCCGGCGGCCCCAGCCCATTGGCCGCAAGGGCCTGTCGGACGTCGCTGCGAGACTCGCAAAGAGCTCGCAGGGCCCGCCGCTCGAAGTCGTATGTCGAAGCGAGGTGCAGCATGAGCTCGATCCCAGCGCCGGTCCCGCTAAGCCTGCGTCCGTATTCAGCGTAGAAGTCGTAAACGTCTCTTTTGAAAAATATCTCCTCGATGAGGTCGAAAGTCGTCGTCATCGTGTCGGTCGTGATAATAACGCCGTTCATGTTGGAGAAAAAGAAGTCCTTGGTCAGTACGGCCAGCTCGCCCTGGTCCGGATCGTAGACCTCGAGGAAGCGCCTTCGGAAAGACTCAAGCTGTTCGGCCTCTTTCAGCTCCATCAATTCGTCCAGGAGCCTGGCCCGCTCTTCGCGAGGGAGCGAAAGGGGGGGCTTTTCTGCTTGCGATGTCCGGGCCGGCATCCGGCTTCCCAGATACAAGACGCCAATGGGCAAGGACCGCGTCTCTTCTCGGCCCGGAGACGCCCTTTCCGGGTCCTTGAGTGAAGGCCCCCGCGCATCGTCAGAAAGCCGGGCGAATCCCTTGAAAACCGTGAACAGCCGCGGCCCGCGGGCCAGGATATCGGCGTAGGGAGATCGCCTGTAGAGGTACTCCCGGGGGACCTCGACGGGGCCTGCCTCGCTTAGAACAGTGACGGGGCGGGCTTCCGGCGGGCCCTCTCTCTCCGCAGCGACGCTATCGCTACTTGCCCGCTCGATCCTCTCCAGAGCCGGACGATCCAGCTTGTCGATCTCAAAGACGCCGGAGACGATCGATTTAGTGATAAAGAATGCCGCGCCGCTGGAGGCATCCAGACGGCGGCTCGCTTCAAGGAGCTCCTCGAGCGAGGCCTCGGGGCCTGAGGCGGGCGGCATTCCCCGTGGCCCTTCTTTCGCGGTCGTCTGGATCAACTGAAGAAGCTGGAGGAAGAATTCAGCCTTATCCCGCTCCGTGATGCCCCTCTCGAACCGGAACAACGAGTCGAGCTGCCCCTCGATCTCCTCGAGCGCCCTGCGGGCGAGAGGGCTTGCCGGATCGATGCTCCTTCCGGGCCGGGCGTCCGTTTGTAGACCCTCCGCGGCCCGGGTGAAGGCACGCAGATTCGAGCGGGCTGCGGCCGCAGCGTCCGCCCGCGGTGCTTGGCCCGTGGCTATCAGGATCCCGATTCCGGCCAGATGCAGGACGAGCGAGAGCGCGATGAACCCTGAGAACTTCTCGAAAAGACGGCGCCGAAGCGCATTGAAGGACCGTAGCGACCGTAGGACCCGCCTAATCGTTAAGGCCGGGTGGTCGTCTGACTCGGCCAACTGAATGAACCGTCGTCCCATGACGCACCCCTTATGATTATAGGCCTTGCCGCCCGGCGGGGCAATCCTTTCTCTTGCCTTGCCCGGGCCATGATGCAGGGCCGGTTGCCAAAAGCACTTTTCAGGCCTAGGCACATGGTGTAAAGTCATCTGCGGAGGTGGCGATGAAAAGACCGATCTTGGCCGCGCTCACGATTCTGGCCGTAGCGTCTGCGCCCTTCTTGTTGGCCCAGGGAATGACCTCCGACCCCGCGATGGCCCGGCCCTCGTCCGGCGATATGTCCGCTCCCTCGAGCGAGCTCGAACCGCTCATCGAGCGCTACGCGGCCGACCTCCGCTCGCTCGACCGGCATTTCGACATCTCCTTCGCGCCGGACCGCTTTTCGCGCTATGAAGCCTTTTACGCGGAATGGCTCGGGCTGCTCGAGGGCCTCGATTTCGATAAGCTCGGCGCCGACGGCCGCGTCGACTACTTGCTCTTCAGGAACCTCCTCGACCGTGAGCGGGCCGCCCTCGCGAAAGACAAGCGCGACGCCGCGCGGGCGCTCCCGCTCCTGCCTTTCGCCGACAAGATCGTCGCCCTCTCCGGCGATCTGAAACGCATGACGTGGATCGAGCCGAAAGCCGCGGCCGCCGAACTGGACGCCGTCCGAGCGCTCGCCTCGCGCGCCGAACAGGCCCTGGCGAAGGGCCCGAAAACCGACCTCGCCGCCCTCCGCCGGGCCGCCGCCATGTGTGCCGACCTGCGCCGCGCCCTCCAGGGCTGGTTCGGCTTCTACAACGGCTACGATCCGCTCTTCACCTGGTGGGCGGCCGAGACCTACCGGGCCGCCGACAAGGCCCTCGAATCCTACAGCGCCGCCCTTCGCCGCACGTCCGGCGAAAGCCCCGACAGCGGGGCCGTCTATGCCATCCAGCCCCCGGTCGGCCGGGCCGTCCTGCTCGACGAGCTGGCCTTCGAGTTCATCCCCTACACCCCTGAAGAGATCCTGGCCATCGGCTGGAAGGAGCTCGCCTGGTGCGAGGCCCAGCGCTTGGCCGCTTCCCGCGACATGGGATGCGGCGATGACTGGCGCGCGGCCATGGACCGGGTCAAGGACGCCTGCGTCGAGCCCGGCCGCCAGCCCGAGCTCATCCGCCATCTCGCCTTCGAGGCCATCGACTTCCTGGAGAAGCACGACGCCGTGACCATCCCGCCCATGGTCAAGGAGCTCGTCCGCATGGAGATGATGCCCCTCGTCCGCCAGCAGACGACCCCGTTCTTCACCGGCGGCGAGGTCATCAGCGTGGCCTATCCGGCCGACAGCGTGCCGTTCGAGCGCAAGCTCCAGACCATGCGCGGCAACAACCCGCACTTCTCGAAGGCCGTCGTCCATCACGAGCTCGTCCCCGGCCACAACCTGCAGGGATTCATGGCCGCCCGCCACCGGGCCTACCGCAGGCCCTTCCAGACGAGCTTTTACGGCGAGGGCTGGCCTCTCTACTGGGAGATGCGGCTTTGGGACATGGGTTTCGCGCAATCGCCAGAGGACCGCATCGGCATGCTGTTTTGGCGGATGCACCGGTGCGCCCGGATCATCTTCTCGATGAGCTATCACCTGGGGAGAATGACCGTGGATGAGGCTGTCGACCTGCTGGTCGACCGCGTCGGTCACGAGCGCGCCCTGGCCGAGGTCGAGGTCAAGGCCCATCTCAGCGGAAGGGCCTACGGAGGCCGCCCCCTGGCCCAGATCTCCTACCTCACGGGCGGCCTGCAGCTCCGCGCCCTGTCGCGCGAGCTCGTCGATGCGGGTAAGATGACGGCCAAGGATTTCCACGACGCCGTCCTGCGCGAGAACAGCATGCCCATCGAGCTCCTGCGGGCCAAGCTGGCCGGCCAGCCGCTTTCCCCCGGCTACAAGGCCTCATGGAAGTTCTATGGTGCCTTGGCTGCTGCTACAGACAGAAAATAAAGCAGATAGCCAAAACCCCAATCAATGCCAACCGGCTAAATCGGCCTTTTTAGCGGCGAAAAGCCCGCTTATTTCCGCCTTATAAGCATTGCGGCGTTAAATGGCGTGTTGGAATAGGGCCGCAGGCGGCCTTATCGCGAGCCCGGATCCGTTCCGGCAAGGGCGCAACCGGGCGATCAGGGGCGCGAACAGGCCGATCTTCACTTTCCCCCCGTCTTGGCCGCCGGGCCCCGCTTCATAAGGCCGGGAGGATCGATTCCCTTAGGAAGACCGGTCCCACTTGGGGCGTGTGGAAGTTCTGTTCGGTGAAAGCGACCACCAGGCGGTAGTCGGGGAAGATATACATTTTCTGTCCTCCGGCCCCCTCCGCGGAAAGGACCAGCGTGGTCCTTCCTGAACCCGTTCTCATCTCTCTGATCCACCAGAAGAACCCATAACGGCTGACGTCATAAGAGGTGACGAAGTAAGGCTTGGAGATCTTGTCGATCCACTTCTTCGAAACGACCTGCCGGTCGCCCCACTTCCCTTCGTTCAGAACCAGGACCCCGATTTTCAACATGTCGGCCGGTCGCAGGGAAAGCCCTCCTCCGGCGTGGCAGAAACCCGTGGAATCCTTCCGCCATTGACAGGCGTCGATGCCCAGCGGGGCGAACAGCCATTCCCGGGCGAGGGCATCGAGCGCCTGCCCGGCCGCTTTCCCGATGATCCCGGCCACGATCATGGGGCAGCCGCTGTTATATACGAAACCGGCGGAGGGCTCCTGTCTCATCGACCGTGACAGGGCATAATCCAGCCAGCGGCCGCTCCGGTACATGTTCATGTTGTCGTTCCCCGGATCGTTGACCGGCAACATCTCCTCCCAGGCAAATCCCGCCGACATGGTCAGAAGGTCGCGAATGCGCACCTTGGCCTTCAGCGGGTCCTTGACGCTGAACTCGTCAGGGAACCACTTCGAGACAGGCTCTTCCTCGCTGCGGATGAAGCCCTTGTCGATGGCGATGCCCGTCAGCAGGGCGATGACGCTCTTGGTCTGGGATTGGACCTGATAGGGCTCTTCTCCGTCCGCGCCATGATAGTATTTTTCGAAGATCACCCGGTCCCGGAAGTGGACGATCAGGCTGCGCACGTTCTTGAAGAACTCCCGGCTGTCGGTTTCAATGATCCGGTCGCCCTCCGTCAAGGCCGCATCCAGACGGGCCAGGTCGACCGTCTGCGCCCCGGCCACGGCGTTAACGGCGTATACGGCGCCCCACAGCATGAGCAGACCGGGCAATCGCATCAATATCCGGTTTTTGATCATGGCCTGGACTCCGATGAGCGGTTTTCCCTGGCTCGTTCGATGATCTCGGCGGAGACCCAGTAGATCCCCTCGCGGGTCATGAAGAACAGATACTTGCCGTCGGGAGAAACGGACGGGAAGCGGCCCCACGCGATCGGCAGCTTGACGCGTTCCGACCAGGAACCGTCATCCTTTCGAAAGCTGACGAAAAGCTCACACGTGGACGCGTCCTTCGTCGCTTCGATGATCATGGTACTCTCATCAGGAGCGACATATACCGAGCTCTCCCTCGCGTCGCTGGAATTGATCTCGGGGCCGAGCTTTTCGGGGGCGGCATAAGCTTCGCCGGCCGGCCTCGCAACGAAGACGTCGTGACCGGGAAACCTAATGAAATAGACCGAGCCGTCGCTCGTGACGCTCCAGATCTTTTCCTCGGCTTCGGATTCGATGGGCGGCGGAACCGGCCGTGGCTTGCCCCAGGCTCCGCCCTCCTTCTCGACATACATCTGCTCGCCCTCGCCGACGTAATAGAGCTTTCGGCCGTCGGCCGACAACGTCACGCTCTCGTAGCTTCTGCCGTCCTGGCAGAATTCGGCCACCCGGGGCTCGGACCAGGTTCCTTTGTCCATGGTCATGACGAAGATCCTGTAATATCTCCGGTCGTTCGGTTTGGCCGACCAGTAGACCTCTGTCCCATCCGGCGAAAAAAGCGCGGCGCTGTGCTCGAAATGGTCCGGACGCGAGATGACTCCGGGAGCGAACATCTCGGGAGTCAGCCCCGGCGGCCTTTGTCCGAGATACGGCCCTTTCAAAACCGGAGATTCGTTCCGGCCGGATCGGCCGTCCGCCATCGAAATCGCGATCAGGACGGCCGCCAGCGCGCAGAGGGTTGTTTTCTTCATAGAGTCATCTCCATTTCGTACTGCCGCGTGTAGATCACGAAGCCGAACTTTTCCAGGAGGGCGCGGGTGGCGGGGTCGGACCGGTCGCCGTCGAACGCACCGACCGACGATCCGTAGGACACGCCGTTCTTGGTCCAGCGGTGGCCGAGGTTGCGCTCGTTGAGGTAGCTCATGTCGAGGCCGTAGTCGGCGAAGGCTTCCCGAAAGGCTCGATACAACCGCGGGTAGTCGTCCGCGGTCAGAAAGCGGTGATCGAGGGGCTTCATCACCGGCCCCCCGGGATTGTTCGGCAGCGCGCTTTCGCTCTGTAGTCCTTGCCTTGAGGCAAAACCCGGGGAAGCCCCCGCTCCTCGGCAAACAGACCGGACGTAAAAGGAAGATCGCCGGCGCGAAGAACCGAAAGAGCCGTCCGAATCTTGGTTGTCATCGCCACCTCCGGGCCGGAGGCCTTGGGCCAAAGGGCGAACTCAGGGGCCTCCCGACGCGCCTCTCCATAGCATACGATCGGCGGGAAGAAAACCTTTAGCCTGTGCCTTGGCTGCCGCTATAAACAGATAACAAATCGGTTAGCCAATTCCCCAAGCAATGCCAACCCATATAATCGGCCCTTTTCAGGCCTATAAAATGCCCTTATTGAGCTCTCCGGAGAACCAAGTCATTCGCTTCGCAGGGAGATCGCCGGATTGGCCCGTGCCGCCCTGACAGCCTGGCGCGCCACCGTCAAGAGGGCGATGGCCAGAGCCGAGGCGCCCGCGGCCGCAAAAACGCCGAGACCGATCTCGGTCCGGTAGGCGTAGGCCTGGAGAAGCTTGCCGGCCGCGAAATAGCCGACCGGCCAGGCGATGACGTTGGCCGCGAGAACCCACCGCGCGAAATCCCCCGTCAACAGCGCGGCGATCTCCCAGTCGGCGGCCCCTAGGATCTTGCGGACGCCGATCTCCTTGGTCCGCCGCTCGGCCATAAAGGCCGCCAGACCGAAGAGCCCCAGGCAGGATATCACCACGGCCAGGCCGGCGAAGACGTTGAAGAGGAGGAGCGCCTGCCGCTCTCTCCAATAGAGCTTCTCGTAGGCTTGGTCGAGGAACGTGAATTCGAACGGCACATAGGGATTGAATTCCCTCCACACCTCGGCCATCGCGGTCCGGATGTCGCTCCAGCCGCCGGGACCGCCCCCGATCCCGACCCTGACCAGGGCGATCCCCATGTCTTCCGCCTGGGCGAAGTCGTCGAGGTAGAACAGCATGGGCTCGATGCCGTGATGAAAAGAGCGGAAGCGGGGGTCTTCGACGACGCCGACGATGGTCCGCCTCTCCGACCCGTCACGCGAGAACGACACCCATTTGCCCAGGGGCTCCTCGAGGCCCATGGCGGCCGCGGCGCTCTCGTTGATGACCACCGACCCGGCTTTGTCGCCACCGAACTCCGGCGAGAACATCCGGCCGGCGGCGACCCGGATCCCCAGCGTCTCGGCGAAGTCGTAGTCCACCCCGCCGTAGACCAGGTCCAGATCTTCCCGCCCCTCGCGCCCCTCCCAGTCCCAGTTCCCCGAGCTCCTGTTGGTCCGCTCGGCGAAGGGATAGCTTTCCGCGCTCACGGCCACGATCCCGGGAACGCCGAGAAGGCGGGCCTTGAACGCCGCGTATCTGCCGGCGACGCTCCCTTTGAGAGGGATCTGGACGACGTTCCTGCGGTCGAAGCCGAGGTCCGCGCTCCGGACGAAGCGCATCTGCTTGACAACGACGAAAGTCATGATGATGAGGACAATGGACAAGGCGAATTGAAAAACGACCAGGCCGCGCCTGAGAGCCGCTCCCCGGCCTCCCCGGCCCCGAAAAGCCCCGTCCCCACCTCCGGCCTTCATCATCGAGGCCGGCCTCAGCTTGGAGAGGAAAAGGGCCGGGTAGCAGCCGGCCGCCAAGCCCGTCACCAGGACGACCGCGGCCAGACCTAGGGCCTGGGCCCCCTGGCTCGGGTCGAACCGGAGCGCTTTCCCCGCCAGCCGATTGAACGAAGGTAGCAGGAGAAGGACCCCGGCCACGGCGGCCGCGAAGGCCAGCAAGGTCAGGAGGAACGACTCGCCGAGGAACTGCCGGACGAGCTGCCCCCGCCCCGCGCCGACCGTCTTGCGGAGCCCCACCTCCCTGGCCCGGAGCGAGGCCCGGGAGGTCGACAGGTTCATGAAGTTGACGCAGGCGATGAGCAGGATGAAGGCCGCGATCGCCGAGAAGAGGGCAACGGACTTGCGGTCCCCGAGATCGACCGTGCTCAGCGTGTAGGGCCGGGCGTCCAGATGGACCTCCGACAGGGGCTGCAGCCGGAAGCTCAGGCCCGCCTTGACATGGGGCGAGTTGTTGGCCGCCGCGACCTCGGTGATCTTGGGGCCCGTGCCGTCCGGGTCCGCGCCCGGCCTCAGCAGGACGAACGTGTCGAAATTCAGGGCTCCCCAGTGAGTCCCGTAGCGGCTCAGGTCGCCGATGAACTCGAAGCCGCTGACGAAATCGAATTGGAGGGTCGAGTTCGACGGCGGATCGGCGACGACGCCCATCACGGTCGCCGGGCTGCCCTCGACCTCGACGATCTTCCCGATCGGGTCCTCTTCGCCGAAATATTTTCGGGCCAGGCTCTCCGTCAGGACGATGTCGCTCGCCTTGGTGAAGGCCCCGGAGGGGGTCCCCTTCACGAAGGGGAACGAAAAGACGCTGAAGAGCGACGTGTCGGCGATGATCCCCCGGCTCTCGTAGAACGACTTGTCCCCGTAGCGGAAGACCTTCCGCGGCTGGCCGGCGAGGCGGACGGTCGCGGCGACCTCGGGCACCCCGGCCTCGATCGCCGGGCCCAGGGGCATCGGCGAGGCGTTGATGCCGCGCCACCCGTTCTTGGGCCAGTCCGCGACGATCCGGTGGATGCGGTCGAATCTCTCATGGAAGCGGTCGTAGCTCAGCTCGTCGCCGACCCAGAGCAGGATCAGGATCGTGCAGGTCATGCCCAGCGCCAGCCCGAGGATGTTGACCAGGCTGTGAACCCCTTGCCGGCGGAGGTTCCTCAGCGCGGTGACGAAATAGTTGCGCAGCACGGCAGTCTCCTTTCGGGGTCTCGATGGGCGGCCGGGGCCTTACGGCCGCTTGACGACCACTTTGTGATCCGCCGGATCGTCGGCGTTGACGTGGATCTCGGCGCCGTGGACGACCGTCCCGTCGGAGGCCAGCAGGGCCGCCTGCCGGGCGACGAATTTCCGGTCTTGGCCGAGGGCCACGATCTGCCCGATGAGGACCCAGTCGCGGCCGTCGACCGTCCGGGCGGCTTGAGACAGCCCGAAATCCATCTTCCTCATATCCCGGCCGGACGGTGTCGAGCACCGGGTGGTGAGAACGGCCCAATCCAAATAGTTGGACCAAAGCGTGGAAAAGATGGGCCGGGTCCGCTTCTCGTCGAGAGCCATGACGGTCCTGCGGCCCTTCTCGTACGTCTTCCCGCTGAGGACCTTGAACGCGGCCGGGTCGCCCGCCGGGACCTCGATGAGGCCTTCGGCGACCACCTCTTTGGCGGGATCGATGAGATAGGCCCCATAGCCGACGAGCTTGCGGGAATCCTTGAAATAGAAAAGATCGCCGATGAGAACCCACGGATCCCGCGGGGCCGGCCCGTTCTCCGGAACGATCGACGCCTTGGCCATCTCGAGGCCGATGAGGTTCTTCGCGAACGACTGGAGGTCGTAGCTCATCCGCTCGGTCCGGACCGTGATCCCGGGAGGGAGAGCGATGATCGAGGAGGTCTTGAGAGGGCCGTAGCCGGATGTCTTCGAAGCGCGCGCCGGGCCGGCCGTGCTCTCCGGGGCGGCTCCCTCCGAAGCCCGCGGGGAGCCCGTCTCGGCGAATTGGAACATGACCAGAGAGACCTTGTCACCGACGCGCGCGGCGATGAGCTTGTCCGCGGAGCGGTCGACGCTGAACGCCCGGTCGAACTTTTCGTTGGTCGAGCGGTTCCGGAACTCGATCTCGCCCGTGATCCGGTCGGAAGCGACCTTCAGCTCGGGCTCCTTGATCCAGATCTGGTAGTCCCCGGCGCGGTGGGTCATCGTGCTCGTGCCGCCGAAGTCGGGGGTCGTCGGCAGCTGCCCGCTGGCCGAGGAGAGAGGCGTCGAAAGTTCGCCGCCCAACGCGTCCTTGACCTTGTCGAGGACGGCCCCGGCGTTCCCCGCGGCCGAGCGGTCGAGAGAGAACTCCCGGGCCTCTCCCTCAGGGATCCGGGCGAGCAGGGAATCGTCGAGGATCCTGCTCCCGTAGATGTAGTATCTCAGCTTGACGGGCAGGCGGCTCTGGCGGAGCCGGTCGAGGAGACGGGCGGCTTCGGACCGGATGCTCTCGGCCCGGTCGGAGCGGGCGGCTTTCTCGAGGAGCTTTTCGGCGTCCGGGGCGGGGAGCCGGAGCAGGAGCGCCAGGCAGCGGGCGCGAACGGCGACGTCGTCGTCGGTCTCGAGCGTTCGCCGGAGGACGGGCAGGGCCAGGCCCGGATCGAGGTTGACCAGGGCGCCGAGGGCCTGGATCTTGAGATCGCGCGCGCTCCGGCCGCCGGTCTCGACGGCCTCGATGATATAGCTCCGGTATTCCTCTTCGCCGAGGAGGAAGAGCTCGCTTGAGATCTCGATCCGGAGGGCCAGAGCGTCGTCCCGCCATAGACTCCCGGGGTGGGCGTCGACGAGCTTCCGGATCTCGTCCAGAGCGGCCTTCTTGAGCCGGAGGGCGGCGTCCCGCCCTTTCGCGTCCCGGGCCAGGCTATTGAGGCTCTGGGCCAGCCAGTAGTGGGCCTCGTCGCGCAACCGGCCTTCGGGGAAATCCTTGAGGTAGGACTCGAATCCGACCCGGGCGGCCGGCCAGTCGCGCCTGAAGACGAGCTCTTTGGCCTTGAAGAACAGGTCCATGTCCTCCTGGCCGTCTTCGACGGCGGGGCCGATGACCGAAGCGAGCGCCGGGGCGCCGGCGGCCGCGATAATGCCCAGAAGCAGGATCCATCCCGTAACGAGGGTCCGTGTCCTATTTTTCATGTCGGTCTCCGTTTCAGATCGTTGCGTGCGAGGCCAGCTCCCGAAGCCGCGGGGCGACGTCCTTCTCCCGGATCATCCGCTCGAGATGAACGGCCGACTCGGTGTCGCCGGGCGTCAGATTGGCCAGGCTGGTCAGAACGAATTCGAGGTCGAGGAGCAGGTCGCGGCGGGAGGCGTCGCCGCTCTCGGCGGCCAGGCTCTTGAGGGCCCGGGTCTCGGTCAGCATGTCGCGGATGATCCTGTGCTCGAGGGCCCGGAGCTTTTCGGGGACAGGGACGTCGCCCCGGTTGATGAAGCTGGCCAGGACGGGCTTCAGGTTGTCCGCGTATTCGGCGAAGGTGAGAGGCGACGGGAGGCCCGAAGGAGGAAGGGCCGCCGTCCGCGAAGCGGGGCCCGTGGTGTCGACAAAGAGGCCCCGGCCGGCGATGTACCCGAGGACGAAGACGAGCAGGACGGCCGCCGCCGCGGGGGCCCAGAGAGGGACCGAGGCGAAAAGTCGGGCGGGCCGCCTCTGGCGGGAAAGGGACCGCTCCGAGATCGCCGCCCAGGACCGCTCCCAATCGGGGAGGGCGGCGGACGCGTGCCTTTTGACGTCTTCTTCGCGCAGGCCGATGAGCGGGGCCTGCCGTTCGTAGAGCGCGGCGCACTCCTCGCAAACGGCCCGGTGCCGGTCGATCTCGCCGCGCTGGGCGGCCGTCAGGCGGCCGTGGATGCCGACGACGATGAGGTCCTGGAATTCGAGGCAATTCATGATCTCCCCCGTTCCGGGTCGAGCGTTTTCCGCAGCTTGGACAGGGCGCGGGCCAGCTGGGTTTTGACATTGCTCTCGCTGCACCCGAGAGCGCCGGCGATGTCCTTGATGTCCATGAGCTCGTTGAAGCGCAGATCGAAGACGGCCCGCTGGCCGCGGGAGAGGACGCGGAGGGTCTCGCGGATCCTCTCGACGGCCAGGGAGCGGGCCGCGGCCGCCTCGGGCGACGGGCCGTCGGCCGGGATGTCGTCGCGGATGTCGGCCAGAGAGACGTGCTTCGAGCTCTTGCGGCGTCCCCGGCCGCGGAGGGCGTCGAGAGCGGTGTTGACGCAGATCGTCAGGAGCCAGGAAGAGAACTTCGGGGAGATCCGGGGATCGAAGGTCCGGATGCGGGCGAAGGCCTTGATGAAGGTCTCCTGGAGGATGTCCTCGGCGTCCTGCGTCGATCCCGAGTACCGGTAAGCCGTGCGAAAGACCCTTTCCCGGTGCTCTTCGTACAGGCGGCGGAGGGCCCCGGGATCTCCCGCTTTGGCCAGGGCGACGTCCTTGTCCGCGGATATCACCGGGCCCCCTTTGCCGGGGGCGAAGGCAACGGCCCGTCCGTCGGCTTCCAGGGCGATTGTCGGTTCATCGTGCATCTGCGGGTCTCTGGCTTTCGTTTTGGCCTTCACTACTCTGTACGCCGCCAAGCGGACCCGCGTCTACATTTTGCGCCTTGGCTGTTGCTAATGATAGATAATAATAATGTTATCAAAACCCTCAATCAATACCAACCGGATTAATCGAGCTTTTTCGGGGTGTAAAAAGTGCCTGCTTTCGATCAGGTCGAAAGCTGTGGGCAGGTCTAGTTATGGCCCCATTTTGGGCACAAAAAGGCCGATTAAACCGCCTGAGAGGCCAATATTACGGGCTTATCGTATTATTATCAGCAAATTCCAACAGCCAAGGCACAGCTCAGCGGGTCAGATCCTCCTGATAACCGGGGGCTAGACGGAAGAACTCGATGATCTCCATGAGATCGTTCGAGGGGAAGGCGACCTCGTCGATTCCTTATACAAACCCGCCTTGGTTGCGGCTACTGACTGATAATAGAACAGATTGGCAATTCCCCAATCAATGCCAACCGCCCTGATCGACTTTTTCAGGCTGAAAACAACGACGATTCGGCTACTGGGCGATGCGGACGGCGACCAGGGACGAGGGGTACACTCCGGTCATGAATGGCGAACCCGACACGGGGAGCAACGCGCCCGTGGTGATGTTGATGGCGAAGACGGAGACGCTTTCGTAAAAGAAATTCACGACGAAGACGTACTTTCCCAAGGGATCGACGGCGACGGATTCGGGGCGGTCCATCGTGGCGAAGGGCGATCCGGCAACTTCCGACAGAGCTCCCGAGACATCGTGGATGGAAAAGACGGAGAGGCTGTCCGAGACGTGGTTCAGCACGAAGGCGAACTTGCCCGAGGGGCTGACGGCGATGGATTTCGGGCAGCCGATCGAGGCGAACGGCGACCCGGCGATCTCGGACAAGGCGCCCGAAGAGGCGTCGATGGCGAAAGCGGAAACGCTGTCGGACGCGAAGTTCGCCACATAGGCGAAGCGGCCCTGCGGATCGAAATCGATCGAGGCGGGATTGTCGCCCGCGGCGTAAGGAGAGCCGGCCACTTCGGATAGCACGCCCGTCGAAGGTTCGACGACAAAGGCACGGACGCTGCCGGCCTCGAGATCGGCCGCGAGGACGAAGCGGCCCAGCGGATCGACGGCGATTGACCAAAGCAAGTCCCCCGCGGGGAACGGCGATCCCGGCACCTCGGTCAACAAGCCGGTCGAGGGGCTGATGGCATAGGATGCGATGCCGTTCCCGGGGCCCAGCACGAACGCATAGCGGCCCAGCGGGTCGATGGCGATCGCGCGCGGGAAATCCGCGTCCAAGGGCGAGCCGGCCACTTCGCTCAAAGCGCCGGACCCGGCGTCGATGGAGAAAACAGCAACGGTGTTCCGGACATTGCTCACCGTATAGGCGAACTTGCCGGATGGGTGAACGGCGATGGATATCGGGCTGCCGCCGGCCGCGAAAGGAGAGCCTTGCGTCTCGACCAGGGCCCCGGAAAGTGTGTGCAGCGAGAAGGCGGAAATATTCTCGCTTGCCCAGTTCGATACGTAGACGAAATTATTGTAGGCGGAGGGAGGAGGGCCCGTGCCGTCTCCCCCGCCGATGTTGCAGGCCAGGAAGCTCGCGGCCAGCGCTCCGAGTCCGAAGACCCAACGCCCAACGGCTCTCATCGGATTTCCCTCCAATTAAGCCCGATGATAGGTCCCGTTATGGGAATGTCCTTCTTGCGCTCGGCCTGAACTCGCCGTCCGCAGACTCCGTAGCAACCCGTCCCCTTCAAAATAAAGAATATCCCGGTCGGGGAAGAGAGTCAAGAGCTCCCCTTACAGGCGGGCCAGACGGAAGAACTTGATGATCTCCATGAGATCGTTCGAGGTGAAGGCGACCGCCCGCTCCGCCGTCCTCCGCGCGCCGGGCACCCAGGAGGCCCTGGTGGCCAGGTTCTCGTCGGTGAAGACGATCTCTAAGGTATAAGGGGCCTTGGGGCGGTAGGGCTTGTACTTCGCGCGGGCTTTGAGGGCGGCCGCCGTTCTCTCGCGGATCAGCTCTTGCGCCTTCTGCGGGTGCAGCATCCGGGCGGCCGTGCCGATGCCCTCCTTGACGGCGGCGGTCTCTACGTCGCCTAAAATCTCCCGGGCCTGCCGGCAAATGGCGCCGTCGCCCGCTACCAGGACTACGGGCACGCCGAAATGACCGGCGATCGCGGCGTTGATCCCGGCCTCCGGCATCCGCGTCCCGTTGAGGATGACGTCGAACAGCGTGCCGCTCATGGTGTGCTTCAGGACCCCGTCGGACGTCCCGGCCCGGGCGTGATACCCGACGAAGACGACGGCGTCGAACGACGCGTCGATGCCCTCCATCATGCTCAACGGGCCGCCGGACCAGTCCCGGATGAGCTGGGCTTCGGGATGCAGAAGATCGGGCAGGATGTTCCGCGCCGATCCATGGGAGTCGCGGACCACGATCTCGGTCGCCCCGGCCGCCAGGGCGCCCTCCACGGCGGCGTTCGTCTCCTGGGTCATCAACCGGCGGAACAATCCGTAGTCCTTCCCGTCGCGGCTGACGTCCTCCCAATGGATGACCCCGGCGACGCCCTCCATGTCGACCGAGATGAAGACCTTGAGCTTCGGCGGCGCATGGGCCGCGGCCCCGGCCGCGACTGAAACGAGCGCCAGCGCGACGACCGCCAAGCCGACGGTTGCAACCGCCAAACCGGATCGATCTCTCTTCACGACGTGCCTCCTTTTCGCGGATCGGCGCTTCTTCCCCGCTTCACCGGCGAACGTAGCACCCTTCCCGGGCCCCTGTCAACGGGCCCCATGATCAGCCCGCCGGCAACCAGATCGGCCCCCTTTCGGGACACGGACATCCGCTTGGTTACGACTCTCGAATTTGATATCTTAGGGGCCAGAATTCGATCCCAAAGGAGCTTTCATGTCGAACAAACAATGGGCCGCCCCTCCGGCCATGGCGATCGATCCCGAAAAGCGCTACAGCGTGAAGATCGAGACCGTCCGCGGAACGATCGAACTCGAACTGGCCCCCAAGTCCGCCCCCCAAACGGTCAACAATTTCGTCTTCCTGGCCCGGGAGGGATTCTATGACGGCGTCCGTTTCCATCGGGTGATCCCCGACTTCATGATCCAGGGCGGCGATCCGACCGGCACGGGCCGGGGAGGCCCGGGCTATAAATTCGGCGACGAGTTTTCCGGAAACCCCCTCAAGCACGAGACGGGCGTGATCTCCATGGCCAACGCCGGCCCCAATACCAACGGCAGCCAGTTCTTCATCACCCATTCGCCCCAGCCGCACCTCAACGGCAAACACACCGTCTTCGGCCGGGTCGTGAAGGGCCAGGAGGTCGTCGACTCCATCCGGCCCGATGACGTCATGAACCGGGTAACCGTCGTCGAGGAGTGAGTCGCGGCAAGCAAGAATAACGTCCGCTATATTGGAAATCGCGGTCAATGGGCAGGGCCGCGGGATCACGAAAAAGCGTATCGCGAGGGAGGATCGTCCATGGGCCGAATGCGCTTGATACCCTTGTTATGGATCGCCGTCTTTTTCTGTTCTTCGGGGCTGCCGGCCGCCGTCCAGGACCAAAGCCCCGAGGACGCCGTGCGGCAGGTCTTCTTGACGTTCCAGAAGGGCGTCGAGAGCGGCGACAAAGCTCTGGCCAAAGAGCTGGCCACGGAGGATTTCCTGCCCTACTTCGAACCCTTCCACAATTCCCTGGCCGACCTCTACGGGAAGGCCAAGATGGCTTTTCCCATGACCGTCGGCCACGTGAAGATCCTCAGGGACGGCCGGGCAAAGGCCGAAGCCTATATCAATCCCGCCAAGAACCTGTTCGTCTTCACCCTGCGGAAAGAGGACGGGCACTGGCGGTTCTGCCATTTCGAAGGCATCCGTTTCCCGCTCTACGAGGTCCCCGAGGTGCCGGCGTCTTCCGTCTACCAGGTCCCCCCGGCCACGGTGAGATTCATGATGGCCGAGAAGGAAACGGCCTTCAGGAACCTTGTCTATTTCACTCTCCGGGACGCGCTGGGGGAAGAAAAGGCCATAGCTTTCCTGGCCGGGAGCATGGGATTCCGGGTGGCCATGGACGCCTGGCTGCCGTTCATCGAGGGCCCGGCCCAGTTCGCCCTCTTCTACGGGATCCTGGAGGAGAACTATTACGGCTCCAAGTATGTCCTCGCCGCGGCCTCCGAGGACGAAGCCGAGATCCGCTTCGCGCCCCTCCAGGAGCTCGAGGTCATGAAGATCGCCGTCTTTTCTCCGAAGCTGTCCATCGAGGAATACCAAAAGCTCTATGTCGCCATCATGCAGGACCGGGCCCGGGCCTGCGGCCTGGAGCTCCAGGCCGAGTTCCAGGGGACGAGCTGCACTCTCCGGATCAAGAGGATCAAGGGATGACCGGAACGGGGTTCCGCAAAGCGAGATCCGCCTGCCCCTGGAGCCGGTCAAGATGCCGGCTGCGCTCCGGCCCGGGGCGTTGAGCTGCTTCGCGCCGCCCCGCGGTCACAGCCCGATCGCCCTATCGATATTCTCGACGAGCCGGGCCGCGAACCGCGCCGCCGGGGCCCCGTCGACGGCGTCGTGATCGACCAGGATGGTCATGTGCAGGATGTCGGCGACGACCACCTGACCGTCGCGGACCCAGGGCTTCCTGTTGACGGACCCCAACCCGATGACCAGGTTGTGGACGCTCTTGGGTACGATCCATCCGGACGCGTTCCCCGACAGGCCGATGTTCGTCACCATGACGGTCCCCATGGCCTTCCTGACGGCGAAAGGATTCCTCAGGATGGCCCTCCAGACCCACAGGCGCGCGAACTGGGGCAGCCCGAAGAACAGCTTGTTCCAGCTCCGCGCTTTCCTCTTGCCCAGGACGTAATCCTTTTCGGAACCGACGCGCTGCCCCTTGAACTCCCGGATCTCGCGGTGGATCTCTTCGACCGGCTTGGTGTCGGCGCTCCGGACTACCGCGACCAGCGGGACCTTGGTCCCCCGGACCTCCCGTTCGACCGTCAGAGAAACGTCGACGTGCTTGAACAGGACCTGGGTCCGGCGCCGCCTGTTATAGGCCTGGACATGGGGATTTTCCGCCACGGTCCGGGCGATCGCCGCGATCATCCAGGCCGTGAACCCGATATCCTCCCCGGCCTCCCGGCGCCGGGCGAGCTTCTCTTTCGCCCCCGAAACGTCGACCTCCAGCAGGCCCGCGATGTGGTGCTTGTTTCGGCCTATGCGGCCGACGTCGAAGGTTGCCACCCTCGACTTCGGATACGTCCTGATCTCGTGATCCTTCATTCGCGCTCCAGTTCCCTAAGCGAAGTCGATACGGAGAGGTCCCGCGCCGGTTCTTCCCTCGGCCCGGCCAGGGCCCTCAGCGCGAGGCGGTCGTGGAAGCCATGATGGCCGGCATGATGACGGCCACCATGACCGCCGCCTGCATGGCCCGGATGGCCTCCTGGGTGGCCTTGCCGGTCAGATCGCCGTTGACGACCCGCTCGATCCGCTCTTTGCGGCCTTTGAGCTCCTTCTTGTCGAAGACGAGCCTCAAGAGGTCCGCGCTTTTCGCCAGGGAAAGGAGGACCACCGTCCTCGGCTCGACCTCTCCGCTCTCTCCGAAGATGGCCCGCCGCAGCCTCTCGACGATCTCGCGCTCCGGGCCCGGATCGACCTCGGGATAGATCTTGCGGGTGAAGATCCCCAGGACCTTGTCCTCGTCGACGCGCAGGATCCCGCGCCGGGCCAGCCCCTCGGCCGCCCGGTGCTTGAGCCTCCTCGCCTGGGCGAACTTCCCGACCCAGGCCCGAAGCTCGCCGCGTCTCTTGGCCCCGGCGATCTTGGCCAGGCACTCGTCGATCAACGGATCGCCGAGCGGCGCGGGGCTCAACACGCGGGCGAACTTTTTCTTGCCGGCCGCCTCGACGTCGATGCGCTTCTCCAACATGAGTTCGGCGAGGACGGCCCCGCCGACGGCGAAGTTGTACATCGTCCCCGTGACCACGGTCCCCTCCTTGTCCCGTAGGGCCAGTAGCATGATCTCCTCATACAACCGGAGCTCATCCCTTCCTCTCATCGGTCCTCCTTAGGTGCCTTGGCTGTTGTTAACGACAGAAAATAAATAGGTTAGCCCTATCCTCAATCAATGCCAACCGGCTTAATCGGCTTTTTCAGGCCCGAAAATGACCGATCAACCGGACCCGAGCCGCAGCTCCATCAACTCGATCTTGTCCCGCTCCGCGATCCCCAGCCCCAATCCCGCCGCGAGCTCCAGGAACGCGCTCCGGCCCCGGGCGTCCACCTGCTGAACGCCGCGCTCCATCCTCTCCTTGACCACGATGTCGTGGGCCACGGCGTCCACGGCCACCGGATCGCTGCCGAAGAGCATGACGTTGGCGTCGTAGATGAACTTGGGATTGGCCCCCGGGCCGCCGTCGTAGCAGGCCCTCAGCCCGTCGACCACGTTCAGCACGACCTTGTCGCGCAGCACCGGGAAGGCGCACGGCTCGGCCACCGACTGCATCCAGATCTTGTGCAGCCGCGAGGTGTTGCTCAGCGAGCCGTACGACAGGTTCTTGAGGCAGCAGGTCGTGGTCGCCCCGGCGTTCTTGAGCACCGGCACGTTGACGATCTTGGTGACCGTCCCGGTGACGATCCTCGTGAAGTACGACTCGCGGCCTTCGTTGATCATGTAGGGCAGGGTGTCACGGTCGTACTTGCCCTCGAGCTCGGCCACGTAGGGCAGGGCCTCGCGGTCGATGTTGTCGCGGGCCCAGAGCTCGCCCTTCTCGTCGTAGAACTCGCCGTTGGGCCCCTTCATCTCGGTGCCCAGGATGCGCACGCCCGGGAAGCGCGCGGCCACGAATCCCGCCTCCTCGAGCTGGAACAGGCGCCGGTCCCAGATGACGATGTTGTCCTTCGGGACACCCGCCGCCAGCAGGCCCTCGATGACCGCGTCGACGACCTCGGGCCGGGTCGAAAGCAGATCGCCCCCGATGGGATTGACCTTGACCCCGACCACGTCCTTGGGCCCGACGAACTTGCCCCAGGCCTTGCCCGGGTCGCTATCTCCCGTCAGCGCGGCCATTCCCTTATGGACGGCCTCCCGGGCCCCGGCCGGGTCGATCTTGCCTTCGCCCGCGGTCTTGCCCGTGGCCAATCGGACGACCTTGCCGGGGTATTTCCCGGGCATCGAGCCCTCGACCCGGGGGATGCCTCGGACCTCGTCCACATTGGTCTTGACGGGCGGCGGGGGCGCGGCCGGGGGCTTTTCGCTCTTGGCCTGCTCCTGGGCGCCCAGCCTGGGGGCCAGCACCGCGCCGGCCGCCACCGCGGCCGCCGAACCGAAGAACCTGCGCCGTGAGAATTTTCCCCCCGGCGAAGCGTCTCTTTCTCCTGTGAGGGTCAGAATGTCGTCCTGGGCCATGTCGTCCTCCTCGGGGATGCGATGGGGGCAGTATAAGCGGGGGAGGGGGAAAAGGCAATGGTACGGCGAACAGCCTCTCGATTCTTCTTAGCTTTTTCATATAATAGGAGAGACCGATGAAGCGGGAATCTGGGAAAGCCGGCCGTTTACGAATCGCGCTCATTGCCGCCGTATCGATCCTGTCCCTTTCTCTTCTATTCAATAGGTGTGACGCTCCGTCCCGGCAGCTTGGTTCCCGGTATAGCCGCCTCACCGAAAAAGCGGCCGGCTTCAGGTCCGGCGGCGATTATGAGAGGGCCCGGCGCGCTTACCGCGGAGCGTTCGAGGAAGCTCGACGCGCGGGTGCTCCGCTCGAGATGGCCGCGTCTTCGATGAGCCTAGGTCTTGTCGCCTGGGACCTCGGGAACATCCAGGAGGCCTCGGAATACCTGGCGGAAGCCTCTTCGATGAGCAAGGCGGCCGGCGCCACCGAGCTCGAGAGCGCGTGTGCAGCCGCCCTGCGGATCACCGAACTCTACGCCCTGGGAAGGCAGGCCCGCTCGGCGAACGATCATGCCGCGTCGATCGCGCACTTCGACCAGGCCATCGAGATGAGCCGAGAAGCGCAGCTCCCGTCAATGGCTTTGAAATGCCTTCGCCAAAAAGGCTCGACCTACTGGCATCAGGGCTTGATCGAGCCCTATCTCGAATGTAACCTGAAAGCCCTCGACGTCGCCAGACAGCTCCATCATCGTAAGGAAGAGGCGCGGTGCCTGAACAATATCGGCGCTTTCTTCACCCGAAAAAAGGATCCTTACAGGGCCCTGGGCTATTTCGAGCGTGCTCGGGAGCTTGCCGCCGCAGAACATGATGAGAGCACCTTGGCGGAATGTCTCACCAATATGGCCACGACGTATATGGACCTGGGAAACTACGAGCGGGCCGAGAACCTGGCCCTCGCGGCCTATTCCGTGGATAGATCCCTAGATGACAGGGACGCGATCATCATGGACCTGAACAATCTGGCGAGCATCAACATGAAGATCGCCCAGAGGTCCGGACGTCGAGAGGATCTTGAGGCGCCCCTGCGCTTTTTGCGCGAAAGTCTCTCGATGCTGCGGACGCAGGGCCCGTCCGCGACGAAGGTCCAGGTGATGAACAATATCGCGGCCCTCCATTTTCTTCGCGATGAGTTCGATCCGGCGAGGCACTACTTCACCGAAAGCCTCGAGGCGGCTCGGTCCCTCGGCTATCCGTGGCTCGAGAACGCGTGTCTCATGAATCTGGGTCTGGTGGCTTTTCAAGCCGACGAAACAGAAAGAGCGATGTCCATCCTCGGACAGGTCACCCGAGCGGCATCGGTCACGGACGACGCCGGTGTCCTCTGGGAGGCGCACTACGGCCTGGGATTGTGCTTGGAGAGGATCCGCGATCCGGAAGCCGCCCTTCAGGCTTATCGAGAATCGATCCGGGCGATCGAATCATCAAGAAAACCTGAGGATCGGGACATCTATAAGATCGGTTTCACCGGCGATCGCTTCGCGCCTTATCAGAAAGCCGTCGACATTCTTTTTGCGGAATATGCATCCGAGCCAAATACCGAGACGCTTGAGGACATCTTCAGCATCATGGAAAGGGCTAAAGCACGGGCGCTCGTGGAAGGGATCGAGCCCGAGATCGCCGGCGCCGGGGATGGGAGCCGGGTCCGCGGGATCGCCTACGTCCAAAGCCATCTTCTCGATGAACGGGACCTCCTCATCGAATACTTTCTTGGGGATTCGCGCTCCTACGTCGTGACCATCACGAAAAGCGAAGCGCGGATATTCGGCCTTCCGGGTCAAGAGAGGATTTCCCGATCGATCAAGGCCTACCTCAAGTATCTCGCTTCCCCGCCGGGCCCGCTGCCTACCGCGAATAAGGCGTCCATGCGGCTCGGCCGGGAGCTGCTGTTCCCGCTGGAGAGGATGCGGATCAAGGATATAGGCAGGATCATTGTCATCCCCGACGGCGCGCTCAGCTATTTGCCGTTCGAGACCCTGTCCCCGGCGACTCATGCGGCCGGCCGGCCGCTTGTCGAAGACTATGATGTTCATTATGGCGTTTCCGCAAGCTCACTGTGCGCGCTGAAAGGGAAGAGGCCCCGGGAACGTTGGGAAAAAACGCTTTTAGCCGTCGGCGGGGCGGCTTACGGCAAGGGCCGCGAGCGACCGTCGGCTCTCCCTCTCAGCGGCCGCGAGGTCCAGGAGATCACAAACCTTTTCCCCGAACATCTTCGAGACGTCTTCTCCGAGAAAGATGCGATCGAAGAGAACATCAAAGCCCTGCCGCTCGATGTTTATCGGATCATCCATTTCGCCGGCCACGGCCTGTCGGACGGGCCGCGGCCCTTCCGCTCGGCGCTGCTCCTGGCTCCCGGGCCAAGGGGCTTGGAGGACGGGGCCTTGCGTATGGAAGAGATCGCCCAACTGAGGCTGAGCGCCGAGCTTGTCGTCTTGTCGGCCTGCAGGACCGGGAGCGGGGCATTCGAGAGATCGGAGGGGCCGTTGAGCCTGGCGAGGTCCTTTCTCTTCGCCGGAGCTCGGGCCGTGCTGGCCTCCTTGTGGGACGTCAGCGATGGCGCGACGACCGAGCTCATGAAACGGTTTTACGCATATCTGCTCGAGGGTCAGGACACGAGCCGGGCTCTGCGGTCAGCGAAGATCGAGATGCTCCGGTCAGATCTCGGTCATCCCTTCTATTGGGCCGGCTTCATCCTGAGCGGATACCCGGCCGCACCAACAGTCCTTGAATAGCAGGCTCTCCTAGCGGCGAAGCACGACATGCGCAAGGGCGGATTCCGAGATCTTTTCCTTCCGGGAGAAAGCGCTGACCATCCAGTAATAGTGTTCTTCCGGCCGCAGGCGTTGGGCCGCTTTTTCTGGAAGAAGGAATCGCTGGTTCGGGATCATCGGGCTCGTCCAAACGGGCAGGAGCGCGCCGTCGAAGATCTCGAGAACATACGCGTCGGCATCCGCCAAGGGCCTCCATTCGAATAGGATGGGGCGTGAAAGAGGGATCTCACCGAAGGGGGCCAGAAGGCTGATGGCCGGCGTCTCGGATCTCAGATCCATCCGGGGAAGCTGCCGGTGCAAAAGCACGTAGATAGAGGCGATCATCATCGATAGTCCGATCAGGGCGAAAGCGGCCGCGGCCAGCCTGGGGAAGGGGACAGGGCGGGAGAACCATGCCCTGCCGATCCCTCGGAAGCGCCGTGCCCGACCGGACGCGAACCGCTCGATCATGATCCCGCTCTCCTTTTGGATATCCAGGAGGAGCCTCAGTTCTCTCGAACAATGGGGACACCCGCCGATGTGGTCCAGAAGCTCCTTTCTTCCGTCGATTTTCGCACCGGGCAGGATGATCTCGGCGAGCGTCTCCGGGTCGGGACAATCCCGCCGGCCCGTTTCGGCACGACCCCGGACGTGCTCCCGATAAAGACTTTTCAGGTCATCATCTTTTTCGATCATGGTCGATGTCCATTTCCTTGAGGATCGTCCTCAGATCGCTCATCCCGCGATAGAGCAGGTTTCTCGTCTTCGCGGGGCTCCAGTTCAGGAAAAGGGCGATCTCCCTGATGTTGAAATCGAGGAGGTAGAGCTTAACGACCTGGCGCCTCGAGTCAAGGAGAGACTCAACGGCCTCGACGACCTTCTCTTCCAGACGCTTTCGGGTTTCCTGCTCTTTAGAGTATAAGAACTCCATTTCGGCGACGCATCTGCGTTTTTCCCAGTTCTGGCAACGCTGATCACGGCGAAGCTTGCGGAGCTGGTCGATGACCGAGGTGTCCACGACCTTCTTGATGTAAGCCGGGAAGTTCGAAATGTCCTTTTCTCCGGACAGGACCTTCCAGATCTTGATCCTGATGTCCTGGGCGATGTCGTCCGGATCCAAACCATAACGGAGAGGATCGAATTTCTGGATTTGGGCGCTGATAAAATGCGAAAACCGGTCGAGGATCTCCTGATACTCCCTGCTCCTCCTGCCGTATTCGTTCATGTGCAGGTGCTTCGTCGAATGATAGGCCCCTACTATTAAAGATGCTCGAGGTCCCGCTTTTTTCTCACGAAGCTGAAAAAAAGGGAAGATAGATGAATAAATGCCCCGGATCAGGCCTTGTTATCAGGGTGTTCAGGCTGCCGCCTTAAAAAAATACCCCACCTCCCACTCCGCCGTCTCCGTGGCGTCCGAGCCGTGGACGGCGTTGCGCTCGATGGAAAAGCCGTAGAGCCGCCGCAGGGTGCCCGGCCCGGCCAGGGCCGGGTCGGTAGCCCCCATGACCTCGCGCCAGCGGCGGATGGCGTCCTCGGCCTCGAGGACCATGACCACGACAGGGCCCGAGGACATGAACTCGGTCAGGCTGGCGAAGAACTTCTTCTCCCGGTGGACGGCGTAGAAGCCCTTGGCTTCGTCCAGGGTCAGGTGGACGAGCTTCAGGCGTGCGATGGCGAAACCCTCGTCCTCGATGCGGGTGATGATCTTGCCGACCACCCGCTTCTTGACGGCGTCGGGCTTGATGATGGCCAGGGTCTGCTGGGGCATGGCGGCTCCTTGGGGGACGGTTCGCCCCTCATATACCCCAATCCCGGGCGGCGAGTCAACAGGGCGCATTGCCTCACGTAAAAGGTAACCGAAGGATTACCGATTGAATCATTTAAAATGTAACCCAATTCTAAATCAAGAAAGGGTTACCAGGAGATCATGGACGTGACCGTGCGCCGCCAATACCTACA